>Ga0209062_1000338_pt1 | contig 162015 bp, 124 predicted proteins | sample Coa_R2_2_FD_187158 | JGI IMG/M metagenome (GOLD analysis project Ga0209062, IMG submission 187158) | Surface soil microbial communities from Centralia Pennsylvania, which are recovering from an underground coalmine fire - Coalmine... | ecosystem: Environmental > Terrestrial > Soil >...
TGCCGAATCACCGGAACGGGCGCTGCGCTGGCTCGTGTCTTCGGTCGGTTTACCACGTTCTTCCAAATCGACCGATTGACGTTGAGCGCGTCGCCTGTGTAGTCCGGCCACTCCAACCCGCGCAACTATGTTCCGACCTTCGTCAAAGGGTTGAGCTACGGTGACGTTGTGAAAACGAGGATCGAAGACGGCGTTCCGGTGTTCGACGATGTTGTCCGACGCGGCGGCCACAGCACGTACCGGATTTACGCCAATATCGAGACCCTGCATCCGGGCTACCTCGGCACGCAGGACACCTACTACGTGGGCACGATCAAGAGCGTAGGCCGCATTTATCAGCAGACGTTTCTCGACACCTACGCCAAGGTGGCCTTCGCCAAGTTGTATGACCGCAAGAACGCGCTGGTGGCGGCCGATCTACTCAACGACGGGGTGCTGCCCTTCTTCGAAGAGCACGAGATTCCGCTGCTGCGTGTGCTCACCGATCGCGGTACGGAATACTGCGGACAGCGCGAGCACCACGAGTACGAACTCTACCTGGCGGCGGAGAACATCGACCACAGCCGGACCAGGGCGCGGCATCCGCAGACCAACGGCATCTGCGAACGCTTCCATCGCACCATTCAGGAAGAGTTTTACGCCACCGCTTTTCGCAAGAAGCTGTACACGAGTTTGGAAGAACTGCAGACGGATCTCGATGCTTGGCTGGACGAGTACAATCGGACACGTCCGCATTCGGGCAAGTACTGCTACGGCAAGACCCCGATGCAGACCTTTGTGGATTCGGTTTCTCTGGCGCGGGACAAGATGCTCGACCGAAACTTTACCTCCGCGCCGGAGCCGGAGCGGAGCCCTGCGCAGCGGAGCGCAGGCGCAGGCGCGGCCGCGGGCACGGCCGCTTGAACAAAACCAGAGTGTCAGATCAAGTCTGAGCTCTTACACCTGACGGCTTAGCTCCCGGCACAGCTTCCGTTCTTGGACGTTCTGATCTATTCTTTTCTGCGTCATGTCCATCGGCGGATTCCCCGAGGTCCTGCGGAAGCTTACGCTCACGTGCGCGCTGTCCCTCCTGGCTCAATTGTCCCCAGCTCAGCAGGCGGCGTTGCTCGCCTCTGCAGACGATGGACTGAATCCGATTCAAACCTACATCCACACTGCCTGGGACACGCTCTCGCGGTCCATGTCGGCCTGCGACACCGTCGGCGACCCAAAGCTGGTCGAGCCCTCGGTGTTGTACTTGCCTGCCGGTTATCCGAGGCCCGACGCCCTGCGCGACCTCGAGCAACGCTGCCATATCCAGGTACACGAACTTCCCGCCGCCATCACGGGCCCCGGCCAGGTATCGACCACGGTTACGCCGCAGGGCTTGCTTTACCTGCCCAATCGCTATGTCGTGCCAGGAGGGCGGTTCAACGAGATGTACGGATGGGACAGCTACTTCATTCTCCGCGGATTGGTCGAGGACAAGCGCCTCGACCTCGCCCGCGGCATGATCGAGAACTTCTTTTTCGAGATTGAGCACTACGGCACGGTGCTGAACGCAAATCGCACGTATTTCCTGACGCGTTCGCAGCCGCCGTTCCTCACTTCGATGGTCATGGCCGTTTACCAGGCAGAGAAGGCGGCCGGCAAGGACGATCGCGACTTGCTCGAGAAGGGCTATCGCTGGGGAGCGAAGGACTACGAGATGTGGATTCACGACCCGCATCTTGCCGGGGACACCGGCCTTTCGCGTTATTACGATTTTGGCGTGGGCCCGGCGCCGGAAAGTTTGAAAGACGAAGCCGACTTCTATCGCAAGGTTGCGGAGTTCTTTTTGTTGCACGCCGAGGGCCGGAATTACTTGGCGGAAACTGGCGCGGGCAAGGATACGCAGCCGGTCGTGGGCTCGGAGTACACGGTACAGGTCTGCGACGTCCAGCGGACCATGGCAAAGCCGGGCTGTGAACCGGCACGCACCATATCGCTGGTGGGCGACTACTACAAAGGCGACCGCGCGATGCGGGAATCGGGATTTGACATCTCGTTTCGCTTCGGGCCCTATAGTGCCGGCACACATCACTATGCGCCGGTATGCCTCAACAGCCTGCTGTACAAGACCGAAAAAGATCTCGAGCAGATGGGCCGCGTCCTGGGTCGCAGCGACGACGCGAGGCAATGGAGCGAGCGCGCACAGCAGCGGAAGGAGCGCATTCAGAAGTATCTGTGGGATGCGCAACGCGGACTGTTCGTGGACTACGACTTGGACTCTTCGTCGCGCTCGACTTACGAGTACCTCACCACGTTCTATCCCCTGTGGGCGGGCCTAGCGACGACGGAACAAGCCGAAGCGTTGCGCCGCAATCTGCCCATCTTCGAGCACGAAGGAGGGCTGGCCATGAGCCCGCACGAGACCGGCGTACAGTGGGACCTACCCTATGGCTGGGCACCGACGCAACTGCTGGCGATCGAAGGGTTACGGCGCTACGGGTTTGAACAGGACGCAGACCGCATCTCGTATGAGTTCCTGTCGACGGTGGCCGAGAACTTCCGCCGTGATGGGACCATTCGGGAAAAATACAACGTGGTGACGCGCTCTTCGGATGCGCGTGTGACGGCAGGCTATCAACAGAATGTTGTGGGTTTTGGTTGGACCAACGGGGCATTTCTGGTGCTGCTCCACGCCCTTCCCGCCGGTCAGGTCGCGCGCCTGGGCCGCGAACAGCTCAAGCCGTTAGTTGCGCAGTAGCCGCCCTCGAAGTTCGCTCTTCTTCCTCATTTCTGCTCGACTTCCGCGATGAACACTCCGAAAGGCGGTAGAGTGACTTCGGAACCCGTGCTGCTGGCATTTCGCGTGGCCAGCAGACTCTTCAGATTTGCCGGCTTCCCCTGGGCGCCCACGGCAAAATTCGCCTTTTGCGGCGAGCCCGACATGTTCAGAGCGACGAGCACCGAGTTGCCTTTGTAAGACCGTAAGTAAGACAGTACGTTGGGGTCGTCCGGATTCAGCGCTGTGTATGTTCCTTCCAGCAGCACGGCGTTGTGGTGGCGCAGGGCGAGGACCTTGCGGTAGAACTCCAGGATGGACCCCGAGTCCTGGGATTCAGTTGCCACGTTGTGGGTCTTGTAGCTTGGCGGGACCGGCAGCCACGGGTCGTGGCTGCTGAAACCGGCGTTGACGGTGGCATTCCACTGCATCGGAGTCCGCTCTCCATCACGGCCCTTCTCCTTCGGCCACCCGGTGCGCCCTTCCGGGTCCTTCACGTCTTCTCTGCGCTTGGGGTCGTTGTTCTCCATGCCGAGTTCTTCGCCGTAATACATGATCGGCGTGCCGCGCAGCGTCAGATAGAGGGCAGCCATCAATTTGGCGATGTCATCGTTGTGAACACCGTCGCCATAACGATTGTAGGAACGCGGAATGTCGTGGTTCGAGATCACCCAGGTCGGCCAGCCTCCGGCAGCATCGGCAGCCGCAATCTGGCGACGGAACTCCGCCGGGGAGAGCTTGTCGACCCGCGTAAACATGAAATCCATCGGCAGCTGGAGTTCGTTGTTGTGCTCGCCGTAATACTGTTTCAGCTCGTCGATGTTCAAGGTCCAAGTCTCGCCGATCAGCACGGCGTTGTGTTCATCTGCCACCTTGCGCAGGTTCTGCAGCACATCATGAACACCGGGCAGCTTCTTGTTATATTTCTCTTCGGTCCTGGGATCGCCGAATTTGTTGGTGCCTTCCAGCACCGGGTTATCGCGCAGATCGGGGTCTTCGAACAGCGTATCCACGGCATCCAGGCGGAACCCAGCCACGCCGCGCTTGTACCACCAGCGGGTGACATCAAACATCGCCTTTTCCACGGCCGGATTGTTCCAGTTGAGGTCCGGCTGCTCCGCGTAGAAGTAGTGGTAGTAGTACTGCCCGGTCTTGGGGTCAAACTTCCATGCCGATCCGCCAAATTCGGAGGTCCAATTGTTGGGCGGCTGGTTCGGCCCCCGGCCGTCGCGCCAGATGTACCAGTTCCGATAAGGCGAGGTCTTTGAGGAGCGCGACTCGAGAAACCACTTGTGCTGGTCGGAAGTATGGTTAATCACATAATCCATGATGATGCGGATATGGCGCTTTTTGGCCTCCTGCGCGAGACGGTCAAAATCCGTCAGGGTGCCGTACATGGGGTCGATATTCTCGTAATCCGATACGTCGTAGCCGAAATCCACCTGCGGCGATGGGTAGCATGGCGTAATCCAGATGGCGTCAACACCCAAGTCATGCAGATAGTCGAGCTTGGACGTAATGCCCTTCAGATCGCCGATCCCGTCGTTGTTGCTGTCGGCAAAGCTGCGCGGATAAATTTCGTAGAACACCGCGTGCTGCCACCATTGATGGCCTTCGGCGTCGACCGATTGTTGCGCAAACACTTTCGGACCGGCCGCAATTCCCAGAGCCAGCAGGACGCTGACGATGATCGCTTGACTCCGCATGAAATACCTCCGTTGACCAAGCTTTACCAAATTACCTGAAACTCTAAGGCAAGGCTGCACCATGCTGCGGAATTTTCCGGTTACTTTCCCCCAAAATGAAACACGATCTTGGTGCGGGCATACGTCTCCGGATTCTCGCCGGGGATCACGATCCGAACGCGTCCACGCGCCGGACCGTCCTTTATCCACCTAGCACCTTCCACCTGGGTCAACGAGCCAGTGTTCATCGCGTCCAGGTCGTAGGTGGAGCCGGCGATGCCGGCCACCTCCAGGTCGAGCCGGTCTTTGGCGGCGCTCCAGGTCTCAGTCAGTACCCGCATCCCGGTGCTTCTGGCGCCCAGCGGTGGCAGCGTGGTCTTCACATTCAGGCCGAAATCATTGCGCAGGGAAAGATGCAGCTTGTTCACGCCACGGGAAAGCGGCAGGCGAATCTCGACGTGCTGATCGGTTGCACTCCTGGTCACCCGGTGCGAAATCAGGTGTCCGTTGCTCTCCACCGACATGACGTCGGCCACGGGGCTGATCGCCGGAGAAAACTCCAGAGTGCAGTCTCCGGCGCTGGAGCGGTCCACAGTCAGCAGGATGCCTTCGTCGGTGCGAGCGTACTGCAGGTCGACGCGGCAATCTCCCGCGCGCACATTGCGGAGGACAAAGTTCTTCCAATCCGCCGGCACATGAGGAGAAAGAGTAATCAGGTGATGGGCAGCGTCGGTAGCCAATCCGAAGAGGCCCCGCAGCAACGGGTTCACTACCATGGCCGCCGACCAGATCTGGTGCGGAGAACTGGTCGACAGCCCTTGATACTCGTCGCCCGAAAGCACCTCGGTCACATGCCCCAGCGAGCCGTCGAGCGCCAATTCCGCATTCGCGTGCAGATTCATGAAAGCTGGCAGCGCGCGATGGTAGCGGTACTCGCCTACAGACGCCCAGCCGGTGAAGAGCGGCCACACTGAACCGAAGTGATAACCTCCGCCGCTGTAGAGCTTCGATTGCGATGAAAGGATGCGCATGCCCCAGTCCGCCTGATGTTCCGGTGCCGCCAGTTGATTGATCATCAATTGGGACTGCGCGTCGCGCAGCAACCCGAACCACATGGGCACGGTGGCCAAGACGCTCGGCTCGTCAACCGGCTTCCCTGACTGGTCGATTGCGAATGCGTACCGCCCTCTGTCGGCAAGCCAAAAATCTCGATTCAGCTTTTCTTCCAGTTGGCCGGCTTCTTGTGTCAACTGCCGGCTGACGTCATTTTTCATCAGCAGCCGAGCCAGGTTGGCAAGGTCGCGGAGTCCTGCGGCCGTCACCGCGGCCTGGTAGAGCTCAGTCTTTACCGGGACCAGAGGCCCGCCTTCCACCCAGCCGTGCCCAATCCCGGAGTTCTGCGGCAGGCCCTCTGAGTCGAAGGTCGAGCGCAGAAACTGGCAGGCCCGCCACAGGCTCTCCCATTTTTCTTGTGCGAAGGCCAAGTCTCCGCTCTCGGTGACGTAATCGTTCGCGGCAGTCAGATAAAGCGGCGTCGCATCGGCCGAGGCGTAGGGATACGGATAGCTGCTGAACCAGTTGACAAAGCTGGCGCCCTGGGCGACCTCGTGAGGAATTTTGCCGTCCTCGCGTTGGTACCTGGCCAGGAACTCCAGCGCCGTTCGCGTTGTCTGGAAATCCCCTTCGGCGTCGAGCGCAAGGGCGGTCCACAGCGAGTCGCGCCCGAAAAACCAGGCGAACCCGGGCCGCTGGCTGTTTCCTGAGGCGCGATATCCTGCAACCAGTCCCGTTCCGAGATACGGGTTGCTCACCAGCCCCTGCATCATGCTGATGCGCGACCAGTCGTAGGCTTGCTGAAGTTGCGCATCCGGAAGCTCAACGCTGACTGTTCGCGTAAGCAGGCTCCCATAGTACGCGGCGCTCTCACTTTGTAGCTTCGCGGGGTTGGAGGCGATCTGGGCGTAGGTAGCCTTCGCCTCATCGAACCCGTGCACCGATGCCGCTACGACGATCATGCGGCGTTCGTGTTTTGCCGTAGTGGGCCCCAGTTCGAAGGAACTCTCGTAGGAGGCGGAGTAATTGTTCTGGTATTCGAGGTGCTCGTTCGCGGCCGTGGGAGAGCCGATCAAAGCGGCAAATCTCTTCTGTTCTTCTCCGAAGTAAAAGGCGTGCAGCGTGGGGTTCCAATCCGCAAAGGTTCCGCCCAATGCGGCAGGCCACTCCAACTGGAAGTCCCGCTCGAGCACAACCCTCACGTTCAGCGGCGTTGCGCTGTCAATCGCAAGCTCCACCAATGCTCCGGGCTCCTGGACCGGAACAAAGAATGTCTCCCGGACCGTGAACGTGTCGCCGGCAAAAACGATCGTGCTGGAGCCGGGGCGCGTGATCAGGGTCCGTGCCAGAGGCCGTGCTGGCAGTACCCGGCCCCCGACCTCGAACTGAAGATCAAAATTGCGAAAGATTTTGAGCGGATATACCCAGGCTTCCATGCGCCCGCCTTCGTCACCGAACAAGCCGGCGCGCAGGCCTACCGCAGAGAGAAACTCCCACGGCCGGACGGTGCGCGACAGTTCCAGCTGCGGAGTCTGCGCGGCGCACAGCCAGGACCCAAGAACAACCGCGCTCAGCAGGATCGCCCCTGGGCCGCGCGATCTCCGATGAGAGGGATGAGCAGGAGTTCGGGGCATTTCGCGAAGTCAGCTTCCGGAGACTTGTGGCGCAGACCGGCGCCAACTTGCCAAGGACGCTGGTTCTCACTAAAGTAAGGACGAATTCTAGCACGGGCCTTTCCGGAAGGTAGCTGCCTTTTGCTTCACTCCCGACGTTCGTTTCTCCGCTCTCTGAGTCGTTCTGCTACTGTGCTTTCCCTCGAAGGGGTGCTCTCGCTTGCCTGGCCGACAGGCCTGTGCGCAATGCAATCTCAAGCCTCGCAACGGGAAAAGGACCCCCCCGCTGACCTGGGCTTGAACTTCGTGAACGTGGCCAAGGAAGCCGGACTCAATGCCAAGACGATTTTCGGCGGCGAGCACAAGAACAAGTTCCTACTCGAAACCACGGGCTGCGGAGTCGCCTTCTATGACTACGATAACGATGGCTGGCTCGACGTTTTTCTGGTGAACGGTTCCCGCCTCGAGGGCTTCCCCAAGGGCCAGGAACCGGTCTCTCACCTTTTCAAGAACAATCGCGATGGAACCTTCACCGACGTGACACTGAAAGCCGGATTGGCGCGCTCGGGCTGGGGGCAAGGCGTTTGCATTGGCGACTATGACAACGACGGTTTTGAGGACCTGTTTGTCAGCTATTTCGGCAAGAATGCGCTCTATCACAACAACGGCGACGGCACGTTCACGGACGTCAGCGAGAAGGCCGGGGTGGCCGGCGATGCCAAGCGCTGGAATACGGGGTGCGCCTTTGTCGACTACGATCGCGACGGCAAACTGGACTTGTTCATCGCGAATTACATCGATCTCGACCTGGCCACCGCTCCCCTCCCTGAATCAGGCCCGTGCCTCTACAAAGGGGTGATGGTGGCATGCGGCCCGCCGGGTCTGAAGGGCGGAAAGAACATCCTGTATCGCAACAACGGCGACGGAACCTTCACCGATGTGTCTGCGGCCTCGGGGATCCTGGCCGCCAACGGTACTTATGGCCTGGGCGTGCTGACTGCCGATTTCGACAATGACGGATGGCCCGACATCTACGTCGCCAACGACTCCACCGCCAGCGCACTCTACCAGAACAGGAAAGACGGAAAGTTTGTCGACATCGCGCTCGAATCCGGCTGCGCGCTCAGTCCCGACGGGAAACCTCAAGCCGGCATGGGTGTCTCAGCCGCGGATTACGACCTCGACGGCAATCTCGATATCGTCAAGACCAACTTCGCCGGCGACACGCCTTCGCTCTATCACAACCTTGGCGGCGCTAACTTCGAGGACGCCACCTTCTCCGGGGGCCTTGGCCTGCACACGCAGTATCTGGGATGGGGATGCGGCTTTTTCGACATGGACAACGATGGATGGCCCGACATCCTGATCTGCAACGGCCACGTCTACCCGGAAGTCGAGCAGCTTAAGACCGAAGCCGGATATGCGCAGCGCAAGCTGCTCTATCGCAACCTGCGCAACGGGCGCTTCGAGGATGTCTCGCTGAACGCGGGCACGGCCATAACCGATCCGGTCGCGTCGCGGGGCGCGGCTTTCGGCGACTTCGACAATGACGGCGATCTGGACGTGGTCGTCAACACCGTGAATGACTATCCGCAACTCCTGCGCTGCGATCTGCGAACCGGAAACAACTGGGTCAAGGTACGCACCATCGGGGTGAAATCAAACCGCAGCGGGATCGGCGCGCGGCTCAAGTGCGTGACCATGGTCCCCGGCGAAAGCAAGCCACACCAGCAGATCGATGAAGTCCGCAGCGGCGGCGGCTACTTCTCGCAGAATGACCTTCGGGTCCACTTCGGGCTGGGAAAGGCTGAGAAGATCGAAATCCTCGAAATCCGCTGGCCCAGCGGGCAAGTCGACACGCTCAAAGACGTCAAGGCCAATCAACTGATTTACGTGAAAGAAGGCGCCGGCATCGTACAGACAGAGAAGTTCGAAAAAACGAAGCGCGCGGATTCGCGCTGATCAGAAATTCCCTAATAGCCACACGCTGGCCCGCCATGCGTCTTGCGGAAGCCAGGTGCTTTCCGGTTCGGCGGCGCGATCGCCTAACCGGGCATCGCCCCAAGCACCCTTGCTAGAGATGGAAAACGCGCGGGAGGGCCCGCTCACTTGTCTGGCACGGAGCGGGAAGGGCCCGTTCGCTCTGGCGTTCCGCTCCCTTCTTGGAGGGTATGAATGCGATCGGCCGCAAGATTTTCAAATCGCTCCGTCAACCCGCTGGGCCACCGGATCTCGGCCCAATCGATCTTCGGAACCGCTCCCAACCCGAAGTGGACCCGAGGGTCGCTGTTGGAGGCGTAACTGCCGCCGCTGCGAACCTCGTCCACCAGGACCCGAGCGCCCGCTTTGAGAGAGATGCGTGCGCCAATGCCGTCCCGGTTGGATTGCGTGCCCACGGTGCGGATGCCGATCCAATGATTCGGAGAGCGTACCTGGTTCACCAGCAGGCTGGGGTGGTCATTCATGTTGCTGACCACCGCCGAAAGCCGCCCATCATTCCAGAAATCTCCGATCGCCAGTCCTCGTCCCGCATGCATCTCGGTGATGCCAGACCCGGCTTCGGAAGAAATGTCGGTGAACGTGCCGTTGGCGTTGTTGTGGTACAGGATGCGCGGCTCCGGATAGGTGCTGCCGAGGTGCTGCTGATCCACTTCCGGATAGACGTGCCCGTTCACGACCAGCAGATCGGGCCAGCCGTCATTGTCAAAATCGAAGAAGGCGGCGCCCCAGCCGAGGAATTGCGTGTGCAGCCCGAGTCCCGCCGCGAAAGTGGTATCGTCGAACGTCCCGTCGCCATTGTTGCGGTAGAGGGTCGAGGTGTCGTCAGAGAAATTCGTCTTAAAGATGTCCAGCCGCCCGTCGCCGTTGTAATCGCCCACGCTCACGCCCATGCCCGCCTGCTCGCGCCCGTCTTCGTTGTAGGCTGCGCCCGCGGTGACAGCAACGTCGGTGAATGTGCCGTCATGATTGTTGCGGAATAAAATGCTGGCCGTGCTGTCGCAGGCGATGTAGATGTCGGGCCAGCCGTCGTTGTCGTAATCGAAGCTGGTGACGCCCAGGGAGTAATGTCCTGAGGTCTTGTCGATGTGCGCCTGCTTCGTGACGTCAGCGAATTTTCCACTCCCCAGGTTGTGATACAGCGTGTTCGCAGCCCAGGGCAGTCCGCGCGGGCCACACATCACGGGCACTCCCTTCCACACGCAAGAAGCCCGCTCGCCGGGGGAGGGAGCCGTGGCCAAATCGAAATCCACGTAGTTCGCCACGATAAGATCGAGGTATCCGTCCCGGTCATAGTCGACGAACGCACACCCCGTGCCCCAGGTCTTGCCGGACCCCGCGGTGCCGGAACGCTCTCCGACCTCGCGGAAAATTCCGTGTTCGTTGTGGTAGAGGCGGTTCCTGCCGTAATAGGTGACGTACAGGTCCTCCCAGCCGTCGTTATCGTAATCGCCCGCGCATACGCCCTGGCCCCAGCCCGAGGCGTCGGCAAGGCCCGCCTGCCGGGTCACGTCGGTGAACGTGCCGTCGTGGTTGTTGCGATAGAGATGATTGGTCGGGCCCTTGCCCGCGGGAAAGCCCTCCAGGGTCGTGCCGTTCACGAGGAAGATGTCGGGCCAGCCATCATTGTCATAATCGAGCACAGCTACTCCGGTTCCCGTCGTCTCGATGATGTATTTCTTCGTGTCTCTCCCGCCGAAGATGTTCGCCATGGTGAGACCGGACTTTTCGGCCACGTCGAGGAAATCGGCCAGTCGCGGCGCCGACTTTCCCTGCGGAGCGTTCTTCTGCGCGCTTTGTGCTGCTGTCCCAAACGCAGCAAGATCTGCTGCGAGTACCGTCGCCAGCAGCGCGAACCTCCAGAAAAGTCGGCACCCGTACGGACCCCCACCCGACAAACCCATGATCCCCATGAAATACTAGGATGTCGGCATACGCGTCAAGGCGCGATGCCGGCGGAATTCGTGCCGATGCTACCCTTTTGGCATGCCGTACCATCAACGCGAATTGGGACCTGGACTGTAGTGGAGCACGCACCCCGAGTCGGCTTCGGAATTCCCGGACTCGTGCTGGCAGCCACCCTCCTCGTCAGCACGGTCTCTGCCGCTCAACCGAAGCCAGCTCCGTCCAACGCAGATGCCAGCTATCAGCGCGGTATGAAAGCTCTTCAGCGCGGAGATCTCGAGGCGGCCCGCGCCGCCTTTGAGCAGGCCGTGAGGCTTGCCCCCAACAGCGCCGAAGCGCACAACTCGCTAGGATGGACCTTGCTGTCCCTCGGACATTCCGACGACGCGATTGAGCAGTTAAAGACCTCGGTGCGGTTGAAGCCCACGCTGCTGCCGGCACGTATCAATCTGGCGAACGCGCTGGCCGGCAACCACAATTTTGACGCGGCGCAGGACCAAGCCCAAGCGGCGACGCGCCTTGATCCGGGTAGCGCGGAGGCCCACCGTACCCTGGCCAGGGTTCTCAGTTTTCGAGGGGACGCGAACTCTGCTCTGCCGGAAATGGCCCGCGCGGTCGACCTCGAACCCAATCGCCCGGACTTGCGCGATGAGTATGGTTCGCTGTTGGTTCAAAACTCACAGACTCAGAAGGCGCGCGAACAGTTCTCCGAAGCGCTGCGCCTCTCGCCCCAATATTCTCCGGCCCAATTCCACCTTGGCATACTTCTATGGCAGCTAGGCCAACTGGGCGAGGCTCATGACTGGCTCGCCAGCTTCGCCAAGACGTCCCCAGACGCCCCGCAGGCGCACTACTACCTGGGCCGAGTCCTGGAAGAGCAGGGGAAGCGGGATGAAGCGGTCAGGGAATTCGAGTCCGCTCTGCGGCTCAACCCGGAATGGGCCGAGGCGCAGACTCGGCTCGGACTTCTACTGCAACGCGAGGGCGCTGTGGAACAGGCCATCCCCGCCTTGCGGCGGGCTGCTGAACTCGACCCCAACAATCCCGACGCGCACAACAATCTTGGACTTGCTCTCGTCCAGGCGGGACAGGCCGCAAGCTCGGTGACCGAATTTGAGGCTGCCCTGCGCCTGCACCCCGACGATCCCGGCTACCAGACCAATCTCGGGACGGCTTATCTGCAGCAAGCCGACTTCGAGAGCGCGATGACGCACTTCCAGGCGGCTCTCAAGCGCGCGCCTAACGATGCGACCCTGCACTACGACCTGGGCCTGGCGCTCAAACTCAAAGACCAGCTCGCCGATGCCATGGTTGAATTTCGCAAGGCAGAGGACCTCGACCCTGCGCAGCCGGACGTCCACTACACGCTGGGCGTGACGCTTTGGCAAAAAGGAGACTTCGATGAGTCGGTGAAAGAGCTTCGGGCCGCCATCGCAGCGCGTCCCGATTATGCCGAGGCTCACTACACGCTCGGTACAGTCCTCAAGCAGCAGGGAAAACTGCAGGATGCCGCCGCCGCCCTGCGCCAGGCTATTCAACTGCAACCGGACTTCGCCGGCGCGCACACCACCCTGGCCTCGGTCTTACGGGCACTCGGCGACAACGAGGGTGCGGCGGCCGAAGCCCGCTCGGGCCAGGAAATCGGAAAGCAGAAGACCGGCGTGCAGGCCGCCGTGCTCGCCACCAACTCCGGGCGCCGATTGCTTGACGCCGGCGATGTGGATAGCGCCATCTCTCAGTTTCGCTTGGCCATCAACTCCAGCCCGAACTTCGCTCCGGCCCACTACCAGCTTGCCCTCGCCCTGCGAAGAAGAGGAATGGAAGAAGAATCTGCCCAGGAGTTTCGCAGGGCCTCCGAACTCGACCCCAGGCTGCAGCCGCCACCCCCCTGATCTACTGCGCTTCGTCTTTGCGCAGGGCGACGATCTCCGATTCCACGGGAACCCCTCGCACTACCTTGACCCGCAGGACCACCTCGAACGGTTTGAGTTCCTCTGCGGGCGCGCGAATCTCCAGGCGCGACAGCAATCCCTCCAGGGAATCCTCGTGGCACACGTACTCTGCCGCCGCCTGCGTGCCGATGGTCGTCGTGCCCGCCAGAATCAAGACCCATTCCGCGGGATTCATTCCATGCTTGAGCGCCACCACCGCATAGTCTTCGCTCATCGGAACGTTCGGCGGGCTCCCCAGAAAGTAGGGCGGTTCTCCCTGGCGCGAATGCAGGTTCATCACCGCCAGTTCGCCCCTGTGGGGACCTGTGGCGAGCCTCTGAAAGACGAACTGCTGGCTGACCGGAATGTCCCGCAAGGAGAGATTCTCTGCGGGCGATCCAACGAAGATCAAATTGTTGTTCTTGGCGTCATCCAGCGACAGCAGGCTTCCCCGCTTCACGCGGATCTCCCGGTTGAAGTGGTGAAAGACGCGATCCAATTCGTGGACCGCCAGCACTTCACCGACGCCGGTGTAGTGATCCAGGACAAACGTTCCCGGAGCTTCGCTGGCGCCGCGATAGCGCATCCCGGTCTCGGGCCGGCCAACAAAGGCCGCGTTGCTGAACACCACCCAGGGATCCGACTCCGACGACATGAATCCTTTCCAGAACAACCGCAGCTTGGGAGAGTCTGTCGGAGGGAGGCTTGGGGTGCTCTTCCGGCTGCTCTCTCCCCAGCGTGCCACTAGCGCCGCCACTCCGGCCGCCAGGAGCACCGACAACGCCAGCACACTACCCGCCCAAGTCCACACGCTGCCCTGGTTGCGTCCGGCTCGAATCAAGTCCCCGGCGTTCGCGTGACCTTGCGATTTGACCGCTCGCGGTCGAAAGGAGAGTGTGTAGCTGCCTCTGGGCAGCTCGACCAGGATGGGATCACCCTCGCCCTCCGTGGAGTAGTACTCCGCGAGTTTTACTCGCAGCCTGCCAGCCTGAACGCGAATGGCGGAGTCCGAGTGAGGATCGAAGTCCGCCGAGCGTCCCAGCACCTCCGTGGCAATCTGATACTCCTTCACCGGAACTCCAGGATTCTGGATACTGTGGTCTGCCAGATACCGAAGCAGCTTGCACAGCGACTCCGATCCGTTGAGCACACGACTTTTTGTCAGGCGTTCGATTGCTTCCAGGAACTGCTGACGCTGCTGGACCGTGACCGCGGCCGAGTCCATGTAACAGAGCGTAACAATCGTCGCAATCCCACTGCAAGCAATAGATTTTTTTCGAGTGTAACGGTATCAAACCCATTGAAACTTCTAATCCTTGTTATGCCGGATGCAGATTGCCCCCACCTTAATTCCGCACGAGATGGGGAGGGCCGGAGTGTAGGCGAACGTCGCCTGTTGTCGGCTGGATGTTTCTCACGCTTTCGCTAGGTGTGGCAGTCCTATTAGGGAGTTGATTTGTACGAGACCGGAAATTTCGGGCGGAATCCAGGTTCCTTCCGCAGAGGGCAGCTGGCGGCTACCAGTTTTCATACCGATCGCGGAAGGCATTACCAAATATCATAGCGACGCTATTCGAATCGCGTTCGCAATCTCCGACTAATTCAGCAGGATGAAGAAGATCGATTTAGGAGATTGAACTGCAGCTTGGAAATGACGGTAGTGGTTTTGTACTAGCCGGCTTGGCCGGTCGGGAGGATGGCTCGGGGTGCGTTTTCAGGTTTTCTGGAGCCTTCCACGGTTCACAGGGGGCCAACGTGTCGATGTGGCGTGATCATTCCGGAGGAATTCGATGACAACGAAGTGCGCGGTCCTGTTGATAGCAGTGGCAGTTCTGGCAATGGCCTGTACGATCGCAGCCCCAATGGCCGTCGGTCAGGCTGTTTACGGCAGTATTCTGGGCACGGTTACCGACCCCCAAGGCGCCGCCGTAGCCGGCGCCAAGATTACGGTCATCAACCAGCGCAAGGGCACGCAAGACACGGCCACGACCAACGCTGACGGGAACTATTCGGTGACCCACCTGATCCCGGACCTGTACACCGTCCGCGCCGAGGGCGCCGGTTTCAAGATTAGCGAGCAGAAGGACGTCATCGTGAACGCCGACGCGGGCTCGCGTGTGGACATGCAGTTCCAGGTCGGCGGAACCAGTGAAACGGTGGAAGTGACCGCCGAAGCCCCCCAGTTGAAGACCGACCGCGCCGACGTGGCCGTGTCCTTCAACGAGAAATACGTCGAGGACGTGCCCATCCTTAATCGCAACTTCACACAATTGCAACTGCTGTCACCGGGCTCGCAGAAAATCGTCGGGTGGAGCCACGCCGCCACCGAGAACCCTCAGGGAGGCCAGCAGATTTTCACGCAAGGCCAGCACTTCAGCGGTACGGCTTTTGAACTGGATGGTACCGACAACCAGGATCCGATCCTCGGCATCATTGTCGTGAACCCGAACCTGGACGCTGTAACGGAAGCGAAGGTTTCACTGCAAAACTATGACGCTGAGTTCGGCAAAGCCGTATCCAGTGTGGTCACAGCTCAAACGAAATCCGGCAGCAACGATTTTCACGGGACCGGCTTTTACTACCGCCGCACCGACGCCACCGAGGCACGAGACCCGTTTGCCCAGAGCACGAAGGATCCACTGACAGGGCGCTTCATACCAAGTTCTCGGTGGCAGCAGTTTGGTGGGACCTTCGGCGGCCCAATCGTCAAGGACAAGCTGTTTTTCTTCGGAGACTATCAGGGAACCCGCCAAAGCAATGGCGTCAGCGGCCTGTTTACCGTGCCGACCGCAACGGTTCGTCAAACTTGCATTCAGGCGACGAACACTACGGGGTTCTGCGATTTGAGCGAATACCTCAACATCGGTGGTACGGGCAACGGCCAGATTTACGATCCGGCCAGCAGCCCCAACCTCGACGGCACCGGGCGCACGCCGTTTGGGCCTCAGCCCGGTTGTCCGGGCAATTGCATCCCAATTGCCAGAATTTCGCCGGCTGCTCAGAACATCCTGGCCAAGCTCCCGCCGCCCCAGAATGCCAACGTGCAAAACAACTTCACCGGGTCCGGTTCGGGGCCCTTCTCGCAAAATAGTTTCGACACGAGAATCGACTATACGGCAAGCCAGAGCTTGAATGTTTTCGGGCGCTTTAGCCTCTCGTACTACTCACTGTCGGGCAAAGGGTTGCTGGGAGCCATGGGCGGTCCCGGAAACGGCCTGCTCGGTTTGGCGGGCAGCTCTATTACGCACAATTACAGCTTGGCTGCGGGGTTTAATAAAACTCTCAGTACGTCGTGGCTGACTGACTTCCGCTTCGGGTACTTCAAGTACAACCCGCAAACACAGAAGCCAGACGGCGGAACACCTATGACGGCCCTTGGAATTGGAGGCGGCGCCAACGACCTTGCGCGCGACCCAAGAACTGCGGGTTTGGGATCATTCCAGTTGGGCAAGGACCCGATCAGCGGCTACAACGGCACCAATACGCAGGGAGGTTCCGGAAACGGACTCGTGATCTCCAGCTTCGGTGACGGCCTGGGTGTGGCCCGTTGCAACTGCCCGCTGACCGAGAGTGAACAGCAGTTCCAGTTTGTCAATAACTGGACGCACGTGCGGGGCAATCACCAGATCAAGTTCGGCGCGGACATTCGTTACGCCATGAACCTGCGCGTCCCCAGCGACAACAACCGAACCGGTGAATACAACTTCAGTCCGGAAGGTACCTCCAACGGCGGCATCGGCGGTCTGGACATCGCCACCTTTTTGCTGGGGGACGTAACTTCCTTTGCCCGCTATGTGACCAATCCCGCGTTGCCTGGAGCTCTTACCGCTGCCGAGCGCCAGAAGCGCTGGTTCTTCTACGGTCAGGACACCTGGCGTGCGACCTCCAAGCTGACCGTAAACTACGGACTTCGCTGGGAGATTTACTTCCCCGAGAGCGTGAACGGCAAGGGCAACGGCGGCTTCGCGAATATTGTGGATAACGGCGGACTCGGCGGGATCCGGGTGGCCGGCTACGGCAAATACAGCCTCAGTGGAAGCATTAACAACGATTACAAAGCGTTTGCCCCGCGGCTCGGTATCGCCTATCAACTGACCCCGAAGACCGTCGTTCGCATGGGCTACGGGCGCAGCTACGATATCGGCGTCTTCGGCTCCAACTTCGGACACACCGTCACCCAGAACTTGCCTGTGCTCCTGAAACAGAACTACGATGCCAGTAACTTCATCCCGGGGGCTTCGGGGAACCTGATCCAGTTGTTCAACCTGGATGCTGGTCCAAACTCGAATCCCAACATCGACCCGGCGAACGCATTCCCCGCGATCCCCGCCTCCGGTTTCATCCCGCTCACTTCCGGTCTATCAGGGACGCACATTCGCCCGACTCGACAGGTCTTGCCTACGGTGGACGCCTGGAATGCGACGATACAGCGACAGCTCACCAATACCATGTCGCTGGAGGTGGCTTATGTTGGCAGCAAAGGAACCCACGGATTTGCGGGCAACGGCCCGAACTACGACATCAACCCCGTTGCCGCCGGTCCCGGCACAAGCTTCATCGTGGCAGATCCCTCAAACCCGGGACACAACAAGCTGGGTGGATTCAGCGCCACTACCGCATCCAACCTCCGCCGCCCTCTCTGCATTCCGGACCCCACGGACACGACTTGCACGCGAATCGGGTTTGACCTCGGGAACTACTACGGCAACGATGCCGGAAGCACCTACAACGCATTCCAGGTGAAGGCGGATAAGCGCTTCTCGAAAGGCCTGCAGTTCCTGGCCCACTACACCTACTCACACGCAGACAACTACACCGACCAGTATTATGCGGTCAGTCACAAGGTCGCATGGGGGCCGGTGGACTTCAATCGCAATCATGTGTTCGTGATCAACACCGTGTACGAACTGCCGTTCGGTAAAGGGAAGGAGTTCGGCGGCAGTGCCAGCAGGGCGATGGATTACGTGATCGGCGGCTGGCAGCTGAGCAATACCACGAACTGGAGCAGCGGGCTACCTTGGACCCCCAGTATCCAGGAGTGTGGCGCCTTCTTCGATGGCAGCGGCCCCTGCCGTCCGGACAAGGGCTCCGGATCGCTGCATTTCGGAGTCGGACCCCTCGATACTGTCAATCACAGCCGCACCTACTTCATCCCGGTGTCGCCGATCATCAATCCCGATTCCTACGCAGTGGGAACCGACGTCTGCGGTCTGGCAGGAACCAAGTCCGGACCGTTCGCTCTGCCCGCATGCGGTACCATCGGCGATATCGGCAAGAATGTGTATCACGGGCCGCGCGGCTTCTACTCGGACCTTTCCGTGTCCAAGGCTTTCACGATCACCGAGCGGGTTCGTGCGAAGTTCATCATGGATGCCTTCAACGTCTTCAATCATCCCGTCTTTGCGTTCAGCGCCAACAATGGAGCCAATACTTGCGTGGATTGCCCCAACTCGAGCGCGAATCAGACCAATGGCAAGATTACCGGCCTGGAAGGCGGCACGAATATGCGGCAGCTGCAGTTTGCTCTCCGGTTCGAATTTTGATCCTTTTCTTCGTATCGCTTCTAAGGGAGTCCTTCGGGGCTCCCTGATTATTTTGTGACTCAGAACCCCGCGCACCCCTTCCAAGGCGCCCCGTTGTACTCTAATCCAAAGAGGGACCAAGAACCGCGATGAAACGTTTCCTTCTCGCCGCTTCGTTCGTGTTCGGAGTGCTCTGTGCAACGGGTTTCGCATCCCCAGTAGCACCTCAAGGCGAACAGTCTCTGCCGTCGGCTCCCTCTGGTTCCGCGTTCGAAACACCCCGCCGCCTGTTGCAGCAGGGCAAGAACGACGAGGCTCTCGCCCAGTTGAACCAGATCGCTGCCGAGAATCCGAACCTGAAGGGTCTCTCCCGGGAATTCGGCGTCGCCTACTACAAAACCGGCGACTATCTGAAGGCCATCGATTCACTGCAAAAAGCCGTTGCAGAGGCTCCGGACGACAAGGAAGCCATCCAGTTGCTCGGCCTGTCCAACTACCTGGCGGGCCGCCCTGCTGACGCGATCCCGCTTCTAGAGAAAGTTCAGGGATGGTATCCGCGCGCTAACGTCGACGCCTCCTACATCCTGGGCGTTTGCCATATCCAGACCAAAAACTACGATCAGGCGCGCAAGGCTTTTGCGCGCATGTTTGAGGTTCCTCCCGATTCCGCCGCCGCCTACCTGTTCACGGCGCGAGTCCTGCTGCGCCAGGAGTTTGATCCCATCGCCGAGGAGTATGCCAGGAAGGCCACCACGCTCGATCCCAAGCTCCCCCTGGCGCACTTCTTTCTCGGCGAGTTGCACCTGTACAAGTCGAGAATCCCCGAGGCCGTCGCTGACTTTCAAGCCGAGTTGGAGCTGAATCCCGGGCACGCCGCCACCTACTACAAGCTGGCCGATGCCTACTCGCGCATCCAGAGATTCGACGACGCCGAACGCCTGCTCCAGCGCTCTATCTGGCTTGACGCCACTTCTACCGGCCCCTACATCCTGATGGGGAAGGTGCTGGAGAAGAAGGGAGAAGCCGAGCTGGCAGTGCGCGCCCTCCAGCATGCGCTCGCCATGGACCCCAACAACACTGTCGCCCATCATTTGCTCGGGCAGGCTTACCAGGACATGGGCCGGACCGCCGACGCCGAGCGCGAACGCAAACTCGCGCAACAACTGCAGGACGTCTCCGGCAACAATCAGCAATAACTTCGCTTGCTGCCCCCCCCGGAGCCCGCCTGCCAAGCGAACGCCGGCTGCCCATGTGAGCCTTGCCGAGCGAAACTTTCCGCTTCCCGGGCTTGCCCCCCAAAATCCACCATGTGATCCACGTCACAATGTGGGGTGACAGGGGCCACATCCTGCTTGCCCACCAGTCACTAACAATCACTTCACCTCACCTACGGGTGTGATAGTAGCGGAATCCAAAATTCATATCGTCAGGAGGCGATGAGATGCCCACGCGCCATCGCGGACTCGCAGTTCTGTTCAGTATCGCAATCCTGCTGCTGCTGTGCGGGAGCAGCCAGGCCATCCCGGCGTTCTCCCGCCAGTACGGAACCTCATGCAGCACCTGCCACGTGGACTTTCCGAAACTCAATGACTTCGGAAAAGCGTTCAAAGACGCGGGTTTTAAGTTCCCCAAGGACGATGAGAGCTTCATCAAGATTCCCCCCGTCCTGCTGGGGGCCCAGGCCAACAAGGAACTGTTCCCGCATTCCATCTGGCCCGGCAGCATTCCCGGGCTGCCGCCCGTCGGCCTGCGGTACAACCAGTTCTTCCAGGTCGTCAGCGCCAACCGAAACAATTTCAACCTGCAGGATACGACCGGGAATCCGGCCAATCAGCCATTCATTCCGCGCACGGATTTTCAATCAGGGCTGTTCAGCATCTTTACTGCCGGAAACTTCGGCAGCGACATCGCCTTCTGGGTAGATGACGACATCAGCGTCAGTGGCGCCAACTCCAACGGAGGTCTCGGCGACGGCTATCTGAAGTTCGTGAATATCGGCAGGCTTCTAAAGCTGCCGACCGATGCCCTGAGCCTGCGCTTTGGGCAATTCGAGCTCGATCTGCCCTTCAGCCAGGCCCGCTCCTGGAACCTCAGCGGCTGGGACATCTACGCGCAACCCAACATCGGTGCCCCGGGCCAGAATGTGAATAATGGGTTCTCGCTGGATGCCGCGGCCCAGGGGGTCGAACTCAGTGGCGGCCACCAATACCGGGGCTATCACTACTCGCTGGCGATCGTGAACCAGAATACGGGTGGAACTCCGAGCCCGGGCAACAATGTCCCTGCCCAGGTTGCCTTTACCTCGGATTCCAACTTCAAAGACCTGTACGGGCGGTTCTCGTATCGTTTTAACCTGGAGCGGGATGCCGCGAGTCGCAAGGAAGTCCAGGCGGCTGGGCCCACCGGCCCGCGAGATCACACCTACCTGAGCCTCGGAACGTTGTACTTCTATGGGCGCTCGGTCCAGCGCTTTCAGGGCGTGACAACGAGCGACACTCCTGTCGTCATCACAGCTCGGGAGCCCTTCTACCGTGTGGGCGGGGATTTCAGCTTCAACTACCACACGTTCAACCTGTTCGGTCAGTTCCTGTATGGCCGGGACCAGAATCTGCTGCCCTTCGTGCCTGCTGGGCTGGTGTTGCCAACCGGGTTCACGGCCGGCAGCCCCGCCCACTTCAGTGGCGGGTTCCTGGAAGCCGACTACCTCGTCTACCCCTGGATGATGGCGATCATGCGCTGGGATCGGGTAAACTCCACGGCCGATTTCCTCAATGGAATCGGAGCGGATCAGAATGCCCCGGTCGCGCCCTTCCTCTCACCGGTGAGCTCGGTACGGAACCGCTTCACGCCGGGGATTCAGTTCCTGATCCACGCCAATATCAAGACGTCGTTTGAGTACCAGGTGCGTCCGAAGCAGATCGTCTACGCGCCGGGGACGAACACGGCGTTAACCAGCCCCTTCCGGACCAATTCTGCCGTGGCTGGAGTAGAGTTCGTGTACTGATTCATCGCGGGGCGGGTCGTGCCCGCCTCGCGCCCAATTTCAAAAGGAGACACGCAAACCATGGTACGCACTCTTTGGATCGCAGCAGTCGTAGCCGCCCTGACCCTGGCGGCCAGCGCCGGAACCATCAGTGGCAAGGTGTCGGGCGTTTCCGGCGAGTCGGTGGTCTACGTCGACGTCATTCCGGGCAAGACCTTTCCCGCTCCCTCCCAGCATCCGGTCATGGATCAGAAGGGACTCATGTTCACTCCGCACATCATGGTGGTGCAGGTGGGCACGACGGTGGACTTCCTGAACAGCGACTCGGTCGCGCACAACGTGTTCTGGACTTCGGTAGGCGGGAACAAGAAGCTCACTCACAATCTGGGCACGTGGCCCAAAGGCGAGAAGCGTTCCTTCAAGTTTGACAACCCGGGCGCGGTCCCCCTGCTCTGCAATGTTCATCCGGAGATGGCCGGCTACATCATCGTCTCGCCGACTCCTTATTTCGCCACCACCGACAAGTCGGGCGCGTACAAGATCGAAAACGTCCCCGACGGCAGCTACACGGTCACGGCCTGGCACGAGGGCGCCAAGGGCCAATCCAAGCCCATCACCGTCGCCGGCGACAGCAAAGCCGATTTCACCCTGAGTAAGTAGGGAGCGCGGGGAACGGCGGTTTGACCTCCTCTGCCGCTCCCCGTCTTTCTCTCATCCGGACTCGCGATCCGTTCAGAAGGTATCGTGACGGGGTTACTGGTTGATGCTGAAGCGCTTCAAAAACAAGAAAGTCGACGGGGATTGGCTCAATACCAATTTCTCCTGCATGATGGCCTGCCCCGCGCATACCAACGCCGGCCGTTACGTCGGGCTCATTGCGGAAGGACGCTTCGAAGAAGCATACCGGGTGGCGCGCGATCCCAATCCCCTCGCCTCCATCTGTGGCCGCGTCTGCGCGCATCCCTGCGAAACCGCCTGCCGTCGCGGAGAAATCGATCAGCCAATTTCCATCCGGGCGCTGAAGCGCTTTCTCACCGAAGCCTACGGCCCTGAGTCGAAACGCCCCATCGACGTCAACCGACGCCGGCAGCAACCGAGCTTGCCCTACAAGGTTGCCATCGTCGGGGGCGGTCCGGTGGGTTTGGCTGCGGCCCACGATCTTGCCCTGATGGGCTACTCGGTCACGATCTTCGAGGCTGCTCCCGTCGCGGGCGGCATGCTGTATCTGGGTATTCCCGAGTACCGCCTGCCGCGCGACGTGGTCGAAGCTCAGGTGCGCGAGATTCTCGAGACCGGCGACATCACCCTCAAGCTGAATCACGCTGCCGGGCGCGACTTCATGGTCTCTGATCTGCGCCGCCAGGGCTTCGATGCGGTGTTGGTCGCTGTGGGCGCTCATCGCAGTCGCGATTTGAGCATCCCCGGGGTCGATCTGGATGGCGTGCACAAGGGCATCGATTTCCTGCTGAATGTGAATCTCGGCTACAAGTTCACCATCGGTAAGAAGGTGGTCGTGATTGGTGGTGGCAACGTCGCCATGGACGTCGCCCGTTCGGCGGCGCGCGAAGTCGTGAAGCAGCATGCCGCGGGCGTCGAAGACGCAGAGCCGTCCGCCGAGAATGTGAGCGCCGTGGCCACGCGCGAGATGGTGGATGTCTCCCTGTCAGCTCTCCGCCTGGGGGCGCGCGAGGTCGACATTGTCTGCCTGGAGCGGCGCAACGAGATGCCCGCCGCCCTCGAGGAGATCGAAGAAGCTGAGGCTGAGGGCATCACCCTGTTACCCGGATTGGGTCCCAAGCGGATTCTGGGCAAAGACGGCCGGGTGGTGGGACTGGAAACGCTCAAGACCAAATGGGTCTTCGACGAGAACAAGCGCTTCAATCCAGCCTTCTATGAAGGCAGCGAGAGCATTCTCGAGTGCGACACCATCATCATGGCGATCGGCCAGGCGCCGCGGCTTGACTTCCTCAAGCCCGAGGACAAAGTCGAGATCTCTCCCCGTGGTTTGATCGCGGTGAATCCGCGCACCCTCATGACGACCGCCCCGGGAATCTTCGCCGGGGGCGATTGCGTGTTCGGACCCCGCCTGATTATCGACAGCGTGGGCGATGGCAAGCGCGCCGCCATGGGCATCGATGAATATCTGCGCGGACGCAAGCATCCGGAGCCCATCATCGAGGTGGAGGTGCTCAAACGCCACTCGATGCCTCTTGACTTCCTCGACATCATGCGCCAGCCGGTCCCGATGCTTCCTTTGGAGCGGCGCACCGGCGTCACGGAAGTCGAAATCGGCTACGACGCCCACTCTGCCATGGAAGAGGCCCAGCGCTGCCTGCACTGCTGGGTCAACACCATTTTCGAGGGCTGCGAGGAGGACGGCACGTCCTGCATCCTGTGCGGCGGCTGCGTGGACGTCTGTCCCGAAAACTGCCTCGAACTGGTTTCCCTCGACCGCATCGAGTTCCCCCCAGATACCGTGGCCGCCATCCGCGCCGACCAGGAATGCTTCGGCGTAGAACTGAACGAAGTGGCGGCTGACGAACTCGGCGTGGTGACGGGTTCGGCCATGCTCAAGGACGAGACCCGCTGCATCCGCTGCGGCCTGTGCGCCCTGCGCTGCCCAGTGGGCACGATCACGATGGAGTCGTACAACTTTGTTCCCGCCGAAGCGACGGGATTGATTTCCGTGGAAGCCATTGATGCCAGCGCGAGGCCAAAAGCCCCCGCAACCGGAGTTGCCAAATAGCTATGCCCGACGAAAAACATTCCATTCCCCCGGAATCTGGCGGGACCTTCGACCGGCGCGCGTTCTTTGTGAAGCTGGGCCTCGGCTCGCTCAGTATCGCGGCCGCCGGAACCGCGGTCTTCGCCTACCAGTTCCTCTCTCCCAATGTGCTCTACGAGCCCTCGCCGGTGGTGAATGCCGGCAAGCCCGAGAGCTATCCCATGGACTCAGTCACGCTCGATGTGAACTCGGGGATCTACCTCATTCATGCCAAGGAAGGGTTCTTCGCGCTGGGCGCCGTATGTACCCACCTCGGGTGCCTGACCGCCTGGAAGCCGGAGCTCGGCATCATCGCCTGCCCCTGCCACGGCAGCAAGTTCAAGCGCGACGGCGAAAAAATCGAAGGCCCGGCCCCCAAGCCTTTGCCGTGGCTGCGTACTTGGCTTAGTGATGACGGCGACCTCATGGTTGACCGCGCCACGACCATTCGTCCCATGGAGTACCTGAGGGTCTGACCATGGCAAAACCTGTCGATCAATATATCGAGGAATTGCGCGAGTCCCGGGTGTGGCGCTCGATCTTCCGCAGCGGAACCGGATCAAGCACGCTGAAACGCTCGCTCGCGATTCAGCAAAACGTGTTTCTTCACCTGTTCTCCACCAAGGTCCGCCGCCGCATGCTGAGCTTTCGCGCTACCTGGTACTTGGGCACGCTGACCTTCGGGACCTTTCTCATCCTCGTGATCACCGGCATTCTGCTGATGCTCTATTACCATCCCTCGGTGCCGCAGGCCTACGCCGACACCAAGGACCTGCAGTTCGTTGTGTCCTCGGGCTTGTTTCTGCGCAACCTGCACCGCTGGTCGGCGCATGCGATGGTGTTCCTCGTCTTCGCCCACATGTTCAAGGTGTTTTATCGCGGAGCTTATCGGCCGCCTCGCGAATTCAACTGGGTGATTGGCGTCATACTTCTGCTGATCACCTTGCTGCTCAGCTACACCGGCTACCTGCTGCCCTGGGACCAACTCGCTTACTGGGCGATCACCGTGGGGTCGAACATCGCCTCTGCCGTTCCCGTGTTTGGAGACAAGATCCACTTCATGCTGCTGGGCGGAAATCTGGTGAACGCCAACGCGCTGCTCCGTTTCTACGTGCTCCATTGCATGATCCTGCCTCTGACCGCCATTCTCTTCATCGCCATCCACTTCTGGAGAATCCGCAAGGATGGCGGACTCTATGCCCATCAAAGCGAACCCGCCACCCTCCAGCAGGCCGCCCCGGCGAAGGAGGCACAATGAGCGGCAAAGACTTCGTCGCCGGCATGGACTCCAACGCCCGCAAAACTCCGCGCCGCGTTGCCTTTATCACACGTCGGGTCTCGGCCCAGGTCAAGGTGACCGACGAAGAGACGGTCCAGACCTTTCCCGAAGTCCTGTTTCGCGCCGCCGTGGCCATCGAGGTGATGGCGATCGGACTGGTCTCCATGGCGCTGCTGTTCAACGCTCCGCTGGAAGGCATTGCCGACCCCTCGCACACGCCGAATCCCGCGAAGGCTCCTTGGTACTTCCTCGGCTTGCAGGAAATGCTGCACTATTTCCCGCCGGTCGTCGCGGGAGTCCTGGTCCCCGGACTGGTCGTGATGGCCCTCATCGTCATCCCTTATTTCAACATCAACATCGAAGCCGAGGGCCTCTTCCTGAAAGACCGCGAACCGCGGCTCCGGATCTTTTACGTGACCACGGCGGCGCTGCTCGTGTTCCTTCTGGCTTTCCACGTGTATGTTGCGTTTGTGCCAACCCTGATCGTCGCGGCTTTGATGATCCTGGCTTCCCACAGTTCGCCGCAGTCTTCATCTCCTTTCCGCCGCTATCTCGTCTCAAAGCCGCTTTCTTACTGGATCATGACCTGGTTCTTAGTTGAACTGGTGGTGCTTACCGCCATCGGCACATTCTTCCGCGGCCCGGGATGGTCCTGGGTCTGGCCCTGGAGGAGTTAAGTGCAATCATCTGACCCGAAACCGGTCTCTCTCTGGCAAACTCTGTTTGGCGATCCCACTCGCGCCTTCGGGATTGTGAGCGTGCTGGTGCTCGTTCTGCTGGCGATCGCTCCCGCCAAGAACTACTTCAGTGAGTGGCGCCATTATCAAAAAGGCTATCTGCGCCTGATCCGGACGCGGGGCGAAGCCGTCACGCTGCAGCGCCACTTTCAGCCGGGAATCCAGCAGATCTGGCATCCCGAACTGGGCGTCACGGACCGCTGCACCAGCTGCCACGTCGGGCTGAAAGAAGCCAGCCTCTTTGACGTCACGGTGCAGCCTTATCGCCGGCATCCCGTCATTCCACATAACACCGAGCAGTATGGCTGCGTGATCTGTCATCGCGGGCAGGGCGCCGCGACCACGGTCGAAGAAGCGCACAGCAGCACGTTGGCCTGGGAGCAGCCGATTCTTCCCGCGCGCTACCTCGAATCCGGCTGCGGACAATGCCACCGCGCCTCGCTGGCGAGTACCCCGCAACTGAACCAGGGCCGCGCGCTGCTGGCCCGCTACGGCTGCGTGCAGTGCCACACCATCAAACTGCCGGACGGCGGCAGCATGCAGGCCACGCAAGACGCTCCGTCCCTCAGCCACATCGCCGACAAGACCACGCGGGAATGGATCTTCGCCTGGCTCAAGGACCCCCAGTCCTATGCTGTTTCCGCGACCATGCCGAATTTCAAGCTGAAAGATGAGGACATTCGTGATATCTCTGCCTTCCTCATCGCCAACAGCACGCCGATTCCGGGTGACAATGCCCCGCCGATCGCCTCAAAGTTGTCGGATCCCGCCGCAGGCGCCAGCCTCTACGGCGAATCCTTCTGTGCCTCCTGCCACGCCGTGCAGAATGCCGCGGGAAATCTGGTCGGCGGCAACCTGGGACCGGAACTTACGCGCATCGGCAACAAGGCGAAGCCGGAGTGGCTGCGGGCCTGGATCCGCAATCCCCGAGTCTACGATCCTCATACCGAGATGCCGCACTACCGCTTCACCGACCAGCAGGTGGCCACTCTGGAGGGCTTCCTGCTGGCAAAGAGTGATGCGGACCTGCTCGCCAATGTGCATCTCGATCCCGCCACACCCGAGCAAATCGCCCACGGCAAGAGCCTGGTCATGGAGTACGGCTGCGCGTCGTGCCACGAGATTTCGGGCATCAAGAAGCCGGAGAACTTTGCTCCAGAACTCTCCCGGATCGGCAGCAAGCCGGTATCGCAACTGATTTTCCTCCCCGGCATGCAGCACACCCTGCCGGAATACATCGCGGGCAAGATCCGCCAGCCGCGCGCCTTTGCTCCCGGGCTCAAGATGCCGCAATACTCCTTCACGCCCACGCAGATCGACGCGCTCACCACAGCGCTTCTCGCTCTGAACGATCGCGCCCAGGCCCTGCCGCCCGCCGTCACCATTCCACCGCCGGCAGCTTCCCATTACCGGCCTGCGGGCAAAGCCGGGCAGATCATGGCCGACCTCGCCTGCTTCAGTTGCCACGCCATCAATGGCCGCGGCGGAGACATGGCGCCCGATCTCACCTGGGAAGGCAGTTCGGTGCAGCGCAAGTGGCTTGAGGACTTTTTTCGCAACCCGGGAACGCTTCGTCCCGCCCTGATCCGGCGCATGCCGAAATTCAACCTCAGCAGCGAAGACATCACGGTGCTCAGCGATTACATCATGACCGTCTATCAGACGCCGGACTTCGAACGGGATTCCATGCCCGAATCCGGTTACTCCCCCACCCAGGTCGAACGGGGACGCCAGTTGTTCTATTCGAAATACGCTTGCCAGTCGTGCCACATTGTCGACGCAAAAGCCGACAAGGGCTACATCGGCCCGACCTTGACCGCTGTGGGCTCGCGGCTTACCGGGGCGTGGATCTATCACTGGCTGAAGAATCCCCAGGCACTGCGGCCTGGCACCATCGAGCCCAACCGCAACATGAGTGACGACGACGCCGGCAACCTCACCGCGTTCCTCATGATGCAAAAGGGTTCGACCGCCAAGGAGGCAAAGCGATGACGGCCGGAAAATCGCTCACCGTTTGGGTCGTGGTTAGCGCGATGGCCCTCGCCACAGGATGCGCTCGCAAGCCGGTCTCAGCGGGCGGGCCCGTGCCCGTCTCCTACGCAAGTGCCCTGGTAGAGTCCAGCGGAGGCAAGCAGATCGGCGCCACCGGCTCCCCTCTGCCCCAACCCCTCGTCGTCCAGGCGAATGACGATCAGGGCAATGCGGTCCCGGGAGTTGCAGTTAACTTCCACGGCCCAGCCGGCGTGTCGTTCGACCCGCCTGGGGGCGTCACCGACTCCAGCGGCCAACTCTCCACCACCGTCACTCTGGGCGCCATGGCGGGGCGCTACCAGCTGACCGCCAGCACCACCTCCAAGGCGCAGAAGAAGATCGACCTGAAGGTCGAAGAGATCGCCCTCGACTATCAACGCCGCCTTGGGCAGGCCCTCGACGAGAAATACTGCTCGCGCTGCCACAATCCCGAGTCCACACCCGAGCGCGTTTCCAACTTCGACAATCTGGCCGTCAAACCCCACGCCTTTACCGACGGCGACACCCTGAATAAAATGTCGGACGCCGATCTTTTGGCCATTATTGGCTACGGCGGTCCGGCCCTGAATCGGTCGGCCCTGATGCCGCCCTACGGCTACACCTTGAGCAAAGCCGAAATGCAAGCCTTGATCGCCTATATCCGAACCGTTTCCGATCCTCCCTATCAGGCCCCCGGGATGGTGTATGTCGCGAAGTAGAGCGTGCACGCTGCTGGGGCTGGCATTCAATTTGCTGGTGGCCGCTACAGCCCAGGTGGTAGCCCCGGTGGAAATCAAAAACCCGGAACTGCGCTCCCTGCAGTTCAAATACATGGACGACCTCAAGGCCGTCGGCGCGGAGATCGAGAACTCCAGTTTTCCCTTTCCGTTTTATCTGAGCCGCAAGCTTGATCTCGACGAGCAGCAGCAGAAATCCGCAGACCAGCGCTCGATCCGCTTCGACGAATACAACGGCCGCACCGTGCTGGCGGTCACGGGCAACTACTACGCCGCCTATGGTGCCGATCAAATCAACCAGGACCAGCGTGCGCGGGCTACCTTCCTGGCCGTGATCGCGCCCCTGTTGAAAATCGCCGTGCCCCCCTTCCAGACCAACCCCAGCGTGCAGGGGTTCGCGTTCGAGGTCTCTCACCACATCAAGGGAAAGGTCATGGGAGTCGAGGTGGAGCGGCCCGAGAATGTGATGGCCTTCTTCCCTCGCAACGCGGCCTTGAAGTATCTGGCGGCAAAAGATGACGCCGGCCGGCAGGCCGCCCTGCTGGAGGGACAGTTCTTTGTCAATGCGCAGCCGGTCACGATCTGGCTGGAAGGCGAGGGTCCGCAATCCGGCCTCAAGCCGCCTCCACCCGAAGGGCCCCATGCGGGCGATTCTCCGCCTCCCGTCGACGCCCAGCTTCCCAACGCTCCGGAAGGGCCCAACCCCGTCGACAAGGTCGTTCCGGTGTTCCCCAAGCGCACCAAGCCCTTGGATGACGTGCCCCACCCGCACCCGGCGCGCGACACTTCGCCGCAAGCCCTGGCTGCTCTGCAGTCGGCGAACCTGCAAACCCTGAACGCCATGGTCAAGGAACTCGACCCGCAGGCCCATTTCGTCTCGTATGCCGCTCCCAGCTTCGTCGCCTTTCGTCGGTCCATCTTCCTGGAGCTCTCGATCAACACCACGCTCAACGACCCCAGCGCCGGGTCCCGCTACCGCATGGCTGCGTTGGCCTTCGACGAGCACGTCGCGCATCTCATCCGCCCTGTCCTCGGTTATTTCAAGCCGGATCCGAAGCAGGACCCGCAATTCGACGGTATCGGCTTCAGCACCACGGTCCATCTCAGTGGCAAAGCGCAGCCCGCCGCCGGGTCGGAAGCGATTGAATTCTTCTTTCCCCTGGATGCCTTGCGCTGTTACGAAGCCTATGATTGCACCGGTCAGCAGTTGATCGACGCCGGCACCGTGCTCATCAACGGAGAGCGGGTCAGCCTCGACCTGCAGATGGCCGAGGGAATGGCCCGCTAGCTGCTAACCTCTGTACTCGTCAGCAACCCCCAGCAGGGCGCCGGTGCGCGGTGGTCCGTCAGCCCGGCAAAGGGAGAAACGCGGGACCGCGCGCTCGCGTCCCCCGCTCTACCTAATTCTGGTGGTCTTTTTTGGGTTGCTCATAGGATAGGGGGATATGGTATAAGTGGGGTCGTCCGGCCTCCCGCCCCGGCCCCGTTTAACACTCTATTCACACAAGCCCGCACGGCAGGCATTAGAGTAGGGCGGCTGAGCCCGGAAGGCCTTGGAGAACTGCGGTCCGCGCTCGGGCCCAACAACACTAGCATCTCGCACGGCCCAAACCGTTTTTCTGAATTGCAGGGGGAGGCCGGGAGTGCGTCCCCGGCCCCCGGCACCGGCGTCGGGGAGGAGGTAAGGAATGTTTCTGCGGCGGTTTGCGAGCGGGTCTTGTTCGGGCCTTTTGGCCCTGGTCATGGGCTCGGCCCCCTGCGCGTTTGGACAAACAGCCCTGACCTGGCAGCAGGTCCGGGACAAGTTCGAAGCTGGCAATCCTACGCTTCGTGCCGGGCAGATTGGTGTCGACGAGTCGCGGGCCCAGGAAATCAGTGCCAATCTCCGCCCCAACCCGAACCTTTCCCTGCTGGCTGATCAAATAGATCCGTTCCGCGGCGGCCCGCCGCACGGGCCTTTCTCCTACCTGCTCAACTCCGCCACCGTGAGCCAGCTTTGGGAGCGGCAGCACAAGCGCGGCCTGCGCCTGGAAAGCGCGCAAAAGGCCACCGCCATCGCCGCCTCCGGCCAGGCGGACCTGGAAAGACATCTTCTCTTCAACCTTCGCGGCGCTTTCGTGCAGACCCTGCAGGAGAAGGCCATCCTGACCCTCGCCCGGGAGAACCTCGACTACTACGACCATGTTCTCGCGGTGAACCGCGACCGCTACCACGCGGGCGGGATCGCGCAGGTAGACCTGAAGCGCCTGGAGCTGCAGAGAGTTCAATATCTGTCTGATTTGCAGCAGGCTGAGGTGAACCTGAGAGTCGCGAAGATCCAGTTGCTCATGCTGCTGAACGACCAGACTCCTGTGGAACAGTTCGACGTCATCGGCCCTTTCGACTTCAACGACCAGCTGCCTTCGCTCAGCGAAGTCCGCCAGGCCGCTCTCGATACGCGTCCTGATCTGCGGGCCGCCGTGCAATCGGTCGACAAGGCCAGGACCGACTACCGGCTCGCGGTCGCCAACGGAGCCACCGATCCCACGCTTGCCTTCGATGTCGGACGCAACCCGCCCATCGACACTTACTTGGGATTCGGAGTGAGCATTCCCTTGCGGATTTTCGACCGCAACCAGGGTGAGAAGCGGCGCGCGCAGCTGGACATCGACCGCAACGACCGGCTCGCCGTGGCCGCGCGCGCCCAGGTATTCAACGATGTCGACTCGGCCTACGCCACCGTCCACAGTTCCGTGATCCTGCTCAAGCCCTATAAGGACCAGTACCTCGAGGAAGCCTCCAGCGTGCGGGAAACCATTTCATTTTCCTACCAGCATGGTGCCGCTTCGCTGCTGGACTTTCTCAATGCCCAGGCTGACTACCGGGCGGTGCAGGTCAACTATCTGAATCTGGTCGGATCCTACCTGAACGCCGTCAGCCAGTTGAATCTCGCTGTGGGCCGCGAGGTGGTCCCATGAAGCGCAGAACCACGCCATTGTCTGTTCTGCTCCTGGTTCTGCTTACCTTCGGGTGCAGCCGTCAAAAGAGCGATCCCAGGGCGGAAGCCCCGCCTCCGCTCCGGGTCGAAAAAATCGAAGACCGCAACGTGTTTGAGGTCGACCACCCGGACCGCTTTCCGCTGGTTAAAGCGGCCGAATACCTCGCGGCTCCGCAGTTGCTGGTCACCGGTACCGTGACGCCTGACATCCTGCGGGCGGTCCCTGTCATCTCCCTCGCCACCGGCCGCGTGGTGGAGATTGACGCGCGCCTCGGCGACACCGTGAAGAAGGGGCAGCTTCTGCTCAAGCTGCAAAGCGCCGACATCTCCAGCGCGTACTCCGACTACCAGAAGGCCTCGGCCGACGAGCAGCTCGCCCGCACCCAACTGGAGCGCGCCAAGCTCCTCTATGACAAGGGAGCCATCTCGCAGAATGATCTGCAGATTGCCCAGAACGCCGAAGATAAGGCCAAAATCGATGTCGCCAATACCGCCGAACGCCTGCGCGTGCTGGGCAGCCCAACCCTCGATCGCCCCAGCGGCCTGATCGAAATCCGCGCCCCCATCTCGGGCTTCATTACCGATCAGCAAGTCACCAACGCGGCCGGCGTCGCCGGGCTTGGTTCGCCCAACCCCTTTACGATTGCAGACCTGACCTCCGTATGGATTCTCTGCGACGTGTACGAGAACGACCTGGTCAATGTGCGTCTCGGCGAAAAGGCCGACATTCGCCTGAACGCCTATCCTGGGCGGGTATTCTCCGGGACCATCGGCAACATCGGCCCCATCCTGGACCCCGGCATCCGCACAGCGAAAGTTCGCATCGAAATGCGCAACCCCGGCCTCATGCGCCCGGGGATGTTCGTCTCCGCCACGTTCCACGGACGCGAGAAGCAGAGGCGGGCGTCGGTGCCCGCCACAGCCATCCTTCATCTCCATGATCGCGATTGGGTGTATGTGCCTGCCAACGGCAATAAGTTCCGGCGCACCGAAGTGGTGGGCGGAGACATGCTCCCCGACAACATGCAGGAAGTCGTGTCGGGTATCGCGCCAGGGCAACCGGTGGTCTCGAACGCGCTGGCATTTCAGAACTCGGCGGAGTCGCAATGATCCGCGCGCTCGTCGATTTCGCGCTCAACAATCGCTTTGTGGTGCTCAGTCTCGGGATTCTTCTCTTCGCCTGGGGAATCATCTCGTTCCACAATTTGCCGGTTGAGGCCTATCCCGACGTCGCCAACACCTGGGTGCAGGTCATTACCCAGTGGCCCGGACGCGCGGCCGAGGAAGTCGAGCAACAGCTCACCGTGCCCATCGAGATCCAGATGAACGGAATCCCGCACCTGCAGCACATTCGCTCGGCATCGCTGGCCGGGCTGTCGGTCGTGAATCTGATCTTCGATGATGACTCCGACAACGACTGGGACCGCCAGAAAGCGCTCGAGCGCCTCTCCCAGGTCACGCTGCCCCCCGGCGTTTCCGCAGGAATTGGGCCTGACTTCAGCCCCATCGGCTCGGTCTATTGGTACACGCTGAAGAGCACCAACCCGGCCTACGACCTGATGGAACTGAAGTCGCTCCAAGACTGGGTCATCAGCAAGTACATCCGATCGGTGCCCGATGTCGTCGACGATTCCGCCTTTGGCGGCATCACGCGCGAGTACCAGATTCGCGTCGATCCGGAAAAGCTGATCGCCTATGGCTTAAGCCTGGCCCAGATCGAGCAGCAACTTTCCAACAGCAACGCGAACGTCGGAGGCAGCTTCATCGAGCAAGGCTCGCAGCAGATCAACGTGCGCGGTGTGGGCCTGGTCACCAATGTCCAGGACATTGAGAAGACCGTACTCAAGGTACAGAACGGCACGCCGCTGCGAATCAAAGATGTCGGAGTCGTCACCCAGGGACCGAAGATCCGCCTGGGACAGATCGGCAGAGCCTACCATCGCGCCGACGGCGTCGTGGTCGATGACAACGACGTCGTCGAGGGAATCGTCTTCCTGCGCAAAGGCGCCGACACGGCCACCATGCTCGAGCACTTGCATGCCATGGTCGAGCGCTTGAACCACCATATTCTCCCACCGGGAGTGAAAATCGTCCCCTACCTCGATCGTGACGACCTGGTGCACTACACCACCCACACGGTGCTGCACAACCTCGCTGAAGGCATGATCCTGGTGGTCCTCATCCTGTTTGTTTTTCTTGGCAATGTGCGTGGCGCGGTCATCGTTTCCCTCACCATTCCCTTCGCCTTGCTGTTCGCATCGATCTGCCTCGATCTGCGGCATATCTCCGCGAACCTGCTCTCGCTCGGGGCGCTGGATTTTGGCATGGTCGTGGATGGCGCCGTCGTCATGGTCGAAAACATCGTGCGCCACCTCAACAAGCCCGAGGAAGTGCCGCTCAGCCTGGTCGACCGGATCCGCAAAGCCGCCCACGAGGTACAACGCCCAGTCTTCTACGCCATCGCCATCATCATTACCGCCTATCTCCCGATCTTTACCCTGCAGCGTGTCGAGGGAAAACTGTTCAAGCCGATGGCCTGGACCGTGGCCTTCGCCCTGTTGGGGGCCCTGATTTTCTCGATGCTGATTGCCCCGGCTCTGGCCAGCTTCTTGTTCCGCGGCGATGCCCGGCAGTGGCAGAACCCTTTCATGACATGGCTGACCACCCGCTACCGGAGGGGCGTGCATCTGGCGATCCGCCATCGCTGGATCACGGTGGCCCTTGCCGCCCTCGGCCTGCTGTTGTCTGCCTTTCTGGCGCTCAGTGGAGTCATCGGATCAGAATTCCTGCCCCATCTCGACGAAGGCGCCATCTGGGTGCGCGGCACCCTCGCGCCCAGCGTCGGCCCTAGCGAGAGCGCGCAGGTCGCCGAACGCGCCAGGCAAATCCTCTGCTCGTTCCCGGAGGTGCCCCAGGTCGTCAATCAGATCGGCCGCCCGGACGACGGCACCGATACCACCGGCTTTTTTGACACCGAATTCTTTGTGGACCTCTTGCCGAAGGAAAAATGGCGCCCCGTGTTTCATCAGGACAAGGAACGCCTGATCGCTGCCATGGACCGCGAACTAGAAAAGATCCCCGGCGTGTTCTGGGGCTTCTCGCAGCCCATCTCCGACAATCTGGAGGAGGCGGTCAGCGGCGTAAAGGGAGCGCTCGCCGTAAAGATCTACGGTGATGATCTGCGAACATTAGAGGCCAAGGCCGACGAGATCGCCGCCGTCATGCGTCCCATCAAAGGAGTCGAAGATCTCGGGATCTTCCGCACTATCGGCCAGCCCAACCTTAACTTCAGCGTCGACCGCGAACGCGCGGCGCGCTATGGCATCAATGTCTCCGACGTGCAAGACGCCATTCAGACGGCGGTCGGGGGCAATGCCCTTTCCCAGGTGCTGATCGGAGAACAGCGCTACGATCTGGTCCTCCGCTACCTCCCCGACTATCGCAACACCAAGGAAGCCATCGAGAGGATCCGGTTACTGGCTCCCTCCGGCGAGCGCGTTTCCCTCGCCCAACTCACCAAAGTTCAGGTCTTAGACGGCGGATCGGAAATCTATCGCGAAGCCAATTCCCGCTACGTTGCCGTCAAGTTCAGCGTGCGCGGCCGGGATCTGGGGAGTACGGTCGAGGAAGCCATCCGGAAGGTCGAGGCTGCGGTCAAGCTGCCCGTCGGCTACACGGTGGACTGGGCCGGGGAGTACGAAAGCGCGAAGCGCTCCCAGCGGCGGCTTCTCGTCGTCCTGCCCCTGACCATTCTGCTCATCTACATCATCCTGTACACCATGTTTAAATCGGTGAAATGGGCCCTGCTCATTCTTACCAACATTGCGATGGCGCCCATCGGCGGACTGCTCGCCCTCTTGTTCACAGGGACGAACTTCAGTGTGTCGTCAGGGGTCGGCTTCCTGGCATTGTTTGGCGTATCGGTGCAGATTGGCGTCATCATGATCGAATACATCAATCAGTTGCGCGCTCGTGGATACGATATCGAGGAGGCCGCGGTGGAAGGAGCCGTGTTGCGCCTGCGCCCGATTATCATGACCATGCTGGTCGCCACCCTGGGGCTGCTGCCCGCGGCCGTGTCCCACGGTATCGGTTCTGATTCTCAGCGGCCCTTTGCCATCGTCATTGTCGGCGGCTTGGTGGCCGACCTGGTCATCAGCGTCATTCTGCTGCCGACCTTGTATGTCTGGCTTGCGCGCAGCGATGACAAGCTGCCCCTTGCGGATTCGAGTGAGGCTGTCTAATTCAGAACGAGCGTCCGGAAATGACAAAAGACGAAGTCTGCGCCCGAATCCGAGAAATCGCCATCGTTCCCGCCATCCGTGTGTCCTCCGGCCAGGATGCCCATTTTGCGGCGGAAGCCGTGACCCGCGGCGGCATCCCAATCGTGGAGATCACCATGACCATCCCGGGAGCGGTTGGGCTCATGGCCCACCTGGTGAAGTCCGATCCAAACATCATCGTGGGCGCGGGGACTGTCCTCGATGCCGATACCGCACGGCTCTGCATGGACGCGGGTGTCAGTTTTGTCACCGCTCCCTCCCTGAGTCCTGAGATCGTGGAATTCGCGGCCCGGCAGAATATCGCCGTGCTGCCCGGCGCCCTCACCCCGACCGAAGTGGTGACCGCGTGGAGGGCGGGCGCCGACTTCGTGAAGGTCTTTCCCTGTGGGCCGGTGGGCGGCGAACGCTACATCAAGGCCTTGCACACTTCTCTGCCGCAGATACCCCTGATCGCCGCCGGCGGCGTCAATCAGCAGACTGCCGGCAATTTCATCCTTTCCGGAGCCACTGCGATCGGCGTGGGAACCGAGTTGATCCCGACTGAGTCCATCCAGCGCCGCCAGACTCAGCGGATCCACGAACTGGCCCGCCGATTCCTCCGGCTGGTGCATGATGCCCGCGAGCAACTCCAGGCCTGGAAGAGGACCCAGGTCATCAAGGAATTCACGGACGAGGAGGAGTGCGAAAAATGAGGCTAGGAATCCTCATAGACCATGACGCGACGCTCTACGCGCGCCTTCTCGGTTCCTCGTATGCCGGTTGCGGAGGCAGAGTCCCTTGCTCGTCGCCTCCGCCGATCTCCCGGTAAGCACGGAGGATCTGTCGCGCCGAGTCGTCCCAGGAGAAACGCTCGACCTGCTCATACCCCGCCTGTTTCAGCCGCTCCCGCAGCGCCTTATCAACCAGCACCCGATGCGTCGCCCGCATGATCTCGAACACGTTCTCGGGGTTGACCAGCACCGCCGCGTTGCCGACCACTTCCGGAAGCGAAGAGGTGTTGGAGGTGACCACGGGTGTTCCATGGGCCATGGCCTCCAGGGGCGGCAGCCCGAAACCCTCGTACAGCGACGGGAACAGAAAGACCGTGGCTAGATCGTAGAAGATGCGCAGGATCTCGATGGGCACGAACCCGAAGAAGCGCACATCGTTGTGCACCCCGCTGCGGATCACCGTCCGCCGCAGGTCCGGATGCCCCGATAGATCGTCTCCAATGATGATGAGCTTCAGGTCGGGGAAAAGACTCTCCTTCTCCAGTTCCCCGCGCAAGGCGGAAAATGCTTCGATGATGCGAACCAGGTTCTTGTGGGGGCTGATCCGGCCGGCATACAACAGGAACGGAGACGTGACCAGATACCGTTCTGCAATCAACTGCCGTTCCGCTTCCGTCGCGTGGCCGTGCAGGAAGCGCTCGTCGATGGCGTTGTAGACGACCTCTACTTTCTCGGAGGGAATTCCGAAGAGCTTTTCGATTTCGCTTTTCGAGAACTTTGACACTGCGAAAATCCGCGCCGCTTCATTCAGGACCCTCCGCGTCAATTGATAATGCACAGCACGCTTCCAGCTGCCGCCGCCCTTGGACCGCGCCATGTGTTCCAGCAGGTCGTGCACGGTCATGACGTAGGGGCAGGGCAGAAAGCGGGGGCGGGAGAACAGGTGCGGGATGTGGACCAGATCGCAGCGCAGCCGTTTCACGATCGTCCGAAATTCCAAGTATCCCTTCCAGGTACGATCGCTTTCCAGCAGCGGAACGGTGTGGAAGTTCGCCGGCAAGGGCCCGATCTCGCGGACTTTTTCCGGAGACCCGATCAGGAAGTATTTGTTCTGCCGATCCAGCCGGCCCAGCGCCCGGACGACATTCCGCGTATAGGTACCGATGCCGAACTCCGTCATCCGACGGATGTCGATGGCAATCTTCACGGCTCGATTTAATCACAGGAAAGACCGGGCGCTTTAAGGATTTCGTCCGGTTCCGCTCTCGGGCGCCGAAACGGGAAGCTCCTACGCCCGCACTTCGGCCTGGGCGCGCACCCTGCGCTCGGCGTAGAGCGGGAAGGCCTCCGCCAGCTCCAAAACCTGCCGGCGGATCTTCGCCAGAGCCTCGGGTTCGCGGCGATGCTGGAGTCCTTCGGCGATCCAGTGCCCGATCTGCCGCATCTCTGCTTCTTTCATGCCCCGCGTGGTCACCGCCGGACTGCCGATCCGGATGCCGCTCGGCTTCAGCGGCGGGTTCGTGTCGAACGGAATCGCGTTCTTGTTGACCGTGATGCCCGCTTCGCCCAGCGCTTTCTCGGCTTCGCTGCCCAGCATCCCCTTGGCGAACACATCGACCAGCATCACGTGCGTGTCGGTCCCGCCCGAGATGACTCGATACCCTTCCTTTGCCAGGGTCTCGGCCAGGACCTTCGCATTCGCCACCACCTGCCGCGCATACGCCTTGAACTCCGGCTGCATGGCTTCCTGGAAACACACGGCCTTCGCGGCAATGATGTGCACCAGCGGTCCGCCCTGTATTCCGGGGAACACGGTCTTGTCGATTGCCGGCCCAAGATCCGCTTTGGCCAGGATCATGCCCGAGCGCGGGCCGCGCAGCGTCTTGTGCGTGGTCGAGGTCACGATTTGGGCATGCGGCACCGGCGAAGGATGCACTCCGCCTGCCACCAGCCCCGAGAAGTGCGCCATGTCCACCAGGTAAATCGCTCCAACCTTGTTCGCAATCCGCCGCATGCGCGCAAAATCGATGATCCGCGGGTATGCGCTGCCCCCGCCGATGATCATCTTGGGTCGTTCTTTCTCGGCCAGCTTCTCCAGTTCGTCGTAGTCGATGGTTTCGGTTTCTTTGCTGACGCCATAGGGTATGACCTTGTACGTCTTTCCCGAGAAGTTCAGATGATGCCCGTGCGTGAGGTGACCGCCGTGTGCAAGATTCAGGCCAAGAATCGTGTCCCCGGGCTGCAGCACCGCCGCGTAAGCCGCCATGTTTGCCTGCGATCCGGCGTGCGGCTGGACGTTGGCATATTCCGCGCCGAACAACTGCTTGGCGCGCGTGCGGGCCAGTTCCTCGACCACGTCGGTGAATTCGCAGCCGCCGTAATACCGCTTTCCCGGATACCCCTCGGCATACTTGTTCGTGAACACCGACCCGGCCGCTTCCAGCACCGCTTCGCTCACAAAATTCTCGGACGCGATCAACTCCAGCCCCTCATGCTGGCGCCGGGTTTCGCTGTCAATGGCCGCGGCGATCTGCGGATCGACTTCGTACAAAGGCCGGGACATCGAGGAATGGCTCATGTATGGTTCTCCGGGAAAGGGTGTCCCATCCCAACGTAGTGTTTTTCGACGCCGGATGGGGCATTTGACCGACTCAATGAGATTCTACGCTTCGAACGCCGTTCGGAAAAAGGTAGCCAGATGCCAGCCATCTAGGTATTTGTACGGCGCCTCTCCAGTCGTGTAATGCCCGCAGGGCAGCACCACTACCTTGTGATCGAGGTGATGCGCGGCAAATTCCCGAACCACTTGCCTGGAAAACTCGGGCAGAAACGTCAGATCGTAGTCCGCGTATACCACCAGCGAACGCTTGCGGAACCTCGCGAACTTGTCGAAGTACACCATGGGGCTGATCGCCAGCCAGACCCGCCGCAGGCGCTCCAGGTCAATCGCGCCTTCCATCCCCCGCCGGATGTGTCGCGTGGACTGCCCATGCCACACCACGTCGGCGAAATAGGTTGATGCGTGGTTGAAGGCGGCCGCCCGGATGCGGGAATCGTGCGCGCTGGCGATAAAGGCATAGCAGGACCCAAGGCTGGTCCCGATCAATCCCAGTTGCCGGTAGCCCTGCTGCTCCAGCCAGTCCAGACAGCTGCGAATATCCACGACTCCCTGGCGCACCGCATCCAACGTGCGACCAATGTTGGCCGAGACCGCATAGTCCGCGCGGCCAGTCTCGGCCGGCATACGAATGTCATGATAGGGCATGCTCAGGCGCAGCACCGCCACACCCAGGAGGTTGAGCACCCTGCACAGTCCGGTGTAGGCAATCGCGTCCGCGTTCCAGTGGGGCAGCAGCACGACCGCCCGCCGCCCCCGCGCCGGAAACCAGCGCGCGTTCACCAGATTGTTTTCCGGGTATGGCGTCTTCACCGCAGAAGTGAACCGCAGAAAATCCGCACAGGTGCCGCGGACCTTCTGCTCTAGCTTCGGGTCGGGGACCTCGCGCGTGCTGAACACTTGCACCTCGCGCCGCTCCAGGCGGAAGTCGGCCGGCGTCCGATACGAATAGAACTGGTCGCTTTGCGCGATGATGCGCTGGTTGTATTCCGCAAAGAAAGTCTCTGGGTTGGCAGGCAGCTGGCCGCGAGGAACGCCGTTGCGGCAAGGCCAGTCGTGTGCCCATTCCACGCCCCAATCCAGCGGACGCACCACGCGGTTGTTGTCGACCGACGTGAGCCGGTCTTCCCAGTGGTACATCCATCGGGCGTAGCGGTTCCGCATAGGAGCATCCTCAAAATACAGGATTCGGGCCGGAATCCGCATCCCTGGCGTAGCCAGCGGCGAGAACCTGCATTAATTGGGGCTCTGACGCGCTTCCTAAGACAGGTGGACCCGCGGCACGCGCTTGGAAATCCCGCACAGGATCTCGTAGGGAATCGTGCCGCAGTGCTCGGCGATCTCCATCGCGTCCACTTTCAGCGAGCCGCTGCTGCCGATCAGCAGCACATCCTCGCCAACCTCTACGGAAGGCAAGTGGGTCACGTCGATCAGAGTCAGGTCCATGGAGATGTTTCCGACGATGGGCGCGTAGCTGTTGCGCACGATGACCCGCCCGCGGTTTGATAGTCCGCGCCGGTACCCGTCGGCATACCCCACCGGCAACACCGCGATCCGCGCCGGGCCTGTGGTCACGTAGCTACCGTTGTACCCCAGCGGTTGGCCCGCTTCGAAGGCGCGAATCGAAACAATCCGGCTGCGCCAGGAGAGCGCCGGCCGCAAGGGCAGCGCCGGGCCACCGGTGGCGGTCTTCCCCCCGCGGCTCTGGCGCAACGTGTAGCCATAGAGCGCGATGCCCGGGCGAACCATGTTCTTCCATGTCTCCGGCCGTGCCAGCAGGCCGCCCGTATTGTCGACATGAACCAGCGAAGGCTTGAGTCCGAAATCTCTTACGATGCTCAAGGCGCGCTCGAAGGTGACGATCTGCTCCTCGGTCTGCGGCGAGTCCAGGATCTCTGAAGAAGCCAGGTGCGTCGACACGCCCTCAAGCACCACCTGCGACGACTCGCGGATCATCCGGCAGAACTTCGGCAGTTCCTCGAGTGAGACCCCGAGCCGCCCCATGCCGCTGTCGATCTTCAAATGCACCGGCTGTGCGGGAGCCTCCAGGCGTTGGGCGGCGCGCTGCAGCAACTCCAGGTGCCACGCCTCCCACACCGTCGCCGTCAGGTTCTGGCGGACGACCTCCTCCTCTTCGCCCCTCCAGAACCCCGTCATCAGCAGGATCCGGCTGCGCACCCCGGCCGAACGCAGGGGCATTCCCTCATCCGTCGTGGTTACACCCAGCCACTTCGCTCCCGCGTCCTCGAGCGCGATCGCGCAGGGGGTCGCACCGTGCCCGTAGGCATCGGCCTTGATCACCGCACACACCTGGACGCGCGGGCCCACGTGGCCCTGCACGGTCCGGAAGTTCTCGGTTAGCGCGGAAAGAGAGATTTCTGCCCAGGTCGGTCGAGCCGATCGCCGGGGCGCTACATCGAGGGTCGCGGAACTCACAGTCAACCGATTATAGCGGCTCCCCTGTGGCCTGCGGCGCGGAAGTGGCCCCGGGCGGGCCCGGCTGCCCCACCGCGACTACTGCTTGAAGAAGGTTGCCAGGCCGGAGCAGTGGCTCCAGGCCTGCCTGGCCCCTGCGGAGAAAATGTTTGAGTTACTGCGCGACCCGCCGGAAACAGCCCCTGCCAAGGCGGCGACGACGATGCGCATCAATGGTCTAGCGCTGGAGAATGGCCTTCCTGGTCTTGCGGCCCACTCGCACGACCAGCTCTTCGCGGTAAGGGCCATCCAGTGGGCCGCGGTGGACCAGCGGTGAGGTGACCAGTTCCCCATCGATGAAGACGGCCTTCTCTTTGATTTTGCGCGAAGCTTCGCTCGTCGATCCCGTGAGGCCGAGACGCGCGACCAGCTTATCGACGCGGATGGGATAGGCGGCGGGGCGCGAGTCCCGGGACGACGGAGCGGCGCCGGCCACGTCGCTGAGCGGCAGATCGACTTCTTGTATGCTCTCCGGCGTCTCGTTCTTCTGGAACTGGCGGGCCCAATCGTCAGCAGCTTGCGCGGCCGCTGCTTCCGAGTGGAAGTCGCGCACGATCAGGCGCGCGAGTTCTTTCTTGGCCTCCATCGGATTGGCGCCCTCGGCGATTTGCCGCTTGCGGTCTTCAATCCACTTCATCGACAGGTCGGTGAGCAGTTCGTAGTAGGACCACATCTTCTCGTCGTCGATGGCCATGATCTTGCCGTACATCTCGAGCGGCGGCTCGTGGATGCCGATGGCGTTGTTGAGCGACTTCGACATCTTGTCGGAGCCGGGACGCCAGCCTTCGAGAATCGGCGTGGTCAGCACGATCTGGCCGGCCGCGTACTCGAGCGACTCAGGGCGTGAGGGCGGGTAGAGTTCCGCTTCGAACTGGCGGAGGGTGTCTGCCCACTGTTTCGCCGATGCCCCCTTGGCGCCGGCCCGCGCTGCGAAGAAGGCCTCCAGCTGCAGCGACAGGGAGCGGGCGGCGACTTCGCGCCGATGCTGTTGTTCCCGGCTGCCCGACTTCTGGATGGAGGCCAGGGCGTCCTGCAGGGACAGGCCGGAGGCCGAGGCTGCATCCTCCATCACACGCAGCCGTTGGATGCTGTCGCGCAGGTCCCGCCGGAACTGCGAGTACGCGCGGCCGTAGGCACGCTGCAGTTCGCGGCCCACGAGCAGGTTGAATTTCTGGTCGGTGCCGCCGAGTTCCACGTCGGCTTCGAGCGCCACCGAATCGTATCCCTGAGCGAGCGGATACAGCAGCTCGTGCAGGGCGATGGGCTTCTCTTCCTGGAAGCGTTTGTGAAAGTCCTCGCGCTCCAGCATCTGCGAGACCGTGTACTTGGCGGCGAGACGGATGAAATCTTCCGCCGTGAACTCGGAGAACCAGCGGCTATTGAAGTCGACGACCGTCTTGACGGGATCGAGGATCTTGAAGACCTGGGCCTTGTAAGTTTCGGCGTTCTGCTCAATCTGCTCGCGGGTGAGCGGCGGGCGGGTGGCGGAACGCCCGGTCGGATCGCCGATCATGCCGGTGAAATCGCCGATCAGGAAGATGACGATGTGGCCGAGGTCTTGAAAGTGTTTCAGCTTGCGCAGGAGCACGGTGTGGCCGAGATGCAGATCGGGCGCGGTGGGGTCAAAGCCGGCCTTGACGCGGAGCGGCCTTCCGCTGGCGCGCGATTGTTCGAGCCGGCCCCGCAGGTCGGACTCGCGGATGATTTCAGCGGAACCCTTCTTGATGTAGGCGAGTTGCTCGTCGACGGGGGCGAAGGTGGCCATGCGGTTTGATTATAACGAGCGCGTTTGGCGGGCGGCGATGGGCAGCGGGTTTCGAGCCGGAGCCGGAGGCTAGAAGCTGGCGGCCAGTGTTGCTTGCGCCGGTTTTCTGCTAGGCTCTTGCCGCCAAAAATGCGAGCCGCGGCCATCTTCGGGCTGGGATCGTCGATGCGCGAACTGCGTGCGTTCCAGAGAAGTTCGTCCGTGGAGTGGACCATCGGGCTGCCCAGCGGCTACGAGAGTGTGGATGCGCTCCTGGTGTTTGGCGGGGACGGCACGGTGCATCGCCACCTGGGAGTGCTGGTGAGGCTGGCGGTGCCGGTGCTGGTGGTCCCGGCCGGCAGCGGGAACGATTTCGCGCGGGCCTTGGGGATCGCGCGCGCGCAGCATGCCTTGACGGCGTGGGAGAAGTTTGCAGCGGGTGCGGCCAACAGCCGGCCGGTGGATCTCGGGTTGATCAGGCCGCTCGGGCCGGGCAGCGCGCGCGAAGGGAAGGCGACCTATTTCTCGTGTGTGGCCGGAATCGGCCTGGATGGAGAGGTCTCGCGCCGGGCCAACGTCCTGCCGCGATGGCTCAAGGCACATGGCGGGTACGCGTTGAGCCTGCCGGGAGCGTTAGCCAGTTTCCGGCCGTTCGCCTTGACGCTTTGCGACGATCAGGCCGCTTCCTCGGGCCGAGGTTCCCCGGTGGAGCGGACGCTGCTGGCTGCCGTGTTTGCCAACACTCCGTTCTACGGCGGGGGAATGAAGGTCGCGCCCCGGGCGCAAATGGATGATGGGCTCTTGGACGTCTGCCTGGTCCGCGCGATCTCCAAGCTGAAACTGCTCGGATTGTTTCCCTCCGTCTATTTCGGGCGGCATCTGGGGATCGACGGGGTGGAGTACTTCCCGGTCGCGGGAGCGCGAGTGGAACCGGACCGAACGCTGGGTGTGTACGCCGATGGGGAGTATGTCTGCCAGACGCCCGCCGAGATGGCGGCGGTGTCCAGTGCGCTGCGGGTGATCCTGCCATCCTGCAGCGCGTAACAGCTGGCTATCCGATGTGGCGCAGGCCATCGACAATATTGGTGCGCGATGCGTGATAGGCGGGCAGGGCGGCGCTGAGAATTCCGACCAGGGCAGCCACCGCCAAAGACAGCGCTGCGATGGACACAGTGACCTTCATGGCTGCCGGCACCAGCGGGATCGGGGATTTCCTCATAAAGAGCAGAACCACGGCGGCCAGCAGGACGCCAGCAGCGCCGCCCAGGGTGGCCAGCGTCACCGACTCGGCGAGGTAGAGTCCGAGGATCCGGCCGCGCGTGAAGCCCAGCGTACGGAGCACCGCCACTTCTCGGGTGCGTTCGCGGATCGACATGGCCATGGTGTTGGCCGAGACGATGAGGATGGTGAATACCACCGCACCGCAGATCCCGAGAATGAAGGCCTTGACGTTGCCGAGGGTCGCGATGAAGTCGAGTTGGAAGGCCTTCTCCCCTTCGCTCTTGGTGGGTTCGGGCGAGTTGTGAAACATGTCGTCGATTTGGCGAGAGACGGCGGCGACCGAAGACGGCGAATCGACCCGCAGGAAGTAGAAACCGGCGCTGTCTTTGAACCAGCTGACCGACTCCTCGAGATATTTCGTGTGGAAGTAGAGGGAGTTGTTGGGCGGGTCGATGGTGTAGATGGCGCGCAGGGTCAATTCGAGGTTCGCGGGAAAGATGCTGCCCAGCAGTACGATGCGGTCGCCGATCTTCCAGCCGTGCTTGGCAGCCAGCGCCTGGTCGACCATGCAGCCGGTGCGGTCCTGCTGCCAGGCCTTGACCTGGTCGGCGGGGACGATCTTGTCGGCGGCGACTTCCATGTATTCGTCGGGGTCGGTGGCGAACTGCGCGAAGAAGTTTTCGGGGCGGTCGTCCTTATATTTCCCGCCGAACCACGTCATGGGCACCACGTGCACCACGCCGGGCACAGCGCGGATCTTTTCGCGGTAGTAGCCGGGGAGGAAGAAGGCGAGCGAGACGCGGTGGCGGGTCATGATCCGCAGGGCCGAGTCGGGCGCGCCCTGGTCGATGTAGAACCCCCGCCAGACGGCCATCATGATGCACAGCAGAAGCAGCGAAAACGAGATGCTCAACGCCGTCAGCACGCTGCGACGGCGGTTGCGAAACGCGTTCCTGGTCACCAATTGCGCAATCGTCATCTGGAGGAAATTCCTGGCCCCGACATTGTAGCCGGGGTCCGGGCACGGTCGTGAAGGGCGCTCGGCGCGCTCGAGCCGTGCTGGGCCTGGCGTTTCCCCCGCGGGGAATTAACAAAGAAATGACACGCGAATGACATGTCGCGAGTTGCGCTGCTTTAGAGTGGCGGCATGGCAGCAGAACCCGCACCGCCCGCAGTCTTCAGAGGAAAACATTTGCACGCAAGCGGAAAGTTTTCGCAAACTGGAATGCGTGAAAACAGCCTCCCAGCGCGGGTTTGAACGCTATGGAGCGATGAGCGCCGGGTTGATCTTGTAAGAAAAGTTTTACAGGGAGTAGTGCGTTTTGATGGTTCGTTCCGCGCGGTCTTGCGGTATGTTAGCGCCATCGAGAATCTCCCCCGGCCATGAATCGGCAGTTCTTGATTTAAGGACCCTGAGTGGGAAGACCCTAACGACGGAAACCCCCAGTTCCGTTTGGCAGCACAACAAAGACCCAGGCCCCTGGCAGTCGTGCTCCTAACAGGTTCGGCGATCGAGCCCCGTCACGGCTCGGCACCACTACTCGGGAAATACAACGTTCGCTTACATGCACCAGGCGGCTGATCGCGCTTGCGGTTTGCGCGCCGGGTCTTGTTCCCCTTAGGCGGGTGGCGGCAAAGATTGCTTCTTAGCGATCGCGGAGAGGTCTGTCTTCACGGCGGCCTGCCCGCGAGCGCGGTCGCGGTGACCTCTTTGACCAGTCACCAGGCGTGGAGCTGTGAATCGCGTGTGGGGCGCAGCAACTCACAGGAAGAGTTGTGCGCGGAGAAGGCGCTATGAAGAAGCAGTCCGGAATTGCATTGGCTTCGGTTCTGTGCGTGGGCCTTGCCCTGGGGGCGGGCATTCACGGACGGAGGGGGTTGGCTGATCTGAATCAGGCGGACGCCGCCTTTCGGGACGGCGTGTACCAGGCGCACATGGACATCACGGCGGGACGGAAGGCTCATCTGGCTTCCGGTCGCTGGGCCAGCGATCAGGACCGCGCCTCCTTCATCGTCGGTTACGAGAGGGCTTTTAAGGCGCTGACGGAAGCGCGTTCCGGCAAGCTCGCCGAAGCAAATGCGGTGGAAGTCTCCGCCTATCGCGACGGCGTCATGGACGGAGCGCAGCACCGGAGAGCGGCCCAGCCCTTTCAGCTGAGCAAGACCGAGAACTACCGCAAGGCGGGTGGTTTCGCGGCGGCGGATGCGAATCTTGCGGTTTATCGCGAGGCATACTCCAACGGCTACCAGGAAGGTTATTACCTTCCCCAGGAAAGCGCTGAGTTGCACACGATCAGCCAGAAGTAACGCGTTGCCCTCGGGCGGCGGGGGTATTTCGAAAAAGACGCGGCCGCGAAGGCGGCCGCAAACGCAATTGTAATCGGCGCCGGAGATCACTACTCCGGCGCAGCAGGAGGAGTCTACTCTCATGAATTTGAATAAAAAATCCGCAATGATCGCGGGTGCAGTCCTGGCGCTGGCCAGTGTTGCGTCTTCTGCAGCCAATGGTGCTTCAGGGGCGGGAAATCCTCCGTCGGGATCAGGCGCGTCGGTGGTAGGCAAAGTGAAATTTACCGGGCAGCTGCCCCAGCCCACGAAGATGAGCATGAACTCGGACCCAAGCTGTGCCAAGGCCCATCCCGGACCGGCGATGAGCCAGGATTTTGTCACCGGCAGCGACAACTCGCTGGGCAACGTGATTGTGTTCATCTCGAGCGGATTGGAAAACCGCAGTTTCGACGTTCCCGCCGAGGTCGTGACCTTCGAGCAGAAGGGGTGTGAATATGCGCCCCATGTGGTGGCGCTGCGCGCCAACCAGAAGCTCAAGATGGTGAACAGCGACAACACAACGCACAATGTGCACCCTCTCCCCGCCAACAACCGCGAGTGGAACAAAGCCGAGCCTGCCGGTTCGACCATGGAAGAAAGCTTCCCACGCGAAGAAATCGCCATTCCGGTGAAGTGCAATGTGCACCCCTGGATGAAGAGCTACGTGGCAGTCTTCAAACACCCGTACTTCGCGGTCACCGGCAAAGACGGCAGCTTCCACTTGCCGAACCTGCCGCCGGGGGAATACACCGTGCAGGCCTGGCACGAGAAACTCGGCACCATGACCCAGAAGATCACCGTGGCCGCGGGCGAGACCAAGAGTCTCGACTTTACTTTCAAGGCACATTGATAAGGGGGTTTTACATCCCCCAACCACCGTCCTGGGCATACTCGGCTTGGGACGCGTGTCATCCGAGGAAAATCCGTTTCTCGAGGGAGGTGCAGGTATGCAAACTTATCCCGGGGTCAATGAGCGCTGCTCGGGACCGCGCTCGTGGGTGAAGTCCTGTCTGGTGGTCATTCTGTTTCTTACAGCGTTCATGGGCATGAGCAGTCAGCCGGGCTATGCCATCCCGGCCTTTGCCAGAAAATACGGACTTCCTTGTTCCGCCTGTCACATTGGCTGGCCTCTGCTGAATAACTTCGGCATCGCGTTTAAGGACAACGGCTACCAGTTGGGCAATGAGAAAGACTCGCCGATCTATCAGAACCCCGGCTACTTTCCGATCACGTTTCGTACGACTCCGAATTGGCACCTGGAGAACACGAACAAGGTTGCGATCGACCAGACTGGCACGGAACAGAGCGTTACCACCCACGGGTTCGATCTTTCGGGTCTCGACATCTGGACTGCGGGAACGCTTTCCAAGAACATCTCGTTCTCCGTGCTGCCCTCGATGGCCGAAGGGGACACTTTCCATTTCGAGAACGCCTGGGTGCGCTTCGACAATCTCTTGAATTCGCCCTGGTTGAACGTGAAGGTGGGCAAGTTTGAACTCGACAATCTGCTTTCGGAGAAGCGTTTTCTCACGCTCTCCAATGTTGGCGGCTTCTGGTACAACTACCATTTTCTGCCGCCCTTGCCTTCCGGTGGCAACGGGCTCGGCAACGGGTTCGGCGGCATCGGCGACAACCAGTTGGGCGTGGAGATCTCGGGGCATAACAGCAACGCCTACAGCCGGTATTCGATTTCGTTGCTGAGCAGTGTGGATGGGAATCCGGGGCTGACCAGCACGGGCCAGGGAGGCACGGCCCGAACGTATGACGTCTATGTGAACGTCAATCAAGGCTTCCCCATCAAAGGACTCGGCGTCCAGCGGATTGGCGCCTACGCCTATGTGGGCATGTCGCCGACGTATTTCCTCACCAGCGGGGGCTCTCCGGTCCAGGCGAAGGGGAGCCGCAGCTTCTCGCGCGTGGGCGCGTTCGGCTGGTGGTTCATCAAAGACCTCGACATCGAGACCTTCTACATGCACGGGCAGGACAACGTGTTCCTCGGGAATGGAGTGGCTGCCAACACCCCCGATCAGTTGCCGGCGGGCGCTGCAGGACCTACCTGGAACGGCGGGTTCGTCGAAGCGCACTACACCGTGAATCCGCAGTTCATTCTGACGGGCAGGTATGAACTGGTGCACATGTCGCGGCAAGCCAACGCAGCCCTGGCCGCGACCCCGAACCTTGGAAACGTGGATTCGTTCACCATCGGCTATCGCTGGTATCCGATCATGCTGAGCCGCGCCGGACTGGCCTTCCACAACGAATATTCGCAGGCCAAACTGGGCAATCTGGCGCCCCTTTCCGGGACCGACCAGATCCAGCGCAGTGTGATGATCGGTTTCGACTTCGACTACTGAGGACGTTGCGCCGTTTGCAGCCGGAGGCGGCGTGCGAGTCCAAGATTCCAATTTCTGGGGTGAACTCATGATGAAGGCGAACTGGAAACATTGGTTGGGAACTCTGGCGGTGGCGGCCGTGGTTTCGGCTCCGCTCCGGGCCCAGGAATCACATGTGGGCAATCTGACGGGGCACGCAGCAGAAGGGAAGAAAGCCTATCGCCGGTATTGTGTGGGCTGTCACGGCCCGTTGGGCGACGGAAACGGCGACAATGCCCAGTGGGTCGATCCCAAGCCAAGAGACTTCGTGGCAGCCACTTTCAAGTGCCGGTCGACCCCAACCGGTACGCTCCCCACCGACCAGGACCTGTTCAACGCCATCACCCGCGGCTTCACTAATTCCAACATGCCGCACTGGGATGCTCTGCCCGCCCAGACGCGCGCGGACCTGGTGGCCTACATCAAGACGTTCTCCCCGCGCTGGCAGAGCGAAAAATCCGGTGAGCCTATCAACATTCCCGCCGAGCCGGCGGTTACCGCCCAGAGCATCGAGCATGGCCACGAGCTTTTCCAGAAGATGGAATGCTGGAAATGTCACGGCCAGCAAGGGCGCGGAGACGGGCCGTCGGCGCCCACCCTTACCGACAGCAAGGACCAGCCGATCCGTCCGTATAACTTCGCCGATGCCGGCAACGACTCACGCTTCAAGTGCGGGTCCAGCAACGAGGACCTGTACCGGATCTTCATGACCGGCGTGGACGGGACGCCGATGCCGTCGTTCGCCGACGTCATTCAACCCAACGATGCCTGGGACCTGGTTCACTATCTGCGCACGCTGCAGGTGCACCGCCACAGCAAGGAGAACGAAGTGGCCAGGGGCATGGGAGCGAAGTCCGCGACGGCCGACAAGCCTTCGGGCGGCAACTGAAGCAGGGCCGCTCGCAGCAAGCCGCAGCCGCCGCCCTTGGGCGAGGGTAGGGTCATCTCCTTCCGCGTTCCCGCAGCGCCCGAGAGGTCCTCCCCCCTCCCCCGGGCCCGCTTCGATACTCTTCCGGAACCCGCCCCAGGCAAGCGAATCCATTCTCGTTCCGACCCATAAGCTTGTAGCGCCCAAGGCGGGCGCTGGCATGGGAATTGCTCTATCCCCTAGCGCCAGTTGCAGTAAGCTAGTAGGGCGGCCTATGGAACCTCTCCGAGTTGTCGTGGTCGATGATGAGGCCAATACCTGCACCTTCCTTCGCGCGGTGTTTGAAGGCGAGGGACACGTCTGCCAGACCTTCCTGCGGGCGGAGGATGGCGAGCGCTACCTGGCGGAGAACGACGCCGACTTGGTGATGGTCGATGTCTATCTGGGAGCCACGAACGGGATTGATCTGTTGCAGCGGCTGCGGGCCCTGAAGCCGAACCTGTATCCCGTGATCATGACAGCAAATGTGAGCGTGGAAACGGCAGCTCGCGCAATTTCCGAGGGCGCCGTTGACTACGTGAGTAAGCCGCTCACCATCGAGCAAATCAAGGGCATCGCAGCCCGGGCAGATGGGTATCGCAATCAGCGGCGCGAGCCTTCGGAAGAGCCAATCGAGGAGCCCAGCGATTCCGCCATCATCGGCCGCAGTCCCAGGATGCTGGAGGTCTATAAGGCCGTGGGCCGCGTGGCCGCCAGCAATGTCAGCGTTCTCATCACGGGAGCGAGTGGAACCGGCAAGGAATTGGTGGCGCGGGCCATTCATCAGCATTCCAAGCGCAGGGACCAGCCCTTCACCCCGGTCAACTGCGGTTCGTTTACCGAGACCCTGCTGGAAAGCGAGCTGTTCGGACACGAAAGAGGTGCGTTCACCGGAGCGGCCAGCGCGCATCGCGGGCTGATCGAAGCGACCGACGGCGGGACGCTGTTTCTCGACGAGATCACCGAGACGACCTTGTCGTTTCAGGTGAAACTGCTGCGGGTCATTCAGGAGCAGCAGGTGCGGCGCGTCGGGTCGAACAAGTACATCCCCGTGAATGTGCGGATTCTGGCGGCGTCCAACCGCGACATGACCCAACTGCTGAGGCAGCTGCAGTTCCGCGAGGATCTGTATTACCGGCTGGCCGTGGTGCAGATTGATCTGCCCCCGCTGGAGGAACGGCGAGAGGACATTCCGCTCCTGGTGCGGCATTTCCTGCGCCGTTTCAACGAAAAGAACGGGCTGACCGTGTCGATTGACCCGGCGGCCGTAGAGCGCTTGCAGCAGTTGCGCTGGCCGGGGAACGTGCGGGAACTGGAGAACACCGTCAATCGTCTGGCGATTTTCGCGCCCACGGGCGAGATTACCCTGGCGGATGTGGAGGCAGAGACCAAGCGGAGTCCGCAGGAGCAACAGGCTCCCGCCCAGGTGACGGCGGCTCCCGACCGCCTGATGGAACTGGAACGGCAGCACATCCTGCAGATTCTGCAGCAGACGGGCGGGAACCGCTCGGAAGCAGCGCGTCGGCTCGGGATCGAGCGCAAGACGCTGTATCGCAAAGCGCTGCGCCTGGGAATCGACCTGCAAGCCGCCGACAAGAAGTAGCAGGCAGAGGGTGGTGGGAAAGCATGGAACACAGCGCAACAGTGCGGCGCGGGTGGGGGCCGTTGTGCGGTCTGGCCCTGCTGTTGTTCGCCTCGGTGTCGCTGCTCTCCATGGTCCCGCTGCTGCGCGACTGGCAGGCCCGGCTCACCGACAGTTTCTTCCGCCTCTCCCCGGTGCCGCCCGACAGGTCCCAGGTCGTGCTTGTGGTGATAGACGACCAGAGCCTGCAGCGCTACGGGCGCTGGCCCTGGTCGCGGACCCTGCTCTCCAGGCTGACCAATGAGCTGAGGCTGGCCGGCGCGAGAGCGATCGGGCTGGATATCCTGCTGGCGGAACCGCAGTCTGCCGAGGCCGACCGGAGCCTGCAGGGCGCTTTGCAGGCAGCGCATGCCTTGATCGTCGACAAGATTGCCTCCTACCCCGAGGGACCCCGCTGGGTGGAGCCCTTGCCTCAATTCGCCCAAGCGGCAGGCGGCGTTGGGCACGCACAGGCTGCGCTGGATGTCGATAGCGTCTGCCGCCGGTTCCCACCCCGCGAGCTGACCATGCAGGGATCGCGCTGGGCCTTTGCGGTGGAGATGGCGCGCCGGGTGGACGAGGCAAAGACGTCCGCGTTTCTGGCTTCGTACGGGATCCCTGACAAGGATGACTCCAGGACCACGCTCATCGCAAAGCCGGTATTGGTGCGGATTGCTTACCGCCGGGGCGGCTTCGATACGGTGTCGGCCGGCGCAGTCCTGCAGGGCGTCGATCCTGCCTATTTCCGTGGGCGGCCGGTGCTGGTCGGGTTTGGCTCGACCGAGTTGGGCGACCGGCTCAGCACGCCCTTGCATCCGGAGTTTCCGACACCGGGAGTTGAGGTGCACGCGCAGATCCTGGACGCGATCCTCACCGGACGGACCCTGCGCGATGCCCCGCTGTGGCTGGGCGCGCTGGCGCTACTGATGACCTGTGCGGTCGCGGTGGGATTGTTTCGGGCCTGGCGCGGACTGGCGGCGGTCGCGGTGTTTGCCGTGACCGCGGCGGCGGTGGCCGCAATCGCGCTCCTGGCCTTTGCCGTGGCCGGACGCATCCTGCCTGCCGGAGCCATGCTGATGGCCGTCATCTTGGCGCCTTTGCTGGTCTACACCTCAGACTTCGTGCAGGTGGAGCGCAGCATTAACCAGCAGTTGCTCGGGCTGCGGGCGTGGCTGGCGTGGCGGGGGAAGTCCCCGGAGACGGAAGAACGCGAGGACCTTTCCTGGCGGCTCGCACTGTTGCAGCAGTTGCAGACCGAGTTGGGCTCGCTCTATGAGCTGCACAAGACCTTGCTGGAATCGACCCAGGACCTGGTGGCCATTTTCGACGATCGCGGAGAACTGCTGCTGAAAAACCGCGCCTTTGTGGAAGCCTTCAGCCTGCGTTCGGATGCGCGCATGACCTTGACGGAGGTGCGGTCGCGCTGGAACCAGAGCTCCGAAGCTCCGCTGCGGCAGAACGGGTCCATCGAGGAGGGCGAGGTGTCGCTCAAGGGGGAATTGTACGGGGCGAGGATCAGCCCGCTGCCCCCGACGCGGCTGTCTCCGCGGGGGGGCACGGTGCTGCGGCTCTCCAGTTTGCGGACGCGGGTCGAGCGCGACCGCGCCCGAGCCGAAGCGCTGGGCTTTATCACGCATGAGCTGCGGACGCCCCTGGCCTCCATCCAGGGGTTTGCCGAACTGATGATGCGCTATCCCGAGTCGCCGCTTCGGACCGCCGCGCCGGAGACGATTTTTCGCGAGTCCAAGCGGCTGCTTGCCCTGATCAGCAGCTACCTCGACGTCCTCCGCCTGGATGCCGGGGCCAAGGCCGTAGCCATGGAAGCGGTTGATCTGGAAGGGATCGTGCAACAGGTATTTGACATCCTGCGTCCCCTGGCCAGTGCGGCGGGCATGCAGTTGATTTTTGAAGGGGATGAGGGCGGGACCGTCCTCGGGGACCCCCCTCTCATCAGCGGCGCGGTTTTGAACCTGGTAAGCAACGCGATCAAGTACGGCGAAGTGGGAGGGGACATTCGTGTCCGTTGTGTCCGACGTAATGATGAAGTTATTATCAGCGTGCACAACGAGGGCAACCCGATTCCGGCTGAGGAAATCGAGCGCTTGTTTGATCCCTTCTATCGTGCATCCAACACCGACAAGAAGTCGGGTTGGGGACTGGGGCTGGCTTTCGTGAAGCGCATTGCGGAAAAGCACGGCGGATCGGTACGAGCGGAGAGCCGGGAGTCGGGCACGCTCTTTGAGATCCACCTGCCCGCCAAAACCGCGCCGGCCGTGGTCGCAAAGGAGGTCCGATGACCCCCCTGCGAAAGGCAATTGCAGGACTATCTGTGTGTCTGCTCTGGGCGGTTGCGCCGGCGCAAAATCCGGTTCCGACTGCCCTGCCCCTGGGATCGGCGACCGTGGCCGAGGCCAAGGGCGAGGTCAAGATTCTGGCCCCGCAAGGCAGCGAGATCGCGCCTCAGCGGGGCGCGCTGCTGCCGGCTGAAACCAAGATCAGCACGGCCAAGGGCAGCGTGCTGTTGGATCTGGCCGATGGATCGCAGGTGCTGGTCAAGCCCAACAGCAATGTCGTGCTGGAAGCCCCCGAGCAAGGCAAAGGGTACTGGCTGGAACTGCTGCTGGGCAAGATCCACGCCAAGGTGCAAAAGCGCCTGGGCAACGCGCCCTCATTCCGCATGGGGACGCCGACCGCGGTCATCACTGTGCGGGGAACGCGCTTCACCGTCGACGTGGATAAAAAAGAACATACCTACGTCGAAGTCTACGAGGGGCTGGTAGAAGTCTCGGGTTTCTTCCACGGCGCCCCAGTCATGGTGCGGCCGGGCTACTCCACGGGCGTGTCGCCGGATCGGGATCCGGAGCAGCCGCGCGGGATCGAGCACCAGGAGATGGACGAACGCTGGAATCCTGGCGGTGCGCCCGGGGGGCAGGGCAACGACGACCGCGACGCGCGGCCGGGAACTCGCCAGCCCCCGGGTCCTCCCAATCCCGGTTCGCCGGAGCATGATCACGAGCCGGAGTGAGGCCCGCAGTCCTGGGTCGACCCGCCTGCCCTGAGCGCATCCCCGCCACGATCCTGCCTGTAATGTTCCGCAATGCTGGGGTCATAGTGTGCCCGAGTTGGGTCGCGATGACACAGATCCGACCGTAAAGCCAGCCTGAAAATGTGCCTTTTCCGGGGGAAACGGGCGTACACTCCCCACTCCCCGTGGTCACGAAAGTGCTTCTCTCATCGAGACGAGGTATCGAAAGGGCGTGGTCGACCTTTTCTCCAATAGAGCCCGCTGGGCGGTGCGGCTGCTTCCTCCCTGTCTGACGCTGGCCGTGCTGATGGCTTCCTCTGCCTTCGCGCAGAAGGCGAGCACGACGGTGACCCGCAGCCCGCATGGCGACCTGAACATCCCTTGCCAGAACTGCCACACTTCGGTGGGTTGGAAGCCGATCCGGGCGGTTCCCGAATTTGACCACAATCAGACCAAGTATCCTCTGCGCGGCTTGCATCAGGGAGTTGCTTGTACTCAGTGCCATGCCAAGCCTGTGTTTTCAAATACGGGCACGAACTGTGCCGACTGCCACGCCGACATCCACCGCCGCCAGATGGGGGCCAACTGTGCCCAGTGCCACACTGTGAAAGGATGGAACATCGTTTTGCAGAGGGTGCGGGAACATGAGAACCGCTTTCCTCTCATTGGTGGGCATGCAGGGCTTGATTGCGCGGACTGCCACAAGAGTGAAGCTGTCGGACAGTTCCAGGGACTGTCGACCCAGTGCTACTCGTGCCATCAGAGCACCTTCCAGCAAACCAATGCTCCGAATCATGTGACGGCCGGCTTTTCCAAGCAGTGCGAACTGTGCCACTCCATCAACACGTGGCTGGGCGCAAGTTTCGATCATGCCTCGGTCGGGTTCCCGTTGACCGGGGGTCATGCGAACCTGCAGTGCGATCAGTGTCACAAAAACGGCAACTTTAACCTAACCACGACTGCCTGTGTTTCTTGCCACCTGACCGACTATAACAACACGAACAATCCCAAGCATGCGGCCGCCGGAATCCCGCAGCAGTGCGAAATGTGCCACACCATAGCCGCCTGGCAGCCGGCGTCGTTTGACCACTCCAAGACTGCGTTTCCGCTGACCGGCGCTCACACCAGCGTTGCATGCAGTCAATGCCACCTGAATGGCAACTACAACCTGACGACGGCAGCCTGCGTTTCATGCCATCTGAAGGACTACAACGGCACCACCAACCCCAACCATGCCGCTGTGAACTTCCCGCAGCAGTGCGACGTATGCCACAGCACCTCGGCGTGGAGCCCGGCTACCTTCAATCACAACAATACCTCGTTCCCGCTGACCGGCGCACACACCTCCGTGCAATGCGCGACCTGCCATAAGAACAACAACTACACCTCTCTGCCCACGAACTGCTACGGATGCCACAGCGCCGACTATACGGGGACGAACAATCCCAATCACGTGACGGCGGGTTTCCCGACGCAGTGCGAGATCTGCCACACCACCACGAACTGGACTTCGGCGACATTCAACCACGCCAGCACGGGATGGGCGCTGACCGGGGCGCACACCAGTCTGCAGTGCAGCCAGTGCCACACCGGCGGGAACTACAGCCTCACCAACACTGCTTGTGTCGCCTGCCACCTCGCCGACTATACCGGGACCAACAATCCGAACCACGCCCAGGCGGGCTTTCCCCAGCAATGTGACGTGTGCCACAGCACGACGGCCTGGAGTCCGGCCACGTTCAATCACAACAACACTCCGTTCCCCCTGACCGGCGCGCATACCTCGGTGCCCTGCGCGAGCTGCCACGTGAATAACAACTACACCACCGTGCCCACGGATTGTTACAGCTGCCACAAGGCCGATTACACCGGCACTACGAATCCGAATCACCTGGCGGCCGGGTTCCCGACGACCTGCGCGACCTGCCACTCAACCACCAGCTGGGCCGGCGCCGTGTTCAATCACACCTGGTTCGATATGAATCATGGCGGCGCCAATGGCGTGTGCGCGACCTGCCACACCAATTCGAACGACTACAGCGTCTTCCAGTGCACCAACTGCCATACGAAACAGAACACAGATTCGCAGCACCAGGGCGTGAGCGGGTACGTCTACAACAGCGTGAATTGCTATCAGTGTCACAAGAACGGCGGGGGCGGATAGCCAGGCTCCGCCGGAAGGTTCTGACTTTTCTCTCAGCGATGGAGTAGGTTCTTGAGGTCTCTTGTCCATTTCGTGATGGTGTTGGCCCTTGCTGCGGGAACGCTGGCGCAGTCGGGACCTGAATTCGTCCGCCTCGAGAAGCTGGACCTGGCGGACAACCAGGGTGCTGTGCGAGTGGAAGCGACGCTCAGCGCGCCACTGGTGAGTCCGCAAGCTTCCACGGCAACTCGTCCAGACCGGATTCTGCTCGAGCTTCCGGGGGTCGTGCCGGCTGAGGTCGCCCGTTCCATACTCTGGAACCGCAACGGCGTGAAAAGCGTGCGCATCGAGCAGGGAAGACCTAGCGCCGAGCCCGTCACTCGCGTGGTCGTCGAATTGAAGTCGGGTCGCCTGTATGATCTCGCCGCCGAAGGGAACAGGATTGTCCTGACCGTTCTGGCGGAGGAAGGGACGGTCAATCGGCTGCCGCCGGTGGCTGCCGCCTCGGTGCCCATCTTCGGCCGGCGCCATCGCGACTCGACCGTGCCTGCGCAGGGCGACACGAATCCCAGCCCCCCAGCGGAGATTGCTTCTCCCCCCGCCCTCCCCCCCATTTCGCTCCCGGATGATCAGGCGAGTGCGGGAGGGAATTCGACTGCCAGTCCGTCCAGCGCCGACTCCGCGACCACATCGGCCGCGCCATCAGTTCCCGGGCCTGCCTTGCCGCCGTCTCCCTCGAATACACCAGCTTCAGGTGCGGAACCGGCACAGCTCCCGCCGGCGGAAGCCGCGCAAAGTGCAGCACCCGCCGACGCCGAAGTGCAAGCCGCTGCCGCCGCTGCTGTTCAGCCGAACCCCGACGTGAGAATTGCCTTCCGCGTGAAGTATGTCGCCGAAGGCGTCGCGTACCTGGAAGGCGGCAGCAACGACGGGTTGTCCGAGGGAATGAAGCTGGAGGTCAAGGCCATCGATCCCTCGGAGAAAGCGACCGCAGCCAAGAGTGCCGATGCGCAGGTGATCGCGGAACTTCAGGTAGCTTCGGTTGCCCTCTCCTCGGCGGTCAGCGAGATTCACAATCCCACCCGGCCGGTGAAGGTTGGCGACTGGGCGTACCTGTCAGCCGAGGACACACAAACTCTCATCGCTCAGCGTTCCCTCAGCGCCACGCGCAAATACCCGGTCGTGATCGCGTTCTCGGAAAACGACACTCTCGACGACGAAGCGCGCGTCATGGTGCCGCGCCCCCCGCTGCCGGAAATCAACCGGGCCCGCGGCCGCATCGGGTTCGACTACTCGGGTGTGGCCAGCCATGACAGCGGAGGCGGGCTCAGCTCCAATGCCGGCCTGATGATCCGCACCGACATCACCCGCATCAACGGCACCTACTGGAACCTGACCGGGTTCTGGCGGGGGCGCATCAACAATCAATCGCACGCCGGGCAGGCCACGCTGCAGGATCTCATCAACCGCACGTACACCATTGGATTGACCTACGACAACCCCAATTCGCGCTGGGTGGCGGGGTTCGGGCGGCTGTATCTGCCCTGGGCCACGAGCCTCGACAGCATTGATGGAGGCTACTTCGGGCGCCGCCTCAAACCGGGCGTGACCGCCGGAATTTTCGGTGGATCGACTCCCGATCCAACCTCGTGGAGCTATGATCCCAACCGCCGCATTGGCGGCGCCTTCGTGAATTTCGAAGGTGGCAGCTTCGACAACTTCCGCTATTCCAGCACGTCGGGCATCGGCATCGGGCTGCTCAAATGGAAGATCGACCGGCCGTTCGTGTTCTTTGAGAACGGCTTCTTCTACAAGCGCTATCTGTCGATTTATCACTCGCTGCAGGCCGACAGCCCCAGCGGCAATCCGCAAGTGGCCGCCCCCGGTCCCGGGTTGAGCCGCAGCTTCCTGAACATTCGCATCCAGCCGGCGTCGCGCATCGAGTTCGACCTGAACCACACGTATTTCCGCGACATCCCGACCTACAACGCGCAACTGGTGGGCACGGGGTTGCTGGACAAATACCTGTTCCAGGGCTTCAGCGGCGGCGTGCGCGTGCAGGTCCACAAGGACATCTGGACCTACACCCAGTTTGGCCGCAGCAACCGCTCCAGTGACGCCAAGCCCTCATGGAACCAGCTCTATGGCGTGACGATGGGCCGCGTTCCCTGGATTGGCATGCGTGCCGATGTTCACTATTCCAAGTTCGACAGCGCTTTTGGCAACGGCTCCTATGAGTCGGTTTCACTGTCGCGCAACCTGAATGACAACCTGCGCTGGGAAGTGCTGGGTGGCCGCCAGGCTTTCCTTTCGTCCGCCACGAAAGACATCTCACACTTCGTGACCGGAAATTTCGAAGCCGCGCTCGGTTCCCATTACTTCGTCCAGACCGGCTACACCTGGAACCGCGGCGCGGCCCAGAACTACGATCAGTGGCTGTTCACCTTCGGCTACCGCTTCGATAATCGCAACCAGGGAAGATAGGGCCGCGCGTGCCGAGTCGACCCTCGGAGCGAGGAAAGATTCGATCGCTCTCATCGAAGAAATTGTGCCAGCCATTTTCTCCGCTCCGTGCAAGCACTTAGCGATGCCCCGCTGGCTCTGATCGAAGCCATCAGTTGTTTCGATTTCCTTTCCGTCTCTCCCTTCGCTATCAGTAATCCCAATCTGCTCGCGCCGGTCCGGACGTAGCCTCGCGCTTTGGCCCGGCGGAATTTGCTTTGGGTCGGGGAAAACGTCGGAGGTGAAAGGGTGCGTCCGGGAAGCAACGCAATCGAAGCCTGCAAGGCAAGCGTCGGCGGCGATGGGCTGCGCATTCGCGAAGATCTGGCCGCCCTGATCGAACGCGGCCACGAATCGCTCACCGCGGCGGAGAAGGACCTGTTGAAATGGGTGGGCGTCTTCTTTCGCAAGCCCACTCCCGGCAAATTTATGATGCGCGTGCGGATGCCAAACGGCTTCACCAACAGCCGGCAACTGCGCGCCCTGGCCGACCTCTCACAGCGGCTGGGCAACTGCGTGCTCGATATCACGACCCGCCAGCAGATCCAGCTTCGCGGCTTCACGCTCGATAGCGTACCCGCCATCTGGCAGCGCCTGCGCGGCGTGGACCTTCACTCCCTGCAGACCGGTATGGACAACGTGCGCAACATCAACGGCTGTCCGCTGGCCGGACTCGCTTTGAACGAACTCTTCGACGCCTCGCCTGTGCTCTTCGAACTGGATCGAATGCTGGTGGGGGACCGCGGCAATCCCGAATTCAGCAACCTGCCCCGCAAGTTCAATATCACCATCACCGGCTGCCTCGAAAATTGCACGCACAACGAATCGCAGGATGTCGCCCTGGTGCCGGCGCTCAAGCACGACCGGGCCGGCTTCAACATTCTGGTGGGCGGCAAGATGGGATCGGGCGGCTTCACCATCGCGGCGCCGCTCGATGTGTTTGTCCAGGAAAAGGAAGCGGCGCCCGTCGTCGCCGAACTGGTGCGCATCTACCGCGACCACGGGCCGCGCGATGCCCGCTCCAAATGCCGTCTGGCGTTCCTGATCGAGGAGTGGGGCCTGCCCCGTTTGCGCAAAGAACTTGGGGACCGTCTCGGGCGCGAACTGCTGACTGCCGGCCGCGACGTGCGCGCGAGTCACACGACCGATCACTTGGGAGAGGCGCCGCAAAACCAGCCCGGCTCTCGCTCCGTCGGTCTCAAGGTCCCGGTGGGACGTCTGACTCCCGATGAGGCCAATGAACTGGCCCGGCTCGCGGAAGAATTTGGCAACGGCGAGATCCGCCTTACCACTGGTCAAAATGCCATCATTCCCAACGTCCCAGTGGACCAGGTGGACTGGCTCTTGCAGGAGGACCTTCTGCAGACCCTTTCTCCGCATCCTTCTCCCTTCCGTCGCGGGCTGGTGGTGTGCACGGGGACCGATTTCTGCAATCTGGCGCAAATCGACACCAAAGCCCGCGCTGCCGCGCTCTCGGCGCAGCTCGAACAGCGCCTGGTCACCATCGGCGCGCCTCTCAAGATTCACTGGTCGGGATGCCCGGCGGGCTGCGGGAATCACCAGGCCGCAGACCTCGGCTTTCGCGGGCTGAAGGCAAGAATCGACGGCAAGATGGTCGATGCAGTGGCGATCTACGTCGGTGGCCGCACTGGCCCCCACGCTGCGCCCGGCCGCGAAATCCTCCAGATGGTGCCCTGTGATGACACTCTGCCGGACGTCGTGGCAGCCGTGGTCCGGAGGCTCGACCCGATGGTCGAATCCGGGCAACCCATCGAGTGGCCGCTGCCGGCTCCGCCGAATGCTTCCCGAGAATCAGCCACACATGCTGCAAGTGCTCTGGCGCCGCCTGAAAACGTTTGACCTATTTTGTTTCACAGAGAGGAAATTGCCGTGGACTATGTCACCCCAAACGAAATGATCGGCAGCGCCCTGAGTGTCGCGAAGAAGAAGGCCGATCTTCCGGTGCGAGACCTGCTCCTGCGCGGCGTCCTGGCTGGAGCGCTGCTCGGGTATGCCACGTCCCTGGCGCAGCTTGTCGTCTCTCAGGGTGTGCCGGCAGTCCTGGGCGCCATCCTGTTTCCGATCGGCTTCGTCATCCTGGTGTTGCTCGGTCTGGAACTGGCAACCGGAAACTTCGCGTTGTTGCCACTGGCGGCCATGACCGGCGACATCTCGCCCCGCGCCATGCTCCGCAATTGGAGCTGGGTGTATCTGGGGAACCTTGCCGGCAGTGTGCTCTATGCCGCGCTGTTCTACCTGGCCATCACGAACTGCGGCTCCTCCGACGGCGGCCCGCTTGGGGAGCTTGTGCGCCAAGCCGCGCAGAAAAAGACGCTGGCCTACATGGCGCTGGGCGCTCGCGGATGGCTGGCTGCCTTTGTGAAAGGCGTCCTCTGCAACTGGATGGTGACCCTGGCTGCCCTGCTTGCGCTCGCGTCCCGCTCGACCCTCGGCAAAATTGCGGGAATGTGGCTGCCCATCCTCCTGTTTTTTGCTCTGGGCTACGAACACTCCATCGTCAATATGTATGTGATTCCCGCCGGACGGATGCTGGGCGCCCCAGTGCCCCTCGCCAGATGGTGGTTCTGGAACCAGATCCCTGTGACTCTCGGCAACCTCTTCGCGGGTGTTGTGCTCACTGCCTGGGCATTCTATGCAACCTACCAGGCAAAGCCTTCAACCACGCCCGACACAACGTCCGCCCCAACGCGATTGCCGTCCACTCTGGCCACGGAACCGGCTCGTCTGGCATGATGTTGGGGCCCGGGCGGGCTGGCCACGTGGAACAAGCAACCGGTCGCAAAGAAGGTTTCGGCGCGCTGCGTGTGCTCGCGTTCGAGAGCCGGCGCGCGCAAGAAATGGCGGAACTGATCGCCAGGAATGGCGGCCGTCCCCTGGTGGTGCATTCCACGCGCGAGGTGCCTGCCGGCTCCAATCAGGAGGCCCTGAATTTTGCTGCTGCCCTGCGCGAGGGCCGCTTCGATGTTGTGATCTTTCTGACTGGGGTCGGCGCGAGGCTTCTGGCCCGCGAAGTCGAAGCGCGCTGCCCCCGGGACCTGTTTGTGTCTGCCCTGAGCCGCTCTGCGGTCGTCGCCCGCGGTCCCAAGCCGCTGGCGGCGCTGCGGGAACTGGGTGTCCCGATCGCCTTGACCGTGCCCGAACCCAACACCTGGCGCGAAATTCTGCAGACCCTCGACCAGAACCAGGACCGCGTTCCTCTCCAGGGACGCCGCGTCGCCGTACAGGAATATGGCGTTTCGAACCCGGAACTCCTGGCGGGCTTGTCGGAGCGCGGCGCCGAGGTGGTTCCGGTCCGTGTCTATAACTGGGCCTTGCCCGAAGATACTGGCCCGCTGGAATCCGCGGCGCGGGCCCTGGCCTCCCGCGAAATTGACGTTGCCCTGTTCACGGCATCTGTTCAGCTTCAGCATCTGCTCGAAATCGCCGAGCGCCTGCACCTGCACGGCGAGGTGATCGAAGCCTTGAACCATACGGTCGTCGCCTCCATCGGCCCGGTCACTTCGGCGGAACTTCGCCGCCAGGGGGTAGCCGTTGACCTGGAGCCTACGCATCCGAAGATGGGTTTCCTGGTCAAGGAGGCGGCCGACCGCAGTTCGGACCTGCTGCAACGCAAGCGTCCGGTTCGTCCCTTTGCCTCCTGAAAAGACCGTTTCTTGCCAGCCTGGGAGGTGTGCGTCGACGCCCACGGCCATGCGCGCGAGTGATGGCCATCGAGTTTCTTCCGGGCGAGGGCCAGACGTTGCTCAGCGATCTGTACATGTTCGGCGGCCTGATCCTGATAGCCGCCCTCGCGCATCTGGTCGGCCTGCGCGCGGAACGCAACCGGCGCCGCTACTGGATCTGGTTCCTGCTCGCGCTGGGTTTTGGCCCGTTCGGCCTGGTGCTCGTCTTCCTGCTGCTTGAGGCCAGCATCCGGGAAGAAAGGGAAGACGCACGGCCCCCGGGGGGGACCCATCGTCAGACTCGCAGCACCTGAAAGGAAGATTAGAGCGGCGGAATCAATAAACGCTGGAGGCGCGGGTCGGAATCGAACCGACGCATAAAGGTTTTGCAGACCTCTCCCTTACCACTTGGGTACCGCGCCCTGAAATTAAGGTAGCTCCAGACGCCCAAAAAGTCCACGGCATCTGTCACGCCGACCTGCAGCAAAACGCCCTCGGTTGAGGGCATGGGGAAGACTTCAATGGAGCGGGAGACGGGATTTGAACCCGCGACTTCGACCTTGGCAAGGTCGCACTCTACCGCTGAGTTACTCCCGCTCAGCAGGGGCCATTATAAACGAGGGGTTACCACCCGGCAATCCGGCGGAGGGGGGCCGCGGCCGCGGGCTGCGGCGAAAACGCCCAAAATCCGCTCCCCGGAACGGCAGGCGGCGGGCTCAGCCCTTCGGGGGCCCACCCTCGTGGTGGCCCGTCCACTGCGGATCCAGTTCGGGAGCGACAATCTGTCCGTCGCGCATATGAATGATCTGGTCGCCGTATTCGGCCGCCTCGGGGTTATGGGTGATCATCAGCACGGTCTGCCCCAGTTCCCGGTTCGACTGGCGCAGCATCTCAAGCACGATCGCGGAGTTCTTGGAGTCCAGGTTGCCGGTGGGCTCGTCGGCCAGCACGATGGCGGGTCCGTTGATCAAAGCGCGGGCGAGCGCCACGCGCTGCTGCTCCCCCCCGGACAGTTCCGAGGGGCGGTGGTGCAGGCGCTGTTTCAGCCCGAGCAGGTCGCAGATGCGCTCGAAATTGGCCGGATCATGGCTGCCGTTGCCGGCGATGTCGCGGGCAATCTCGATGTTCGCTCGCGCGCTCAAGGTTGGCAACAGGTTGAACTTCTGGAACACGAAGCCTATTTTGCGCTTCCGCATGCGGGTGCGCTGGGCATCGGAAAGCTGGGCAAAATCCTCGCCATCGATCACTATGCGGCCCCCGTCGGCGCGGGTCAGGCCTCCCAGCAAATAAAACAGCGTTGACTTCCCGCTCCCTGAGGGTCCGACGATGCTGACAAACTTTCCTTTTTCTACGGTGAAAGAGACACCGCGTAACGCCTGCACCTCGACCTTGCCCACGTGGTAGGTCTTTCGCAGGTCCACCGCTTCGATGATCGGCACAGGACAACGATACTACAGATATCGCGCCGCTGAGGTTCAGGCGACTTCCCGCACCCGTCGCGGACCGGATTCCGGGCGCGGTCCGCGCTTGCGGACCAGCAGCATGCGGATCCGCTCCAGCAGGTCGGCGGGTACGTGCGTGCCCTTGGGGAGGAACACATCGGCTTGCGTGTCGCGGTCATAAATCCGGACTTTGCCGGAAAGCAGGATGGCGGGAGTGCGCGGCGAGATGGCCTTGATGGCTTCGATCAGCTTGGCTCCGTCCAGTCCCGGCATGACCAGGTCGCTCAGCACCAGGTCGATGCCGCCCCGGCGGAAACGCGCCAGCGCGTCTTCGCCGTTCAGGCTGGTCACCACGCGATAACCGCGGGTCTCCAGCAGAATCTTGCGGATGGAAAGCGATTGTTCATTGTCGTCGACACAAAGGATTGTGCGCTTGGGTTTCATGGTAGGTCCTGGGAGAGGCTATGCGGCTTCCAGCTGGCAAGCGGAAACGCGGCAAAAAGGATGTGGAATGCATTCACAGGAATCTCGGAGCGACAGAAATCCTACGTAGGTCAGCCCACGATGTAAAGTGTCGCCAATGCTAATGGCAGAAGTTTGCTATTGACATTTTGCGGGGATGCTTCTCTCCGGACTTTTCGCGGAGCCGGGAACCTCGATCAGAAGCGCATCTCCGAGCGCATGACTTCGGCCGCATTCCCTCCCACACGGACATTCACTACGCGGTCATCCATTTTGGAAGCGCGCACGAAGATGCGGCTCGGCCGCTGCATCTCGATTCCTTGCTCGATGAGCGCGCGCTCCTCGGGCCGGGCGACCCCGTGCGCCACCATCCACGCAGCCGCGCAGCCCGCCGCGGACCCCGTGGCCGGATCTTCGCCTCCGTAAAACAGCATGCGCGCATGCAGCCGCGCGCCGGGGGTGACGGTCTCGCGGCTCACGAAGTAGAAAAACTTGCCGTCGTGTTCGGCCAGGTATCGGCCGGCTCGCACGGGGTCAATCCTCAGCGCCTGCAACCTAGCCAGCGCCTGAATCGGCACGATCGTGTAGGCCAGCCCGGTCGAGACCGTTTCGATGGGCAGATCGGGATCAAAGTCGCCGGGAGAAAGTCCGAGCGCTTCCGCCACCGCCCGGCGCTCATGCCGCGATTTAAACTCCGGGGCAATCTGCGTCATCTCGCCGAACGCAGGCTCGCCGGGTGTTTCTTCAAAGTGCACCGGCACCGTACCCACGTTGAGATCGAGCTTGATCTCGGCGGCGCCGCTTGCGCCGCGCAGCACGAACGCAGTACCCAGCGTCGGGTGCCCGGCGAATGGCAGTTCTTCCGCCACCGTGAAAATGCGCACCCGGATGCCCCGCTCCTGCTCGAGGGCAGCGTCGCGAGGCAGAACGAAGGTGGTCTCCGAGAGATTGGTTTCGCGCGCGACAGCCTGCATCTCGGCATCGCTCAGTCCGCGGCCGTCGAGCACGACCGCCAGGGCATTCCCTTCGAGCGGCCGGCTGCTGAAAACGTCGATCTGCACTAGCTGGAGTCTCTTGTTCGACATGGTCGGGATTTTACCTGCACCTTCGAGCGCATCTTGTCCGTCTGCTGTACCATAGATGGTCAACGCAAAGGATTCGCCGGAGGCCCTCCTGGATTCCGGTTTCCGTCAAACTCACCAGGTGGGCTGGTCCGCCACGGACCTCCATTTCAAACAATACAAGAGGGAGCTGATATGTCTCTGCGCATCAATTCGGAAGCACCCAATTTCACCGCCGACACGACCCAGGGCAAACTCAATTTCCACGAGTGGATCGGGGACGGCTGGGCGATCCTGTTCTCGCATCCCAAGGACTTCACTCCCGTGTGTACCACCGAGCTGGGCTATATGGCAGGGCTCCAGCCAGAATTCGCCAAACGCAATACGAAGATCCTGGGCCTGAGTGTTGATCCGGTCACCAACCACAGCAAGTGGGCTGCCGACATCGAAGAAACCCAGGGCCACAAGGTCACCTATCCGATGATCGGGGACCCGGAACTGAAAATCGCCAAACTCTACGACATGCTCCCGGCCGAGGCCGGCGACACCTGCGAAGGCCGCACTCCCGCCGACAACGCCACCGTGCGGACCGTCTTCATCGTAGGACCCGACAAGAAGATCAAGATGATGATGAGCTACCCCATGAGCAGCGGGCGCAACTTCGACGAGATCTTGCGCGTGCTCGATTCCCTTCAGCTCACGGCGAAACACAACGTAGCCACTCCCGTGAACTGGAAGCCCGGGGATGACGTCATCATTCCGACTTCGGTGACCGAGGAGCAAGCGAAACAGAAGTTCCCTGGAGGCTGGAAAACTCTCAAGCCTTATTTGCGGGTAACGGCGCAGCCGCGGTAGGCCCACAGCCTTGGGGCACCGCCCTGCCATCCCAGACCCGCCGGTCGCGGCGCCCGGGTCGAATCGCTGGGTCTGTTTTACGGCCGACTGCGCAGGGCTGTGCCCTGGCCGGAGTCCTGGAGGGCATACAAAAGCGGAAGCGCATGGGGTCCGGTGATCCTCCCGGTCTTCAAAACCGGCGGACGGCATCCCTGATGTCGTCGGTGCGTTCGACTCGCACACGCTTCCGCCAGTTTGTGTTCAGCGAACATTTCCTCGCTCCTGAAATGTGACGGGATGTCGAATTCAGCTGCCAAGGCCCAGCTTCGGCCGGGATGGTTGCGATCCCTGATTCGCTGGCTGGCCATCGGCATCGTGCTTCTCTGGTCGCTGGCCTCGCTGCTGCTGGCGGCGGCCCGATGGATCGATCCGCCCACAACCGCGGTGCACATCCAGCGCCGCTGGCAGGCCTGGGTGCACCGCACCGCCTATCGCGAGCGCTACCAGTTCATTCCGCTCAGCCAGATTTCCCCCGATCTCCAGCATGCGGTCATCGCCGCCGAGGACGCCCACTTCTACCAGCACCATGGGTTTGACTGGCACGAGATCCACATCGCTGCCCAGGAGGATTTGGAGGGCGACCGCACTCGCGGAGCTTCCACGATTACCCAACAACTGGTCAAGAACCTGTTCTTCGGAACGGGCCGCTCCGTTTTCCGCAAGGGCGCAGAGGTCACGCTCGTACCGGTCGCCGAATTCGTCCTCGGCAAACGGCGCATTCTCGAGATCTACCTCAACGTAGTGGAATGGGGTCCCGGCATTTATGGGGCCGAGGCGGCGTGCCGTTATTACCACGAAACCGCAGCCCGCAATATCGGCCGGCAACAGGCGGCGCGGCTTGCGGCCATCCTGCCGGCTCCCCTGAAGCGCCGCCCCGAACGCATGAACAGCTACAGCTCGATCATCCTGCAGCGCATGGCCCAGCTGGGATGGTAAGCGTTGCCGGCAACTTACCCCGGTGATCGCGCCGACATCAGCGCCAGAGTGTTCGTCCGGCTCTTGATCTGCCCAGCCCCCCAACAGCCGGCTGAGGCATTCCCCCGACACGATCCGCCCCCTGTTTCCCGAATGCAGACGCTTTGCCGGCGATCACTCTCGAGGGGGCAGCGCCGTCCTGGAAGATTCCCCCTGGTCCCGCTCGTGGCGCCGAGACTCGGCGCAGCCGGCGCTCCTTCAAGTGGGCACGCCCAGCTTCGGCAGAAGCCATTGCGTCAGAGCCACGTATCCGGCCAGCACAGCGACGAGCCACACCCACTCAGGCATGTTTCAGCGTCTCCTGTTTACCGACACCCAGTTTACGCAGAAATGTCATCATCGGACACCAGTTGGTGAAGCCGGACTGAAACAGGTTGAGGCCCACGAAGGCGGTAAACAGATACCAGTACTGGTTCACCCAGTGGCCGAGGGCCAGCGACGCGAGGATAAACAGTCCTGCGATCAATCGGAGCGTGCGTTCAATGGTCATTGTGTGTCTCCTTAACCGAAGTTACCGGGTCATTTCGAAATGCGGCATCTGCCCCTCGGCAACAGTCCCCGGTGAGTGAGGGGGCGCTGCCGGAAGCTGCTTGTTCTTTTGCGAAAGGTAATAAAGGACGGGCACAGCCATGCGCGACAACACGGTGGATGCCACTTCGCCCGCCATCAGCGAGAGGGCCAGCCCCTGAAAGATCGGGTCGAACAGGATGACGCTGGCTCCGACCACCACGGCCGCCGCCGTCAGCAGCATGGGACGGAAGCGCACGGCGCCTGCGTCCACTACGGCTTCTTCCAGCGACATCCCCTGGGATCGTCGCAATTCGATGAAGTCCACAAGGATGATCGAATTGCGCACGATAATGCCCGCGCCCGCAATGAACCCGATCATCGACGTGGCGGTAAAGAAGGCGCCCATCAAGGCATGCGCCGGCAGAATTCCGACCAGGGTCAGCGGGATGGGGGCCATAATGACCAGCGGCGTTATGAAAGAACGGAACCAGCCGACCACCAGGACGTAGATCAACACCAGGACCGCGGCGAAGGCTAGGCCCAGGTCGCGAAAAACCTCTACGGTGATGTGCCACTCCCCGTCCCACTTCATAGAGAAGCGGTCGGAGCGTTCCGGCATCGCGGTCCCCTTGTATTGCCTTACGGCATAACCGTCGGGCAACTTGATTGCGCCGATGGCGTCACTCATTTTCATGATCGCGTAGACGGGGCTTTCTTCGCCCCCCGCCACATCGCCGGTCACGTAAACCACGGGCCGCAGATTCTTGCGGTACACACTCGTGTCAATGGTCGTGGTCTGAATGCTGGTGACTTCCTGGAGCGCGATCTGGCCGCCCTGGGGCGTCGGCAGCTTTAGATTGCCGAGGTCCCCGGCCGAGGAGCGGTCGGCGCGGCTCAGCCGGACCTCGATCGGAATGTCTTCGCGCGATTTTGCGTCGTGCAGAAGACCGGCATTCGCGCCCCCCAGTCCGACCTGCAACGTACGAGTTACGTCGGCCGGAGAAATCCCGTGCAAGGCCGCCTTCGCCAGGTCGACCTTCAGATCGTACTTCGTTTGGGGATCCTCGACGTACCAGTCAACATCGACGACGCCGGGTGTCTGCTGAAAGATCTTCTTGATCTGTGCGGCCAGCGCGATTTGGCCCTTATAGTCGGGACCGTAGACTTCGGCGACCAGCGTCTGCAGTACCGGCGGGCCGGGCGGGACTTCTGCGACCTTGATGCGAGCCCCAAACGATTCCGCGATTTTGTCCAACTCCGGCCGCAACCGCCGGGCAATCTCGTGGCTCTGCGCCTTGCGCTCGTGCCGGGGCAGCAGATTGACCTGGATGTCGGCCTGGTTGGGCTGCGAGCGCAGAAAGTAATGCCGCACCAGTCCGTTGAAGTTGTAAGGCCCGGAGGTCCCGGCGTAGATCTGATAGTTCGTAACTTCCGGTTGCCCGCTAAGGTAGTGCCCCAGTGCCTGGGCCGCGCGGGTGGTCTGCTCCAGCGGAGTCCCGTCCGGCATGTCGATGATCACCTGGAACTCGCTCTTATTGTCGAACGGCAGCATCTTCACGCGCACCCACTTCAAGGGCACGAAGGCCACCGCCGCCAGCAGCAGCACCGCGACTCCGGCCAGAAACATCGTGCGCCGGCGGGGATTGCGAACCAGCGGGTTCATGGTGTTGCGATAGAGCCGCGTCGTCCATCCTTCTGCTTCGTGGTGGCCAGGTCCGTTGCCTTCGGCGTATCGACGGAGCAAGCGCAGGGCGGCCCAGGGGGAGACCACGAAGGCCACAATCAGCGAGAACAACATGGCGGCGGATGCGCCCACGGGAATCGGCCTCATGTATGGACCCATCAGCCCGCGCACAAAGGCCATCGGGAGAATGGCCCCGATCACCGCGAAGGTAGCCAGGATGGTGGGATTGCCCACTTCATCGACCGCCTCAACCGCAACCCGCCCCAGGGGACGGCCATGGTTCTGCGGAAGCCGAAAATGCCGCACGATGTTTTCCACGACGACAATGGCGTCATCCACCAGAATGCCGATGGAGAAGATCAGCGCGAACAGCGTGACCCGGTTCAGGGTATAGCCATAGAAATAGAAAACGGCCAGTGTCAGCGCCAGGGTCACCGGCACCGCTAGCAGTACGACGCCCGATTCCCGCCACCCCAGCGCCAGGGCGATCAGCAAGGTCACCGACAACGTGGCGATCAGCAAATGCTTGAGGAGTTCGTCAGATTTGTCCTTGGCGGTTTCGCCGTAGTTGCGGGTGACCGTGAGGTGGAGGTCGCGGGGGAGCACATAGCCGCGAAGGCCCTCGATCTGCCCGAGCACCCGTTGGGAAATCGCCGTGGCGTTCGTGCCTTTCCGCTTCGAAAGTGTGATCGTCACCGCGGGATAGCTGCTTCCGGCAGCCGGCCCGGACTCGCCATACGCGGTCCCGTAGAACACATAGTTGTTGGGTTCGGCGGGTCCGTCTTCAAGTTTCTCCGCCACATCACGCAGGTAGACGGGACGGCCCGCGTGCACGCCGATCACCACCTGCCGCAGATCGTCAATGCTGGTGAAGAAGATCCCTGCCTCCACCTGCAATTCGCGGTTCTCGCGGGAGAAGCTGCCTGCCTGGGCGCGGCTGTTCGCGCTCTGCAGTTCGGCGACCACCGAGCCAGGCGTCAGACCGTAGCCGGCCAGACGTTGCGTGTCGAGCACAACGCGAATCTGCCGTGGTTGGCCGCCGATGATCCTGGTTTCCGAGACGCCCTCCAGCGGCTTCAGGGAGTTCTCGAGCTCGCCGGCTATCCGCCGCAGGCCGTAAGAATCGTAGTTCCTGCCCCAGAGCGTCAGCGCCATGATGGGCACGTCATCGATGGAGCGGACCTTGATGATGGGTTGGGAGACTCCGGGCGGAATGCGATCGAAGTTGGAATAGAGCTTGTTGTAGGTCTGGATGATCGCGTCTTCTTCTTTTGTGCCCACGTAGAAGCGCACCACCAGCATGCTGAGACCGGGATGGCTGATGGAATAGATGTACTCGACGCCCGGCACTTCCCGCAGCAGGCGCTCCATCGGAAGGCTGACCCGTTGCGCAACTTCGCCAGAGGACGCGCCCGGCATCTGCACGAACACGTCGAGCATGGGAACCACGATCTGAGGCTCTTCTTCGCGCGGCGTCTCCAGGATGCTGAACCCTCCCAGAAGAAGCGCGGCAATGATGACCAGCGGCGTGAGTTTCGAGGTGATGAAAGCGGCGGCAATCCTTCCCGCCAGCTGTAAACGGGACGCCGGGCGTTCCGCTGTATTGGGTCCGGTTCCCGTCATGGCTGCGCCTCAATCCGCTTGCCGTCCAGTTCGAGGCTTCCCGGCGCAACCACCAGCCGGTCTCCCTGCTGCAGCCCGGCCAGCACCTCCACTTGCTGTTGCAAGGGCTTTCCCAGCGTGACGTAGTGCAAGGCCGCAGTCTGGTTCCGGTCCACCAGAAACACTCCCTGCATCTGCCCGCGTTCGACCACGGAGGTCTGGGGCACCAGGATTGCCCGGCGTTCCCCGCGCGTAAACTGCACGCGCCCGAAAAGCCCAGAGCGCAGCCGCGGGTCGGCGGGCAGTTCCACCTTGATCAGGAAACTGCGGCTGGCAGGATCCGCGGCGGGAACGATTTGCACGACCTTGCCCTGGAGTGCCTGCGGGCCGAGCGCATCGATGAGAACCGCGGCCGGCTCCCCGATCCGCACCGCAGCGAGGTCCGTTTCGTTGACCGAGGCCTCCAGGCGGTACCGGTGCACGTCTTCCAGCGTAAAGATCGCCATGCCAGGCAAGGCGAGAACCCCGGTATCGGCCTTCTTTTCGGTAATCACACCTTCGAACGGCGCGCGGATCCGGGAATATTCCAGCGCGGTTCTGGCCTGGGACACGGCGGCGCTGGCCTGTTCCTGACCGGCCCGCGCCATATCGCGATGCGCAAGCGCAGCCTGCTGGCGAGTCTTGACTTCTTCGAACTCCTGCGGACTCACAGACTTCCGCTCGTACAGGGCCTGGAACCGCTTCAGCGTGGACTCGGCAAGGTTCAGCTCCGATTCGGCTGAAGCCAGCTGCTGGCGGGCGGCCGCCTCGGCCGCGATGGCACGGTCCAGAGCAGCGCGGGGCTGGCTCTCGTCAATCACCGCCAGCACCTGGCCGCGTTGCACGCGGTCCCCTTCATGGGCTCGGAGTTCGATCAGGGTCCCCATCATCTGGCTGGCCAGAGTACTCGTTTGCGCCGCCCGTACCGTGCCCACCGCTTCGAGAACGTCGGGGATGCTCCTTTCCTGGACCTCGAGCAATCCCACATTGCGTACCGTCTCGGGCGCGGGCGCCACTTTTCGGGCTTGTCCTCCGCAAGCGTCCAGCAGCAGGGTCGAGACCAGGATGACAAAAATGACATACATTCGCTTCATGGCATCACCGCGGGAGATTGTGAATTCAAGGTCCCAGTCGCCAGCTCAAGACCGGCGTAGCTGGTTCGCAGCTGGCTTACCGAATTCCAGTAGTCGGTTTGACTCCGATGCGCCGCTTCCTCCGCGGCGAGCAGGTCCGTGATCGTGATCAGGCCGGTTTCGTAGCGATCCTGGTGAATGCGCAGACTCTCCTGCGCCTGGGCCACTGACGCGCGTGCGACCTCAACCTGCTGGCGATTGGCATCCAGATCGTAGAAAGCGCGGCGTACATCCAGCCGCACGCCGTCCGTTGCGGCCTGTCGCAGGGCCGCCGTCTTGGCTTCCAGAGCGCGCTGGCGCGACAATTCGGCGCGCTTGGCTCCGCCCTGGAACAGATCGATCTTCAGCTCGAGCCCGCCGACCCAGTTGTTTCCGCCGCCGCCCGCCAGCAGAGTCGGGTTGTCCAGTTCCCAGCCCGCAAAAGCGTTCAGTTGCGGGCCAAATGCTGACTTGGCCATCGATACCGTCTCCCTCTGCGCACTTGCTTCTTCGGCGATTCGCTTGAGGTCCGGGCGCATGGACACCGCCTCGGACTCAAGGTCCTGCAGTTGAAGCGACGGGAGGCTGGGCTCGGACAATGCCTGACTCAACTCGAACACGGATTCCATAGGCATGCCCATGGCAACGTTCAACTGCGAGAGCGCCAGCGCAAGCTCATTCCTGGCCCGGATCAATTCCTGTTGCCGCGAGGCGAGTCTCACTTTTGCCGTCAGCAGGTCCGACTCTACCGCCAATCCCGTCTCCACGCGCGCCTGGCTGCGCTCGACGATGGCCTGGGCTGTGGCGACCGACTGCTCGGCCACCTCCAACTGCTTGGCCGCCAGTTGGGCCTGGTAATACGTCCGCACCACGTGAAAGACCACTTCCTGCTCGGTGCGATCGAGCTGGTGCCTGGCGGCTTCTTCCATAAGCCGCGCGCGCTTCAAACCGCGCCAACTGGAGAACGAATCGAACAGGTTCCAGGCGCCCCCGAAACGGGTCGCAAAGTTTCCCAGGGGCAAGGGTCGGTTCAACTGGTTCAACGCGAAGTCAGACTGGGCAAAGCGCTGCTGCCGCAGGCGGCTGCCGAACACATAAACCGGGTCATTTCCGCGCGTCGCTGTTTCTGAAAAGGTCAGGTGGGGAAGCAGGAAGGCGCGTGCCGTTTCTGTGTCCGCGGAAGCCGCGCGCGTGTCGGCCAGCGCGGCCTTGCGCAGCGGATTTTTCTCCAGGGCAATCCCCACGGCCTCGCGCAGCGTCAGTGCAGCGGGGGAGGCCTGCCCGGAAGCGGCTCCCAAAAGCACCGCGCTGAGCGCGAATCCGGCAGCGAATGGACGGCGCCGGTTCACCGCTCGACTCCGGCCGTCTCTGCGGAATGAATCCAGGATGTGGAATCTTCCACGATCTCATGGGTCGTCTGCAAGGCAGCGGTTTTCTGCACCATCGCGCCCACCGAGCAGTACTTCTCCTCCGAGAGCCGGATCGCTTCCTCTAACGCTGCTTCATCGATCCCCACTCCGGTGACGACGTGGTGAATGCGAACTGTGGTGAAGACCTGGGGCGGCCGCTCCGCCTGGTCCGCTTCTACTCGCACGCGGTAGCCCGTGACTTTTTGATGATATTTCTGGCGCAGAATCGTGATGACATCGAAGGCGGTGCACCCGGCCAAAGCCACCGCGACCATCTCGATGGGTTTCGCTCCCGTGCCCCCGGCTGAGTCGTCCAGGATGAGGTTATGGCCGCTGCCGGTCCGGGCCACGAATTGGCGCTGCTGCCGGAGTGCCTGAGTAAGCTCGACGTCTGCTGCGATCATGAGTGCCTCCTGCCGATTTCCCCGCAAAAAGAACACCAATAAATGCAGCAGAAGCCAACTTGTTACAGGAAATTTTCGGGACCTTACAGAGCCTGAGAAGTGACCTAGGATGAGTGCCTTAGCGCGGCCACGGCCTGGCGGTAGTCCAGCATCAACCGTTGCCGGAGCCGGCCCAAACCAGGGCCGGGCGCGCGCTCGGCGCCCGCCTTCCGGCAACCTTCGATGGTGGCTTCGAGCGTGGCAAGAAACACCTGGCAGGGGCCGCAGTCCTCCAGATGGCGTTCCATCTCTTCGCAGAGGGTATCGTCGAGTTGCTCGTCCAGATAGTTCGATAGCTCCGCGAACATGGCCTTGCACCTCGCCGGCCGGTGCGCGGCCCCGCCGCGCGCGTGCGCCGGCCGGGACTTTCCATCTCGCCGTTTCCAGAGGCGCATCAGTTCCTTCCGAACGAACAGGCGGGCGCGATGCAGGCGCACCCGCACCGTGCCGGGACGGAAGCCGGTGATCTCTGCTACTTCTTCGTCGGTGAGCCCTTCCATATCGCGCAGCACGAGAACGATGCGGTACTGGGGCGGAAGCTTGCGAATCGCCTCGCGCAGCCGCGCTGCCTGTTCGCTGCGAATCGCGAAAGATTCCGGATTGATTCTGCCGTCGGCCGAGAGCAACTCGAGCTCCTTGCGGTCCGGCATGAGTTCTTCCAGCGACAACTCGTGCGCGGGAGCGAATTTGCTCCTGCGCCGGCTCATCAGGCAGCGGCTTTTGGCTACCTTGTACAGCCACACCAGCAGGGCCTTGGGATTGTCGAACTTGGAGAGCTGCGGAACCGACTTCAGCAGCACTTCCTGCATCGTATCTTCGGCGTCCTCCCGTTGCCCGCAGACCCGCATGCTGAACGAGAAAACGGTATTTTGCAGAAGGCCGAGTGCCCGCTCCAGGCTGCCGTCATCCCCACGCTGCAACAGTTCGACGGCCTGCTCGATTTCCGCCCGCATGGCTCAAATCTAACACGCCACATGTCAAGTGATGCGTCCACCAGGCCAGAGGGCAGTCCATGAAAAACTGGGGCTGGGTTGCCCCAGCCCCGTCCGGTCGCGGAGCTTCATCAGCGCCTGCAAATCTCCGAGGCCAATCTGTCGCAGTACCTTGCCGTGCTGAAAGTGGCCGGCGTCGTGGCCACACGGCGCACCGGCAAGCAGGTCCACTGCTATCTGGCTATCCCGGAAATCCCATTCATGGGGGTGTGAATTACCTGAACACGAACTGCTTCACGCCCCCGATCGCGCCGGCGTCGCTGCCGGTGGCGACAACCGCGAATCCCTACGGGTGTGCGCCCAGTTCCTTCCCCGCCTTCGCCGGCGCTCCTCCCAGCGGAACTCAGTTCTGCTCCAACGTTCTGGGCAACACGCGCCGCAATCAGTTTTACGGACCCGGCCTGACCACGGTGGATTTCTCAGTCTTCAAGAACACGAAGATCCCAAGCATTTCGGAAACCTTCAACCTGCAGTTCCGCGCCGAGTTCTTCAACCTTCTCAACCATACGAATTTCCTGTCTCCCGGATTCCTGAACACGTTTGGACAGAACAACTCGGTCGTTGACTTCGACGGAAGTTCGCTGCCGACGGCCCTGAACCAGACGTCCACCACGTCCAGGCAAATTCAACTCGGCCTGAAGGTGATCTGGTAGCCGGATGCCGGGCAGCCTCGCGGCTTCCCGGCGCCTGGCTCTTTCGCCCGTCAGCAACACGAACTCTCCGAAATCGAAGTCTGTCGGTTGTACGCAGAAGCGGGCCCACGCGGCCGCTGCCAGGCTTGTCAAACTGCAGTGTCAAGCTTAAAGAAGGAAGTCTGTTGAACCCGACCAAGAGCGCGGCCCAGGAACGGAACACGGCGGCAGGGGTGGCGCGGACGCTGCGGCCGAGTCGCGTGCGCTGGCGCGTCATGGGCATCGTCATGGCCATCATGGCGGTGACCGCGCTGAACCGCTTGAACCTCAGCATCGCGGGAAAGGCGATTGAGGACCGGTTCTCGTTCAACGCCGTCATCATGGGCACTGTCTTCAGCGCCTTCCTCTGGGGATACGGGCTGTTTCAGATTCCCTGGGGGTATGTCTGCGACCGCGTTGGCCCGCGCCGCACTCTGACCGCAGCCATGCTGTGCTTTGCCGCGGGCGCGGCTGCCATGGGGTTGGTGCCGCGATTGGCTGCGATGGCAGGGGTCAGTGCTCTGACCGCATTCCAGCTTGTGCGATTTATCACGGGTGTCGGCGAAGCCGCGATTTCCTCCAATGTCACGCGAGTCATCGCTTCCTGGACCTCGCTGCGCGAGCGCGGCTTTGCCAGCGGCTTGCAGGTGTGCGGCCTGGGCCTCGGCGGAACGCTCACTCCGGTTTTCATCGCCTGGATGATGGTTCATCGGGGCTGGCAGGCGGCCTTTGAAGTTTGTGCCGTGCTATCTTTCCTGGTGGTTGCGGTGTGGCACGCTTACGCCACCGACTGGCCGGAGTCGCATCCCGCCGTCAACGATGCAGAACTGCAAATCATTCATCCCGGTTCCAGGAAAGGGGACGTGGGTGCCCGCTCCACACACCGAGGCGCAACCAGCGTACCCTGGCTCCGGATGCTCGAAAGTCTCTCCGTATGGAGCCTGATTCTGGGGTATGCCCTGCAGGGATACACGTTCTACGTGTACTACAACTGGTTCTACTTTTACGCCGTGAAGGTACGAGGGCTGGGAATCATGCAGGCGGCCGCCTGGACCTCCGCGCCCTTCCTCGCGATGGCGCTGCTTTCTCCCGTGGGCGGTTGGTTCTCTGACCGTGTGGCGCGCGTTTCCGACCGCCGCAAAGGAAGACTGGCCGCCGTCTGGCTGGGCATGGGTGCTTCCGCCCTGCTTCTCTATGGCGGCAATCATCTGTCGCTTACCGTCATTGCGCTGCCCATGATCGCCCTGGCCGCGGGCTTCAATATGTTCGCCGCGGCCAATTTCTGGGCCGCCTGTATTGATCTTGCTCCGCCTTATTCCGCGTCCCTCTCCGCCTTGATGAACACCATGGGCAGCCTCGGCGGAGTTGTCTCCTCGACCGTGACGGCCGCTCTCGCGGTCCATCAGGGTTGGGGCCGGGCCCTCGATGTGGCAGTATGGATTACCCTCGGCTCCGGGTTGTTGTTCACCCTGGTGAATGCCAACCGCAGCATCGAGGAACGAGAACTCCACTAACCATCGAGGTCCCGAAACCATGCGATCCTTTGTCTGGGGAATGATCATTGGCGCCGCCTTGCTCGCACTGGGCGTGTGCGGCTACTTCCTGGCGGGGCAGGCGCCCGTGGCCACCGACGCTCCACCCATGCCCTTCGAACGCTATCTGGCCAAGACGGCGTTGCACAAAGTGCTGGATCGCGAGATGCCCCATAAGGCCCCCATTCCCGCCGATGAGGCCAACTACCTTGCGGGTGCGCAGACCTATAAGGAGAATTGCGCTGTCTGTCATGGCTTGCCGGGCAAGCCGGCCACGGCAATCGCCAGGGGAATGTTCCCCAAGCCGCCGGCACTGCTGGAAGGCAAAGGCGTCACCGATGACGAGCCCGGCGAAACCTACTGGAAGGTGGTTCACGGCATCCGGTTGACCGGCATGCCAGGTTTTAAAGGGAACCTCTCCGAGACCCAGAGCTGGCAGGTCAGCCTGCTGCTGGCCAACGCAGACAAATTGCCGCCCTCCGTCAAGACCGTTCTGTCCGCTCCCTGACGTTGCTGGCTTCGCCCCAGGGCGCAACCTGTGGTTTCCCGCGGCCAGGCGGCGCCTGAGGGTCTGGGTAAAAATTCGTAAAGCCGCTTCGCCGGCGCAACTTCCCAGCCATACTCTTGTTTACATCCTTGACGCCAAGTTCAAAGTGGTCCCAGGAGGATTTATGTTCAAACGAGCTCTACTTGCATTGGTTTTGGCCGGACTGGCCTGTGCGACCCCAGTGATCCTCGCACAAAACGGCGGCGCCAGCGAGGCTCCGGCGTCCTCCGCGCGCGCAGAGGGCCCGCGACGCGCGCGCTTGGATCCGCAGCAGCGCAGTCAGATGCTGGCCAAGAAGCTGAACCTGAGCGCCGACCAGCAGTCTAAGGTGCAGGACATTCTGCAATCGGCGCGCTCCGATATGGAGAAGGTCCACTCCGATTCTTCCCTCGCGCCGGCCGATCGGCGCGCCAAGATGATGGACATTCACAAGTCTGCCGACGGCCAGATTCGAAGCCTGCTCAATCCGGATCAGCAGAAAAAGTGGGATGCCATGCAGGCCCGCCAGCAGGAGCGCATGCAACGGCGCCACCACGGCCAGCCCCCCGCGACCGCGCCGTCGGTTCCCGACCAGAAGCCATAAATAAGGTTCGCGCCAAAACTCAAGAGGCTGTCCGCAGGTTTGCGGACAGCCTCTTGTCATGCGAGTGGCGGGGACCTTCGTCCCGCGCTCGCGTTAAATGCCCGTCCCGGTCAACGCCACGGTCTGCGGGCTGCCTACTCCATTGTCCCGGATCGTGACTGTTGCCGAACGTGCGCCCGTACGGGTCGGATGGAACGTGACGGTGATTGTGCAGCTTGATCCCGCCGCCAGCCCGGTTCCGCCGATCGGGCAGTTGTTGGTCTGGGTGAACCGCGCCGGATTCGCTCCGCCCAGCGCGATGCCATTGATGATCAATGGAACCGTTCCGGTATTGGTGAGCGTTACCGTCTGCGGAGCACTGGTGGTGTTGATGGGCACGTTGCCGAAGGCAATCGAGGTCGGCGACAGACCCACCGTCGCCTGCGTCGTCGTACCGGTCAGGGCCACCGTTCCCGTCACCGCAGGAGCCGCCACCGCCACTCGAACCTGTGCGGTGCGAGTCACGGGGTTGTTGTTTGGGGTGAAGGTCACATTGATGGTGCAGGTCCCCCCTGGAACCAGGCCCGTCCCGCCGATGGGGCAGTTGTGCGTCATGCCGAAGCGTGCCGCATTCGCCCCTCCCAGCGTGATCCCTGTGATCCTCAGGTTGGCCCCCCCCGTATTCGAAACGGTGATCGTCTGTGGAGCGCTGGTGACGTTGGCCGCCGAGGTGAACGTCAGCGCCGTCGGAGTCAGGGTCAGCACCGGCGCTCCGTTCGTGACCGTGAGTACTCCCGGTACCCAGCTGATCGTATAGTTCAGCGAAGTCAGTCCCGAGCAGGTAATCGGATACGTCCCCGCCGGACTGGTCAGCGTTGCGGTGGTTGTGCACGCCAACGTCCCCGTGAGCGAACTCGCCGTGTCGCCATTCACAAATCCCGCATAGGTGACTGTGAATGCCGGGTTCGGCGTGTTCACCGCGCGCGTGGCATTGTTCGCCGTGATGGTGAGCGCCGCCGGAGTGACGCTCAGCGTTCCCGGCACGTACGTGATGGTGTAGTTTGTGGAAGTTTGTCCCGAACAAGTGATCGGATACGCTCCCACCGGGCTCGCAACCGTGGCGGTTGTGCTGCAGGCCAGCGTGCCCGTCAGCGACCCCGGCCCGTTGCCGTTCACGAAGCCGGCATACGTCGCGCTGAACGCCGGGTTCGCCGCGCCGTAGAGCCGGGTTGCGTTGTTGGCTGTGATCGTCAAGGTGGCCGGCATCACGGTCACCGTGCCGTTCACGTAGGTGATGGTGTAGTTGGCCGCCGCAGCCCCGGTGCAACTGCTCGGGTACACTCCCACCGGACTGGCAGACGTCGCCGTGGTCGAGCAGACGGGCTGGGCCGTCAAGACGGCGGAAGTGTCCCCGTTCACGAATCCCGCGAAACTCGCGGTGATCGCGGGGACCCCGCCACCGAACGCCATCGTTGCGCTGCTGGCGGTTATCGTCAGTGGCGCCCCGGTGACGGTGACCGTTCCGGGCACGTAGACCAGCGTGTAGTTGGCTGCAGCCCCACCCGTGCAGGTGCTCGGGTAGCTGCCCACCGGACTCGTGGAGGTTGCCGTGGTCGAACACGTCGGCAGCGGCGAAACCACCGCGATCGTGTCGCTGTACACGAACCCGGTGATGATGGGCGTGATCGCCGGCACCGCGCCTCCGTACGCCATGGAGCCGCTGCTGGCAGTCACTGTCAGGGTAGCCGGGCTGACCGTCAACGTGGCATTGGCGCTGCTCGCGGCGAGCTGTCCAGGAACTCCGGAATAGTTCGCAACGAGGTTATACGTGCCGACGGGCAGGTTCAGGACGGTAAACACAACCTGGCCGCCCGACACGGGTTGCGCCGGTTGAGCCACTCCGTTCACCGTCAGGGTGACGCTTCCCGCATTGACCACTCCCACAAACGAGGTCACGTTCACCGTCACGCTGGCCGGGTTGCCGTACACCACAGACGGCGCGCTGATCGTGGTCTGGGTTACCGGCAGCGCCTGCACCGGGGCGCTCCAGGCCGAGTACTGGACCTGCGGCCGGAACGGCACCGGTAGAGGAGCGGCGGGTTGCATGTTGTCGACCGCTCGGACCCGGTACCACCAGGTACCGGCTCCGATCGTGTCACTGGTGGTGATCGTTCCCCCAAACGCGCTGGCCGGCGCGCTCCCGGCCGCACTCAACGTCGTCAGCGCAGGCGAGTCAAACGTGTTCACTGCGTCTCTCTGCACCTCGAACGACGACTCACTCGCCGAGTTGTCCGTCCAGCTCAGCGCCACGCTGTTTGCACTTTGAGCGGCCACCAGGTTCGAGGGCGCCGGTGGCGCGACCTGGAAAATGATGGGACGCATCATGTCGTTTTCTTCGTGACCGAGAATGTGGCAGTGCCACACATACTCCCAGCCGAAGTTCACCAGCGCATTGGCCGTGCTGATTCCTCCGTTGCCACTCAAAGGATCAAGCCCGGAAATCGCGGGATCAGGGTTGGTCCCCGGCGGCATGGTTACGTCCATCAGCCGCACGCTGTCCGGGACCGGAAACGGTAGGTTGGGTTTGATGGGCTGTAACGCCACCACGATGTCTTCCAGTGGATTCATACGCACCGTATCTTTCCAGCCCAGTTCGTTGGCGTCCGGGTGCCGCATGCTTCCATCCCAGCCGACGCGGTTGATCACCTGCACGTTGAACAGGTGGAAATGGATGAAGTGCGTGTCCACTCCATTGTGCGTGATCTTCCAGATCTGCGTCTGGCCATCCTGCAGAAGCTCGGTGGGCCAGTCCACATAGCCGTAGGGAATGGTGGTCTGGTTCTGGAAGCTGGTGAGCGGAATCTCCACTCCCAGTGTGGCGTTCATCCGGCCGTAGTCCAGGGTGAACAGCTCCTGGATGGCCTTCTGGTCCAGGCTGTAGGTGGTGGTCAGGCTGGCCGTGGCGGTTGCCCCGCTGCCCGTCCCATCCGTGATGGTGACCACGGGAGCGCTGGTGTATCCGCCTCCGCCGTTCGTCACCGTGATCGCGGTGATCACCCCGCCCACCACTGTGGCGGTCGCGGTCGCGGTGGCGCACGGAGCCGGGCAGCCCGGGGCCGCTATCACAACCTGCGGCGTCGCGCTGTAACCGCCTCCGCCCCCCGTCACCGTGATGCTCGTCACCGGCTTGCCCAGTGGCGCGTACGTAATAGTGTTGTCCGAGATTCGCGAGTACGTGTCTGTGTAGCTTGCGTTGTAAGTGGAATTGTAGGTGGACTCCGGGACAATGACCGGGGGCTGCGTCAGGGGGAATGCTCCCGTCGTCGTGGCGGTCGAAGCAAACGCGGCTTTCACCGCCGGCAGACTGAACGGCACCACGTTGGGCGCGCTTTGGTCCACCACAATTTGCATGACCGTGCGGGTGTTCGGTCCGTAGCCGGGCTGCGTCGTCGGGGCGCCGCCGATCGAAGTCAGATCGGGGTCGCCGGTGTAGTAGTCCGTGCGCTCGTCGAACGCCGGCATCGGTGTCGGTGCATCGTTATAGAGGATCAGCGTCTGGCCCGCGAACTGGCTGAAGTCCACCACGACGTCGGCTCGTTCCGCCGGTCCCAGCCACAGACCGTGAGTGGAAACGTTCAGCACCGTGATGCTTCGGCGGTTGTACTCGTAGCCGCTCGGGGTCGAGGGAATCACGACCGGCGCGGGCAGCAGGCCTCCCTCGGTGCCGAGCTGGATGAAGGGCGGCCCCGCCGTCGTCGGGTCGGGCACACCACCATCGCGGCCGTCCGCCGGCCACATGATTTGCTCCGACGGAATGCCAGCCACTGCCTTGGTCAGCCCGTAGTTGGGCCAGCAATTCGCCGGAAGGCCGGTCCCGTTTAGCGGGTTGCCCGTCGCATCCAGCAGGGCCGTCGCCAGGCCGGTCCCGAGCGTGGGATCGGTCACCGGGGTCACGTTCTTGCACAGCGGCAACGGCGTTCCCACCGCAGGCGGAACCGCCGGAAGCATTTTGACTTCGGTCAGCGGTGCATTGGTAGCGCTGGTGCCGATGTCCCCGGTGGTCGGGTTGTAGGCCTTGTACAACTGCAGGTTCCAGGACCGATCATTTCCGGCGCTCAGGATCTGGAACCGGTACGCCGCCGGCGCGACATGCAGCACGGGATACGCCTTGCCGTTTACCAGCGGCGTGTCCATGAAGCCTTCCGGCGTCCCCGACGGGTTGGGCGTGATCGGGCACCCCTCCAGATTATTGTTCGCCGGCAGCGGAGCCAGGATCATGTTGGGAAACGCCGCTGAGGTGCACGGGATCGTGACCGCGGTCGGCGGATTCGCTGCCGTCAGACTGGTCTGCGGCGGGTAAAACCACGGGCCGTAGTCCCAGCGGCCAAAGCCATTGGCCGCGCCCGGGTCCGCCGGATTCTGATTGGGCATGTAAACATGCGGGAACCAGAGATCGCCGTTGCCATTGTTTCCCGAAGCGGCTCCCGTGCCCCAGATCCAGGTGGGATCCTGGGCCGCCAACTGGGCCGCGTTCGGAACGAAGGTTTTGTCCTGGATCACCAGTGGAATCAGGTGCGCTAGGTCCGGAGTCGTTCCCACCGTGCCCGGAACCGTAGCCGCAGCCAGCAGGTTCTCTTCCGCCGGATCCACCAGCAGATAGCCGGCCGCTTCTCCCACATAGACGTTCAGCCGCGTGATGCCGTAGGTGTGGTCGTGGTAGAACATCAGCCTTCCGCCCTGCTGGTTGGTCCAGTAGAAAGTCATGTTGCCCGGACCCGGATCGGTGGTCGCTCCCGCCACCGCGCACGAGTTCTGGCCCGCGCAGCTTGGGATTAACGCGCCGGTGCCGTCAAACCACATGTCGGGAACAAAGGCGGTGCTGTCCCCTCTCGGGTGGGTGGTGCTTTCCCCTGCAGGCACAGTCCACTGGTGGGGCGTGCCGTCGCTGATCCACGGGGTCGCGCCACCATGCAGATGCAGTGTCGCCCGATTCTGCAGATAAGGCAGTCCATCCGGCCCGACGCCCGCGCCCATATACGTGGTGTCGACCGGGATGAACAAGTCGCCTCCCGCACCGATCGGAAGCATGTTCTTGAACAGAATGCGTACCGGGCGGTCCCGTTGCGCCAGAATCACAGGTCCCAGGTACTGCGGGGTCTGCGGACTGGGAGCATTCAGCTGCACATACCCACGCAAAGTCGTGGGCGGAAGGTCGCTGTGCATCTGCTGCGTATATTCCTGCAGCCCGATGACGTAATAATCGCTGCCCGGGAAGGTCACCGTGTCCGGAACCGCGATCGGCAGGGTCCCCACCGGGTCCACAAATTTGCGCATGCCGCCTGTGAAGGGCCCGCCGATCGTGGCGCTCGCCGTTGCGCCCGAGCCGCATGCCGGTTGTGCCACCCCGCCGCACAGGGTCGGGTCGTCCACAATGTTGACTTGCGGCGCTACGTACCCGGAGCCGCCGGCAGTCAGGGGGATGGTTGCAATCCCTTGGGTGGCATCCAGCGTGACCGCACCCACCGTGGCGCCGGAGGCCGACGGATTCAGGGCATCGGAGATCGTGACCAGCGGATTGATGTAGCCGCTGCCCGCGCTGGTGATCGTAATGGCCGTGACCGAACCCGAAGGAAGCGGACTGTTCGCCCAGTTGCCCTTGCCGAAGTAGTCGGTGCAAAGTGCTACGCCGCTCGTGCTTCCCGGGGCGAAGTACATCGGGATGGTGCCAGTGGCATCAAACCCGTTGCAGGTGGGGACGCTCTTGCCTTGCGCAAACACCATCGCGCTACAAAGCAGCAGGGCCAGCAGCAGCAGTATTCTCGTTTTCATCGCTGCACCCCCTGGGCCGTGGAAGCGCTCCGTTTGCTTTGAGCCTCGGCCTGGGCGCGGCGCGCCTTATTGCGTTCGGCCGCCGCCCGGCGCTGTGCGTTGGTCACTTGCCGCATGGGCATCACGCTGTTGGGATCCTTGAGCCAGATCGAACTGGGGGCCGGCGGACGAACTTTCTTGACTTGCGGAGCCGGGTTGGTGGTTGGACTGGCCTTGCTCTGCGCCCCAAGTTGGCCCACGCCGACAAGCAACAGCCCCGTGCAAAGAAGCCAACGCAAGATTGCGTAAGATGTTCGAAAGTCCATAGATTCTCCTTACTTCGTGTGACTCTCCAGCCCCAGGCACACCGGTGTCCGTGGCCACACGTCGGGTGAATAAGTTGTGGGGAGGGGCCGAACTGCCTTGGTACCGGCCAGCCCGGCAAATGCTGACGCGGTTCGCCTCAGGAGGGTTGAGTCACGCTCTGGGGGGAACGCGACGATCAAACCGGCTGCAAGCGGCCCGTTGGGGGACGGTAGCTTGCGGCCTGGAACCCGGGCACAAAAAAAATCTGCAACAAACCGCGGCCATCTGTCAAGGCGTGGCCTTGTTCGAAACCGCCCTGAGTATGGCAAGCCGTTGACGCAGCGGTCTGTGCGCTGGGTCACAGCCGCTATGTTCGTCGATCACAAGTAAATGTGACGTTGCCTCCTGCGCCCATTTTGGTACCGCTCCGCCCGGCCGTACCGTGACTCGGCCCGTCGTGTGCAAGCCTCCCGTGGAAGAGATGCTTGCACGCCAGAGCTGAGGGTCCGTTTATCGCGCCCAGAATCCCCCGGGCGGTTGCCATGCATCACATTCCCCTTTTGAAAACAGGCAAGAGTTTTTTTCATGGAGGCCCGTGTCCATGGCCGCGCGCGACCCGCCTCCCGGTCTGAAGGCCGCCGCCATGCCCGGAGCAAACCAGCGCTCCCCGCTGTCCCTCCGCTTGCGCCTCCCATGTACTTCCGGTCATCTTGACCATCTCCGGGCTTCGCCGTACAGTTCGACGCAATCTTCACGGCAACAAAGGTCAGCCCAGACGATGCGGTAGGCGCCATGTCTGGCAACAACGCCCGCAGCGGACCTGTGCCGTTGCTCGCCGCAACTCGCCCATGGCGGACACCAGAATTGGGACGCCTCCCGCGCTAAGCCTCCCATTCCGTCACGTTACAAAACCGACGCGGAGGTGTGTCTTCCTCCGCCGAAGGAGGGCCCAAGTGATCCAGAAAGCAAGATTTCCTTTGGTTGTCTGTTTCGCTCTGGTCAGCGTTCTCGCCTTGCAGAAAGCCCTCGCGCAACAGGATCCCGGCCCGCGCCCGGGTGCTGCCGCGGCCGGCAGCTTCTATCCCACATTGAGCCCCGCCGAGCAGGCGATGTTCACAAATGCCCAGCAGACCTTCATGGAGGTGCAATCGGTATCGGCGGGCCTGCCGGGCGAGACGGGCCGAGGTCTCGGTCCTGCCTTCAACGGAAACAGCTGCGCCCAGTGTCACGCGCAACCCGCCATCGGAGGCAGCAGCCCGGGGCTCAAGAGTCCACAGAATCCGGTCCCCAATCCCCAGGTGGCGCTGGCGACGCTTGATGGCGCAACCAACACCGTCCCCCCGTTCATCACCCCGGACGGCCCGGTTCGCGAGGCGCGATTCGTGATGACCATCACGCAGCGAGGGTTTTCGCCCGACGGGGGCGTTCACAACCTGTTCACCATCACCGGCAGAAAGGACGCGACCGGGTGCAATCTCGCGCAGCCCGATTTCCTCACCGAGATGGGCCGGCACAACGTCATCTTCCGGATTCCCACTCCGCTGTTTGGACTCGGCCTGGTCGAGGCCACGCCCGACGCCGCCCTGCGGGCCAACCTGGACTCGACCCTGGACCCGAGGTCTCGGCTCGGCATTCGGGGAACCTTCAACACGACCGGCAATGACGGCACCATTACCCGCTTCGGATGGAAGGCGCAGAACAAGTCGTTGCTGATTTTTTCCGGCGAGGCCTACAACGTCGAACAGGGCGTTTCCAACGAACTCTTTCCCAACGAGCGCTCCGCCGTCGCAGGCTGCGTTTTCAACGGTTCTCCCGAAGATGTCGGCGGCGTTCCCGACCAGGCCCCAACCGATAGCGGTGGCGCAACCGCAAGCGACAGTTCGGGCAGCTCCTCCGATGTGGTGCAGTTCGCCACCTTTGCCCGCCTGAGTGCGCCCCCGGTGCCCGCTCCGCCAACGCCTTCGACCCAGAACGGGGCCCAGTTGTTCGACAAGGTGGGATGCAGCCTCTGCCACACCGTTTCGCTTACGACCGGCCCCTCCCGCTTCACCGGAATGTCCAACGTTACCTACCATCCCTACTCGGACTTTGCCTTACATCACATGGGATGGGGCTTGGCGGATCGTGTCTCGCAAGCAGCCGCCGGGCCTGACCAGTTCCGCACCGCTCCGCTGTGGGGTCTTGGACAGCGCTTGTTCTTCCTCCACGATGGACGCACCTCCGACCTGCTGCAGGCCATCAGGGCTCATGGCGGAGAGGGATCGGAGGCCAACGGAGTCCTGCAGCAGTTCAAGGCGCTGTCGCCTGCGCAGGTGCAGGACATTCTGAATTTTCTGCGCTCGCTGTAGGTCGGGACCTCGCCGCCTCAGGCCAGCAGGCTCGGAAATTTCCCTCCGGGCCTCAAGCCTCGACCGCCTGTTCGCTCAGGCAGGGCAGCTTGGCGGCCAGCCAGGCATCGAAGCCGCCCAGCACATTGCGCACGTTGCGGTACCCGGCGCGCTGCAGCAGGCTGCACGCGATCGCGCTGCGGTAGCCGCTCTTGCAGTGGACCGCGATCGGGGCATCCCGGCCCACCGACAGCGCAGACTTTTTGAAATCGTCCAGCGGCAGCCAGTCCGCTCCCTCGATATGGCCCGCTTTCCACTCGCCTTCCCGGCGGACGTCGATCAGGTGCAACTGCCCGTCGCGCATCTGCTCGCTCAGCGTCTCCACCGAAATTTCCTGAAGTTGGCTTGCCGGAAGTCCCGCCTTCCGCCACCCGGCAACCCCGCCTTCCAGATATCCGCGGACCCCTTCGATGCCCACCCGTGCCAAGCGAAGTTGCGCCTCCGATAATTGTTCCTCCGTGTCGGCGATGAGAACGGGCCGGCACGACAGCCCAAGCAACGAGCCCGCCCACGAGGCAAACTGGCCCGACAAGCCAATGTTCACCGAGCCCGGAACGTGGCTGGCGGCAAACTCGCTCCCCGGCCGCACGTCGAGCGCGATCGCGTCCTCCTCGAGCAGCGCCCGCAACTGCTCCGGGCTCACCGGCTCCAGCCGGGGCAGCTCCGAAAGCGCAGCCGCCCCCTCGCGATTGATCTCCGCATCCTGCAGGAAGTACTCCGGCCGGACCGGAACTTTCGCCGTCAGCTCGCGCACAAATTCGTCCCGGCTCCGAATCTGCAGGGCGTAGTTGGTCAGCCGCTCGGTGCCGATCGTCGACGAGCGTTCCGCCCGCATATTGCGTCCGCACAGCGAACCCGCCCCGTGCGCCGGATAAACCAGTACATCATCCGGCAGCGTCAGCAGTTTCTCGTGCAGGCTGTCGTACAGCTTCCCTGCAAGTTGTGCCGGCGTCAGCGTCTTCGACAGGTCGGGGCGCCCCACATCTCCGATGAATAACGTGTCTCCGGTAAACACCGCCCACGGCTTGCTCGACTTCTCTTCGTCCGTCACCACCAGGCAGATGCTTTCCGGCGTATGCCCAGGGGTCTCGAGAACCTCGATCCGGAGCTTGCCCGCGCGCAACTGGAAGCCATCTCCCACGTCGACGTGCGCAAACCGCGCCCCCGCGCTTCTGCCGATGTAAATCGTCGCGCCCGTGCGTTGGGCCAGTTCCTTATGTCCGGAAACAAAATCGGCGTGCAGGTGGGTCTCGAAGATGTGCCGGATTCGCAGGCCATGCTCCGCCGCCGTATTCAGGTAGAGGTCCACGTCGCGTTGAGGATCGATGACGACGGCCTCGCCCTCCGAGGCCAGCATGTATGAGGCGTGGGCCAGGCAGCCGAGGTAGAACTGCTCAAAGTACATGCGCCCTCCTGCTTGTCAGGCATTATCGTAGCCTCTTGCCGGCCAGCGGTCTACCGGCGGTTCGCGGCCGGCCCGCAGAAAGCTGACCGGCCGTGGAAAGGTCCCGCCTCGGTCCTCCCGGTCGTTCGGAGGGCATCTTTGTCTCCCGGCCGCTGACTTGGGCCCTTCGACTCCGGCCACGTACTTGCCGGAACGGCCGCCGGGTCGGAGAGCCCACCGCAGGCTTGAGGAATGTGGGCGCCTGCCCACCTTTGTCCCGGTCTTTCAACTTGTTACCGACAATTTGCAGGTTGATGACAATTCGCTGACAAAGCCGTCCATCGTCTCCCGTAGCATCGTTGACAACCTGGAGACATCGGCGACAATGAGCCAGGGGTACCCGCGGGTACGCCTGGCACAGACCAATCGGACATTGGCGCCCTTCCAGCTTCTGGTGGGAGAACATGGAACGAATCTTGGTCGTCGAAGATGATCGCGCCGTGCACCGCGCCCTGCGGCGCCTGTTTGAGCCTGAGGGCTACTCGGTCGATGCCGCCTTCGATGGGCAGTCTGGCCTGGAGGTCTTCCGCAACGCCCAGCCTTCAGCGGTCGTGCTCGACCTGCGCTTGCCCGGCATGCCCGGACGCGATGTCTGCCGCGAGATCAAGCAGGCTGCGCCGGGAGTCCCGGTCATCGTGCTAAGCGCCGCTTCCGATGTCATGGACAAGGTCCTGCTTCTGGAATTGGGAGCAGACGACTACGTCACCAAGCCCTTCAGTCCCAAGGAACTCCTGGCTCGGGTCCGGGCGGCGGTGCGCCGTTCGAGCCGTCCTGTCCCCGCGGAAACCTTCGCGTTTGACGGAGTGGTCGTCGACTTTACTAGAATGCAGGTCACCCGCGACAGCAACGAAGTCGCCCTCACCCCCCAGGAATTCAAGATTGTGAAGTACATGGCGCAAAATCCCAACCGCGTCATCTCCCGCGAAGAGTTGTTGAACGATGTCTGGGGGTACCAGAACTATCCCACCACGCGCACCGTGGACAATCATATTTTGAAGTTGAGGCAGAAGCTCGAAGCCGATCCCGCCAATCCCGTGCATTTCCGCACCGTCCACGGGGTCGGGTACAAGTTCGTGCCGTAGGAGCCGCGCGGCGAACGCGGAGGCCGCCACCAGCATGGGGAAGTTCCGACTACGCACGAAGTTTCTGTTCTCGCTGGTTCTGGTCGGCGTCGGCCTCACCGCCGGCGCCTTGCTCGTCGCCCGCCAGACCGCGGAGCAGCAGGTCCGCCTGCAGATCAACCAGGACCTGCGCAACTCGGTCTATAGCTTCCGCAACGTCCAGAAGCTTCGCGAAATGTCGCTCGCCCGCTCGGCCGAGCTGCTCGCCGATCTCCCCATCCTCAAGGCCCTGATGACCACCCATCATGTGGCCACCATCCAGGACGCTTCGCAGGAACAGTGGAACCTGGCCGGCAGCGACCTGCTGGTTCTCGCCGACCGCGAAGGCCAGGTCGCCGCTCTTCACGCCCGAGCATCGGATTTCGATCGCGCCGAGGCCCAGGAGGCGGTCAGCAGTTCCCTCAGCCTGGGCCAGGGCAACCACTGGTGGTTCTGCGAAAAGCACCTGTTCGAAGTCTCCATCCAGCCCATCTACGTCGGTGAACGCTCGGCCGGAAACATCGAAGGGTACCTGGTTCTCGGCTACGAAATTGACGATGCTGTCGCGCGCGAACTCAGCCAGGTCGCGGCCAGCCAGGTCGCGTTTCTCTATGGCCATACTCTGGTACGCAGCACCCTCTCTCCCTCGCAGGAGACCGAACTGACGCAACATGCGGACCTCTCTTCCAACGATGCGCTGCAAGCGCGCGAGATCCAGTTGGGGCAGGAACGCTTTCTCGCCACCAAGGTGGACCTGGCGCCCGGACAGAACCCGGTCGTGCAACTGGCCGTGCTCAAGTCTCTCGACCAGGCCACCTCGTTCCTGGGGCGGCTGAATCGCCTGCTGGTCACGCTCGGGCTCCTGGCCGTGGTCCTCGGCGGCATCATGGTCTACATCTTCTCCCACACGCTCACCCGCCCCCTGGGAACGCTGGTCGAAGGCGTGCGCGCCCTGGGCAAGGGCGACTATGACTATCCGGTCGCCGTGCGGGGCAGCGACGAGGTGGCCGAAGTGACCGCCTCGTTTCTTCGCATGCGCACCAGCCTGCAGGAAACCCAGCGCAAGCTTCTGGAATCGGAACGCCTGGCCACCATCGGTCGGATGGCCAGTTCCATCTCGCATGACCTGCGCCACAGCCTGGCTGCGGTCATGGCCAACGCTGAATTCCTGAGCGACAACAATCGCGGCAAAACCGAGCGCGATGAGCTTTACCGCGAAATCCTGCTGGCCATCCAGCAGATGACCGACCTGATCGACTCGCTGCTGGAGTTTTCCCGCACCCGCGAGTCTCTGCGCCCCACCTACGGCGACCTGGAAGACGTGATCGAGCGCTCCGTCCAGAGTGTGCGCTCGCATCCCGAGTTCCAGTCGATTCGGATCTCGGTCCACAAAGACGGCCCCACCGACGGCTGGTTTGACGCCCGGAAACTGGAGCGCGTCTTCCAGAACCTGCTCATCAACGCCTGCGAGGCCGTGTCTCCGGACCGCGGCCAGGTGCGCATCGAGATCCACACCAACAACAGCGCCTTCGAGGTCCGGGTGGCGGATAACGGTCGCGGCATACCCGACCTGGTGCGCGAGCGATTGTTCGAGCCCTTTGTCAGTCACGGAAAAGAAAACGGCACCGGCCTGGGACTCACGGTCGTGCAGAAGATCATTCAGGATCACGGAGGCGACGTCGCCGTCGAGCGCAGCTCAGCCGAAGGCACGGTGTTTCGCATCGTCTTGCCGGGCAGCCGCGGCACGCCCATTGCCTCCGCCACCGGCGACGGCGTGGCGAAAACAGCAGTGCGCATCGAGGCAGCCGAATAAGCGCTGCGGGCCCGGGATGTGGCAACCTGGCAGTCTTTTTGGGGGGATTTATGCTTCAGCGGAGGTTCTTGGCATTTCCGATCGCGACCGTGATCCTTTGCCTGCTGCCGGCCTCTCCGGTATCGGCGCAGAACCAGAGCGCGCGCCCGCCAGCCGCACCGGATCCGTCGCTGGCAGAGGCGGTCCGGCAGCTGCAGCAGCAAGTCGCGGAACTGCGGTCAGTGGTCGCCGACTTGCGCTCCGAATCGGACCGCTACCGCGCCGAAACCCGCGCACTGCGCGAAGAACTCCACGCGGTGATGGCCGAGCGCTCGCAGCCGCCTGCCACCGTCAGCGCGACAACGCTCACCGAGGCCGCCAACCCGCAAGCCGTCGCCAGCTCCTCCCCGGCCGAATCCCAGAACGAGGCTCGCCTGGCCAAGCTCGAAGAGCAATACGACCTCCTCACCGGCAAAGTCGACGATCAGTATCAGACCAAGGTGGAAAGTCGTTCCAAGTACAAACTTCGCTTGTCGGGTCTGGTCCTGCTGAACCTGTTCTCCACCCGCGGCTATCTGTTGAACGCCGACTTGCCGGGCATCTCCGACGGTCCCGACCCTCTGGGTCGCTATAACAGCACAGGCTTCTCCCTCCGCCAGTCGCAGATCGGCCTCGAGGTCTTTGGGCCAGACGTCGCTGGCGCCAAAACCCATGGCGATCTGCAGGCCGACTTCGCCGGCGGCTTCCCGAACGCGCCGAACGGCGCCGCCCTCGGACTGTTCCGCCTGCGCACCGCCACCGTCCATTTCGACTGGGCGCGCACCTCCATCGTGGCCGGGCAGGATGCTCCCTTCTTCTCCGCGCTCTCGCCCACCTCCTTCGCGACGGTGGCCGAGCCGGCCCTCTCCTATGCCGGCAACTTGTGGACCTGGATGCCGCAGGTTCGCGTCGAACGGCGCCTTGCCCTCTCCGAGAATTCCAGCTTTACCCTGCAGGGTGGCATTCTCGACGCATTTGACGGGGAGCGGCCGCCCTACTCCTACGGACGCACCGCCCAGGCCGGAGAGTACTCGCGCCAGCCCGCCTACGCCGCTCGCCTCGCATGGTCGCGCAAGCTCCTCGGCCAGACCCTCATGCTCGGCACCGGCGGCTACTACAGCCGGCAAAACTGGGGATTCGGCAGGAACGTCGATGCCTGGGCCGGCACCGCAGACTGGAATGCGCCCATCGCCCGCTGGCTCACGCTCAGCGGAGAGTTCTATCGGGGCCGGGCTCTGGGCGGACTGGGAGGCGGCGCCTATCAGAGTGCGCTCTTCACCGCCAATCCCGCCGATCCCAACAGCCGCGTGCGCGGCCTCGACACCGTGGGTGGATGGTCGCAGCTGAAGTTCCGGGTCTCGCCGAAAATCGAATTGAACGCCGCAGCTGGCCAGGACAATCCCTTTGCCCCCCAGCTGCGCGCTTATCCCATCGCCGGCTACGGTTCCGTCAACGGCGCCATCGCCCGCAACCAGAGCGAGCTGTTCAACGTCATCTATCGTCCTCGCTCGGACCTGGTGCTCTCCGCCGAGTACCGCCACATCGGGACTCACGATGCCGACAACACACCGTACTCGGCCGATCACATCAATCTTTCCCTGGGGATCTTGTTTTGATGGCTCACGCGCGCAACTCGACCGCTGCGGCCGCGGAGATTTCTCGTCTCCCGCTTGCCCTCACTCTGCTCTCGCTCTTTCTCTGTTCTGCGGCGCAACCTGTTTCCGCGCAGCTGTCCACGGTGACCGGACAGGTTGTCCTGCGCGCGGAAGACTCCAAAAAGAACAACAAGCAGCCGCGCAGCGGCGTCGTCGTCTGGCTCACACCGTTGGATGATCACGGTGCCCTGCGCCCGGTGGACCAGAAAACGCCGGCCCGCCTGCCCCGCTTGGTGCAGAAGGACAAGCGCTTCGAGCCCCACCTGCTGGTCATCCCTGCCGGCACCGCCGTGGAATTTCCCAATCACGATCCCTTCTTCCACAACGTGTTCTCGCTGTTCGAAGGCAAGCGGTTCGATCTCGGCCTCTACGAGGCCGGTACCTCCCGCATGGTGCATTTTGACCGCGCCGGCATCAGCTACATTTTCTGCAATATCCACCCTGAGATGAGCGCGGTCGTGGTGGCTTTGAAGACACCCTACTTTGCGGTCTCTGATGCGGCGGGCAAGATCGCGATCCCCCAGGTGCCTGAGGGCCGCTATACGCTGCAAGTCTGGTCCGAGCGCGCCACCCTCGACACGCTGAAGGCGCTCAGCCGCGAAGTGGTGATTTCAGTCCCGGAGCATTCGCTCGGAACCCTCCCTCTGACCGAAGACAATCCGCCCGCTCCCCACAAGAATAAGTACGGGCGTGACTATGACGCTCCCGGAACCGATTACCCCGCCGAGCAGAAATGACGCCTGGCAGGGTGTGGCGGGAAGCGAACCACGCCGAGCGGCATGGCCCACCCACGACAGGCGCCCGCGCCTGTCCGGCCTGCCGAAAGCCCGGCACCGCACCACGCCCGGCAGGCCACGAGCAGCCGCCACATGACTTCTGCGTCTGGTCTTTAATCCCCCTCCGCAACTTGTGCCGCCGCCGGTGCCTCTTTCCCAGACAAGGTGGCCCATCCCCGGCGTGAAAGATCCCAGAAAATGAGGTACCCCGCTCCGGCCGCCATGGCCAGCAGCACCAGTCCCCACATCCACGCCCCGAAGACCAGCTTGCCAATTCCGAACAGGCAGCCGTAGACCAGCACTACACCCATCACCCAGTTGAAGGCGTTGCCGGCGACGTCGCGGATCTCAGCCAGTTCGGGCACAAGGCGTGCGGTCCGCCGCCACCCATACACGGTCGGGTGCACCCGCCGGTAGAACGCCGTCAGGGTTGCGTCAGATTCCGGCTTCGTCAGGAACGTGGCCAGCACCCAGGCCAGCGTCGTGACCACACCCGTGATCAGAGCAGTCTTGGCGTAAACCAGCGAATCGTTGCCGCCGAACGATACGCGGCTCAGTCCAATGGTCGTCGCGGCGGCCACCGCCATGGCCACAATCTCGCTCCAGGCGTTGACGCGCTCCCAGTACCAGCGCAGAATGTACACCGCGCCCGTGCCAAACCCGATGTTCAGCACCAGTTCCCAGCCCGCCTTGATCGACGCCAGTTGCGTAGCGGTGTAACCGCTGCCCAGCACCAGCACCGCGGTGAAGATCTTGCTGATCAGCACGTAATGCTTCTCGGTGGCGTTGCGCACGAAAAAGCGCTTGTAGAGATCATTCACCAGGTACGAACTCCCCCAGTTCAGCTGCGTCCCGATCGTCGACATGAACGCCGCCAGGAACGCCGCCACCATCAGCCCGCGCAGCGCAGGCGGAAGGTAGTCGCGCAGCACCATCACGTATCCCTGCTCGGGATTCTGCGCGAAGTCCGCGCTCGGATGCAGCCCGCCATGCGGCGAGTACACGACCAGCGCCACCAGTCCCGTGATGATCCACGGCCACGGCCGCAGCGCATAGTGCGCGATGTTGAACCAGAGCGTCGCGCCCAGGGAGTTCTTCTCGTCCTTGGCGCTGAACATGCGCTGCGCCACGTAGCCGCCCCCGCCCGGCTCCGCTCCCGGGTACCATGCCAGCCACCACTGCATCCCCAGATACACGATGAAGGTGAGCACGGGCAGCGTCCACAGCGCGTCCGCCGTGAGCCCGCGGCTGAAATCGGGCAGAAATGCGGTCGGGTCGGCGGTCTGCGCGCCGCTCTGCCGCGTGCTCTCCGCCACCGCCTGCAGATGCGATTGCAGGGCCGGCATGCCCCCGATCTTCGCCACCGCCACCCAGGCCAGCACAATGATCATCGCCATCTTCAGCACGAACTGGAACAGGTCCGTCACCAGTACGCCCCACAGTCCGCCGATGAACGTATATAAACCGGTGAAGGGAATCAGGACGAACACGCAGATCAGCAGCGCGGTCGAGTGGGGAGCGCCCAGAGTGTAGTGCAGCCTGCCCCACTCCAGCGCCTTGCCCTCCGCGATCGCCGGCCCCAGCAGCACCGTAATAATGTTCACCATGGCCTGCGTCACCCAGCCCAGGATGAAGCAGTTCATGAACAGTCCCAGATAAATCGCCTTGAACCCGCGCAGAAAGGCCGCCGGCCTGCCGCCATAGCGGATTTCCACCAGTTGCACATCCGTCAGGATCTCCGCCCGCCGCCAGTAGCGCGCGAAGAAGAACACCGTCAGCATCCCGCCCACGCACGAGCCCCACCAGATCCAGTTGCCCGCGATCCCCTGCCGCGCCACCAGCCCGCACACCAGCAGCGGAGTGTCGGCCGCAAACGTGGTCGCCACCATCGAGGTTCCCGCCAACCACCAGGAAACATCCCGCCCCGAGATAAAGAACTCTTCCGTGTTGCCGCTGGCCCGCCGCCGGTAGTAGATGCCAATCAAGAGATTGGCCAGCAAGTATCCGACGATGACCAGCCAGTCCGTCAAGGTAAGAGGCATGATGGTCCTTGGGCTGTCAGCCGCGAGCTGCCGGCTGCGAGCCGATCCCTACCGGAACCTGCGAATGAACAGCGTGTGCCGCTCCGAGCGGTAGAAGCCGATCGCGAACATCACCGGCTTGCCCGTCGTCGAGTAGATCACCTGCCGGATCCGCAGCAGGGGCGCGCCTCGGGGCACGGAAAGCAGATCGGCATTGTGGGCATCGGCCGGAGTCGCGTCCACTTCTTCATCCGCATACGCCAGTTCCACGCCGTAATCGTGCTGCAGGGTCGCAAACAGCGAACTCTTCCCCAGCGGCGCCGAGATCAGTTCCCTGAACTCGGGTGCCGGCAGGTATACCGTCTCCAGCGCAAACGGCTCTTCTCCTGTCAGCCGCAGCCGGTCGATTTTGACCAGGCTGCTCGTCGCCGGCAGCCCCAGCCGCGCCGCGATCTCCGATTGATGCTCCACCAGCTTCGCCGACAGCACCCGCGAGCGCGGAGCCAGTCCCCGGCTCGACATGTGCTCGGTGTAGCTCATCAGCTTGTTGAAGTGAATTTTTGGAGGCGCGACGAACGTCCCCGATCCCCGCCGCCGCTCCACTACGCCTTCCCGCTCCAGCCCGGCCAACGCATGCCGCGCCGTCATCAGGCTGACCCCATGGATCCGCGCCAGTTCGCGCTCGGAGTCGACCGCATCGCCAATTTTCAGCTGGCCGCCTTCGATCCGCCTCCGGATCACGTTCTGGATCTTCTTATACGCGGGTGTCCCGTTCCGGCCGTTTCGCATCCTCATCCTCAGGCCTCTGGCCAATCTAACAGCGAGCAGCCCCCAACCGCAGTAGCGGCCCCGCATCCCCGTATCATCCGTCCTGCTATATAGCACAACTGCCTGTGCCGGTAAAGAGGGATTTGCCCGCAGAGTTTCCCGGAGTCGAAAGTCCATCATTGCAAAGCTATATAGCGGGCTTCTGCTATAGACGGCTTCTGGCGGCTGATGGTTTTGATCCCCGGCTACCGCCCATTTCCGGAAAACACGGTAAAGATGGAAGCAAAACCAAAAATACCGGAAATAGTAGCCCATTTTGGGAATCTTCTGCTTTCCATAATCCCGCCTGTCGTTCCCAAGTGCAATTCCCGTTCGACCAAAGTGCTATGCAGTGCCCGTCGCGCCCTCCTCCGCCGGTGGAAAAACGGGAAATTGCATTTTTTTCTTGACCTCGGCTCCGCTGGTGCTATATAGCATATCTCCGATTTTCCTTTGTGGTGCGGGGTGCACTGCAACTTCTGCGTGGGGAGGTTCTGTGATGAAGCGAAATTGGCTGGGCGGAGTTCTCTGCATTGCGCTGGCCGCGCAAGTCTGCTGGCTGACGCCGGCCCTGGCTCAGGAAGTCACCGCCGCGATCGTGGGTACGGTCACCGATCCCAGCGGGGCCCCCATTAACGGTGCCAGCGTGACCGCCACCGACGTGGACCGGGGTGTCATCTGGACCGCGAAAACCAACGATACCGGCGCATACAGTATTCTGCGCATCCCGATCGGCAACTATCGCCTGAAAGTCGAGATGCGGGGCTTCGCCATCTCCGAAGTGCCGCCTTTCACTCTGGTACTCAACCAGACTGCGCGCGTGGACGTGCAGATGAAGGTGGGCGCGGTCTCCGAGACCGTCGAAGTAACCGGTGCGACGCCTTTACTTCAAACCCAGTCCACCGAAGTCAGCACCATCATCGACGCGAACACCAATGTCAGCTTGCCCCTGGCCTCGCGCAATTACCTGCAGCTCACGCTGCTCGCACCCGGCGCGACCAACGTGAACCCCGAAAGCATGCGCCTGCCCAGGAAAATGACCGACTCGGGCCGTCCCTACATCAATGGCAACCGGGAGCAGGCGAACGAGTACCTGCTTGACGGCATTCTGAGCAGTGAGGACAAGAACAACGAGACTGGCTATCAGCCTACGCCCGACGCAATCCAGGAGTTCAACCTCATCACCCAGAATGCCTCCGCCGAGTTCGGAAACTACCAGGGCGGTGTGGTCAGCGTCAGCGTTAAGTCGGGGACGAACAACTATCACGGAAATGTCTACGAGTTCTTCCGCAATGATGCCCTGGACGCGAACCGGGCAGCGGCGGGTTGGACCCGCGGCATCAATAACAACGTGCTGGGGTTTGATTCCCAGGGTGTCGCGAAGAAGCCAGAGCTGCGCTATAACCAGTTTGGCGGAACCTTTGGCGGACCCATCATCCGCAACAAGCTGTTCTTTTTCGCCGACTATCAGGCTCAGCGTACGGTGAATGCCGGGGAAACCGGAGCGCAGGTGTTGACCGCCAGTGCCCGCGCTGGAAATTTTGGCCAGCTCTGCACCGACTTTGGCGGAACCTTTAACGGCTCCGGCATCTGCTCGGGCGGAGGGACTCAGTTGGTGTACCCCTCCGGGCCGAATGTGGGACAGCCGATCCCAAACAACGACCTTGCGGCCGCCGGGCTTGCCCCCAGTTCGGTCGTCACCAAACTGTTTGCCCTCGCCAAGTACTACCCCTTGCCACAAATCGATAACTTCAAGTCCAACAACTACTTCTATAACAGCGGCAACAAACTGAATAACAACCAGGGAGACCTGAAAATCGACTACATCATGTCGGCCAGGGACCACTTCTTCGGCCGCTGGTCCCAGTGGGATCTGAACAACCCCACCTTCACCGGATGTGTGTTCTGCAATGCCGGCGCGGCCGAAGGCAGTGACCAGCCAGTCCGCAATGCGGTTGTCGACTGGATCCACACCTTCAGCCCCAACGTCCTTAACGAGGCGCGAATCGGATTCAACGCCGTGCGCTATGACGAACGCTTCACGCCAACCTCTTCGTTAGGCAACATCAGCGAGCAGCTGGGCATTGCCGGTGGAAACGCGCAAGCGCCCGGCCTGGTGGAGATTGACATTGCCGGTTCGAACGGGGGCGCGGCCAGTCTCGGCCTGCGAAACCTCATTCAAGTCTTTCACACCTCGCACGGGCAGATTGACGACAACCTGGTCTTTACACGCGGTCGTCATTCCATCAAAACCGGATTTCAATTTGTCCGTCAGCGCCAGGACTACATCTACCAGGGGAACAACGGGGCCCTCGGCTTCCTCTCGGTCGGGTTTGCCAGCGGGGGGACGGGCTCAGGCCTCGCCGATTTCTGGTTAGGAGGGGTCGCCTCGCCGTCGTTCCGCGACACCGGTGGCGTGGTCAGCAAACCAGCCCAGCTGCGCGGCAACCTCTTCGGTGTCTTTGTGCAGGATGACTGGCGGGTGACCCCGAACCTTACCCTCAATCTCGGGGTTCGCTTCGAAGATCACGGTCCACTGTACGAACTCAACAATCGCGCCGTCAATTTCGGCCTTTACACCGGCACGATTTACACCGCCACGGGAGTGGATGGCAGCGCGAAGTTCGGCAACAAGGCCCTCCGCAACAACTACCTCGGAATCGGCGACTGGTTGCCGAGGCTGGGCCTTTCCTGGACTCCTGCCAGCCTGAACGGAAAGACCGTGATTCGCGCCGGCCTCGCCGTTTCGTCCTTCCAGGAAGGCGGCGGCAGCAACGAGGAACTCACCCTCAACCTGCCCTTCGGAATTTTGCAGCAGAACGGACTGGGCACCCTCTCGCAAGGCTTTGGCGCAACCTTGCCGCCTCCCTGCCCCGCCATCAACATGGCCTGCTACGACGGCACCGATACGGGGGGTGTCGTAGGGCCTCGCCTCCGCATATATGACCAAAACTTCAAACCCTCCATGGTCACTCAGTGGAACCTAAGTATTCAGCAGCAGCTCTCACCCTCGCTCACTTTCCAAGTCGGCTACGTGGGCCAGCACGGTGCTCACCTGCTGAACTTCGAAGACATCGCGCAGCGCGTCGGCCTCAACGCGCAGGGCAAGATTGCCCAGCCCGGCGAGTTGATCGTTAGCCAGGTGGCGGGCCCGTACCTGGGTGGCGGCAGCGTCCCTTGCGCCAACACGCCGGGTGCCAGGTGCGGTGCAGCCGGCTCCCTCTATGCCGCTGACCAGACTCCGGTCGACGCAGCCGGAAATTTCGCCTGTTGCGGATCTCTGGCCGGCACCAACATGTCCAATGCTGACCACAAGTACAACGCCCTGCAGGCTGTCCTGCAAAAGCGCATGAGCAACGGTCTGGAAGGACAAGTTGCCTACACCTGGTCCAAGTGCATGACAAATTCACCCGGGTATTTTGGTACTGGCTGGGGAAGCACCAGAGCCACCAGTTCCGGCGGCCAGCCGGGTTGGGAGAACATCTATAACCCGCGCAAGGAGTGGGGGCCCTGCTACTGGGATCAGACCCACATCCTTACCAGCTACGTGACCTATCAGTTGCCCTTCGGCCGGGGCAAGCAGTTCGGCCACGATCTCAACCCCGCGGTCAACGCACTGGTCGGCAACTGGGAAATCGGCGGCATCGTCACCCTGCACACCGGCAATGCTTTCACGCTGAACGAATTCGGCGGCTGGGGCATCGGCGGCGATACCTCCCACACCGGCGGCATCGAGCCCTTTACCCTTTCCGGCCGCCCGAATTGCAGCGGCCCTATTAAGGTCTTGAAGCAGAAGGTCCCTGCGCAAGGTGGACAGCCGGCCTACATTCAGTGGTTCGACACCTCGGCCATCAGCGATCCAGCGCAGAACACCTTCGGCACATGCGGGATCGGCAACATTCGCGGCCCCGCATACGCCAACGTGGACTTGAGTCTACACAAGGGGTTCCTGTTCACCGAAACCAAGGAGCTTCAGTTCCGGTTTGAAGCTCTGAATGCGTTGAATCGCCCGGTTTGGACCTTTAACGGAGGGCCAGCTAGCGGTGGCTCCTTCACTCAGGGTAGTACGAATCTTGGCCGAGTGGTCGACTCTCAAAGTGAGCGGATCCTCCAACTTGGCTTGAAATTTTCCTTCTAACGCGGCGTTCGGCTCAGGCTAACTGGGCAGGCCGCTGGCTTGGGCGGCCTGCCTCTCGTTTAGTTGCGCGTCCGCGGATCCGTCGCTCGGCGGTTGGGCTAGCAGTTCATTTCAAACAATTGTTAATAAGGAGCTTGGTGTCGCCACCTTCACGGTGATGTTGACCGGGACCGTGAGAATCTGGGTCCCGAACAGCTCAGGGTATGGTGACTGGCAGGTTCTAACAGCCAACTGCCCCATAAGTCCTGCGACTTTACCGGCCAACGGAAGTTGCCAGACGATCTTGACGGTTGCAACCAGCAACTACACGTCTTATAGCGCCATAGTCAATGCTGCTGGTACCACAACGAGTACCCCCCCAAAAACATTTCTGGGAATCTCAGCGTCACAGCGATCGTTGCGCCGTGAAACGTCTTCAGTGGTCCCACTGCATCGGAATTTTGTCGCCTGCGACGACGAGTAGCTTTGAAATTCGAGAATGCCAGGGGCACTCATAGGCTGCAGCTTTTACCGAAGTGCGATTTTAGGTTTGGCCTGTCTCTTCTGAGCCATATGCTGTACGGGGCTTACGCCTCAGGGCGCGCCCCCCTTGTTTTCCCCTTGAACTCGCCAGCGGGTTCGGGCCATGCGATACACGACATATAATGGGCCAATGATCGGACGTTTGGGATCCGTCCCCCCGCTCTTTTTTCTGCTCGCCTGTGCGACTGTGCCTCTACTGACCGGGCAGGTTCAGAAGAGCGCCCCAGGTTCCTCCAAAGCCGAAGTCGAGCGTGCCATCCAACTCGGCGAATCCGGAAACTGCAATCAGGCCCTCCCATTGCTCAAGAAACTAGCCCGCCAGGTTCCGGACAAAGAGCTGAAAAAGAGAATCAGCCTCGACGGCGTGCATTGCGCCATGACCCACAGCACGCCATACGACGCCCTGGAGTTCCTCAGCGTGCTCTCGCGCGATTTCCCGAACGACCCCGAAGCCCTCTACACCGCCACCCACGCCTACTCCGATCTCTCGATGCAGGCCTCGCAGCAACTGGCCCACGAAGCTCCGTTTTCTTATCAGGTGCATCTGCTTAACGCCGAAGCCCTCGAGCTTCAGAACAAATGGGACGAGGCTGCCGCTGAGTACCGCAAGATTCTGGACATCAATCCCATGCTTCCCGGCATGCATGCGCGTCTGGGCCGCGCCCTGCTATCCAAGCAGCCGCCCTCGCCCACCGACGTGCAGCAGGCCAAAAAGAATTTCGAGCACGAGCTGCAGATTGATCCGAATAACACCGTAGCGGAATACGTTCTTGGCGATCTGGCCAGCCGCGACAATGATCTGCCCGCTGCCATCCGGCACTTCACCAAAGCCACTCAGCTCGACTCTACCTTCTCCGAAGCTTATCTGGGCCTGGGCTCGGCCCTCGTCTCTTCCAAGCGCTTCGAGGAAGCTGTCGCGCCATTGGAGAAATACGAGAAGCTCGCGCCTGACAGTCCGACCGGACACTATCAGCTTGCATTGGCCTATGCCGGCGTGGGCCGCAAAGATGACGCGAACCGCGAGGCCGCCTTGCAGCGCCAGACAGCCGAAAGCCTTGAGCAAGTGAAACGCAAAGTGGCCGAAGGCCTGGAGCAGCAGAAGGCCCCCGCGCCCGGTACACAATCCACGGAAGCTCCGCAATAACCGCACGCATGGGTTGGAACCCAACACGCCTTCGCACTCCGCTTCTGAAGCCCGGTCGCCGCGATTTCCTGCGATTCCTGAGCGCCACTGCCGCCTCAGCTTGGCTCTCTCGATTCGCGTACGCTCTTGATACTCCGCAATTTCCATTTACAGAGATTCCCGCCTCCAAAAGCGGCATCAGCTTCGTCCACACCGCGGGAAGCTCTCCCGAAAAGTATCTTCCCGAATCTACCGGAGCGGGCTGTGCCTTCTTCGACTACGACAACGACGGCTGGATGGACATTTACCTGGTCAATAGCGGCAGGTGCGATTTCTTCACGCCCAAGACGCCGCTGCGCAACGCGCTCTACCGCAACAACCGCGACGGCACCTTCACCGACGTCACCGAGAAAGCCGGCGTGCCGGGCGGTGGCTACGGCATGGGCGTCGCCATCGGCGACTACAACGGCGACGGCTTCCCCGATCTCTACCTCACGCAGTACGGCCGCAGCATCCTTTATCGCAACAACCGCGACGGCACCTTCACCGACGTCACTGAGAAGGCCGGAGTTGCCGCTCCCGGCTGGGCTTCGAGCGCCGTCTGGTTCGACTATGACAACGATGGCAAACTGGATCTGTTTGTCTGCCGCTTTGTCGACTTCGACAAGACCAAGCACCACCGCTGCGGCGCCCCGAAGCTTCCCGCGCTCGCCGGGCTGAACGAATACTGCTATCCCAAGGTCTATTCGCCCATGGCGAGCTGGCTGTTCCACAACAACGGCGACGGCACCTTTACCGATGTCAGCCAGAAGACCGGCATCGCCGACAACCCCGGCAAGAGCTGGGGCGTCGTCGCCACCGACGTCAACAACGACGGCTGGATGGACCTGTTTGTCGCCAACGACACAGTGGCGAACTTCCTCTTCATGAATCGTGGCGGCAGAAAGTTTGAGGAGATTGGCTTCACCGCCGGCGTGGCCTACGGCGAGCAGGGCCGCGCCCGTTCCGGCATGGGCGTGGACTCCGCCGACTTCAACGAAGACGGCTGGATGGACCTGTTCGTGACCAACATGGATCACGAGCTGTACGCCATCTACCAGAACAACAAGGACGAGAGCTTCGATGACGTTGCCGCCCCCACCGGTATTGCGCGGGTCACGCAGTTGATGAGCGGCTGGGGACTGAAGTTCTTCGACTACGACAATGACGGCAATCTCGACCTGTTCATCGCCAATGGCCACCCCGACGACCTGATCGAGAAGATCTACCCCACGGTCTTCTATCGGGAGCCCCCTTTGCTGTTTCACAACTCCGGTCGCGGCCTGGTCAACGTCAGTGCCGAAAGCGGACCCATTTTCTCCCGGCCCATGGCCAGTCGCGGCCTCGCCCTCGGCGATTTCGACAACGACGGCGCCGTCGACGTCCTCATTTCCAACAACGACGAGCCTCCGCTGCTGCTGCGCAACAACGTCGGCGCGCAGAACCACTGGCTGGGCATCACCCTCGTCGGCAAAAAAGCCAATCCCGATGCCGTCGGCGCCCGCGTGACTTACCAGGCCGGAGATCTCAAGCGCACCCGCATGAAGGTCGGCGCCGGCAGCTATCTTTCCTGCCACGATCCGCGCATGGTCCTCGGCATTGGTAAGCGCGCAAAGTTCGACTGGGTGGAAATCAAGTGGCCGCAGCCCAGCGCCCGCGTGGAGCGCTTTACCGATCTCCCTATCGATCGTTACATCACGATCGTCGAAGGGGAGGGGAAGTGGAAGTAATGAAGCGCTTGCCCTGAATGGACCGGAGCGTGTCAGCCTTTAGCTGGCGCCTGACGGCTGACGACCGAGCTCTGCACGATCCGCCGCAGCCACGAGCGAACTACGGCGTCAGTCTCCCCAGGGTCAGATAATCCTGCGACGGAACGCCGAACGCGTCGGCCACGCGGTTGAAAAACGCAAACATCGCCGTGACGTAGACCGCTTCGGCGATCTGGTCTTCGCTCCATCCCGCATCGCGCAGTTTCTGCACGTCGCCTGCCGTCGTGCGGCTGGCGCATTCGGTGACCAGCTTGACGTACTCAAGCAGGGCGCGTTCCGCCGCCGTGAGGCCCGCCTCATCCAGCTTGCCTTCGAGGATCGCCCCTACGCACCGTTCACTGGCTCCCTGAACCCGCAGGAAGTAGGCGTGACTGTCCAGTCAATACGGGCACCGGTTCAGCCACGACACGTAGCTGGCGATCATCTCCTTGTGCCGTCGCGTCAGGTGGCCCTCGGAGAAATGCACGGTATTCGAGAACTCCACCACCTGCCGTAGAAAGTCGGGGCGCGCCCCGAAGCACTTGATGATGCCTGGGACCTGCTTGCGGCCCGATCCTGCACGCCAGTAATCGTAGGCGGCCGCCGTTTCGCCCCTGGCTTCCGCGTCTTCGGTAATGCGAATCTTCGTCCCGCGCTGTTCCGCGGAACTGTCCGGCGAGGCACCCGATGGTTTCGTCGTCTCTTTCATGCCGTCGATCTTAACCTCGCCCCCCTCTGAGCAGGAACTTCAGCGCTGCCTGCATCACGTGCGGCCCCGATCGCCGTGGAGTTCTCCGCTGGCCGGCGAATTGACGTCACGGTTCGGCAGCCGCGGGTTGGTGCGAGTAAGGGCGCCGCCGTCGACGGCTCCGCGCTGCTCGCCGGCTCTCGATCCAGACTGCTCCCTGTTCCGCAGGCTTGCTGTTCGCCTTGTTCCCCCAAACTTCCCCGCGAGTTCGAATTGCACTCAAGTCCCCAGCTGGCCGTTGCAGCCAGCTGGGGAACATCTTGCCCGGCAGGGGTGCCGCCGGTGTCTCTAGGGGGTGCCTCAGAAGCGCGTGCGTGGGGCGGCGCAAATGAGGACTGATGAATTGCCCGGCACTTTAATCGGGGCGACAGGCGGACACAATACTCTAAAAAGATTAGCAGGGAACAACTCACCGGGCGCCCCGGGGGGCTGCCTCGAGGCGTGCATTCCGTTGAGGCGGTATGCGCGGGCTCGCGAGCGGCTCAGCCGCTGCCGACACCACGCCGGCCCGCCCGCTTCAGGGAATGTTCACCAGCCCGTTGCGGATGGCGTACACCACCAGTTCCGCGGTCTTGTGGATGCCGAGCGCATCCATGATGTTCGCCCGATGCACGGCCACCGTGTTCGCGCTCAGGTTGAGATGGTCGGCGATTTCCTTGTTCGACTTGCCATCCACGATCAGTTGCAGGATCTCCAGTTCGCGCGTCGTCAGCCCCCCGTTGCGCTCGCCCTTGAGGATGGTCCGGCGCGCCACCTGGGGATCGAGCACCATCTGTCCCGACGCCGCCTTGCGAATCGCAGACGGCAGTTCCAGGTCCACCGCGTTCTTCAGCACGTAGCCGCGGGCGCCCGCGTCCAGCGCCTGCCGCACCAGCGTCTCTTCCGAATGCATGCTCAGCATCAGGATGGCCTGCGCCGGGGCGAACTCCAGGATCTTCCGCGTGGCCGCCAGACCGCTGGTCTTGGGCATCGCGCAATCCATCACGATCACTTTCGGCTTCAACTCCCGCGCCATGCGGACTGCTTCGGCGCCGTCTCCCGCCTCGCCCACCACGGTGATGTCGGGTTCGTCCTCGAGCAGGCGCCGGAATCCCCTCCGCACCAGGCTGTGATCGTCCACCAGCAGAACGGAAATCTTATTCGGCATGGGCCTCTGCCTTCTCCCTCGGCACGCGCAGGCGCACCAGCGTCCCGCCTTCGGCGGGTTGAACGAACTCCACCGTCCCGCCCAGCAGCTCCGCGCGCTCGCGCATGGCTACCAGGCCGATTCCCGTTCGCGATCCGTTGCCGCCGAATCCTTTGCCGCGGTCTTCCACTTCCAGTTCCAACACCCGTTCGGCAAAACGCAACCGCACCCACGCCTGGCGCGTTCCCGAGTGCCGGGTCACGTTGTTCAGCGCTTCCTGCAGCACGCGGTAGATGTGAATGCCCGCGCTGCCGCTCACGGGAAACGGTCTTCCCGCTTTCTCGTAGGATATGTCAGTCCCCGTCTGCTTTTCCACCGTGGCCAGGTACCAGTCCATGGTGGCTTCCAGCCCCTCTTCGTCGAGCATGACCGGATGCAGCGCCTGCGAGAGGCGGCGCACATTGTCCAGGGTGGCCTGCGTGACGTCCCGGACTTCCTTCAACTCTTCGCGCAGGGCCGATCCCTCCGGCGTGTGCTTCTCCGCCCTCCCGAGCATCGAGCCGACGGCGGTCAAAATCTGCCCGAACTCGTCATGCAGCTCGCGTGAAATGTGCCGCAGCGTCGATTCCTGCGTAGCGATCAGCTTCTGCGCCAGGTCGCTGCGCTGTTCCGAGAGCGCGGCGAGCTGGGCAAACAACTGACGGTTGGTGTAAATCACATACAGGCTGGTCAGCAGAATCGCCGCCAGGGTTGCCCCGAGAAAGTAATACACCTGCCGCTCCACGCGCTGGTAAATCTCCCGGATCTGCTGGCTGGCCTGTTCTTCGCTCTCGTTGTTCTGCACCAGTAGGCGGGCGACGTCGTTGCTCAGCATGGCCTGCTGCGGCTGTAACCTGACGCGGATCTGGCGGCGTGCCTCTTCGGCCTTGCCCTGCTGGGCCTGCGCCAGCGTCCCGTCGACCGCGCTCCAGAACTCTGCCAGCGACTGCCGCAGAAACTGCTCCTGCTGCGGCGTCCTCTGCGTCGGCGCCAGCTGCTGCTCCACCTGCAGGGCGTTGTCGAGATCGGCACGGATCCTCTGCAATTGCGCCGACCAGGCCGTGAGCGGATACGCTGGCTCGTCCTCCAGCATGTCGCGCATGGTGAGCCCCAGGGAATTCAGGTCGTCCTGAATGCGCAACAGCTGCAGCGAGTCGCGCCGGTTCCGGTCCACCAGGTTGTTCTGCAGTTCCCGCAGCCCCGACAGCTGCCGCACCGTATAGCCGGAGTAGACCACTACCGCCGTTAGTGTGATCACTAAGCCAAGGAACAACCCGGTCGTCGGAGACCGCGCCATCGACGCTTGCACGCAGGGAGGATATAACGCAGGCCAGGGAAGCTCAAAGCAGGACTCGCCTAGTTCTTGGCCAGTTCGCGGCGGGCCCGCCGCGGCAGCGGAGAGGGCCGCTCCTGGATCTCGCGGATGGGCGAGGTCACAATCGGCGTGCTGTACTCGGGATGATGAAACTCCAGCCGCATGCCACGCCCCACGAAGCGCGACTTCAACATCGTGCCGCCCCAGGTCGAACCCACAATCGACACCGATGTCGGCTTCGGGCAGAACTGCGGATGCCCCCACAACAGCGCCTGGTTCTCCCCCAGAAACACCGCCGTGTAACAGTGGTGTTGTGTCTGGATAAACAGGATCGTGCGCGGTTCCAGATCGTGCAGGAACACGCCGCCTTCGATCTCCGATTGCACGATGTTATGGTTCACTCGGTCACACAGGTTCGAGTGCGGCCGGAACATCTGGGTTGGAAAATCGCCGTTCACGAGGGTCACTCAGCAGTAGACGATTGCATTATTCACCCGTGAGCGGCAGAAGGAAAGCTTTTTCCGGGCGAACACGTCCTTTCGTGTGCCCCCCGGAAATCGCCCCGAACCAGGCAAAGTGTCGGTGCCGCCTAGCTCGCGCGCATCACGCTGGATTCGGCCAGGATTCCTGCCGCCATCTCCAGTTCATGCAGGTCTTCACGGCTGAAGTCGGCTCCCGCAAACGTAGCTTCCGAGCCCTTGCGCGAGATCTGGATTACGCCCAGTACCCTCGAGTTCTCGTCCACCACCGGCGCCGACATCAGCTTCTGGATCGGCAGCGGTTCGCCGGTGTCCACACCCTCGCCCGACGTCAGCTTGACCGTTTCAAAGATGCTGGCGTGCTTCACCCGCGCAAAGTTGTTGAAGATCTCGGATTTCTTGCTGATCGCCGTGTGCGCGGCAACTGACGAGCTGGATATCGGAATCGACCCCGCCGTCCGTAACTCGTCGGGATAGATGAACTGCAGCAGCCCGCGATTCAGGCGCAGCAGCGCCACTTCGGTCTGTTGGACATGAAACATCTTCGCCAGCACGCTGCACACATCCCGCGGCGTCACGTCCTGGTCCAGCAAGTGCTCGAGCGGGGAAAGGTCGGGCAGCAGGCCCGGCGCTTTCGGGGTATTGGAGAATTGGGAACTGTGGCTCATGGCGTCCTAGCCTCGCACTTCCTAAATCCAACTGGTTCCCCCGCAGCTTTAGCGCCAGTCCCGTCGCCTCCTCTCAAACTCGTCATATACGAGTAAATGCCCTGTTTTCAACGGGGACGATTCGCGCGATCGCCCATTTCCTCATGACCGCGGTGGCAATTGCCGCTTTTCCGCCCACCCTCGTTGACAGTTTCTGTCAGCCGCTGTGGGTTACGGTTACTCGGGTAATCCGATCCCTTCGGTCTCGGGACGCGGCGCTCCTTCCTATGTCGTCTTGGCCCTGGCGCGACCCGGCCCTGTCTGCGCCTGTAACCTTCCTCGCAGGCTTGGCCTCCGTTGCTTGCTCGCGAAATCGCAGAAGCCAGACTCCCCCTGCCTCTGTGCGGTGAAGGGTTTCGGCTGACCGCGGCGGCCGGAACCCCGCGCCCGTCTGCTACATTGATCAGCCATGAAACCCCAGCGCAGCTTTGCCAGCGACAACAACGCCGGCATTCATCCTGAAGTTCTCAAAGCCATCGCCGCCGTCAATCAGGGCCACGTGGTTGGCTATGGCGCCGATCCCTACACCGCGGACATGGTCCAGCTTTTCCGCCGGCATTTCGGGTCTGACGCCGAAGTCTTCGTGGTCTTCAACGGCACCGGGGCCAATTGCCTGAGCCTGCAGGCGCTCACCCGCTCCTACCATGCCGTGATCTGTGCTGCCTCTGCCCACATCTATACCGACGAATGCGGGGCCCCGGAAAAATTCTCCGGATGCAAACTCCTCCCCCTCACGACCGCCGACGGCAAGCTCACCGTTGACATGGTTCGCCACGCCTATCACGGCATCGGCGACGAGCATCACGTGCAGCCTAAAGTGATCTCCATCACGCAATCCACCGAGATGGGTACGGTCTACCGGCCTGAGGAAATCCGCGCCCTGGCCGACTTCGCCCGCCAGAACAACCTGTACCTCCATCTCGACGGGGCCCGCCTCGCCAACGCCGCCGCCAGCCTGGGCCAGACCCTGCGCCAGGCCACGCGCGACCTCGGCATCGATGTGCTTTCCTTCGGCGGCACCAAAAACGGCATCATGGGCGCCGAGGCCGTCGTCTTCTTTCGCCCCGATCTGGCCCACGACTTCTTGTTCTGGCGCAAGCAGTCCATGCAACTCGCCTCCAAGATGCGCTTCCTCTCCGCCCAGCTCGCTGCCCTGCTCACCAACGACCTGTGGCTGGCCAACGCCCGTCATGCCAACCGCATGGCCAAACTCCTGGAGGAGCACGTCCGCAGGATCCCAGGGGTCCAAATCGTCTATCCCGTCGAAGCCAACGGAGTGTTCGCCCAGATCCCCCGCGAGGCCATCGCCAGGATCCAGCAGCGCTACTTCTTTTACGTGTGGAACGAAGAAGAATCGGTGGTGCGCTGGATGTGTTCGTTCGATACCACCGAGGAAGACGTGCGGAACTTCGCCCAGTTCGTGGGCGAGGTCGTCGGTGCCTGAGCGGTCCGCGCCCGCTCAGCTTTCCTCCAGCATCTGGCCCAGCGTGGGGGTGTGCTTTTCTTTCTCTTTTTTCTTCCTGTTCGGAACCACCTGCGTCGGCCGCGGCGTGCCGATCCTCTCCCGCGCCATTTCCTTGACCGCCGTCACCGCCCGGAACCGCTTCGATTTCTTCTTCCTCGCCATGTCGCCTGCCAAACCAAAGTCTACCCGGAAATCAGCAACGCCATCGCTCCGACCTGCTCTGTGCAATAATCTATCTTTGAACTTGCGTGAAGCGTATCGCTCCCGGCAAGTGTTCTTGCCGGCGACCGACAGCTTGCGACTGACGACTGCCTCTATGGAAGAGCGCGACTTTTTCGACGAGCGGCCGGACAAGAAACCGGCCAATCTCAACTGCCCGCACTGTCATCAGTCGGCCGAGTATGAGATCAACTGGATCGTCCGCACCAAAAAGCGCAGCCTGCCGCCCCGCGCCGACGAGCGCGATCGCGCCCGCTTTGCCAAGGCACGCTCCTACATGCTGCGCAAAGACGACGTCATGCTGTGCAAGAACCTCCGTTGCCGCAAGCGCTTCGACATCACATCCGTGCAGTCGGTGGCCTTCCTCGACTGAAGAGGCCGGTTCCAGATTCGTTGTCAACCGATCAGGCCTCCTCATCCCGCCTTCTACTTTCCCGGTTTCTGCTTTCCCAGTGTGGCCAAGGTTGCCACCCGTACCCCGCTTGTCACCGATGCATGTGCTCGGGTCCCACGGCGCGCAGGGATTATTTATAATGTCCGGTTCGCCGGCAGCGCCGTAGCCTTCCTGCAGAGGGCCCGTTTTCGAGTCGCCGCGTTCCGCGGCAGGAGTCATGCGTGAAAATCCTGGTGTGCATGAAGCAGGTCCCCCAGAAAGATGCCCCGCTTAAACTCAACGAGTCCGGAACCTGGATCCGCGAAGACGTTTCCTACGAAGTGAACGAACCCGACGCCTACGCCCTGGAAGAAGCGCTTCGCCAGAAGGAAAAGCACGGTGGCGAGGTGGTCGTAATTACCTCGGGCCCGGCGCGTGCCAGCCAGGTGTTGCGCGAAGCCCTGGCCAAGGGTGCCGACCGTGCTATCCATCTGGAAGACAATGCCTTCGTCGGCCTCGATGCCTACAATACCGCCCGCGCCTTTGCCGCCGCCGTCAAAGACGAACAGTTCGACCTGATCTTCACTGGCCTGCAGTCCGACGACTACGGCTATGCCCAGACCGGCGTGATCCTGGCCGAGTTGCTGGGCTGGCCCCACGCCACCATCATCATGCAGATCGAGAAGAACGACGCGGGCATCCGGGTCAAGCGCGAACTCGAAGCCGGCTATTTCCAGTTCGTCGACATGCCCCTGCCCGCCGTGCTCACCATCCAGTCGGGCATCAACAAGCTGCGCTATGCCACGCTGGTCGGCATCAAGCAGGCGAAAAACAAACCGCTGCGCAAGCTCACCCTCGGCGAAGTGCAGCCCGCCCTGGGCGAGAACCTGCAGAAAATTGAGCGCCTCTACGTTCCCCAGAAAACCAAAAAGACGGAACTGCTCGAGGGTTCGCCGGCGGAAATCGCCAGAAAGTTGACCGACAAGCTGCGCAACGAAGTAAGGATCCTCTGACGCGCGCGGCCCCGGCCTGCGCCGCGTGTGCGGTGGGTCACTGCCGCGCTCGACCGGTCCCGGCATACTGCCGCCAGAGCGCTTTCGCGCACCGGAGTACGGATATGGCAGACATCGTCGAGGAACGGCAGCAGGCGAGAAAAGAAACCGGGGCGGCCCTGATGTTGATCGGGCTGGCCATTTGGGTGGCCGATGCTCTGGTCCTGTTTTTCTTCCGGGCGGCGATCCGGGCCGGCACCGCGGTCGAATGGCTGGCGGGTACCGCCGCCTTCGCCGTGCTTGGGCTTGTGCTCGTGCTCAAAGGGTTCTTCATGCGTGGCCGGCCGGAAGACTGACGGCCGCGCTTGGCCAACCGGTCAGCGAGCGGACTTGCTGCAGGAGCGTTTCGAGGTCAAGAGCGAACTTTCTATGTCCGATACCATTCTTGTCGTCGTCGAACAGCGCGAAGGCAAACTGAACCGCGTCTCCTGGGAGACCATAGCCGCCGGCCAGGCGATCGCCGCCGATACCGGATGGCCGCTGGAAGCCGCCGTCGTCGGTTCCCAGGTCGGCTCGATGGCGGCCGAAGTCGCCGGAAAAAAGGTCGCGAAAGTCTACGCCATCGACCACCCCAGACTCGAGCCCTACACCCCCGACGCCTTCGCGGCCGCACTCAAGCAGTTCATCGCTTGGAAGCAACCGAAGCTCGTGCTCATGCCCCACACCTACCAGGTGCGCGACTTCGTGCCCAAGCTGGCCACCGCCCTGCGACGTTCGGTGATCAGCGATGCCATCGCCTACAAAAAGGAGGGCGCCAGACTCGCGTTCACGCGCCAGATGTTCCAGGGCAAGTTCGTGGCGGACGTCGGCTTTACCGGCGACGCGCCCTGGTTCGCCACCTTTCAGAACGGCGCGTTCCGCGGCGACAAGGCCGAAGCCGGCGCCGGCGCGGCTCCGGTCGAGACCGTCGCCGTCGACATCGCCGACGGTTTGGTGCGCAACCGCCCCCAGGAAGTCTTCAAAGAAGCCAAGCAGGCGGTCGACCTCACCCAGGCCGAAATCATTGTCGCTGTCGGTCGCGGCATCAAAGAGCAGAAGAACATCGACCTCGCCAGGCAACTGGCGGAAGTCCTCGGCGGAGAACTCGCGGCCTCCCGCCCCATCTGCGACTCGGGCTGGCTCCCCATGGACCGCCAGATCGGCTCTTCCGGCCAGACCGTGGCCCCCAAGCTGTACCTGGCGCTCGGCATCAGCGGCGCCATCCAGCACATTGTGGGCATGAAAGGCTCCCGCGCCATCGTCGCGATCAACAAGGACAGCGAAGCGCCCATCTTCGAGATCGCCGACTATGCGATTGTTGGAAACCTATTCGAAGTTGTGCCGCCGCTCATTGAAGAGGTCAAGAAAGCAAAGGCAGGGGGGTAGCCGGCTAAGCTGCAAAAGAGCCTGCCGTACCTCCGGCATGTTTCCACGATAAGACTATGCGCCTTGTCTTCCGCACCCCTCTTGAGAACATCGACCGCCCGCAGATGGACGCCGACGTGGTCATCGTCGGCGGTGGGCCGGCGGGCATGGCCTGCGCCTTGCGCCTCTCCCAACGGATCGACGAGCACAACGCCAATAACCCCGGCGCGCCCCTCAGCAAAGAGAACATTTACGTTCTCGAAAAGGCTCGCGAGATCGGCCAGCACTGCCTTTCCGGCGCCCTGCTCGACCCGCGTTCCATGCACGAACTGCTGCCCGGCTTTGAGAAAGAAGCTCCGCTTGACGCTCAGTGCACTCAGGAAGCCGTCTACTTCCTGACAAAATCCCGCAAGTTCAAGCTCCCCGTCACGCCCCCGCCCCTGCGCGATCACGGCAACTATGTCATCTCCATCAACAAGTTCACCAAGTGGCTGGGATCGAAGGTCGAGGAGACGGGCATCACGGTGTTTACCGGCTTCGCGGGATCGGAGTTGCTCTATGACGGGAATCGTGTCGCCGGGGTTCGCACCGACGACAAGGGCGTCGACAAGCAGAACCAGCCAAAACCCAACTTCGAGCCCGGCTACGATCTGAGGGCCAAGGTCACCATCCTCGCCGAAGGCACGCGCGGCTCCCTCACCAAGCAACTCATTGCGAAATTCGACCTCGCCAAGGGATGCAATCCGCAAACCTACGGCGTGGGCGTGAAGGAGCTCTGGGAAGTTCCCTCCGGCCGCGTCGCCCCAGGCGAAGTCATCTACACCATGGGATGGCCGCTGACCATGAAAGAGTACGGCGGCGCCTGGATTTACGGCTCGAAGGACAACCTGGTCTCGCTCGGCTTCGTCACCGGCCTCGACTACCCTGACCCGCGCCTCGATCCCCAGCACGCGCTCCAGGACTTCAAGCAGCACCCCTTCATCGCCGGCCTGCTGGCGGGCGGCAAGATGATCCGCTACGGCGCCAAGTCGCTGCCCTATGGGGGATGGTGGGCCATCCCGCCGGTTGCCGGGGACGGCTGGATGATCCTTGGGGACTCCGCCGGATTCCTGAACTCGCAGCGCCTGAAGGGGATTCACCTCGCCATCAAGAGCGGCATGCTCGCCGCCGAAACCGCGTTCGAGGCGCTCCAGAACGGAGACGCTTCTGCCTCGACGCTCGGCAGGTTTCAGCAGAGGGTCGACGCTAGCTGGATCAAGGAGGAACTCTGGAAAGTGCGCAACTTCCACCAGGGCTTCGAAAAAGGATTCCTTCCCGGCCTGTTCCACGCCGGACTGCAGCAGTCCACCGGCGGCCGCGGCTTGCGCAACCGCTATCCCGCTCGTGCCGGCCACGAGCACATGGAGAAACTATCGCAGCTTCCCGCCGACGGCGGCCCCGAGGCCCACCTGCTCGGCCCCGCCAAAGGCGACGGCAAACTCACTTTCGACAAGCTCACCGACCTCTACCACTCCGGCACCAAGCACGAGGAAGACCAGCCCTCGCATCTCATCATTCACGACACGAAGGTTTGCAGCGACCGCTGCGCCAGGGAATACGGCGGCCCCTGCCAGAACTTCTGTCCCGCCAATGTGTACGAGCTGGTGGACGATCCCTCGCAGCCCTACGGCAAGCGTATCAGCCTGAACCCGTCCAACTGCGTGCACTGCAAGACCTGCGACATCTCTGACCCATATCAGATCATCACCTGGGTGCCGCCGGAGGGCGGCGGCGGGCCGAATTACGACGGGATGTAAGTGGCGCAGCACGCGTCGTTCTCCCGTCCGGCTAAACGCGGTTGGGCGGATCCAGGCCGCGCCTCCCGTGTACAACCGCCCCAATCAGGACATGTTCCCGCTTCGTTTGGTTGGTGATCCGGTAACTGTAAACCATCAGTCGCGGACCCTTTCATCATCGAACTCTGGAACCTTCCGGCCACTTTTGGAAAACTCGGCGAGAGTCTTGACTCGGCCTACGATGTTTCTGACTACGATCGAAGCATATGCGGGAGAATCGTCAGCGATATAGGCCGCGATTGTTTCCAGGTCGCGCACTGCCCTCGGTGACCAATTGATTTCGGAGAGCCATTGGCTAAGTCGGCTCTCCACTTCCTCTTGGGAAAGCGTTCCATGCTCACGCGCGTCTTCAGACCTCGTCGTCCCTTCTCCAGGACATAGAGGTGGTATTGGATGTCCTCTACCGAGGAGTTATCTGGGAGTTTGTCCAGGAGTTGTTCAACGGCCTGCTTCAGTGTCGCCATTCCGCAAGGATCGCATTACGCGCACTTCGATCCTCGCCCTTATTGGGGGACTGGAGTCTACAGGAGGTGGGGTCCCGCTTTACGCCACCGCCGCCGACGCCAGGTTTGGCGCCAGCGCAAGCACGCTGCCCGCGCCCTGGGCGAGCGCGTCGTGCAAGGCCTGCTCGGCCCGGTTGATGACCTCGGTGACGATGTCGACCGGGTCGAAGCTGCTCCGCATCACCGCTTCTGCCAGCCCGGCTGTGAAGGCGATGGGCTGATCTTTTCCCGGCAGCCGAACGTTGGCCACCAGCTTGCGCAGTTTTTCGACTGCCTGCAGCGCTTCCTTCTCGGCCGTGTCTCCCAGAAGGATCGCGACCGTGGCGGTGTCGTAGCGGAACGCGAGGTCGTTGGAGCGGATGTTCGCGCTGAACAATTGCCCGATCTGCTCCATGGTGGCTTCCACTGCCGGCTCGCCGAATTCCTTGAGCAGGGCCGCGCCCTTGCCAAAATGCATCAGCAGGATGGTAAGTGGGGTGGCCTGCTGGTGGGCGCGTTGCGCCTCGGCCAGCGCCAGGTCCAGGTACGATGCCCGCTTCAGCAGGCCGGATTTCTCATCGGTGACCGAAAGGTTCCGCACCAACCGGCGCAGCCCGGCATTATTCAGCGCGATCACCACCTGCTCGGCCAGCGTCTTCAGCACCACAATCTCCGAGGGATGCCAGACCCGCTCCAGGTTCTGCATGAACACCAGGATGCCAATGTGGTCTTCGCCGTCCATCAGGGGCACGGCCAGCAGCGAGGTGATGCCCAGTTCGGCGAGCACGCGCCGGATGGGCTGCGCTTCCGGCGCGGTCAAAGTGTCGGTGATGCAGACCGTCCCGCAGCTGACCGCCAGGTCCTGGCAGGCGGTTACGACCGAGGCCAGCGCCGCGTTCTCGCCCGCCGCCGTTCCGTCGGCGTGAAACTCCTGCAGCGCGGTCGGAGGCAGCCCCGGCTTGCGCATCGCGGCCAGGCAGCGCGTCACTTTCCACTGGCCGCCCATTTCCTGCGCCGCCGTGGCCAGCACGTTGTTGGCGTTGTTCTGGTGATAGAGCTTGCGCGTGATCTCGGCCACCCGGGTAAAGCTGCTGACGTCGGCCGGTTCCCCGTTCACCGCCGCCGGCGGCGCCAGCGGCGGAGCCAGCCCGGCAGGGGCCGGCGGGGCGGCAGGTGCCGGCGCCGCACCCTGGTAGCGGGGCGTCACCCCGGCCGCCAGGTACAGCCGCTGCAATTCCTCGTTCCGCTCCTCTTCCCGCGGGAACAGTTCCTGGATGCGCTGCAGCCGCTCCACCGCCTTCGAGCGCATGCCGTACTGCACCAGGATCTCCGCCTGCAGCATCAGGTCCTGCAACGCAGCCGCGCCCAGCGTCGGCTCCTCCACGCGGACCGCCTCGGGCACGGACTTGTTCAGCTGGCTCAGCCGCGAGGCGATCACCTTGAAGCGGTCGTCGGGAATCTTTCCGCGCAACAGTTCCAGCCGCTTCTGGTGCCCGCGCTCGTACGGGTCCACATCCGCGGCCCGGTCCAGGCACTCGCCCGCCTTCTGGAAGTTGCCCGTGCTCACGTAGAGATCGAACAGCTTCAGCAGCGTCTGGCAGTAGTCGTTTTCGCGGTTCGACGAGTTGAACAGCTCGCTCAGGAACTCCAGCATCTCGGGCGAGGAACGATGCCGCCCGACCAGGTCCTGCATGGTGGCGACGAAGGAACGCCGCTCCCCGCGCCGCCGCTGGAACAGCTCCAACTTGCGCGCCAAGGCCACGGCTTCCGCGTCCTGCTGGCAGTCGATCATCTGCCCGATCAGCTCGACCACCTGCTGCATGCGCCCGGGGTTCTGCTCGAACAGCTGCCACACCAGCGGCTCAGCTTCGGAAAGCCGGTTGGCGGCCAGCAGCGCTTGGCTGTAATAGTCGCGCAGCTCCGGCGAGGGATTCCCCCCCAGCACGTGCGGCTCAAAAATAAAGATGGCGGCGCCGATTTGCCCCTGCGCCAGCAGGCTCTTGCCGTACCCCAGAGCAATGCGCGGATCGCTAGGGTCCTCGCCGTAGGCCCGCTCCAGGTATTGCGAGGCATCCGCTCCTGCAGCCTCGGCCAGTTCGGCGGTCTTCAGGTACGCGGCGGCCGAGGTCTTGCTCTCCCCCAACTGCGAACACAACTCCGCCATACGCAGGTAATTGGCCTGGGTGGGCTCAAGCATCACGATCCGGGTCAGCACTTGCAGGGCTTCGGCCTGCTTGCGCTGCTTCATCAGGTCATCGAGCGCGCCCTCGTAGGTGCCGATGGCCAGCTTCTTGTTGGAGTTCTCCAGGATCTGCCCGAAGCGGAATTTCTGCTGCCAGGTCGGGCTGCCATGGCGGGCGAGCTTTTTGTAGGTCAGGCTGGCGCGGGTGGCGTCCCCGGCCGTGATCTGCCGCTCGAACAGGTCCCCCAGCAAGGACACCGCCTCCGCCGTCCGGCTCAGCGAAAGGCACAGGTCGGCGGCCATCGAACGGACGTTGTCGTTCTCCGGATCTTCCAGCAGGACTTGGAGATACTCCTCCAGCGCCTCCCCGGTCTTGCCCCGCTGCAGAAGCTTCTCCGCCTGCGCGACACGCTTCGCGATTTCAGCTCGATCGGGCATGGGGCTACGCGGGGGAGTAACCTGCATGGTGATTCTAGGAGCCGGGAGTAAAGCCCAGCAATGCGGTAACGGCCACCGGCGGTTACGAAGGTCATGGGGGGGGTGCAGGGGCGGGACTGCGCGGGCGGCTAGCCGCGAGCAGCTGGCAGAGTTGCAGCGCGGTCCTGCTGCTCGCCGCCAGCCAGTCAACTCCGACCAACCAGGCCGCATTAACTGGAAGATAAACTTTGCATTCCTGAGCCCCAGGATGCGCGTTCGAGAGGGCAGACGATGTTTTCCTCGGCCCCTGGGTCGATCGGCGATTCTGGAGCGTTTTAACTCGATTTAACTGGCATTCTACTAAGTGTCGCAGGGGTGATTTTGGAGCGAGTGACAAGCTGGAACGAACTTTCAACAACTTAGCTAAAAGAGAACCAAAATGGAACTCCTTTGCGCCCTTGCTGACTCGCTCCCGGTGGCGGGCAGAATGTGCCGTCGTTTCGGGGCTGTGGTTGGCAAAGCGCTACAAAACCTGCCTACAGGAACTGGGAAAATTGAGGTGCTCGTGACCCTACAGTAGGCGTCGCCTCGGACTTAGGGCGTGGCCCACTCAGGAACGTACAACCGACGAGAGTTGACTGGACGTTTTGAAGCGCATCGGCTTAAGCTGCGCCCTAAAAGCCAAGTAAAACCATCGGAACAGACTCTCAAAACGGTATAGCCCAACCAGGACTCCCGGAACCCTGCCAAGCTCGCCATCAACTACTGCGTAACCGTAATCGCCAGGGTTCCGCTCGCACTGTCCGCCGTGTCAATTCCCGTGATGGTAGCAGTTCCAGTCGTCCCGGCGAGGGTTGCGGTGGTGCCCGAAATACTGATGATAGCCGTATTGTCGGATGTGAAAGTTGTCGACGTGGTCTTGTCGGTCCCGTTGAGAGAGGCGGTAATCGTGAAGGTGTTATTGGGTGCCGGGTGCTGGGCCAGACTGATGGTGTTGCCCAGGCTGCTGGTGAGGACCAGCGTGGTCACCTGACCCACCGTTACCGTGATGGTTCCGGATACGACCGTGCCATTGGAGGACTGGGCTGCCGCCTGCACGACCGCCTGAGTTCCCGCAGGTACCACCTGCAGGGCTGTGACCAGTCCGGCCTTGACGCTCACGAAGGTCGGATTCGTGGTCACGCTCCAGGTCGCCGTCCCGGTCAGGTTCTTGTGGCTGTTGTCGTCATAGGTGCCGGTGGCCTGCAGCTGCACCGTGCTGCCGATGTTCGGGAGATTGGTCGACTGGAGAGTCTGGACCGAAATCGACTGCAGGACCGGGTCCACGAAGAACCCGTTGCAGCCCACCGCCGCAGCGAACGCGAGCAGCGCGACAAGCGATGCCAGAACTTGGAGCTTACGACGGGAACTCGACATATGTGGGCAAACCCTCGTCAGCAAAATCCGCAATCAGAATCGTTCAGGGATGCGCAAATTGTAGCAGACCCGCCGGCCAGCTCCGCGCGCCCATCGGGCCCGGGAGCGACCCCTGGGTAACCAGCGGCATACCCTGTTTTCGGCGTTGCCCCGGGATCCGGCACTCCCCAGAAATGGCCTGGTCCCGGCAGTGAGTCGGCATGACGCTATAATCCCCGGGGTCACCACTGCATCGTAGAACGAACCGGGGTCCGCTGCTTGCAAAGAATTGTAATCGTCTTCCAACTCCTGCTGGCTCTGGGGCTGATGGCGCAGGCCGGAGCGCCGGCTGGCACCCCAGGCGCAGACCCTTCCGGGGCCGCCCGTCGGTCTCCCGCGCCCGCGGTCTGTGCCCCTTGCATCCGGGCCAACATGGAATACCTCGCCTCGGATGAGCTTCGCGGGCGGGGCAGCGGCACGCCCGATGAACTGAAGGCCGCGACCTACGTGGGCGAGCAGCTGAAAAAGTACGGGGTCGAACCAGCGGGCGACGACGGCACCTACATCCAGAAGGCGACCATCGTGCAAGACCGGCTCAAAACTCCGCCTGTGTTGCACTATATGACGCCCGGCGACGGCATCCCTGCACAGACCATCAACTGGACCCACGGCGAGGAGATGCTGGCGCTTCGGCTGGGCGCCCCTGAGTTCCGGGGGCCCCTGCGCCGGCTGGACTCCGAGCACCTGGACGCCGCTGCGGGAAAGCCCCTGGCGGGGGCGGTGGTGCTCCTGCTGGGCAGCGACAACCGCAAGATTCAGGCGGCCAGCTTCAAAGCCATCAAAGAAGGGGCGATCGCCTTGCTCGTGACCGCAGGGCCTGATCTGCAGCGGCATTGGGAGCAACGCGGCAAACAGCTGCCAGCCTTGCCCGCGAGCATCGCGGGCCGCCCCGCCGGACTGACGGCGGGCAAACTCAGCGCGTTTGCCGTGAAGCCGGAGGCCCTGGCCGCCCTCGCCGGAATGCCCGACGGCATCATGTTCTATTTCGAAGCCGCCTTGGGGGAACCGGTCACCAGTTACACCTGGAACACGGTGGGGAAGCTCCCGGGCAGCGATGCGGCGCTGAGCAAGCAAGCCATCGTCCTCGGCGCGCACCTCGACCACCTGGGCGTAGGCAAGCCGGTGAACGGCGATTCGATCTACAACGGGGCGGATGACGACGCGTCCGGTACGGTGTGCGTGCTGGAACTGGCGCGCGCCCTGGCCAGCGGGCCCAGACCCAGGCGCACCGTGATCTTTGCTTTGTTTGGCAGCGAGGAGGTGGGCGGCTACGGCTCGACCTGGTTCGAACAGCATCCGCCGGTGCCGTTCCCCGATCTTGTAGCGGAGCTTGAGTTCGAAATGATCGGCCGCCCGGATCCGCTGTATCCCAGCGACTTCTTGTGGTTGAGCGGATGGGAACGTTCCAACCTGGGCCCCACGCTGGCCGAACATGGCGCGAAGTTGATGCCCGACAAGCGCCCGGACCAGCATTTCTTTGAACGCTCCGACAACTACGTGCTGGCCAAGGAAGGCATCGTGGCGCAGACCGCGTCCAGTTTCGGCCTGCACGCGGATTATCACCAGCCCAGCGACGATCTGGCGCACATCGATTTCAAGCACATGACCGAGGCAATCGGTTCCTTGCTTGCGCCCATCGAGTGGCTGGCAAACTCCGACTTCAAGCCCGAGTGGAAGGCGGGGGAGAGACCCTAGTCGTCAGTCTGCGGGAGGCTGAATGCTCTCTGTGACGGCTGACGCCTCGCGCCCGGCGACCGGCGGTTGTTTTCTCCCCTGCAGATTCAGTCTCCAATAATCCAAGGTGAAGGGCGGATCATCGAAAGCAGCCTGGCGAGAGAGTTCAGCCAGGAACTGTTCTCGGGCCGGGGGATCGGAGATGCGCAGCAGGTGATTGCGCAGGATCACGTTTTCGACGAACTGCTGGTATTCGGGCGCGCCGGGGAAACGGGTGGGCGCTTCTTCCAGTCCGGTTTCGACCTCGCGGAATCCGGCGCGGCACAGGCGCTCGGCGGCCGTCTCCGCGTCGGAATACTCCCAGGGAAAGCCGAAGCCGGCGAAATACTCCGCATAGGCGGGCGACTCCATCAGCGCCTGCACGCGGGTCAGCAGCCGGGCCAGGTTGCTGCCGCCTCCGCACTGCGCGATCAGCCAGCCTCCGGGCCGCAGGGCCCGATACAGGTTGCGGAACAGGCGATCGTGATCGAGCACCCAGTGGAACGAGGCGGTGCTGAAAATGCCGTCGAACTCGTCCGCGAAGCTCAGCTCCAGCAGGTCGCAGCAGAGGAACTCCACTCGCCCCGCGAAGCCGGGTTCGAGGTAGGCGCGGGCGGCGTCGAGCATGTTCTGGGAGACGTCGAGGGCCACGACCTGGCCGCGCGGCAAGGCTTCCAGAAGGTCGCGAGTCAGCCGTCCGGTGCCGCAGCCGGCATCGAGCAGCCGTTCATCGCCGCGCAGCGCCACGCGGGCCAGCACCTTTTTCCCCCAGCTGACCTGCGGGCCGGAGATCTGGTGGTAGAGGGCGGCGTTCCATTCCTTGGTCATGTCGTCGGGAGCAGTCGTCCGTCGCCAGTCTTCAGTCGCCAGCGAAGCAAAGCACTTAGCATCGGGCACTTGGCATTTGGACAGTGGACTGCCTGGAGAAATTCGACAAACCAGATTCAGTCCGGGCGCCAAGCGCCGTTGCTGGGGAGCAGAATCGTACCTCCAAGGGCTCAATGCCAACTGCTAAGTGCCGACTGCCGACGACGGAATGCTGAGTGCTGGCCGCCGCCGACTGGAAGCTGATGACTAGAACTTTTTCTTCTTCCCCGCGCGCTCAAAGCGCTCGTCGATGGGTTTGCGGCCGGCAAAGCCTTCCTCGGTGGAATGCCAATGGGAAATCGTCGGCTCGCCCAGCTTCCAGCAGAGCAGCACGATCTCGCCGTCGAGGCGGCAGGGGAAGTCGAGCAGGCCGATATCGATGTCTTTGACCTGCACGCCGGTCGCGTGAATCTCGGCGACCGCGTCTTTGGCGCGCTGCACCGCCCGTTCTTTCTCGGCCTTGCGGCGGGCGACGGCGACCACGTTGACCAGGGTCCCCCCGTTGACAAAGATGCGCTGCGCCAGTTCCTGGAGCTCGGCATCAACCTCTTCGATCAACTTCTTGCTGGTGATGGCGCTGCGCAGCAGGGACTCCAGGGTCGGGAGCAGCATTTGCGCATCTTGCAGACTAAAGGTACGAGTGGCCATTTGCTTCCATTCTAAAGCATGGCGGGGTGAGATCGGAGAGGCGGAAGTGGAATGGATCGTGGGTAATAGCTGGGAGCTGGCGGCTGGCAGCTGGCCGCCCGCGCGAGAAAGCAGGTGCAGATTCCTGCTTTGCCCGCTTCGCACGCGCCGGATCGCAGGTTGCTCAGGGGAGAGACGAGACATACGTCCAAGCGACCGGGCTTGGACTGCCGGGTGTCAGCCGCCGGCCGTTCCGCGGAAAGCAACGAGTCGCGTGCCGCAGGCCGCGAGCCGCAGGCCGTAAGCCGCTATTTTTCCGGCTGGTCTTTGGCGCGCAGCCACTCGATGAACATCTGCTCAAGGGGCTTGTCATACGCCATGAGCACGTGGCGGACGCTATGCCCGCTGACGAAGTGGCAGACCTCTTCGGCGAGGTTCTTGGCGTGATCGCCGGCGCGCTCAAGCGACTGGGTCATGAAGATGACCTGCAGGCTGGCCTGGTGGGCAATGTTCTCGGGGTTCTCGATGTGGCGCAGGAAGATGAGGTTGCGCAGGCGATCCATTTCGGCGTCGGCGCGCAGGACGTCGATGGCTTTCTTGACGTCGCGATGGCAAAAGGAATCGCCCACGTCGCTCAGCATTTTTTCCAGCACCGTGGCCATGTGAGTGAGTTCGCGGACGTCCTGGGGATCGACGCGACCGCCCGCCGCGGTGGCGCTGTTGGCAAAGCTCAGCAGCAGGTCGCCGATGCGCTCCAGGCCGATCATGAACTTCATGCAGGCGAGCAGTTCGCGGGCCTCGGGAGCGGAAACCTGGGTGATGGCTTCGGTGACGCCATCGTCGATCTCCATATCGATCTTGTCGAGTTCCTTCTCCCGCTGGCGGATGGCATGGAACAACGCCGTCGACCCGGTGGCGATCCCTTCCGCCGCGGCGGCCGCGGCTTCCTTGGCGACCCGGCAGGCCTGCGCCGTCAGGCGCACGAGGTGGCCATAGGGCGGTTCTGGCTCCGGATTCTTTGCCATGGCAGTGCTCATGCAGACACTCCTATGGGGCCTGAGGGCGGGCGAACTCAGCGCTCGGTCAAAACCGGCGTTTCCGCTTATATCGATGGATGACCAAGGGCAAAGGATAGGTTGTTTTTGCGGGGGACGGGTTAAAAGCGTGTGAATTCTGCTGCAGAAATGGTGCAGGGCAGTCCCGGGTCGAGCGTCCCCAGTCGCGCGTTCTCAGGGCGGGATGCCCATTGGCAAGGCGGCCTCCGGCTTGAGGGGATGTCGCAGGGAAGTCGTTGCGGGTCCGGCGCCCGGTATTTGCGACCCGCAACCGGGTCCTGCCTCAGTTGTTGCTGGCAGCCGGCAGGAGGAACAGGAACGTGGAGCCGTGATTGAGCTCGCTTTCGGCGCGGATGACCCCACGATGGGCCAGCACGATGTGTTTGGCGATGGCCAGGCCCAGGCCGGTGCCGCCGGATTCGCGGGAGCGGGCCTTGTCGATGCGGTAGAAGCGCTCGAAGAGCCGGGGCAGGTGCTCAGAAGGGATGCCCGGACCGGAGTCGCGGACGTAGAACTGGACCGCGGGGCCGGCATCGCGGGCGCCCAGCGCAATCCGCTTGCCCGAGCCGGCGTATTTCATGGCGTTTTCGATCAGGTTGGAAAAGACCTGGTGGATGGCCTCGCGGTCGGCATTCACGCGGGTGTTGGTGGACTCTTCCACGGCGAGCTCAATGCCCTGGGCGCGGGCCAGGTCGCGAAAGCTTTCCATGGCGTCGTGCAGCAGATCGGCGGGCGCCATCGGGCGCACGTCGAAGCGGGTTTCGCCCGACTCCACCCGGGCCAGGGTCAGCAGGTCCTCGGTCAGGCGCGCCATGCGGGCGGCATTCTTGCGGATGATTTCCAGGAACTCGCGGACGTGCCCGTTGTCGGAAGTGCCCTCGAGCAGGGTTTCGGTGTATCCCTGGATCGAGGTCAGGGGGGTGCGCAGTTCGTGGGAGACGTTGGCGATGAAGTCGCGGCGGGTCTTCTCGACGCGCTCGGTTTCGGTCAGATCGCGCAGCACGGCTACCGCCCCTCCCCCGGGGAGCGGGGCGGCGGTGACGTCGAAGGTGCGGCCCGGCACGATGGAGGCAGCGCGGGCCGAGGCGATGGGACGGCCCGCGGTGGCCTCGCGAACGGCCGCCAGAAACTGGGGATCGCGGACGGTTTCGACCACGGGCGCGTTCAGGCGCGCGCCCTGAGGCACCAGCCGCTGCATGCCGCGGTTGGCCCACTGCACGCGCCCGTCGGAGCCAACGGCGATGACCGCATCCTGCATGGAGTTGAGCAGGGTTTCGAGCTGGTGCTGGCTGGTCTGCACGGCTTGAAAGCTTTCTTCCAGCTTGCGCGCGGTCTTGTCGAGCGCGGTGGCCACTTGGCCGATTTCGTCGACGGAGGTGGCGGAAATGCGGGCGGTGAGATCGCCGGCCGCGATGTGCTCGGCAAAGGTCACAATGCGCTGCAGGCGGCGGGCGGTGGCCTGCGCCGCGATGGCAGCCAGCAGCACCACGATGACGAGGGAGAGGACGGAGCCCAGCAGCAAGGCGTTGTGCACCTGGCGCGAGGCGGCCTCGATGTCAGAAAGGGGATAGGCCAGGCGCACCGCGCCGCCCGAGACCGGCACGGCGACGTAGAGAAAGGGAATTCCAATGGTGTGGCTGCGGCGCTCATCCACGCCGATGTTGCCCTGGAAGGCCGTGATGAATTCCTTGCGGCCGCGGTGGTTCTCCATGGTGGCAGGATCGGCCTCGGAGTCGGCCAGCACTTTCCCGCTGGGGTCGATGATGGTGGCGCGCGCGCCGGCGGCCTGGGCTTCCTGGGCGGCGATGTCCTGCAGCGAATCCTGCCGGTCGATTTCCACGCGGTTGGCGAACAGGCGCGCCTTGGCGGTGAGTTCCCGCCGGATCTCTTCGCGCAGAGAGCTTTCCCACACTTGCCGGATGGTGACGTCCATGGTGATGGCGGTGACCAGCACTACCAGGGCGGACGCAACCAGCATCTTGAAGAAGATGCGATGTCTCACTTCGGGGCCTCGAAGCGGTACCCGGCGCCGCGCACGGTGCGCAAGTAGCGCGGATTCTCGGGGTCCGGCTCGATTTTCTCGCGAATGCGCCGCACGTAGACGTCGACCGAGCGGGGCGTGACATAGGAAGTATCGCGCCAGACCGAGTCCAGCAACTGATCGCGGGTAAACACTCGCCCGAGATGGCGGGCAAAGTGCTCGAGCAGGCGGAATTCGGTGGCCGTGGTGGTGACCAGTTTTCCTTCGACGTGCAGGGTCATGGCGACCGGATCGATCTCGATGCCGGCGACCCGCACCGGGCCGGGGGCAAGCGGGCGCTCAAAGCGGCGCAGCACGGCTTTTACGCGCGCCACCAGTTCGCGCGGACTGAACGGCTTGGGAATGTAGTCATCGGCCCCCAGTTCAAGGCCGAGTACGCGGTCGGCCTCGCTGCTCTTGGCGGTGAGAAAGATCACCGGGATCATGGCCAGCGCCTGCGTCTGCCGGATCTGGCGGCAGAGTTCCAGGCCGTCTTTGCCCGGCACCATGATGTCGAGAATGAACAGCGCCGGACGTTGCCGTTCGGCTTCGGCCAGGACCGCGTTGCCCGTGGGGTAGAGCTTCACGGAGAAGCCCGCGCCTTCCAGGTGATGGCGCACCAGCCGGGAAATGTCCGGATCATCTTCTACCACGCAGATGTACGGTTTCACGCCAACATTGTAGCCGCAGGGTCCAGCGCCGGCGCGTCCAAGTTGCGTCGCAAGCCGGTTGCGCGGAGAACTTTAACCGGGCTGTAACAATTCGCGCCCGTGCCGCTAGCGGATGTTGATTTGCAGGTTCGCGGCGGGGTCGATGTGGAAGGCCGCACCCGGTGGAACGACGGTGGTGGCGCTGTACTCGGTGATGACGGCCGGGCCGTGGTATCGCTTGCCCGCGCGTAACGACTCGCGCTCGTAGACGCGCGCCGGCTGCGGCCTTCCGTCGAACAGCAGGGGAGTCTCTTCGGTGGTGGCGCCGCGCCGGGGGCTTGCCGCGGAGGGGGCGGGGGCCCTGCGGGTGACTTCTGCCTGGGGTGACTTGACCGCGGCCCGGAGCCGGACGGTGACGAGTTCAATCTCGCGCCCGGGGTGGTGGTATCCGTAGCGCTGCGCGTGCGCGCGGTGAAAGTCCTGGACCAGGTTGCGGGTGAAGGGGACCGCGAGCTCGTAGCCCTGACCGCGGTAGCGGGTGTCGATGGTGCGGGCCTCGGTGATCCTGCCGCGCCAGCCTTCGGAGGCGATAGCCTCGCGGGCCAGTTGCGAGAGCCGGCGGAACTCCCGCTCCAGTTCGGCCAGGGGGAGCCTGGCCGAGGCGCGCCAGAGGAGGGTGCGGGAAAAGTCCTTGATGACGTCGCTGCCCAGGATGCCGAGCGCCGAGAGCGCGCCGGGGTTGGCCGGAACTACGACGCGCGGGATGCCGAGCGCCCGGGCGAGTTCGCAGGCGTGCAGGCCTCCGGCCCCGCCGAAAGCGACCAGGGCGAAGCGCCGGGGATCATGGCCGCGTTCGATGGAGACCACGCGGATGGCTTTCTCCATGGTGGCGTTCACGACGCGGATGACGCCGCCGGCGAAGGCCTCAAGCGAGAGAGATGAGTGCTGCTTTTTCAGCCACTCGCGGGTAAGCCGGCGCGTGCGTTTGAGGTCAAGCTGGAAGGCGCCTCCCAGGAAGCGGCGGGGCTGCAGGCGGCCGAGAAGCAGGTTCGCATCGGTCACGGTGGGCCGGGTGCCGCGGCCGTAGCAGATGGGGCCGGGGTCGGCGCCGGCCGACTCGGGACCAACCCGCAGGGCACCGGCCGCGTCAAAACGGGCGAGCGAGCCACCGCCGGCCCCGACCGTGTGGATGTCGAGCATGGGGACGCCGAGGGGCAGGCCGGCAATTTCCGATTGAGTACTGGCGTGAATTTCGCCGTCGACCAGCGAGACGTCGGTCGAGGTGCCGCCCATGTCGAAGGCAATGATGCGGGCGACTCCGCTGCGGCGCGCGCTGGCGCTGGCGCCCACGACGCCGCCGGCTGGCCCGGAGAGCACGGTGCGCACCGGTTCGCGCGCGGCCGTGGCCAGCGGGGCGATGCCGCCGCTGGATTGCATGACGAAGACCGAGTTCCTGCCGGCCGCAGCCTGCCCATGGGAGTGCAGACGCCGGCCGAGGCCTTCGAGATAACGCTGCATCACCGGCTGGAGGTAGGCGTTGACGACCACCGTGCTGGTGCGCTCGTATTCGCGGAACTCAGGAAGAATCCTGTGCGAGACCGACAGAGGCAGCTGCAGTTCGGCGAGGGCCTTCTCGACAGCGAGCTCGTTTTCAGGATTGGCGAAGGAAAACAGCAGCGAGACCGCGACGGCCTCGGGATGTTGCTGGCGGACCCGCAGTTGAAGGTCGGCAAGGCCCTGCGGCCCGGGTCGCTCGAGGACCTCTCCCTGGCTGCCGGTGCGCTCGGCGACTCCGAAGCGCAGCTCCCCCGGGACCAGCGGCTCGACGCGGTCGAAGAAAAAGTCGTACAGCCGGGGCCGGGCCTGGCGGCCGATCTCGATGGCGTCCTCGAACCCCGCGGTGGTGACCAGCGCGACCCGCGCGCCTTTGCGCTGCAGGATGGTGTTGGTGCCGACGGTGGTGCCATGCAACAGCGTGATGGCCTGCTCGCCCGCAATCCGGCGAACCGCTTCGGCGATGGCCCGGGCCGGATCCTGAGGCGTGGAGAAGACCTTCAGCAGGCGGATGCGTCCGCGCTCCACCCACACGCAGTCGGTAAAGGTCCCCCCCGTGTCGATGGCGATGCGGAGCGTGGTCGGGCCGGGGGGCATGGCGAACGGCAAGGGTACCGTGGAATCCCGCGGATGCAAAGCACTCCCCCCGCGGGGGCCGGGCTTGGACGGTTCTGGATGCCCGTTATTTGCCGTGCTGCGCCTTCACGTAGGCGGCGACCTGCTCGAGGGTCGCGAACCAGACCCCGGGTTTTGACTTCATATAGGAGATCAGGCGGTCGAGGGCCTGGATTCGGGAGCGGTGTCCGCTGATGTGCGGATGCAGAGTCAGAATAAACAGCGAGTGTTCCTCATAGGCCGCGTCAAACTCGCCCTTGTACACGTCGAAAACGAGCTGCGGATCGGGCAGGGAACCGCTGGAGTCGGGCTCGTAATAGGGATAGTCGTCGGCGATCCAGTTGATGGGGAGTTCGAGCAGCCCCGTTCTTTCTCCATTCGATACCAGCTCGTAGGGATCATCCATCGCCATGAAGCTGCTGTCGTAGAGGAACCCGGCTTTGCGGACCTGATCGAGCGTGTGGAGGCTGAACTCCCAGGCGGGGGCGCGGAAGCCGACCGGGCGCTTGCCGGCGGCCCGGGTGAGATATTCGATCGACTGGGTGAGGAGTTGCTGCTCCTGCGCCGCGTCTTCCACCGACGCGAGGTTCTCGTGCATCCAGCCGTGCACGCCGATTTCGTGGCGTTTGCGCGCCAGGATGTCCTGGATCATCCGCGGGTGCAGGGCGGCGCTCATGGCGGGGATGAAGAAAGAAGCGGGAAGGCTGTGGCGATCGAGGAGGTCGAGGATGCGGGGCAGGGCAGTTGTCGCGCCGTACTCTCCCTGGGAGAGCGGGACCGGTTCGGGCTTGCGGCGCCACAGCAGTTCATTGTCGACGTCGAAGGAGAGACAGACGGCCACGCGAGCGCCGTCCGGCCATGCCTGGGGAGCCAGCCTGGGACCCGCGCGGACAAGGGCCACCGCCTTGTGAACCTGGTCCTCGTTGGCGTTGATGGGGATGGGAGGGAAGGCGGGATTGGCCGGTGTCTGGCTGAATGCGCGGAGGGTCGAAAGCAGCATCAGCAGGAAGGCTAGCGGCAGAACTTTTCGATCGGGCATTGGCAGCTCCACGGTGAAATTCGGGTGCCAGCGTACTCTTCCGGGATCCAATGTCAAATTCTGAAGGCCGTTCAAGAAAGTCCCTTAGGCGCGATGAGGGATGGACCAAGCTACGCGGGGGAGAGCCGCGTCTTCTTTCCAGCAATCAAATCGCAGGGGGCCGCCGTGGGCAGATTCACCGAGTTGCCCCGCGCGGAACACGACCCCACCGTGCTGCATCGCCGCCCGCAGGGCCCCTCGGTTCCCTCCGGGGCCTACCCGGACGCGGTTGCGGCCAGCGAATAAGGATGTTCAGATCAGGGCTTACGGCAGCGGTTGGCTCTGTTGTCGAAGCCAATCGAGGATGTGCGCAAAACGAAATTCCTGCCGTTCCCGCGAGCCATCGAATTGTTTTATCTTGATTAGGCCAGGTGATTGATCGAAAAGCTATCCTGCCTTCCCGTTTGTGAAGGCCAGGGCCAGCAGCGTTTTCTGCTCCATCTCGTGGGCGCCGGCGGAGCCGGTGGACGGGCTGGGGCTCGGCGAACGCTTGACCGACCGCACCGCACGCTCCCCGGCCACATGGCGCAGGCGGGGCAGCATGTAGAACAGGGCTCCCATGTTGGCGGGTTCTTCCTGTACCCAGACGATCTCGCGGGCGTTGGGATGCTGGTCGATGGCGGCCTTCAAATCAGCTTCGTGGAAGGGATACATCTGGTCGACGAAGACGATGGCGGTCGAGGTGTCCTTGCGGCGCTGGCGCTCGACCCGCAGTTCGTGGCCGATTTTTCCGGTACAGACGAGGATGCGTTGCGCATCGACGGCCCCCCGGTCGGGAACGACCGGCAGGAAGCGCTGGTGAGTGAAGTCCTCGATCGGGGAGCAGGCGTCAGGGTGGCGCAGCATGCTTTTCGGGGTGAACACGACCAGCGGCTTGCGCCAGTGGCGCAGGGCCTGGCGGCGCAGCAGGTGGAAATACTGGGCGGCGTTGGAGGGCTGGCAGATCTGGAAATTGTCGCGCGCGGCCAGTTGCAGGAAGCGCTCGATGCGGGCGCTGGAGTGCTCCGGTCCCTGCCCTTCGTAGCCGTGCGGCAGAAGCAGCACCAGTCCTGACAGCAGTCCCCACTTGTCTTCGCCGGCGCAGACGAACTGATCGATCACGGCCTGCGCGACGTTGGCGAAGTCTCCGAACTGGGCTTCCCAGAGGACCAGCGCCTCGGGGTAGTCGCGGCTGTAGCCGTACTCGAAACCCATGACTCCGGCTTCGGAGAGGGTGGAGTTGTAAATGTCGCAGCGCGCCTGGCCGGGGGCGATGTTGCGGAGGGGAACGTATTCGGTTTCGTTCTCGGTGTCGAGCAGAACCGAATGCCGCTGGTTGAACGTGCCGCGACGCGAGTCCTGCCCGCTCATGCGAACGGGAATACCCGCTTTCACCAGGCTTGCGAAGGCGAGCGCTTCCGCCATGCCGTAGTCGACGTCGCGCTTGCCCTCGCCCATCTCAGCGCGCTGCTCGAGCAGCTTCCTGACCTTGGGATGGATGTGGAACCCGGCGGGGTAAGTGGTGAGGCGCTCGGTCAGTTCCATGAGTTCGGCGGCTGCGAGTCCGGTTTCGACTTCGTACTCCGCCTTGTAGCGGCCGCCGAAGTACCCGTTCCAATAGCTCGGCAGGTCGCGCATGGTCGGCTTCTTGGTGATGGAGGAGGCATTTTTCTGGCCCTGCTCATATTGCGCCTTGATTTCCGCGGCCCTGGCCTGGGCGTCGATACCGGCGTCTTCGGCATAAATCTCCCACAGCGGCGGGTGCTCCTTGATGGCCTTGTAGAGCAGCGGCTGGGTGACGGTGGGATCGTCGACTTCGCTGTGGCCATGGCGGCGGTAACCGATCATGTCGATGACCACGTCGGTGCCGAAGGTATAGCGGTACTCGAGGGCCATGCGGCCGACGCGGACGACGGCGTCGACGTCTTCGGCGTTGACGTGGAAGATGGGAATGGCCTGGCGGCGGGCGAGGTCGGCAGAGAAGCGCTCGGAATGCTCTTCGGAGTAGTTGGTCGTGAATCCGACCAGGTTGTTAACGATGATGTGCACGGTGCCGCCGGCGGTGTAGCCGGGCAGGTCGGCATAGTTCATGGTTTCGGCGAAGATGCCCTGGCCGGCGAAGGCCGCATCGCCGTGCACCAGCAGCGGCAGATACTTCTCCCGCCCGCCTTCGCCGTAGCGGTCCTGCTTGGCGCGCGTGCGGCCGACGGTGACCGGGTCCACGGCTTCGAGGTGGCTGGGGTTCGAGACCAGGTGAATGTTGATTTTGCCGCCGCTGCGCGTGAGGTATTCGCCGGTGGCTCCCAGGTGATATTTCACGTCGCCCGAGCCCAGCACGCTGCGGGGATCGACATCTTCAAAGGAGGCGAAAATCTCTTCCGGGGTGCGGCGGGCGACGTGCAGCAGCACGTTCAGGCGTCCGCGGTGGCTCATGCCCATCACCAGGTTGATGGCGCCGCGCCGGGCCGCGCCTTCCAGGATCTCATCGACCAGCGGAAGCAGGGCGGTGTTGCCTTCGAGAGAAAAACGCTTGGTGCCGAGGTAGCGCTGTTGCAGGACCTGCTCGAAGATGTCGGCGCGAATCAGAAAATCGAGGACGCGCTCCTGGTCGACCGGGCCAGGTTCGGACTCCATGCGCTCCTGGATCCAGCGGCGGCGCTCGGGATCGGTGATGTGCTGGAACTCGACGCCGACGGTGCCGCAGTAGAAATGACGCGCTTGGCGGGCGTAGTCATTCTCGATCCGGAGTTCGGCTTGCGGGCGCGGGCGCAGCATCCCCAAAGGATCGAGATCGGCTTCGAGGTAGCCCCAGCGGCGGAAAAGATCGAAGATGCGCTCGCGTTCCGGGTTGGGGGCCTCGATGAGCCCAGTGGCGGCTGGGGTGGAAATCGTAGGATTTCGGGTGGGCATAAGAATGGCTACTAGGATAACGGATGCAGGCGGCGAGGCGCGAGATTCAGGGGCAGTCGCTGGTCGTCGGTCGCGAGCAGTCAGCGGCCAGCGGACGCGGGGCTGGCTTTGTCGGCCAACCTGAGCAGCAGGCCATTGATCAGGATCGTCACCACCGAGGCCGCCAGAACTGCGTTGTACATGTCGTCGCCAACGATGTGGGCGTCGCGGGCGACCCGCACCAGCACGTAGGAGAACTCCCCAATCTGGGTGAGGCCCAGGCCCACCAGCAGGGAGGTCCGCGTCGAATAGCGGAACAGTTTCACGACCAGCACCCAGATCACAGACTTGCCGACGACGACCAGGGCGACAATGACGAGTAACAGCGAGGGTTTCCAAACCAGGATGCGCGGGTTGACCAGGATTCCCATGGTCACGAAGAAAAGCGCGACGAAGGCATCGCGCAGAGGCAGCAGGTGCTGCAGGGTCTGGTGACCGGCGTTGGATTCGCTCACCAGCAGGCCGGCGAGAAACGCGCCCAGCGCCAGCGACAGGCCGATCGCTTCGGTGATGGCGGCGGTGATGAATCCCAAGGCAAGCGCCGCCAGGACAAAGAGCTCGGGATTGCCGGCCCGCACCACGCGGCGCATCAGGGCGGGCAGAAGTTTGCGGGCGATGAAGGTCACCGGGATGAGCAGCAGCAGGGCTTTGCCCAGAGCCAGGCCGAGAGTGAGCGCGCGATCGGAGCCGAGATCGCTGAGCGAGGGCAGCAGAACCGTCAGGACGATTACGGCCAGGTCTTCCACCAGGGTGATGGCGATCATGACCTGCCCCGCCGGGGAGCGGAGTTCTCCGCGCTCGGCCAGGAAGCGCGACAGGACCATCGTGCTGGCGACAGAGATGACGGCGCCGACGGTGACGCCCGGTTGCCAGCTCCATCCGAGAAGGGCTCCAGTTCCGAGGCCGAGCGCGATAGAGAGCAGGATGCCCAGCGGCGCGCCCAGCAGGGCTACCCATTTCACCCGCAGCAGATCGCGGAAGGAGAACTCCAGGCCGATGGAGTACATGAGCAGGATGACGCCGATTTCGGCAAGCAATTCGAACTCATGAACGCCCGCCACGGTCGGTCCCGGGGTGAAGGGGCCGATCAGGATGCCACCGAGCACGTATCCGAGTATGAGCGGCTGGCGCAAGGACCGGGCCAGCGCGCCACCCACAACGGCCGCCCCGAACACGTAGGCGAGATCGCGGTAAAAGGTGGTGTCGGCACTCATGGAATGACCCGCTTGAGGAGTCTACGCGAAGCAAGGCGGCGCCGCGCGGTAGGAAAGATGGACGTGTAAGTCCGAGTTCAGGGTGGCTGCGGGGGCCCTCTACGGGCGGCGCGGCGGGAGACCCTGCGCCCGTTGCACGGTCGCGGCGCGCAGGTCCACGACCGTGAACCCCTTGGGCACGTTGAAGTAGGCTGGACTCGGGTCCCCTTGCGTGATTTCAGTGGCGTTGATGATTTGCGTGCCGTGGCGGGGATCCACGCGCTTCACCGAGACATTGATGCCGAGCTGGGGCGAGTACCAGATCTCTTCCACCAATGAAATGGCATGCTCGTTGCCGATGGCTCCCGCGTTGAGCGTGCGCGTTTCGCGGGTGCCGATGGCTTCCACGCCGTTAATGAAGCTCCTGCCGAGATCTTCTGTGGTGAGCGAGCCGAAGCTATCTTCCTGTTCGCCGAGGGGCTGCTGCGCAACGTTGGCCGGCGAGGAATAGTCGCGCAAAATGCATTCGTGGGTCTCGGGCCGGCAGAAGAACTTCTGGTGCGCCGCGGGGTCGCTGATCTCGATGCGCTGCAGGTCGGGCTCGGCCGAGGAGTCAACCGGGATGAGACGGCGGCGCTCCTGGTAGATGCGGCCGGCGCTGTCGCGCACGACGAGGCGACGATTATGCACGGTGAGGGTGGTGCCGTCCTCGAGCACCTTGGTCCATTCGGCGGTGATCACGCTCGTGAAAGGCGCGCGCACGACCGCCGGAAGCAGAATGCTGTTGAACTGTTCGTATGCACCCCAGTCGGGCGCGTGCCGGCCTTCTTCTTTTTGCGCCTGAAGGCGAACGGACAACAGGAGCGCGCCTGCCAGCAGGAGGGCCGTAGACTTCATAACCCTACCTCTTCGAAATCGGACCCACGATAGCAGAATTCCACTGGCACAGCCAGCAGGGGATGCGCCCGGTGCGTCCCAAGGATACGATATGGAGCAGCCCGCATCGCCCCGGCGGCCGGGCGCTGCAGAGCATAGCATTCCGGCTCCATGAAAATAGATATGTGGATCCATTTTCGCACCTTGGTCTGCGCGGCGGTCCTGTTCCCGGCGCTGCCAGCCGCGGGCCAGATTGGCCGGCCGGGCGGCGGGACAGCATATTTCGGTTTTGACCGCAACGAGTATCCCGGAGACGCCAACCTTGCGATCCTGCACAGGACGTTCGCTTTCACGGGCTACTGGCTCAACCCGCCTCCGGGTGCGCGGGAAAACACCTGGCAGGGCAAACGGGCCCGGCTGCGGAAGGCCGGGTTCGGGTTCCTGGTGCTGTTTAACGGACGTTTGTATGCGGAACTAAAGCAGTCGGCAGATGCCGGGCAACTGGGGCGAGCGGATGCCGATGCCGCGGTCCATGCTGCCCGCGGGGAAGGGTTCCCGCCGAACACGATCCTTTTTTTGGACCAGGAGGAAGGCGGGCGGATGCTCGCCGAGCAGAAAGCGTACATCTTCGCCTGGGCGGATGGAGTGCAGGTCCAGGGTTTTCGAGCCGGCATTTACTGCTCTGGCATGGCCGCGCGGGAAGCGAACGGGGAACGCGTGATCACCGCCGAGGATCTCCGGCGGAACGCAGGCGGCCGGCAGATTGCGTACTGGGTGGCGAACGATGCCTGCCCGCCGTCGCCAGGGTGCCAGGCGCCGGCAAGAGGGTTGGTCCCGGCAGCCAGCGGGGTTTCGTTTGCCGCCGTGTGGCAGTACGCGCAGTCGCCAGGACGGAACGCGGGAGCATGTCCCAGGAACTACGCGGCCGACGGGTACTGCTACGCGCCGGGGTTGCGGAAGGAGCACGTGTTCGTGGACTTGGACGTGGCGACAGTCGGGGATCCGTCGGGAGGGAGGTGAGCGCCTTCGGGAGCCTGGTCGTGCCGAGGGAACCCAAACGCCAATCGAAAACTCTCAGTGGTGAGTGCGTTCGTCAATCTGGGCAATCATCGTTTTCACATCGGACGTCATCGGGCTATCGGGCGCGAGTTTGAGGAACTGCTGGAAGGCGCGACGCGCATCCTCAGCCTTCTTCTGGCGCAGCAGCGAATATCCCAAAACGATGTACACCCCGGGATTGCTTTCTTTCTGCTGAATGGCGCTTCGCGCGTGGGCCTCGGCGTCGGCGAACTTGTTCAGGGCGAATTCGACCTTGGCCAATTCGAATTGCGCGTCGGGGTTTTCCGGCTCAAGTTCGGCGGAGCGGGTCAGTGGCTTTTCGGCAAGGTTCACCCGGTTCGTCTTGGCGTAGAGGACACCCAACAGGTACTGCGCCCGCGGCATGCGGTCTTCGATCTCGATTGCCTTCACCAGAGACTGTTCCGCTTGGGGCCCCTGGTTCATCTGCAATTGTGCAACCGCCAGCAACTGGTAGGCTTCCGCATAGCGCGGATACAGGGAGATCGCCTTTTGCAGGTGGGGCGCGGCTCCCGGGTAGTCATCGCTGTTGAGGGCAATTTGCCCAGCGTCGAATTCTGCCTTGGCTTCCGGCGGGATGGCGGCAATCCGTCCGTCGAGCACGCCTTTGGCTGCAGGATCCCCGAACTGGCTCCTCGCGCTCTGTTTTGCTTTCAGAGTGACCCATTCGTGGGTGCGACAGGGTTGAATGCTCATATCGACCCTTCCCCAGACAGGGATGTACCCAGGAACCTCGATCTTGTATTGCACTACCATGCAGGGCGCGCCGGCGTGAAATCGGCCGAAGCGATCGGTCGTGGTGATCGTGCGCCAACTGCTTTCTCCATCGGTCCACAGTTCCACCTGGACAAACTGGGCGGGGGTGTTGTTCTCGAAGCGCACGTCCCCAAGGAAGTTAACGCCCGACTCGACACCGCTATCGCTTTGGGCGAGCGCCAAATGGAATCCGAGGCATAGCCAAACCGTAAAGCAGAGGAAGGATTGGAAAGGGCTGGACTCGATGACCGGCATAGGTGCCCCCTTATCACGAGGTAGGGATGGGAGGCCTGCTGTTTCCACATTGCGAACGCTGAAGCTCGTGTTCCTGTTTCCGGCGCCCGGAACGACGTGACCCGATGCCGACATTCTGCTCTCTCCAAGGATGAAAAACAATCACCAGTTTCGGAGAGGCCGGCGTGCCGACTTCTGGGTTTGAGGCCGGGCAGGGGGATCATGCTGAACCAAAAGGGTTCCGGCAGAGGAGATTGCCCTGGGTGTGCCGAACAGCTTGGCGCTGCACTTCCCCGGTTTGTAGAGGACCAAGGGCTGGCCGACCCGCGTCTGCCCCGAGCGCGGCGTTTGGCAGAAGAGATGGTGGGCGCTATAGGATTCGAACCTATGACTTCCACCGTGTGAAGATGGCACTCTACCGCTGAGTTAAGCGCCCACGTGCGGTTCGCATATTGTAGCAAAGCAGGCAATTCTCCGGGGACGGGCGGCGTGGTAGCCTTGCCCTGGCAAGGCTTGAGGCGTCCCCCTAGGGCTCCGGGCGGGGGCGCGCTTTCCGCGAATTCGATCACGATCCCCATGCCGTCATCTCGCGATCCCCAGCGCCCGTATTTAAATTCAAGCAGGGAAAGCACTTCCAGTGGTCCCCCGGATGAGCAAGAGGTGCAACTTTCCGATCCGGACGGGGTTGATACGGGTGTGAGCAGCGTGGCCATCGATCGCAGCATGCTGGCGATGGGAGCGACCGGGTCGCAGCCGGTGCCGGCCGCGGTGGCGCCCTTGCAGAGCTGGGCGGCGGGATTGAGCGACGCGGAGATCATGCTGCGGGTGAAGGTGGGCGACGAGTCGGCCTTCGAGTACCTGGTGCAGAAATATCGCCGGGCGATGATCGGGTTCATGTACCGCATGTCGCACAATGCGGCGGCGGCGGAGGACCTGGCGCAGGAAGTGTTCCTGCGGGTGTACCGTTCGCGGGCAAGCTACGAAGCCAGCGCGAAGTTCACGACGTGGTTGTATCGGATCGCGACCAACCTGGCTGTGAACTATGCGCGCGATACCCGCAACGAGCGCCCCGAGAAGACCACCAGCCTGGATGAGCCGGACCAGCAGACCGGGACCACAATGGATGTGGCCGACAGTTCTCTGACGGCGGAGCAGGCGATGCTGCGGCGCGAGCGCCTGGCGGCGATCCGGGCCAGGGTGCAGGCCCTGCCCGAGCGGCAGCGCATGGCGGTGGTCATGCACAAGTACCAGCAGATGGATTACCGGCAGATTGCCGAAGTGCTGAAGCTGAGCGAATCGGCAACGAAGTCCTTATTGTTCCGGGCGTACGAAGCGCTGCGTGAACAACTGAAAGATTTTGTGTAGAGGAAGTGGAACCATGAAGTGCGAAGAGATCGAAGACCTGATGCTGGATGTGGCGGCGGGCGCGGGCGAGGCGAGGTCGGTGCTGGATGAGCACGTGCGCGACTGCAGCAGCTGCGCGGCCAAGCTGGCCGGCCTGCGCAAGACCATGGCGCTGCTCGATGAGTGGCAGGCGCCGGAGCCGTCGCCGTATTTCGACACGCGCCTGGCGGCCCGCATGCGGGAGGAACGGGCGAAGCCGGAGCGCGAGGCCTGGCTGGGGTGGTTCCGCGCCCCGGTGCTGGCGGGCGCGCTGGCTATTGTCATGATGATGGCCGGCGGCATTCGTTTCTTCACGGGAGGGAACCAGACGTCTTCGGTCGCCCAGGCGCCGGCGCCCCCAGGGACCGCGGTGGGCGACCTGCAAGCGCTCGACAAGAACGAAGATCTGTACGCGAATTTTGATCTGCTGGACGATCTGCAGGTGCAGCCGGATGTCGATGCGGACCAGGAGACGCCGTAGGCGCATTGAAGCGGTTTCGGCTGGGGAACCGAAAAATGGTCAGGAGAAAGTCCAAGACGGGAGCAGTCGCAGCCGGGCTCATTCTATTGGCCAGCGCGCTGTGTGTTCCGGCATTTGGACAGCGGCGCGACGGGCAACCGCGGCGCGAGCAGCGACAGATGAACCGCCGCGAAGTGCCCCGTCCGCCGCGGCAGGAACGGCCGTTGCCGCGGGAGAATCCGCGGGGAGAGCGTCCCTTCGCAGGACGCCTGCAGGGGGGGGCCGGCTATCCTCAAAGAGCCGCGCAGAATCCGGATGCTTTCTCGCGGAGAGTGCCGGGACTAGCGCATCCCCCGGCGGCGGCCGGTCGACGCATCGAGACGGCTCCACCCGATCGGCAGGGGTTCGGACGGGAGGTACCCAGGCCTCCAGCAGCAGGACCATTCCGCCAGGAGGGCCCAGGCTTCGGGCAAACAGAGCAGCGAATCGCACGACCTTGGGCAAACGGTGCGCGACGAAACGAGCCCCCGGCGGCGTTTGCCGCACAAGGGCGGGAAGTCCCGCGCCCGCCACAAGCCGGCGCGCCAGCGCGGGCAGTGCCCCGCCCGCCGGTGGCCGGGCAGAGGCACGGCGGCGACTGGCTGCGCTCGCACCAGAACCTGTCGCTGGCGGAGCAGCAGAAGGCGCTGCAGAACGATCCGCAGTTCCGCAGGCTTCCTCCGCAGCAACAGCAGCGGCTGGTGAACCGTTTGCAGAAGTTCAACAGCCTGTCTCCGGAAGAGCAACAGCGCCGGTTGAACCGGATCGAGACCTGGGAGCACCTCACGCCGCAGCAAAAGATGCAGGCCCGGGAATTGGCCCAGCAGTGGAAGCAGTTGACGCCAGACCGCCAGCGAATGATGAAGACGGCCATCGGCGATCTGCGCGCCATGCCCGCGGAGCAACGCGAGAGCGTGCTCGAGTCGGACCGCTTCAAGGGCATGTTCACCGAGCAGGAGCGGAACATGCTGCGCGAGACGACCAGGCTTCCGCTGGCGCCGGCAGTGCCACGGCCCCCGCAGGAATAGGCGGCCGGTCTCCGGTCCCGTCCCCGCCTGGCCATCCTCCCTGGAAAATCAAGAAGGCGCGGCGAGGAGATCAACTGCGCAGCAGGTTCTTCGCGAGGAAGAACACGTTCGCCGGCCGCTCGGCCAGGCGGCGCATGAAATAGGGGTACCACTCCGTGCCAAAGGGAACGTACACGCGCATTTTCCAGCCATCGCGCACCAGGCGCTGCTGCAGGTCGCGGCGGATGCCGTGCAGCATCTGAAACTCAAAGGCGTCGCGCGGAACCTTCTCGCGAAGGGCGAAATCCCTGGCCTGGTTGATGATGTTTTCGTCGTGCGTGGCGAGGCCGTGATAGATGCCGCTCTTCATCAGGACCTTCATCAGCTTGACGTAATTCGCATCGACCTCGGCCTTCTTCTGGAAGGCAATCTCGGGCGGCTCTTGGTAGGCGCCCTTGCACAGGCGAATGCGGATCCCATCGGCCAGCAGTTTCTCGACGTCCGCTTCGGCGCGCAACATATAGGCCTGAATCACGGCGCCCACCCGGCCGGCGTGCCCGGGCATGCGGTGGAGTTCGTGCACGAGGTCAAGGGTGCGCTGCGTGTAGGGCGACCCTTCCATGTCGACGCGCACAAAGTTCGGCGGGGTCATGGCGGCCGCCTTCTGCACCAGGCCGGTCACCAGTTCGCGGGCGAGCTGCTCGTCCACATCGAGGCCCATGTGGGTGAGCTTCAAGCTGACATTGGCATCCAGTTGGCTGGCAGCGATGCGGTCGAGCATCTGGTGATAGTGCTGCGCGCTGGCGCGGGCCTCCTGCGCGTTGGTGACGTTTTCACCGAGGTTGTCGACGGTGACCGCGATGCCCTTTTTGTTGAGTTCAGCGGCCACCCGGATGGCGTCGTCCACTTCGTTGCCCGCGACAAAGCGGGCGGAGAGGCGGCGGCCGAGGGGCGACCGTTCCGCGATGCCACGCAGCGGCCGGTTTTCGGAAAGGGAAATGAACAGGGCTCTCAGCACGGTTCACCGTCCGAGAGCCGCTTGGCGAGAGGCGTCGCGCCCGAGACGTGCATTCGGATCACAGGAAGTTGTATCACAACCGCCCGGGCAAAACGGTGTGATGGGGGTCACGTTTTCAAGTACCGAACCTCGAACGTCGGCGCGCGCAAGGAGCAGAGTTCAGAAATCTTAGAACGCAGAGGACGCGGAGAAGGGCCGCAGAGCGCGCAGCGAGGCGGCTGCGCCGCCGGCATTCACACGAACACCTCGTCGATGTAGCACCAGCGCCAGTCCTCGCCGGGCTCAAACGACTGCATGATCGGATGTTTGGTCTGATGAAAGTGCCTGGTGGCATGCTTGTTCTTGGAGGAATCGCAGCAGCCCACGTGCCCACACTCCAGGCACAGACGCAGATGCACCCAAGTGTCGCCCATTTCCAGGCACTCTTTGCAGCCTTTTCCGCTCGGCGGGACCTTCCGGATTTCTTTCTGGTGAGTACAGTGCTGGGCCATGATGTTCCTCAGGACTGGTTCTTGGGATGGAGGGCGTCACGCACGGCGGCATCGGTGACGGACTGCTGAAACCACTGCGGATAGAGCGGTCGCGGCGCCGTGAGCCGGTCAAGTTCGGCCAGTTCGTCAGCCGAAAGGGCGAGATGGGCGGCGCCGAGATTGTCGTCGAGCTGGCTGAGCTTGCTCGCACCCAGAAGGATCGTGCTCACAAAGGGCTTGGCCAGCAGCCAGGCGAGTGCGACCTGCGCGACGGTGGCCTGGTGGCGGGAAGCGATCGCGCGCATGCGGTCGATGAGGTCGTAGCCCTGCTCGCGATCGAAGGGCAGGAAATCGGTTCCCCGTCCCTGGCCGCCCGTGGGGTCCTGCCGCGTGTAGCGGCCGGAGAGAAAGCCGCTGGCCAGCGGGCTCCAGACGACGATGCCGATGCCGGCGTCCTGGCAGAAAGGCCCAATTTCGTACTCGAGGTCGCGACCGACGAGGGAGTAATACATCTGGGCGGCAATGAAGGGAGAATAGCCGCGCTGCTGCTGAATCCCCAGGAACCTGGCGGCTTGCCAGGCGGTGAAGTTGGAGTAGCCCACGTAACGCACCAGGCCGCGGTCCACCAGATTTTCCAGGGCGCGGGCCGACTCTTCGAAGGGCGTGCAGGGATCCAGGCGGTGGATGGACAGCAGGTCGATGTAGTCGGTCGCGAGCCGGCGCAGGCAGTCCTCGGCGGCATCCAGGATGTGGCGCATGGAACCGCCGGTGTTGGCCAGGGCCGGCCCGGTGCGGAACCCGATCTTGGTCGAGAGAATGACGTCTTTGCGGCGGCTGCCGAGCGCCTTGCCGAGCATGATCTCGGACTGCCCGTTCGCATACATGTCGGCCGTATCGAAGAAATTAATGCCGGCGTCGAGGCTGCGCTGGACCAGAGTGTTGGCTTCCTGCTGGCCGGTCTTCCAGATGTTGCCCAGGGGCCCTTCGCCGTGGCCGAAGGTCATGACTCCGAAGGACAGGCGCGAGACAATCAGGCCGCTGTTGCCGAGACGCGTGTATTGCATGATCTGCCTTTCCGAGAATGAATACAGGGCTTTCGACGCGGGGAAACGAGTGGAAGATGCAAAAGTTGCGGTCGGGCGATGCGAGGTCTCGGCAACTGGCGGAGATAAGAGCCGAGAAAGACAAGGTTCCACGGCTTGGTTGGGCGCATGGCTGGCTCGTCGGGGATGACAAGAGGGCAAAGAGGAATGGGCGCGAAGAGCGAGGGCTTCAGTCCGGGTGCTTTTCGAGAAAGCGCTCGGCTTCGATGGCCGCCATGCAGCCGGTCCCGGCCGCGGTGATGGCCTGGCGGTAGCGGCGGTCGGCGACGTCGCCGCAGGCGAACACGCCCGGCACCCGGGTCAGGACATAGTCGAGGGTTTTCAAATAGCCGTCTTTATCCATGTCGAGCTGCCCTTCAAACATTTTGGCGTTGGGCTCATGGCCGATGCCGAGGAACAGCGCGCTGGTCGGAAATTCCCAGGCCTCGTTGGTCTTCACGTTGCGCAGCAGGAGCGCGGTGACTTCCTTTTTGTGGACGTCGTGCACGTCCTCGACCACCGTATCGGTGATGAAGTCGATCTTGGGGTTGTTGCGGGCACGCTCGAGCATGATCTTCGAAGCGCGGAAGGTGTCGCGGCGGTGAATAATGGTGACTTTGCTGGCGAAGCGGGTGAGGAAGCTGGCTTCTTCCATGGCAGTGTCGCCGCCACCGACGACCACGACGTTCTTGCCGGAGAAGAAAAAGCCATCGCAGGTGGCGCAGGAGCTGACGCCGTGGCCGATGAGCTGCTGTTCGTGCGGCAGTCCCAGCCAGCGCGCGGAAGCGCCGCTGGCGATGATGAGCGTCCGGGTTTCGAGCTGGTGCTTGCCCACGTGCAGCCGGAACGGACGCTGGCTGAGCTCGGCGCTGGTCAGATGACCGAGCATGTATTCGGCGCCGAAACGCTGCGCCTGTTTGCGCATGTTTTCGATCAGTTCCGGGCCCTGGATGCCGTCCGGGAAGCCGGGGAAATTCTCGACCAGCGTGGTAATGGAGAGCTGTCCGCCGGGCTCATGGCCTTCGATGACGAGCGGCTTGAGGTTGGCGCGCGCGGTGTAGAGCGCGGCGGTGTGCCCGGAACAGCCCGAGCCGATGATGACGACATTACGGATATCCATAGTGGCAGCTCGTTAGATTGCCGAAACGCGAATTGGGTGCATTCGAGGCACGGCGCGGCGGTTTCCCGCCGGCCGAAAAGCTTCCCCGCGAAGATCGCAAAGGATAGCCGCAACGGACGCCAAGATCAACTTGTGCCCTGGGTCATCAGTTGGGCTTGGGCGCTGGGCGCGAAGGCCGGACCGCCGCCCCCCGGCTGCCGGTGCGGGCCTTGCCGGCGGTGGACGCGCCGGCCGAGGTGAGCTTGGCCAACTCCTCGGGAACCGTGCGCCGGGCATTGAGCAGCGAGCGGTAACCGGTCATGAGGGCCGAGGCCGTGGCGAACAACGGCTCGTACGCGCTCTGGTCGGGCGCAGGGCCCCCGTCGCTGCCCGAGCAGCGCGCCAGCACCACCGACGATTTGCCGAAGCGCTCCAGCTTGATGCGCGTGGCCGGCGTGGCAGCGGCGAGCATGGCCGCCGCGCTGGTGACCGCCGAGGCGCTGTCTTCGATCGAGATCAGGCTCAGGTCCTTGGGATCGCGCAGGTGCAGGACGAGGGTCTCGACCATGTTCTTGCCGGCGTGGATGAAGGAGTACTGCACGGTCGAAAACGACGACGGCGACGAGAACTCCCGGCGCATCCGCACCCAGTTGGAAACCACGGGATCGCCGGAAAGCTGCGCGCTCTGCCCGGCCTGCAGAAACCCCGGTGTCTCCGAGAGGCTGGAGCGGCCCCGGGCGACTTCGAAGTCGTCGCTGAACGCGGGCTGCCTGGGGACGCGGGCCAGGGCGGAGGAAATTTCCTTCTGTTCCTCGGCCGAGGGGGAGCAAACATTCAGGACATTCAATTTCACCGGCGGTTGCTGCGCGAAAACCGGGGGAACCGCGAGCGCGAGCAGCAGAGAAATCGAAAATCGGGGGAGCACGCAGGCCATTTTATCTGAACCCGGAACCCGGGGCGAGATCGGCGGAGCTGGCTGTCCAGCGGTCCCGGATTTCCGTAAAATCCAGGGATGGCAAACCTAACACTGGTGTACGGGATGAGGCTGTTGCCGTCGGAGGAAGTCGCCGAGGTCGGCGACGCCCGCTTGAAACTCAGGAACGGGCGCGAGGCCCACGTGCCCATGCACCTGCTCGAAGGCAGCAAGGAAGACATCGAGAAGCAGCTGAAGACGAGCCTGGACGCCTTCTTCGATTTTTACCCGGAGATCTAAAGCCCGGCACAGGCTCCGCGGGCGGGCGGGTGTGCTCGTCCGTGCCGCGTCATGGCGCGACGTATCCCGGACCGCGCAGCACCTTGCCGGGCAGCTTCCCCGTCATCCTGCCTTGATCGATCACGGGCACGCCATTGATCAGGACGTATTCCATCCCCTGCGAGAGTTGATTGGGCTCGGCAAAAGTGGCCAGGTCCTTGATCGTTGCCGGGTCAAAGATCACCACGTCGGCCCACATCCCCTGCTTGAGCACGCCGCGGTCGGTCAGGCGCATGCGCTGCGCGGGCAGGGCCGAGAATTTGCGAATCGCATCTTCCAGCGTCAGCTTTTTCTCTTCACGCACGTATTTGCGCAGGATGCGCGGGAACGTGCCGTAGGCGCGCGGGTGCGGATGCTCCTGGCCGAGCAGGCCTTCGGGCGAGGTTCCCTGCGAATCGTTGCAGATCGAGACCCAGGGCTGTTGGAGCGCCAGCGCGACATCGTCTTCCGACATGCCGAACACGGCAACATAGGTGTAAGCCTTATCTTCGATGAGCAGATCGAACATCGCGTCGATGGGATCTTTGTTCCAGAGCCGGGCGACTTCGGCGAGGGTCTTTCCCTGCAGGGGCAGGAGGCTGGGATTCTGCACGACCGCAACCAGGATTTGTTCCGGGCCGGGGACCTCCTCCCATTCGTTGTCCCACGCCGTAGAGGGCGTGAGGAGGTCTTGGCGAATGCGGGCGCGCATGGCCGGGTCCTGCAGGCGCTCGATCAGTTTGGCATCGCCTCCATCGTGGGCCCAAGGCGGAATGAACGCCGAGAAATCGTTGAACCACGCCGGGTAGGCGTAAGTGTCGGCGCTGATATCGACGCCCTGGGCGCGGGCTGCATTCACGGCGGCGATCAGTTCGGGCATGCGGTGCCAGTTGTTTTTCCCGGCGGACTTGAAATGCCAGATCTCCACGGGAATGTGCGCTTCTCTGCCGATGCGCGCGCTCTCGGCGATGGAGGCCAGCACGGCGTCGCCCTCGCTGCGCATATGCGTGGCGTAAATACCGCCAAACTTCGCAGCTTCCGCGGCCAGCGCAATGAGCTCTTCAGTCTTCGCATATGGGGCGGGCGAGTACTGCAGCGAGGTGGAAACTCCAACCGCGCCATCGCGCATGGCCTCGCGCACGAGCGATTTCATTTCCTCCAGTTGTGCGGGGGTGGGCTGCACGTCAGCGTCGCCCAGGACCACGCGCCGGACCTGCGTGGCGCCGACGTAGCTGGCCAGGTTGATGCCCATGCCCTGCTGCTCGAGCCGGGCAAAGTACTGGCGGAAGGTGCGCCAGTCGGGCGTAATTTTCAGATGGTCATCCTCCATTTTATTGGCTGCGATGACACGGTCGTTGAGCGGGGCGATGGAGCTGCCTTCGCCGGTAATCTCAGTGGTAATTCCCTGGAAGATTTTCGAAGGCAAGCGCGGGTCGACGAGGATGGTTTTCTCCGATTGCCCGAGCATGTCGATGAAGCCGGGGGCGACCACCTTGCCCTCGGCGTCGATGGTGCTTTTGGTGGATGCACCGGAAAGACGCCCGATGGCGGCGATCCGCCCGTCACGAATGCCGATGTCGCCGGAGTACCAGGGCGAGCCGGTGCCGTCGATGATGTGGCCGTTCACGATGAGGACATCGAAAGGCGGAGTCGTTTGAGCGGTAGAAGGGACGACAGAAGCCAGAACGCACACGAATATCCGCAGCAGTCGCATGGGAGGAACCTTCCTTTCCAGAAAACATTTCCTGACCGTGCTTTAAGTTTTCCGCGCAAGCGTGCCCGCTGAGTTCGCCTGCAAACCCAGCGCGGCGCCCAGGACGATCCAAAGAGCCAGGGCCAGCCATTCGTAACCCGAAAACGCGCCCGGGACCGTGGGTACGATCTTCATCAGGACCATCAGCAATCCGACCAGCACGCCCAGGCCGGCGACGAATCGCTGCCAGGGAGGCGGGCCCATCGCGCAGTAGGCGGCGCAGGCAGCCAGCCATCCCGCGGCCGAGGCGACCGATCCGACCTCGGTGATCGGCACCAGGATTGCGTCCCCCAGGAACATGCAAAGCGCCGTCGCGGCGCCGACAGCCAGCACAGCCAGGGCAGGCGTCTGGTTGCGTGGATGAACGGCGGCGAGGCGGGCATCGAGAAGGCCGCGGCGGGCCATTGCGAAAATCAGCCGGCTGGCCGCGACGAAATTCCCGTTGAAGCATTTGAAGAGTGACAGCAGCGCGGCGGCGAGAATGCTGCTCACGATCCAGCGCGAGCCCACGGCGTGTTCGAATGCGACGGCGGTCATGAACTTCCGGCTGGTGAGCTCCCGCCAGGGCGCCACGTAGCCCACGGCCGCAATGACGATAACGTAGAAGGCCGCGCCCACCCCGATGGCCATCCAGATGGCGGTCAGAAATCCCCCCGAACGAAACTGAGGGGTGGCTTCTTCGGCCGCTTTGCTGACCGATTCGTATCCCGTCATGAAGTAAGGGACGATCTGCAGCACCAGCAGGACGGAGAGAAACGGCGGGTGCGAAAAGAGCGGGGGAAAGTTGACCGCGGACCCCTGGCTGGCGCCCACTCCGACGAAAATCACGAACAGACCAATCGTGCCGAAGCTGGTCCAGTTCTGAAAGGTCGCGCTCAGACGGATCCCACGGTAGTTCAGCACGGTAAGCAGGCCGGTGAGCGCGAGTCCGATCACAAGATGCGGCAGGTACACGGGTTTGCCGGCGATGCGATAAAGTTCCATCGAATCGAGCGCGGGAAAGATGTATCCCGCGATGCGCCCCACCGCGACCGCTTCCCACGGGCACACGATGAAGTAGGCCAGCACCATCATCCAGCCCGTGGCGAAGCTGGCCCCGCGCGGGAACACCTTGGCCGTGTACGCGACCTCGCCGGCGGCATCCGGCATGGCGGCCACCAGCTTTCCGTACACGTAGCCGATGGGCAGCAGCAAGACCGCGCCCAGGGCGAAGCCCAGGATGCCGCCCAGTGGGCCGCCGCGCAGCAGCCAGTCGTCCATGACGACCAGCCACCCCACGCCGACCATGGTGCCCCAGCCCAGCGTGAAGTAGTCGACGATGCGCAGTTTGCGGGCGAGTTCGGTCATCCCAGCAGTCACATCACGCAGAGCAGTTCGTACACCAAGTTGGCGGCGAGCAGCGACGTGATCTCGCCCGTATCGTAAGGAGGAGAAACCTCCACCAGATCGCAGCCGACAAGATTCAGCCCGCGCAGACCGCGTACCAATTCCAGGATCTGGATGCTGGAGAGACCTCCGACCTGCGGCGTGCCGGTGCCGGGGGCGAAAGCCGGGTCCACCACGTCGATGTCGAGCGTGACATAGACGGGCCGCCTGCCGAGCCTGCTGAGGTGGCGGACGACCCGTGCCGCCCCTCCGCGATGAAGTTCTTCGCAAGTCACGACGTGGAAGCCGTGCTGCTGTCCGAAATCGAAATCTGCTTTCGAGTACACCTGCCCGCGCAGGCCGACCTGGAGGACGTGCTGGCCTGCGATCAGGCCTTCCTCGACGGCCCGGCGCACGGGCGTGCCGTGCGAGTGCGGGCTGCCGAAGTAGCCTCCCCAGGTGTCGTTGTGCGCGTCAAACTGGATCAGCCCGACCGGGCCGAACCGCCTGTGGATGGAACGCAGGATCGGGAGCAGGATGGAATGGTCACCGCCGACGCAGACGGCGCGGGCTCCCGCACCGAGCACGTCATCAAGCTGCGCCGTGATGCGCTGGAAGGTGTCTTCCATCGATAAGGGATTGATCGAAAGATCGCCGTAGTCGGCAATGCGGTGCTTCTCGAACGGATTCAGGTTGAGGACGGGGTTCCAGGGCCGGATGATGGCCGACTGCTCGCGCACGTGGCGCGGCCCAAAGCGCGGCCCCGGGCGGTACGTCGTGCCGCCATCGTACGGGATCCCGATCAGCGCGATGTCGAGTTCCTCCGCCTGCGGAATGTGGGGCAGGCGCAGGAACGTGGCCACTCCCGAAAATCGCGGCAGACTGAGGGCGTCGGCGGGCTGCGGACGAGGGCGCGAGGTTTTCTTCGGGGCCGGGGAGCGACGCGGCGTCATGGGTGGCGCGCATTATAGACCATGCGTGCCGCGGCCCTGCGCTGGCTGGGGTCCCGAACGGTTCGGAAGATTCGGGCCCAGCCGGACGGTTGCTGGAAGGCAGGCGGGCGAGGTTACGCGACCGCGCGGTTGGCTGCCATGGGCAGGCTGGCGGGTGTGCACAGAACGTCGAACACGTCGTCGATGGACGAGATATTGAAGAATCCGCTGAGCCGCGTGCGGTCCAGCATCTCGCGCACCAACGAGGCCGGATTGACAAGTTTGAGTTGGATGCCGTTCTCGCGCGTCCAGCGGTGCAGGAACACGAGCATTCCCAGCCCGCCGCCGTCGAGCATTTCGACCTCGGAGAGGTCGAGCACGACCATCCTGGGGTTCTTCAGGGAGGTGACAGCGTCTTTCAGGAAGTGCAACGGCTCGCCGCGCACGATCCTGCCAGCGCACTGCAAAATGGCCACGTCACCCGTTTGCTGTCGCTTGATGGTGAAAGACATGGGTCCCTCGATCTGCTTGGGTCAACGGTTGGTTGTGGGGTGACTCTGCTTGCGGAGCCACTATCTTAGACGAAACAAGCTGTGGAAGGTTTGCAACGGAGGAACCTGCGCGTAAGTGGTTCGCCTGCTTGGTGTTTGCCAGAAAGGCGCGGACCGGGGCGCGCCGACGGTCTGTTAGAATCGAGCCATCGCGATGGATCTGAGCCAGTTCGACAAAGCAGCAATTGCATTTCAGTTGATTGCGTTCCTGTTTGCCATCAGTGTGCATGAGTCGGCGCACGCCTGGATGGCGAACCGCTGCGGCGATCCGACAGCGCGCCTGCTCGGGCGCATCACGCTGAACCCCGCCAAGCATATTGACCCGATCGGCACAATCGTGATGCCTTTGATCGCCTTGGTGACCCACTTTCCCATGATTGGCTGGGCGAAGCCGACTCCCGTGGATCCGCGAAATTTCAAGAATCCGGTCAAGGATGACATCCTGACCGCAGTCGTCGGGCCGCTGAGCAATTTCCTGGTGGCCAGTGGTGCCGTGGGGATCCTGTTCCTCATTGCCAAGACGTCAGCGACCGGGCATGGCCTGGTCCAGACCATGCCCCTCTCCTACCGACTGGGGGTGGCCGGGCTGGGGACTACCTCATGGCTGGCGCCCACGACCGTGTTCTTGTACGAATTGATGCTGATCAACGTGATCCTGGGAGTTTTTAATCTGATTCCCGTGTCGCCCCTCGACGGCAGCCACGTGCTGCGACATTTCCTGCCCGAGGCAGTGCGGCGAATCTACGACGCCGCGGGAGTCTTCGGGTTGCTGGCCTTGGTCTACCTGGGAGGCAACTTGCTGGCGCGCCTGATTTCCCCGTTCCTGGGATTCTTTGATCGCATTCTGACGAGATTCTGATGACCACATCCAACTCCAAGAAACGCGTGCTCAGCGGCATGCGCTCCACCGGAAAACTGCACCTGGGGAACTACGTCGGCGCCCTCGAGAACTGGGTGCGCATGCAGGACGACTACGAGTGCTTCTTCTTCATTGCGGACTGGCACGCGCTCACCACCGATTACGCCGACACGTCGCGGGTGAAGGCGAACTCGATCGAGGTTCTGCTCGACTGGCTGGCGGCGGGGCTCGATCCCGGGCGCTGCACCATGTTCATCCAGTCGCACGTGCCGCAGCACGCCGAACTGCACCTGCTGTTTTCCATGGTGACGCCGCTGGGCTGGCTGGAGCGCGTGCCTACGTATAAAGAGCAGAAGGAGAACATTGCCGAGAAAGACCTGAACACCTACGGCTTCCTCGGCTATCCGGTTTTGCAGGCCGCCGACATCCTGATCTACAAGGGCGATTTCGTGCCCGTGGGGGAGGACCAGGTGCCGCATGTGGAACTGACGCGCGAGATTGCGCGGCGCTTCAATCAATTCTACGGAAACCCGGCTCCGGTATTACCCGAACCGCAGCCGCTTCTGACGCCGGCGGCCAAACTTCCCGGCACCGACGGCCGGAAAATGTCAAAGTCGTACGGGAACACGATCCTGCTGGCCGATCCCGAGCCCGTGGTCCGGCAGAAGCTGAAGACCATGGTGACCGACCCGGCGCGCGTGCGGCGGAACGACCCGGGGAATCCCGATGTCTGCCCGGTGGGAGATTTGCACAAGATCTTCAGCACGAAAGACACCATGGCCAAGGTCGACGAAGGATGCCGGTCGGCCGGAATCGGCTGCATCGAATGCAAGAGCTGGGCGGCCGACGCGCTGGTGCAGACTCTGCTTCCCATGCAGGAGCGGAGAAAAAAATACGAGGAGAATCCGCGCCTGGCTTGGGATATTCTGGAGGCAGGTTCCGAGGCAGCCGCCAGGGTGGCCGACGCCACCATGAAAGACGTTCGCGCGGCCATGGGCATGTCGCTGGAGTACGAGGCGCCGCGCCCAGCCGGGGCCGGTCAGTAGCGGGGACACATTCGGGGATGGCAGACGAGGTCAAAGCAGTTGCGGGCGTTCTGATTCCCGCCGGGGCGCCGGCTCCGGCCATGCCCGCGGCCTCGCCCCGGCCCGACGGCAGCAAAGAAAGCGACTTTCCCTTCGCCGTGGCCGTGGGCACGGTCTATGAGGGGCCGCTCGACCTGCTGCTCGACCTCATCCGCAAGCAGGACATCGACATCTACGACATTCCCATCGCGCGCATTACGGCGCAGTATCTGTCCTACGTCGAACGCATGCGGGAACTGGACGTGAACGTGGCGGCCGAATTCATCTACATGGCGGCCGTGCTGATTCACATCAAGTCGAAGATGCTGCTGCCGCGCGATCCGCTGGCCCCGGCCGAGGCGCAGGAAGATCCGCGCAGCGAGCTGGTCAACCGGCTCCTGGAACACGAGAAATTCAAGTCTGCGGCGCAGATGCTGCTGCAGAAGCAGCAGATTGAAGACGCGGTCTGGTCGAATCCTGCGCTCAAGGAGTTCCAAGACGGCGAAGGCACGGAAGCGGAACTTGCCGCCGACGTGGTCGACCTGGTGAAGGCCTTCCGGCACATTCTGGACCGCGCCCGAACCCGGCCCATCCTGGAGGTCGATGAGGAGACAGTGACCGTCGGGCAGATGATCGACTACCTGCGGCGCCGGCTGGCGCTCGAAGACAAGCCGGTCCGGCTGAAGCAGCTCTTGCGCAATATCGAGTCGCGGCAGGCGCTGGTCTGCATGTTCCTGGCGATCCTGGAGCTGGTTCGCCTCCAGGCCGTGCAGTTGCGCCAGGAACGATTGTTCGGGGAGATCCTGATCCGCAAGCACGTCGCATTCGAAGAAATCATGAACGAGCAGGCGGCGGTGCGGGACGACTGGAGATAGCCGGCAGCCAGGGGCTGGCAGCGGGCAAAGGCGCTTGCATCCCGCGCCCTGAGGCGCCGCGGGCGACAAGCCGCGAGGCGCAAGCGAAAAGCTGAGGGTTCATGAGTCTGAAAGCCAAAATCGAAGCGATCGTTTATGCCGCGGAGACGCCGGTCACGGTGGAGCAGATCTTCCAACTGGTGAAACCGTCGCTGCTCGCCGAACCGGAGACGGACGAGGCCGCGGCCAAGGCGCGCGTGCGCGCGGCGCTCGAAGAACTGACCGCCCAGTACGGCGCCGCCGAGCACGGCATCGAAATCCGCCAGGTGGCCGGCGGCTACCGCATGTCGACCAAGCCGGAGCAGCACGACGTCGTGCGCGCCTTCGCCAAGAGCCTGAAGCCGCCGATCCGTTTGTCGCTGCCCGCGCTGGAGACCCTGGCGGTCATCGCCTACAAGCAGCCGGTCACGGTGCCCGAGATCAGCGACATTCGCGGCGTCGACTCCGGCGGCGTCATTGCGACTTTGCTCGACCGGAAGCTGATTACGACCGCGGGGCGCAAGGCGGTGATTGGCCGCCCGATCCTCTACAAGACCACCAAAGAGTTCCTCATGCGTTTCGGCTTGAAGGATGTCAGCGAGCTGCCCAGCATGGAGGAATTCGAGAAACTGGTCGCCGAATCGTTCCAGAGCGATCTGTTGCCGGCCGAGGGGCCGAGCGGAGCCGCCGAGCCCGCAGCCGAAGGGCTTGCGGCGCCCGGGACGGAAAGCCCGGCTGAGCCGGAAGCCAAGGCCGAGGACACAAGCGAAACCGCGGAGTACGAAGCAGCGACGGACGAGCACGTCGGGACCCACGCCAGCAAAGCCAGCGATTAGAATTGCGTTCCAGGACCACGCCCGGAAAGCCATTGCGATGCCAGCCGAGCGATTGCAGAAAATCATTGCGGCCGCCGGGATCGCCTCCCGCCGCAAGGCGGAAGAGCTGATTTCCGGCGGACACGTGCAAGTCAACGGGCAAACGGTGACCGCACTCGGCTCCAAGGCCGACCCCGAAAAGGATCACATCCGCGTGAACGGCAAGCTGCTGCACGGCGCCCAGCGGCACGTGTATTTCCTGGTGAACAAGCCCGTGGGCTACGTGACCACGGTGAGCGATCCGGAGAAGCGGCCCACGGTGATGGGCCTGATTCGCGGGGTCGGCAGCCGCGTGTATCCGGTGGGGCGGCTCGACTACGCGAGCGAAGGCCTGGTGCTCATGACCAACGACGGCGCGCTCGCGCACAAGCTGATGAAGGCCGCATCGCACGTTGCCAAAACCTACGTGGTGAAGGTGAGCGGCAGGCCCAGTGAAGAGGCGCTGGCGAAGTTGCGTGGCGGGCTCTCGATTGCCACCGATGAAGGCCGGCGCGTGCGCACAGCCCCCGCGAAGATTCGCCTGGTGAAAGACGCGCCTAATCCCTGGTACGAAATCACGCTGATTGAGGGGCGCAATCGCCAGATCCGGCGGATGTTCGAGGAAGTTGGCCATCATGTCGAGAAAATCAAGCGGGTGAAGTATGGCCCGCTGGCGCTCGACGTTCCGCCGGGAGAGTTTCGCCCCCTGACCCAGCTCGAACTCGACCGGCTGCGGACTGCGGCGGGGCAAAAAGCCTCCGAAGGGCCGCGGCGCACCGCCGCCTCTTGAACGGGCCATGGGTCGATTCTTCGAACTAGTCACCGATCCGGTACGCGCATTAGCGGAACCCGGCGATTCCTCGGTCCCGGTCCACGCGCCCCGGTCCTCGCTGATCCGGCTCAACGCGAATGAGAGCGCCTATGGCCCCTCCCCCAAAGCGGTGGCCGCGGTCCGCGAGGCCCTCGCCATCGGGCATGTTTATCCCGACGACGCCTCCCGGGCCCTGCGCGAGAAGCTGGCGGGGAAGCACGGCGTGCGCCCGGAGCAGGTCCTGATCGCAAACGGAACGACGGCGCTGCTCGGGGTCATTGCTCGCACGCTGCTGCGGCCGGGATTAAAGGCCCTCAGCAGCGAGTGCTCGTTCATCTCCTATCCCATGGTTACAGCGGCTGCGGGCGCGGAGTTCGTGACCGCGCCGCTGCGGGCAGGCGGCTACGATCTGGGAGCCATGCTGGCCCGCGTCGATCGAGACACCCGGGTCGTGTTCCTGGCGAATCCGAACAACCCCACCGGGACGCTGGTGAACGCGGCAGCAGTCGATGACTTCCTTGCCCAACTTCCCGGGCACGTAATCCTGGTTCTCGACGAGGCCTACTGCGACTATGCGGAATACTTTTCCGGCCGGCGCGGCATTGCCTATTCGCGCGCGATCGAATACGTCAAGGATGACCGCAATGTGGTCGTGCTGCGTACGTTCTCGAAAGCGCATGGCCTTGCCGGAATGCGCGTGGGCTACAGCGTGGCTGCCGAGGAGCTGACGGCCTATTTGGCCCGCATGCAGGACCTGTTCGCGGTATCGTCGTTAGCGCAAGCCGCGGCGCTGGCCGCGCTGGACGATGAGCAGCACGTGCGGCGTGCGGTGGAAAACAACGCGGAGCAGTTGGAATGGATGCGGCGGGAGCTGATGAGCCTGGGTTATCGACCGCTCCCGAGCTGGACGAACTTCCTCATGTTCGATGTCGGAGAGGATGCGCGGGACTTCGCCCGCCGGCTGCGGCGCGAGGGTGTGCTGGCCAGGCCGCTGGGATCCTGGGGAGCTCCGAACTGCATTCGAGTGACGCTCGGCACGGCCGAGCAGAACCGATTCTTCTGCAGCGCGCTGCACAAGGTGCGGGGCGGATTCCCGGCGAGCTCTTAGCCGACCACCAGCAAACCACCGGCAACCCCACAAGGCTTCTTTCCCCGGGGTGTTTCAGGGTTTGGCCACGATCAGGTCGGGATTGCAGGTCTGCGGGATATTGCTGCACAAGCTGCTCTTGTTGCTGGGATTGTTGTTGGTGAACGTCACCTGGGTCAGGTCATTCATCGAAATCGTGCTGAGCACGTGTACCGAAGCGTCACTGGCTCCGACGTAAAGCAGGCTGCCGTCGGAGGTCAGGGCGGCGTCGAGCGGAACCGGGTTCCCCGTCAACGGAATCGCCGACACGGTATTCACCTGGAGATCGAGCACAAAAACGCTCCCCAGGTTGCTGGCGAGAACGTAGGCCCGGGAGTAGTCCGGCGCCAGCAACAGCTTCAGCGGCGTAAAGGGGCCCTGGCCCAGGTTGACGAAGCTGGTCTGCGTGCCCATCACGCGAAACGGACAGGTGCCAGACAGGGGGGCCTCGACGGGATTGGTAAAGGTGAACACATCCACCCCCGGCGACTCGACGCCGACCGCGTGGATTCCGTCCGGGACCGCGGCAAACAGGGTGGGGGCGCTCGAAGGAAATGCCGCTGCCTCGGCGTAGGTCGTGTCGCAGGCGTTGCGCAGCGTCACCCCGCCGGGCCCCGCGAGGTAGGCAAGCGCCCCGTTCGGGAAGAAAGAAACCGCGGTCGGCGTCGAGGTCAGCGGCACCGGCTTGGTGGCAAAGATCGTGGAGTAGACGTACAAAGTGGAAGGCCCGCCCGGAGGGCTGCTGATCAGGAAAATCTTCAGCCCGTCGGGGGAGAAGGCCGCAGCGGTCACGTTGTTCAGCAGCAGGGGGGTGGCGCTGGGGCTGCCTGTACCACTCAATCCCCTAACGATATACGCCTGGTTGGGCTGGGACTGGGTATCTGAGACGACCGCGGTGTCCCCGGCGAGAGAGAGCGCCAGGATCTTCCCTGGAATGCTCGGGATCTGGGTGACGGCATTGCTGGTCGCGGCCGGGGTGAAGATCATCAATCCCGCCGCACTGCCGAGAAATATTTTGCTGCTGGCGGCTGTCTGCCCGGCGGGAAACGCTGCCGAGTTCGGGGCGCTGGGCAGGGTGGTACTGGCCCCAACGCTATTGTCCTTGACCGAGACCGGGAAGATCAGCGGCTGGCAGCCGGGGATGGGGGTGCCGGTGGAGTCGACGCACTGCGTACTGGTCACGTAGACCGTTCCGGAGGTCTGCGGATTTCCCGTGATCAGGCCGGTGATCGGAGTGCCCAGGGGAGTTCCCGACGGGGTGGTGGTGGAATAGACCACTTGGGGCGGTTCGGTGCCCACATTGCAGCCCGGCGGCGCACAGACCGCGGAGAAACTTGCGCCCCCCGGAGCGTGGGTCGATACCGTACTGATTCCCGCGTTTACGCCGGAAGATGGGGCGGCGCCCGCGGTGGCGTTGGCCGGAGAAGTCGAGACAAAGGTCAGCACCGGGATGGGATTGTCGAGGGTGAAGCCGAGCCGATCGGTCACGGTCGGGGTGATGGTGATCCCCCCGCTGGCGTTGCTGGTCACGGCAAACGTCGTATTCGAGATGTCGTTGCCGACCTGCAGGTTGACCGACTTCACCAGGCAGGTTTCAAACACCAGCGGCTGGCTGGTGACCCCCGAAACGCTGGCGAAGACCTGCGTCTTGCCCGGGACGGCGGCGGTGAACCGCGCCTGGGTGATCTGATTCCCGTTGTTGTTGTTCAGTTCCGGGTCGTTCGTGCTTACTTTGGCGACGGTGGCGTTTGTCTGCGAGAAGGTGAACGACCCCACCGTGTTGGTGATGTCGATCGGGGTCCCGTTCACCACGCGAAATGCCTGGGCCTGAAAATCGCGGTAATTCAGGATTCCGGGTTGCTGCGAGAGCGTGACGCAATCGGGCTGGGGAGGCGTGTTGGGTGGCAGGAACGGGGTCAGCGAGATGGCATCCACGTGCTGGTGCACGTATACGAGGACGGGCGGGCTGACCACTCCATTGGCGGTGGCAGTGACCTGGGTGACCCCGACGCCGTTGGGCTGACAGACCTGGCCCAGGCTGTCCCATTGTCCGGCGCAGGCCAGCCCGCCAGCCGAGGGGACGAAGGTCAGGACGCTAGGGTTGCTTGAGGTATAAACCACCGGGACGCCCGACAGCGCATTGCCGGCGCCATTCAGGACGGAGGCGTTGAACTGCAGGGTAGCGCCCATATCCAGGCTGCTGCTGGTCGGCGACAGATTGACCTTGGTGGGAGTTCCGACCGGGTTGGTGGAGGTGGCGCTGCCGCCGCAACCGGTAAGGCTGGCCAGGAATAAGGAAGGAATCAGAACCGCGCAGACCCGGGATAAAACCTGACGCATGCATCCTCCCCGCCGGGCTGGCGCAGCCATCGGCGAGCGTCGTTCTTCTGATGGAAAAGGCTCAGTGTAGAGGGCAAACCCACTTTTGGGCAAGCGCGGCGCGCCCGGCCCTCCGTGTGCTTTCAGATGCGAAGCGGCGGGTTGACGATGTTCCCCGCGAATTGTTATATTCATACGGTTCCGCGAGTTCATTCTGGCTTGCCTGTACGCGGTAGGTTTGAGCGCCGTTCCATGCTTTCGCGCGGCACCTCCGAAGAAGTTGGCTGAGCTTTAGAGATTCCATGCTTTCCGGTCGCAGGATCGGAAAGCTTCCTCGCTGAAATGCTTCGCGAACACCCCGGCGAGGGGCTATGCGGGGCGAAGCGGACGAAACGGAGCACCTCCGAACCAAGGCCTGGTGCCACCGTCGGCCGCGACAGTCTGATTTGGGAAACTAGCGAATCTTCCCTTCGGGGGCGGGACCCCTGGCAGGGAAATTATGTCTGGCCTGCGCCAGTCAGCCCGGCAACGGGAAGAGTAGAACGAGCGCCGTTGCGAGTGAGCGCCCCGGTGCGGACGCGCTCGCCCCGCGAGCGACTCAAGGAGCAGAAGAGTGCCTACGTTCAACCAGTTGGTGCGTTCCGGACGCCAGAAGCCCCGCTACAAGACGGCCAGCCCGGCGTTGCAGTCCTGCCCGCAGAAGCGCGGGGTCTGCACGCGCGTGTACACCCAGACGCCCAAGAAGCCGAACTCGGCGCTGCGCAAAGTGGCGCGCGTGCGGCTGACCAACGGCATTGAAGTGACCACCTACATTCCCGGGATCGGCCACAACCTGCAGGAGCACTCGATCGTGCTGATCCGCGGGGGCCGCGTGAAGGACCTGCCCGGCGTCCGCTACCACGTGGTGCGCGGCACGCTCGACGCGGTCGGGGTGGCCAACCGCAACCAGGGCCGCTCGAAATACGGCGCCAAGCGGCCGAAGAAGGCGTAAGGACAGTGGCTGGGCGTCAGTCGCGGGTCGCCAGCTAAGGCCGGGGAAGGGTTCAACGTTTCAGGGTCGAGCAGCAAGGCTCGAATCCCGCGGCTCAAGCTAAGAGCTAGCAGCGAAGGGCCAGGAGCTGATTTTTCATGCCTCGCAAAGGACATATTGCCAAGCGCGGAGTCGCCCCGGATCCGGTGTATCAGTCGGACCTGGTGACCAAGTTTGTGAACTCGATGATGTGGGCGGGCAAGAAGTCGACCGCCCAGGGCATCTTCTACGAAGCCATCAACCAGCTGCAGCAGAAGGGCGGCGATGAAGGCCTGAAGCTGTTCAAGAAGGCGGTCGAAAACTGCAAGCCGCTGCTGGAAGTCAAGACCCGCCGCGTGGGCGGCGCCAACTACCAGGTCCCGGTCGAGGTCAATGCCGACCGGCGCACCTCGCTGGCGATCCGCTGGCTGATCACGTACGCGCGCGGCCGCGGCGAAAAAGGCATGACCGACAAGTTGACCAACGAATTGCTGGACGCGGCCAACAACCGCGGCGCGGCCATCAAGAAGAAAGAAGACGTGCATCGCATGGCCGAAGCCAACAAGGCGTTCGCGCATTACCGCTGGTAGAAGAGCAGCAGTGCGGTCGTGGCCGTGAGCTTTTGGCTGGAGTCCTGAGCCGCGAACGGTTTGGCCAAAGGCTTGAGAGCTGATTTTGGAGCCCCAGAAAGAAGAGATCGAAATCCCGTGCCCCGTACTGTCCCATTAGAGCGTTGCAGGAACATCGGCATCATGGCGCACATCGATGCCGGCAAGACCACGACGACGGAGCGCATCCTGTTCTACACCGGCAGGACGCACCGCATCGGCGAGGTCCATGAAGGCACGGCCACGATGGACTGGATGGAGCAGGAGCAGGAGCGCGGCATCACCATCACGTCGGCGGCGACGACCTGCACCTGGCGCGACATCCGCATCAACATCATTGACACGCCCGGCCACGTCGACTTTACCGCCGAGGTGGAGCGCTCGCTGCGGGTGCTCGACGGCGCGGTCGCCGTGTTTGACGCGGTCCACGGCGTACAGCCGCAGTCGGAAAAAGTATGGCGCCAGGCCGACAAATACGGCGTTCCGCGAATTTGCTTCATCAACAAGATCGACAAGATGGGCGCCGATTTCGAGCATGCCATCGATACCATCCGCAAGCGCCTCAACGCCAAGCCGGTAGCGATCCAGATTCCCATCGGACAGGAAGACAAGTTCCGCGGAGTGGTGGACCTGATCGGCATGAAGGCCATCGTCTGGAAAGACGAGACCATGGGCGCGGAGTACGTGACCGAGCCCATCCCGGCGGAGTTGCAGAAGAAGGCCGAGGCCTTCCACACCCAGCTGGTGGAGACGGTGGCCGAAAACGACGACGAGATCCTGCACAAATTCCTGGAAGGCGAAGAAATCAGCGCGGAGGCGCTGCGGGCCTCGCTGCGCAAGTCCACCATCGCGCTGAAGTTGTTCCCGGTGGTCGTCGGCACGGCGTTCAAGAACAAGGGAGTGCAGCCGCTGCTCGACGCGGTGGTGGACTACCTGCCCTCCCCGCTCGATACGCCGGAGACGCGCGGCATTGATCCGAACACCGGGAAACAGATCACGCGCAAGGCGGACGACCAGCAGCCGTTCTCGGCCCTGGCGTTCAAGATCATGGCCGATCCGTTCGTCGGCCAGCTGACCTTCATTCGCGTGTACTCCGGGCAGCTGAAGTCGGGCGAGTCGGTCCTGAACTCGCGCACGCTGAAGACCGAGCGCATCGGCCGCCTGCTCAAGATGCACGCCAACAAGCGCGAAGATATCCAGGAGATTCTCGCCGGCGACATCTGCGCCGTGGTCGGACTGAAGAATGTCGGCACCGGGGACACGATCTGCGACGAACGGCACCCGATCACGCTCGAGTCGATCGAGTTCGCCGTGCCGGTGATCTCGGTCGCGGTCGAGCCCAAGACCAAGGCCGACCAGGAAAAGATGGGCATGGCGCTGGGCAAGCTGGCGCAGGAAGACCCCACCTTCAAGGTGCACACCGATCCCGACAGCGGACAGACCATCATCAGCGGCATGGGCGAGCTGCACCTGGAAATCATCGTCGACCGCATGATGCGCGAGTACAAGGTCGAAGCCAACGTGGGCAAGCCGCAGGTCGCCTATCGCGAGACCATCCGCAAGCCTGCCGAAGCCGAGGGCAAGTACATCCGCCAGACCGGCGGCCGCGGCCAGTACGGCCACGCCAAGCTGCGCCTGGAACCCAACGAGCCCGGCAAGGGCTACGAGTTCATTAACGAGATCGTGGGCGGCGTGGTGCCGAAGGAATACATCAAGCCGATCGACCAGGGCATTCAGGAAGCCATGGAAGGTGGCGTTCTGGCCGGCTATCCCATGGTCGATGTGAAGGCCACGCTTTACGACGGCAGCTACCACGAAGTCGACTCCAACGAAATGGCGTTCAAGATCGCCGGCTCGATGGCCTTCAAGGAAGCCGCGCGCAAGGCCAGCCCGGTGATTCTCGAACCGGTCATGTCGGTGGAGGTGGTTACGCCCGAGGACTTCGCGGGAACCATCATGGGCGACCTGAGCGCGCGCCGGGGGCGCATCGAAGGCATGGAGCACCGCGCCGGCTCGCAGGTGATCAAGGCGATCGTGCCGCTGTCGGAAATGTTCGGCTACGCCACGCACATGCGTTCTTCGACGCAGGGCCGCGCCGAGTACTCGATGCACTTTGCACGGTACGAGGAGGCTCCGCGTTCTGTCGCGGAGGAGATCATCGCCAAAGTGCAGGGCACGGCAAAGTAATAGCGCCGGCGTCTGGCCGGCCCGAAGGCGGGCGGAGCCCGCTGACAAAGAGTTTGCGCGAGAAGCGACAAGCTAGGAGCTGAGAGCGGAGATATGGCGAAGGAAAAATTTGAGCGTACCAAGCCGCACTGCAACGTGGGGACGATCGGGCACATTGATCACGGCAAGACGACGTTGACGGCGGCGATCACGAAGGTGTTG
>Ga0209062_1000340_pt1 | contig 160990 bp, 148 predicted proteins | sample Coa_R2_2_FD_187158 | JGI IMG/M metagenome (GOLD analysis project Ga0209062, IMG submission 187158) | Surface soil microbial communities from Centralia Pennsylvania, which are recovering from an underground coalmine fire - Coalmine... | ecosystem: Environmental > Terrestrial > Soil >...
CAAGGGCTGGCAGTCGCGCTGGTTGCCGAGAAGACCTACAAAGACCTGCTGGTCGAAGATTTACAACTGCGTAAAGTGATTCGCAAGGAACTGGCTTCGGCTGGGGTTTCGCGCATTGAAATTGAGCGCCCGGCAGCACGCCAGGTTTCTGTCACCATCCATACCGCCAAGCCAGGGATTGTGATTGGCAAAAGCGGCCAGAAGGTGGAAGACCTGCGCCAGCAGCTTGAGCGTGAGACCAATAAGAAAATCCGGCTGAATATCGTGGAGATTCGCCAGCCAGAGACCGATGCGTATCTGGTGGCGAAAGGGATTGCAGAACAGCTTGAGAAGCGTATCTCGTTCCGCCGCGCGATGAAGCAGGCGGTGCAGAAGGCGATGCGCGCAGGCGCTAAGGGGATCAAGGTGGTGGTTGGTGGACGGCTGGGAGGCGCCGAAATCGCTCGCAGCGAGAAGGAAGTTGAGGGGAAGGTACCGCTGCAAACGCTGCGCGCTGATATTGATTTTGATTACGCTGAGGCGCATACCACGTTTGGGGTGATTGGGGTCAAGGTTTGGATTTACCGGGGGGATGTGCTGCCTGATAAGCGACGGATGGAAGTGTCCGCAGTGCCCGAAGTAGTGCCGGTGACGCCTGGTGCAGCGGGTGGCCGTGAAGAGCGCCGCGGCGAGCGCCCCAGGCGTGAGCGCGGGCCTGGCGGTCCACGCGGCGAGCGGGGCAGCTTTAGCGGTCCACGCGGCGAACGCCCTCCCCGGCCAGCAGGTGATCGCCCGCCGCGTGCGGCGGGTGAACGCCCTCCACGCGGAGAGGGCGCTCCAGCAGGTGATCGCCCGCCGCGTCCGGCAGGTGAGCGCTTCCCACGCGGCCCGCGCCCGGAGCGTCCACCGCGCCCGGCGAGCGCCGAGCAACCGGCGCCACCTGCGCCGGTTGAGTCAAGCCCAGCCGGGAATCCTCCTGATGAGCCAGTGCCGCCGCGCCCTGAGGAAGAGCCGGGAAGCTAAGATAAGGGGTCGGGGGTGATGTACCCCTTCTGTTGAGGAGTAGAAATATGTTGTTGTCACCATCAAGGGCAAAGCACCGCAAGCAACATCGTGGGCGCATGCACGGCGAAGCGCAGCGTGGGAGCGAGATTGCTTTTGGTGAGTTTGGCCTACAGGCCCTGGAGCCATGCTGGCTCGAGGCACGCCAGATCGAGGCGGCTCGTATTGCGCTTACTCGTTATATTAAACGTGGCGGCAAGGTCTGGATTCGTGTCTTCCCAGATAAACCTGTCACAGCAAAACCTGCCGAAACTCGTATGGGCAGTGGCAAGGGGGCACCGGACCACTGGGTTGCTGTGATTAAACCTGGCCGGATCATTTTTGAGTTGGGTGGGGTGAAAGAGGAACTGGCAAAAGAAGCGATGCGCCTGGCTGCTCATAAGCTGCCGATCCAGACAAAGTTTATTGTCAAAGGGGAGGTGGAAAGTGTCGAAGCTTAGTGAGCGGCGCAAACAAATTCGTGAGTTTACCACCGCTGAAGCGGAGCAAGAACTGGAGCGCCTGCGCCGACAGTTATTCGATTTGCGTATCCAGAAAGAGCGCGGCGAAGTTAAAAATAACCGGCAGTTTACCCAGGTTCGCACAGATATTGCCCGCTTGATGTATCAATTAGACCTGCTGGCGTTGGCGGAAGAGGAAGCGGCGCTGGAGGCAGAGGGGGAAGCGTTGGAGGAAGAAGCTGCCGAAGAGGAGGCTGCTGAGGAAGAGACCGCCGAGGAGGCGGAAGAAGAGGCAGAGAGTGAGGCTGAGCAGGCGGAAGCGGATGAAGAGGCATCGGCCAAAGAGGAAGAGGCATAAGCGATGAGCGTACAGCCACCTGTTGAAACTGCTCACGCCTCTGCTGGGAAGAGAGGGCGCCAGCAGAAGGTCGGGCGAGTTGTCAGTAATAAGATGCAAAAAACGATTGTGGTTGCGGTTGAGTCGCTGAAGAAGCACCGCATCTACAAAAAGACGTATAAGGTGACGCGCAAGTTTAAGGTGCATGATGAGACCAATGCGGCCAACATGGGCGATATTGTGCGCATCGAGGAAACGCGCCCGCTCAGCAAGGAGAAGCGCTGGCGGCTGGTCGAGATTTTGACGGCCAGCGCGCAAACGCCTCCAGTAGAAGAGGTAGCGGCGGCTGATGTAGATGAGGAGCTGATTAGCAGTGGTGAAGAGGAAGAGGAGGATGAGCCGTGATTCAGGTGCAAACACGCTTGAAAGTGGCGGATAACACCGGGGCGAAGGAAATCATGTGCATTCGCATCCTGGGCGGCTCAGCCAAGCGCTACGCCGGAGTCGGTGATATTATTAAAGCCTCCGTGAAGCAAGCCGCGCCAAATGGGTCTGTCAAGAAGGGCGAGGTCGTGACAGCGGTAATCGTGCGAGTTGCCAAAGAATACGGTCGGCCCGATGGTTCGTATATTCGCTTTGATGAGAATGCAGCGGTGATCCTGGTTGCGGGCAACAATCCGCGTGGCACCCGTATTTTTGGACCTGTTGCCCGTGAGCTGCGTGATCGCAACTTTATGAAGATAATCTCTCTGGCGCAAGAGGTTCTCTAGGGGCGTCAGTTTTGCGCATCTTGCTTACAAGGGGTGAGAGAAGGCTTTATGGCTGTCAAGGAGAAAGAGCAGCGACCGTTGCATCTGGCGCAGCTCCATGTGAAGAAGGGCGATACCGTCCTTTTGCTGGCTGGCAAGGATCGCGGGAAGCGCGGGACGGTCTCGAAGACGCTGCCGCGCGAGAATAAGATTGTGGTGGAAGGGTTGAATGTGGTGAAGCACCATGTACGCGCAGGTGGGCCGATGCGCCAGCCGGGCATTGTGGATAAAGCCATGCCCTTGCACGCCTCGAACGCGATGGTGATCTGCACCGAATGCGGCGAGCCGACGCGCATCGCTCACGAACGACGCCCGCAGGGCGCCGATCAAAAAGAGCGGGTGGTGCGTATCTGCAAGCATTGTGGCAAGGTCATTCAGGATCAGGCAAGGAGTTAGACGCCGTGGCAATACCAAGACTGAAAGAGAAGTATCGCCAGGAAGTGGTTCCAGCGCTGCAAAAGGAGTTTCGCTACTCCAACGTGATGCAGGTACCGGCGCTCCATAAAGTGGTCATCAATATTGGCATGGGCGAGGCGATCCAGAACACGAAGGCGATGGATAACGCAGTGCGCGACCTGACCGATATTACCGGCCAGAAGCCGGTGGTGACGCGCGCCAAGCGTTCGGTTGCAGCCTTTAAGCTGCGCGAAGGCATGCAGATTGGCTGCATGGTGACGCTGCGCGGCGACCGGATGTACTACTTCCTGGATAAGCTGATGAATGTGGCGCTGCCACGATTGCGCGATTTTCAGGGCATCTCTCCCGATGCCTTTGATGGTCGTGGCAACTATACGCTGGGCATTCGTGAGCAGTTGGTGTTCCCCGAAGTGGATTATGATAAGGTGGATAAGGTGCGCGGCATGGAGATCACGGTGGTAACGACGGCCCGCACCGACGAGGAAGGGCGGCGGCTGCTCAAGTTGCTGGGCATGCCGTTCAGGAGTTAAGTACGATGGCAAAAATCTCAATGATTGTGAAGTCCAAGCGCAAGCCCAAGTATAAGGTGCAGCAGCATAATCGTTGCAACCTCTGTGGTCGCCCGCGCGCCTATATGCGGAAGTTTGGTCTCTGTCGGATTTGTTTCCGGCAACTGGCGCTGCGTGGAGAACTGCCTGGCGTTACGAAGTCTAGCTGGTAGGCTGCGAGGAGGAATCGTTATGAACATGACCGATCCCATCGCCGATATGCTGACACGCATCCGCAATGCGATCATGGCGCGGCATACCCGTGTCGCAATCCCTGCCTCGAAGATGAAGCTCGGCATTGCACGCATCCTCAAGGAAGAGGGCTATATTAAGGATTTTGACATCCTGAAGGATAATCCGCAGGGCACGATTCGCATTACCCTGAAATACGTGGAAAAGCGTCCGGTGTTGACGCAGCTCAAGCGCGTCAGCCGACCAGGGCTGCGCGTGTACACCAAGAGGGATGATATTCCGCGCGTGCGTGGAGGGGTTGGCACGGCGATTATTTCGACGCCCCAGGGGCTGATGACTGGTCGGCGCGCGTATCAGCTTGGGCTTGGCGGCGAGGTTATTTGCTATGTCTGGTAGCTGGGAAACGCGGCAAGGCATCTGCTGTGCTGCTGATCGCTGGCTCTCAGAAAGGAGGTAAGAATGTCGCGCATTGGCAAAGCGCCAATTCCCGTGCCGTCTGGGGTGAAGGTCCAGCTTGGGGAGGGCAATACCGTGACGGTGACGGGACCCAAGGGCGCGCTGACCCGCTCGTTTCACCCGGATGTGCAGATTGCGCTGGAAGATGGAAAGATTGTGGTAAATCGCCCCAGCGAGAGCAAGCAGCATAAAGCACTGCATGGCCTGACGCGGACGCTGGTGGCAAATATGGTAACGGGCGTGACCCAGGGATTCACCAAGAACCTGGAGATTAATGGGGTTGGCTACCGCGTGGCGAAAGTGGGCAATAATCTGGTCTTCCAGGTGGGCTACTCCCATCCGATTGAGTTCGATCCACCGCCAGGCATCCAGTTTGCGGTGGAAGGCACGACAAAGCTGAGCGTCTCCGGGATCGATAAATATATGGTCGGCCAGGTGGCGGCGCAGATTCGCAGCATTCGCAAGCCAGAACCCTATAAGGGCAAGGGCATTAAATACGCGACGGAAGTGATTCGGCGCAAAGCTGGCAAGGCTGGCAAAGTGGGCGGCAAGAAGAAGTAAGCCGCTAAAAGCACAGCATGTGCGAACGCTGCTGGTCTCGTAGGGAGTGCCGGGGCAGGCAGGAGACGTAGTGCCGATCACGTCTCTGCAAGTGACTGCCAGGCAAAACCTCTGGCAGCGACTGCATACACTGATGAAGGGTGAGCTATGATAAAGAGTTTCAATGCAAACAAAGCGCGGCTGCGGCGGCACCGGCGCGTGCGCAAGCGTGTGCAGGGCACGGCGGAGCGCCCCCGGCTTTCCGTCTTCCGCAGCGCGGAGCATATCTACGCGCAGATCATTGACGACCAGCATGGGCATACGCTGGCAGCGGCGTCTTCGCTGGAAAAAGCGATACGCGAGGCTGCCAAAGCCAATGGGGCGTCGCCTGCTAAGGGTGCGGGGGCGACCCAAAAGGCACAGAAGGCGAGCGCCAAAGGAGACCAGGCTGCCAGGGCTGAGGCTCCCGCTGGCAAGGGCGAGAAAGCTGGAAAGAGCGGCAAAGGCGAGCAGGTGGCAGCTCCTCCCCCGCCGTCGGTGGCTGACTCGTCGGAAGATGCGCAGGTGCCTCCCGGTCTCAAGGGCATTGCCACGAATCATAAGGTGGTGGTGGCACAATCTGTGGGACGCCTGATTGCTGAGCGCGCCAAGGCGCGCGGCATTACCAGGGTAGTCTTTGATCGTGGCGGTTATATTTATCATGGTCGTGTGGCTGCCCTGGCTGCCGGGGCGCGCGAAGGCGGCCTGGACTTCTAGCGAGGAATAACATGCCAAGGATAGATGCTTCAAAGCTGGGGAATCTTGAGGAGACGGTGGTGCAGGTCAGCCGCGTTGCCAAGGTGGTCCAGGGTGGTCGGCGCTTCAGCTTTCGTGCGCTGGTCGTCGTGGGAGATCGCAATGGGCATGTCGGCTCAGGACTTGGGAAAGCTACGGAGGTACCGGAGGCGATTCGCAAAGGCGTCGAGGATGCCAAAAAGCATCTGATTCAGGTGCCGCTTGCGGGAACCACGATTCCCTATATGGTCAAACAGACGTTTGGTGCCTCAGAGGTGCTGCTGAAGCCCGCGGCTCCGGGCACCGGGGTGATCGCGGGAGGCGCCGTGCGCGCGGTGGTCGTGGCTGCTGGCATCCGCGATATTCTGACGAAATCGCTGGGCAGTTCTACTGCGCTGAATACCGTCGCGGCAACAATGGCGGCGCTGCGCGAGATGCGTTCGCCAGAGGCTGAGGCGGCGCGCCGTGGTCGAACGGTTGCTGATCTGGTTGGCCCGCGTCGCGCGGCCCAATTGGCCGAGCAGGCCAGCATGGCGGCCCTTGAGGCGCCAGTGATTGAGCGCGAACGCGAGGAGCGCGCCCCGCGTGGCGAACGTTCTGATCGCGGCCCGCGTGGCGAGCGTGGCGAACGTGGCGAGCGCGGTGAGCGCGGTGAGCGTGGCGGTGAGCGCGGTGGTCGTGGTTCCGGTGGTTCTGGCGGTCGGCGTCGCCCATAGCAGACGCTGAGAGCGTTGTACGGCTTCTGACAGTTGAGCAGAAATGGAGGATGTGGCTGCTTCCCCTGCGCTTCAGGCGCCAGGGTCCCTGCCGCATAACGTTTGATGAGCAAGTTGCGAATAACCTGGGTGAAGAGCGCGATTGGTCATCCTATGCCCCAAAAACGGACGATTCGGGCGCTGGGGTTCCATCGGCTGCATCAGGTGGTGGAGCATGAAGATAATCCGAGCGTGCGCGGGATGGTGCAGAAAGTGAGCCATCTTGTGCGTGTGGAGGAGGTAGCCCAGTGAGACTTTCCGATTTGCAGGCGCCCGCTGGCGCTCGCAGACAAAAACGCCGCGTGGGGCGGGGTCATGGTTCTGGTCGTATGAAGACCGCCGGACGCGGTACCAAGGGCCAGAAGGCACGCACTGGCGGCAATGTTCCGTCCTGGTTTGAAGGCGGACAACTGCGGCTGTCGCGCCGTTTGCCCTTCATTAAAGGGTTCAATAATCTCTTTAAGCGCGAGTATGCTGTTGTGAATGTCGGGCAGCTTCAGATTTTTGAGCCATCCAGCCAGGTGACGGCTGAGACATTGGCAGAGGCTGGTCTGATACGAGCATCGGCGGCCAGGGGGTTGATTAAAATCCTGGGCGATGGCGATCTCGACCGACCGCTGAATATCCGCGCGCATAAATTCTCGGCGAGCGCGAGAGCGAAAATTGAGGGAGCTGGCGGGACAGTTGAGGAGATTGTCGTCAACGTCCCGGCTCGCACCAAGCGAGCTAAGAAGCCAGCGGCGAAAGCCTGATGATGGGGCACATTGCCGGGGTGAACCGCCCCACGAGGGGATGGATGAGCAGAGCAGCCAGTTTTCCAGTTCCCCTATCTGGCTGCTCATATCTCGGCGTTTCATTCGTTATGTGTAATGAATACGCTGCGAAGCTGACAACGATACTCCGAAAAACGGGTATAATTTGCTCAAGCAGTGGTGATCGTCTTTCATCTTGGCTCTGCTGAGTTCCTGGTGACTTCCAGGTTGCGGGTGAACCAGGACAGGTAGATCGGAGGCATCTATGTGGGAGCGTCTACGCAGCATGTGGACGATTCCAGACTTGCGGAATAAGATTCTCTTCACGTTAGGTATGTTGCTGGTCTTCCGCCTGGTTGCGCATGTGCCAGTGCCGGGCATTGATCCCACCCAGCTACAAAGTGCGCTGGGCAAAAACCCGCAGTATGGTCAGCTCTTCGGTCTGCTGGATGTCTTCTCTGGCGGGTCGCTTCAGCAATTCTCGGTAGCGGCGCTGGGGGTCTATCCCTACATTACGGCCTCCATTGTGATGCAGTTGATCGTGCCCATCTTTCCACGCCTGGAAGCGCTCCAGAGAGAAGGCGGCGAGGCCGGGCGGACGCGCATTAGCCAGTATACGCGCGTGATGGCCGTTCCGCTGGCGTTTCTCCAGGCATTTGGGCAGAGCGCCATCTTTGTGCAGCTTGGGGCGATCTCTCAAGGCCAGTTTAACCTTTTTAGCGCGGCGACGTTTCTGCCCACGTTTGCCACTCTCGTGACCCTGACCACTGGAACGATCTTCCTGGTCTGGTTGGGCGAGGTCATCACCGAGAATGGCATTGGCAACGGCATTTCGCTGATTATCTTTGCAGGCATTGTCAGCCGCCTGCCCTCAGATGTTGGAACCCTGGTGATTAGTACCGGCGCGGGCGGGGTAACAAATACGACCAACATTGTGCAGATTGCTGTCTTTATCGCCGTTGTGGCCTTGATTATTGTCTCGATTGTCTTTATCTACCAGGCGCAGCGTCGCGTGCCCGTGCAGTATCCAACGAAGCGCATGGTGGGGCGTGATCGCTACGCCGGTTCGAGCCAGACGGCCTATATTCCTATCCAGGTCAATATTGCGGGGATGATCCCGCTCATCTTTGCTCAATCGATGCTGATCTTCCCGGTCATTCTGTCGTCATATCTGGCATTTAGCTCAAACACTGGGGTTGCCAATTTCTTTACCAATGTACGCAGCATTGTCGACCCGTCGCACTGGTGGTACTGGGCAGCGTTCTTTGTGCTGGTGGTCCTCTTTACCTTTTTCTACGCGATGGTGATCTGGCAGCAGCAAAACTTGCCGGAGAGTCTTCAAAAGCAAGGGGCGATTATTCCAGGCATTCGGCCAGGGCCAAAGACGCAGCAATATCTGGATGCGGTACTCAGGCGCATTACCCTGGCTGGCGCGCTGTTCCTGGGGGTTATCTCCGTTCTTCCGGCGTTCTTCCTGGTTAATGGCACGCAGTTGCTCAGCGCGGCAGCGCTGCTGATTGCTGTAGGGGTGGTGTTGGATACCGTTAAGCAGCTAGAGGCGCAGATGGTGATGCGCAACTATTCTGGTTTCCTGCGCTAGATGCCCAGGGGCTGTCTGTGCATCCTTTGACTGGCTGCCAATGCTGGCAGCGTGAAGGTTCCTGTGAGCGGCGTGGCACATGGGAACGGTTAAAGGCGAGGAGAGGGAGACTCCAGGTAGCGAGGGGTGATCCGCTGTGGCGGCTTTAAGAGCCTCTCTCTAAGAGAGCGTCTCCTCAGCGTTGAGCAAAGGTGGCAATGTGGATATTCTTTTGCTGGGCGCTCAGGGATCTGGCAAGGGAACCCAGGCGGATATTCTGGCCGCAAAACTGGGAACTCCGCACGTAGCCAGTGGTGATCTGTTGCGCGATGCGATCAATCGAGATACATCAACAGGTAAACAAGCGAAAGTCTATTATGATCGCGGTGATCTGGTTCCCGACGCGATCATGGTGGCGATGTTTCTGGAGCGGCTGGCGGAGCCAGATTGTGCCAATGGGGTGATCCTGGACGGCTTTCCGCGCACGCTGGCGCAGGCTGAAGCGCTTGACCAGGCGCTGGCTTCAGTTGGCCGGTCAGTCGAGCGAGTGATCTATTTGAAGGCTGATCCAAATGTGCTGGTGCAGCGGCTGGCGAATCGCTATATCTGCCGGGCGCGGCAGCATCCCTACAATCTGATTACCAATCCGCCGAAGCGACCGGGCATTTGTGATATTGATAGCAGCGAGTTGTATCAGCGCAGCGATGATACGGAAGAAGCCGTGCGGCGGCGGCTGGCGATCTTCTTCAGCGAGACGATCAAGCTGCTGGACTACTACGGGGAGCGGGGGAAGGTGCGTGAGGTGAATGCGGAACAGTCCATTCAAGATGTCACCCGCAGTATCTTGCAGGTGCTGGATATGCAGCGCTGAAGGCAGAAGGAGCGAGCGACCTGACGATGGCGATCATCACCAAGTCGAAAACAGAACGGGAAGAGATGCGGGAGGCCGGGGCGCTGGTAGCCGAGATTTTAGAGACGCTTGCCCAGGCGGTGCGTCCAGGGATTACGACGGCTGAGTTAGACGCGCTGGCCGCCAGCGAACTGGCACGACATGGTGCTACCTCGAACTTCAAGGGGTATCATGGAAACCTCTATTTCCCCGGCACGATCTGCGCTTCGGTAAATGATGAAGTTGTGCATGGCATCCCTGGTCCGCGTGTCTTGAAAGAGGGAGACATCATCAGCATCGACTTCGGTGCGGTCTATAATGGTTGGAATGGGGATTCGGCAATTACAGTACCGGTTGGCAGGATTTCGGCAGCGGCTGAGCGGCTGCTGCGCGTGACGCAAGAAGCATTGAAGGCTGGTATTGCCCAGGCGCGCGCTGGCAATCGCGTGCAGGATATTGGGCGAGCTGTGCAGCAGTACGTGGAGGCGGCAGGCTTCTCAGTGGTGCGCTACTATGGCGGGCATGGCATTGGGCGTTCTATGCACGAAGAGCCGCAGGTATTGAACTATGTTGATGCCAGCCAGCATAACCCCCTCTTGCTGCCTGGTATGGTGATTGCTATCGAGCCAATGGTGAATGCTGGCGGCGCGGAGACGCGCGTGTTGGAAGATCAATGGACCGTTGTTACTGCCGATGGAAGCCTCTCTGCCCATTTTGAGCATACGGTTGCTATTACGACAGGCGATCCTGATATTCTGACGCTTCCACGCCCGCGATCAGAGATGGCTTGATCTGAGGTGTGTCTTCCAGACTGCACGGCGGCCAAATATTCCTCTTTGGAAGGGTTGCGAAGTACACACATCTATGCTATAATTTGAAGTTGGCTGCGACTTCGTATCAGGTCGCAGCCGCGCCAGAAAGCATTCATTGGCGATAATAGGGAAGGGGTGCTATGCCAAAAAAAGATGCCCTTGAATATGAAGGAGTCGTCACGGAGGCGCTGCCGAATGCCCAATTTCGTGTCGAGTTGAGCAACGGCCACAAAGTTCTTGCTTATTTGTCTGGCAAGATGCGCACCAATTTTGTGCGTGTTGTTCCTGGCGATAAGGTACGGGTGGTGCTTTCCGAATATGATCTGGATCAGGGGCGTATTATCTGGCGTGTGAGAGCGTAGCGAGTGGCATCCGCTCAATACTGGCAAGACCCTGCCTGAATTACAATCGTGCGTGAGCGAGGCAGGGCATTTTACATCCTTGAGTGTGGCCTGCCACTCCATGTGGCTTGCGGCAAGTGTCATTATCTGGCTTCTTAAACTTGTTCCATGCGTTTCTGACTTTTTTCCTGTTGCCCCACCCTGGCAACGGGCAGTACCCAACGAAGGGAGGGCGTGGCTCGTCTTCATCTGATGCGCAGGATGGAGAGTGGTTGCGCAGATCGATATGAAGGTGCGTGCTTCTGTCAAGCCGCGCTGCCCGGATTGTAAAGTGATCCGTCGGCGTCGCGTTGTGATGGTCATCTGTAGCAAGTACCCGAAGCATAAGCAGCGGCAAGGGTGAAAGAATGCACTCGGTAAGGAATGTCGGGAGGGCGTTCCCCCGGCGCTCCTGGGGCATGATGAGCGAAACGATGTCTACTACATTCAGCCATAAGAAGGAGGGGCTTGCCGATGGCCGGTAGCGCCAGAATAGCGGGCGTGGATATTCCGCGCGATAAGCGTGTGGAAATTGCGCTGACCTACATCTACGGCATTGGCCTGACAACCAGCAGAAAAGTGCTGGAGCATACCCGCGTGAATGCAGATACCCGTGTGAAGGATTTAACGGAAGAAGAAGTCAACCGCTTGCGCGAATACGTTGATCGCAACCTGAAAGTGGAAGGTGATCTGCGGCGCGAAGTGGACATGAACATTAAGCGGTTGATCGAAATTGGCAGTTATCGGGGCATGCGCCACCGGCGTAATCTGCCAGTGCGCGGACAGCGTACCCGCACCAACGCGCGCACCCGGCGCGGCGTGAGAAAGACGGTCGCCGGGCGCAAGAAGGCTACGGCGAAGAAGTAAGGCTGGGAGGAATTGCCAGGCATGGCTGATGCAAAGAAAAAGACGGCTGGCCGTCCGCGCCGCAGGGAGCGCAAATCCGTTCCACGCGGGCAGGCGCATATTCAATCTACATTTAATAATACGATTGTGACGATTACCGATCCAAACGGGAATGTGATCGCCTGGGGCAGCGCGGGCATGCACAACTTTAAGGGGTCTCGCAAGAGTACCCCCTATGCCGCGCAGGTCACGGCGGAGGCGGCGGCACGCAAAGCGATGGAGCATGGCTTGCGCCAGATCGAGGTCTATGTCAAGGGGCCGGGATCAGGGCGCGAGGCGGCGATTCGCTCGCTTCAGACGGCAGGGATTTCGGTTATTTCTATTACTGATGTCACCCCCATTCCACATAACGGCTGCCGCCCACCGAAGCGCCGCCGCGTCTGATGCGCTGTTGGGGTGGTTTGGGTCCTCAAAGAGCTATTGTGAAAGGTCGTTTCATGGCACGCTATACAGGCCCGGTCTGCAAGCTGTGCAGACGTGAGGGCATGAAGTTATTCCTGAAAGGTGAGCGCTGCCTGAGCAAGAAATGCGCAATTGAGCGCAGCACCAGTCGCCCCGGCCAGCACGGCGCCGTGCGAGCGCGTAAAGCGTCGGGCTACGCGCTGCAATTGCGCGAAAAGCAAAAGGTACGCCGCACCTATGGCATCCTGGAGCGCCAGTTCAGGCGCCATTTCCAGACGGCTGCGCGCCAGCCGGGGAAGACCAGCGATAATCTGCTGCAACTCCTGGAGATGCGGCTGGATAATCTGGTCTATCGCCTGGGATTTGCCGACTCGCGCTCTCAGGCACGCCAGCTTGTGTCGCATGGGCATTTTGAAGTGAATGGTCGCAAGACTGACATCCCCTCGTTTATTGCCCGCCCTGGGGATGTGATTGCGGTCCGTGAACACAGTAAACATCTTGAATACTTTAAGACGCGGGCGCTTATGCTTGCTCAGAAGGGCGTGCCCAACTGGCTGCGGCTGGATACGGCTGCGTTGTCTGGGCGTGTCATGGCGCTGCCAACGCGCACGGAACTTGAGCTACCCTTCGACGAAGCGCTGGTGGTCGAACTCTACCAGCGGTAAGAGGAGGTTCCCGTGCTTGATATTGCTCTGCCTCGCATTAAATGCACCCAATCGTCCGAGAACTATGCCAGCTACGACATCGAACCGTTGGAGGCAGGGTATGGCATGACCCTGGGCACTGCGCTGCGGCGCGTGTTGCTCTCTTCGCTGCCGGGGGCGGCAGTGACCTCCATCAAAATTGAAGGCGTCCAGCATGAATTTCAAGACATCCCTCACATCAAAGAGGATGTGACGGATATTGTCTTGAATATCAAGCGGCTGCGCCTGCGTTCCTTTTCAGATCATGCGGTGATGATGCGCCTGGATGTATCAGGCGAGCGCGAGGTAACGGCGGCAGATATTCTGGCGCCAAGCACCGTGGAGATTGTGAATAAGGACCTCCACATTGCGACCCTCGATAGCCCGGAGGCGCATCTGGATATGGACCTGGTTGTGGAGACCGGCAAGGGGTATGTCCCGGCTGAGTCGAAAGAAGGTCAGCCCATCGGGGTCATCCCGCTGGATGCGATCTTTACGCCGGTGCAAAAGGTCAACTATATTGTTGAGCATACGCGCGTCGGCCAGATGACCAACTACGATAAGATCATTCTTCAGGTCTGGACAGATGGCACGATCTCGCCCGATGAAGCGGTGCGGCAGGCATCGCAGATTCTGGTGCGCCATTTCTCGCTGATCGCTGATTACCATGCGGTGGTGGCCGAGCCGGAGAAGCCGCCGCTCTCCAGCTATCCTATTCCGCCGCAGGTCTATGATACGCCGATTGAAGACCTGGACCTGTCAGTTCGCGCGTATAACTGCCTCAAACGCAGCAATATCACGAAGGTCGGCCAGGTGCTGTCGATGAATGAGGAAGATTTGCTGGCCGTGCGCAATTTTGGCGAGAAGAGCTTGCAGGAGTTGCGCGAGCGGCTGATGCTCAAGCGTTTCCTGCCCAATCCGCGCAAAGGTGGCGGCACGCTCACCCTGGATGCGGATGAGGACGATGATGATGCAGCGGCAGCCACCAATGGCGTGAGATAGAGACCCACTCCTTGGCGCAGCTTGCGGCGAGGATACCAAGCATCACTGGGAGGATTGAAGATGCGGCATCGTGTTGCCGGAAATCGGATCAATATGCCCGAAGCGCGCCGCCGGGCTGCGTTCCGTAGTTTAATGGACGGCTTGATTCGCTATGAGCGTATCAAGACTACAGAGGCCAGGGCCAGAGCCATTCGCGGACAGACCGAGCGCATTATTTCCATCGCTATCAACGGAACGCGGGCGGCCTGGGGACATCTGCGCTCGGTTGTTCAGGATGACCAGCAGGCCGAGGAGGTCTGGCTGCTGGCGCGTAAGGGGCGTTTCTCGCTGGACGAAGAGGTGGAGACGAACGAGGAGCGCGAGGCGAAAGGCAAGCTCCCGCTCTCTGATGAAGGTCGCAAGTTCCGCGAGCAGCGTCTGAAAGAGCGTCAGAACGAACTGTTGAAGATCATCTCGGATCGGGATGAGGCGCAGGCAGCGCTCGATGCTGCCCGGGAGGCAATGGCAATCCAGCTTCATGCCCGCCGCCAGATTCTCAGGCAGATACCTAATGAACTGGTGGTCAAGAAGGTTTTCGATGAACTGGTTCCGCGCTATATGGATCGCCCCGGCGGGTATACGCGCATTGTAAAGCTGGGCCGCCGGGTGGGCGATGCGGCTGAGATGGCTCAGATTGAGCTTGTCTAAATGGCAGCTTTTGCTGCCTGCTCTGCCTGGCGCTTGCAACGATGAAAATGGCTCTGCTCGTTGAATATGATGGCACGGCCTATCATGGGTTCCAGCGCCAGGCGCCAGAACGAGAACCAACGGTGCAGGGAATGCTGGAAGCGGCTGTGGAGCGTATCAGCCAGCAGCGCGCAGCGGTCATTGGCGCTGGGCGCACGGACAGCGGGGTGCATGCCTCCGGGCAGGTAGTGCATGTGCAGGTGGAGAGCCGCCTGAGCCTGGCGGATTGGCAGCGGGCACTCAACGCGGTCCTTCCCGCTGATATTGCGGTGCGCCGGGTGGCAAAGGTGGCTGATGATTTCCATGCCCGCTTCAGCGCGCTGACCCGAAGCTATCGCTATACAGTGCTGAATGATCGCTGGCCGTCGCCGCTGCGCGAACGCTTTATGTATCGGGTAGCGCAGCCCCTGGATGTTGCGGCGCTTGATCGGGCGTGTGCGCTGCTGGTCGGGGAACACGATTTTGGGGCTTTCGGTCGCAGCCCGCGCGACGAGCGCGCTGCTCCTCGCCATTCGTGCGTGCGCCTGATGTTGGAGGCGCGCTGCCAGGCTGGCACGGAGGCAGGACTGATCTATTTTGATTTTACAGCGAATGGTTTTCTGACAGGGATGGTACGCCGGCTGGTTGGTACGCTGCTGCTGGTGGGCTGGGGACAATTGGAGCAAGAAGGGTTTGCCCAGATTCTTGCCAGCAGGAATGAGGCGCATCCAGGTGCCTCTGTTCCGGCGTGTGGATTATGCCTGACAGGTGTAACCTACCCTCCTGGGATGGTGTTGTGGAGCGATGCCTAACCTGTAGAGCGGGCTGCATAGCTCAGGCAAAGAAGAGATGCAAAAAAAGGCCAGCGCGACGATAATTGCGTGCTGGATAACGCATGTGGAGGCAGTATTGTGATGAAGACCTATAGCGCGAAGGCATCCGAGTTGCAGCCGCGCTGGTATGTGATTGATGCCGAAGGCCAGATTCTGGGTCGGCTGGCAACGCAGATTGCCCAGGTGCTGCGTGGAAAACATAAGCCGACATTTACGCCACATCTCAATTCTGGCGATTTTGTGATTGTGGTCAATGCTGGCAAAGTTCGCGTCACCGGCAAGCGGCTCGATCAAAAAATCTATTATCGTCATAGCCAGTATCCAGGCGGCTTGAAGATGGAAACGCTTCGGCAGGTGTTAGCAAAACACCCTGAGCGTGCTATCCAGCATGCGGTGAAAGGCATGCTGCCGCACAACCGGCTGGGCGATGATATGCTGGATCGGCTGAAAGTCTATGCTGGGCCGGATCATCCGCATCAGGCGCAGAAGCCGGTGCCCTGGGGTCAAGCCGGGCCAGACGGCGCAGAGAAGACGGCAGCGGCAGAAGCCTGATGTTAACCCTTATCCACACTCTCTGCATGGGGTGGGTATGCTTATCGAGGAGGAGCAACTTTGGCTGAGATTCGCGGCTCGTACTATTACGGGACTGGTCGGCGCAAAACGGCGGTGGCCCGTGTGCGACTGTATCCCAATGGGGAGGGAACCATTACGGTCAATGGAAAAGATTCTAATCAGTATTTCGGGCGCGAGGCGCTGACAGCATCTATCCGCGCGCCACTGCGGCTGCTGGGCGTCGGGAACCGCTTCAATGCGACAGTGCGCGTTGTTGGCGGCGGCATTAGTGGTCAGGCCGGGGCTATTCGGCATGGGCTGGCGCGCGCGCTGGTGCGCGCCGATGAAAGCTGGAAACCTGCGCTGCGCAAGGAAGGATTTTTGACCCGCGATCCTCGCATGAAGGAGCGCAAGAAGTACGGCTTGAAGCGTGCCCGCAAGGCGCCACAGTACACCAAGCGTTAAAAACAGGCTCAAAGCTATCGGCAGCGCCGCCAACTCTGACGGCGCTGCGAGCAACAAGACGCACAGAATTGCATGATGAGCGGGCGTTATGCCCTTTGGGCCTCGACCTGCGACGTGGCCGGGTTGGCCTCATTGGTCAGATGCGGGTAGGCCGGGGTACACCACTCCTCGCGGTATTCCGGTCGGCGGCCACGCACGACATCGAAGTAAATGCGCTGAAGCTCGGCGCTGACCGGGCCAATTTTGCCATCGCCAATAGGCCGGTGGTCGATCCGCGTAACGGGCGCGATCTGGGCGCCGGTGCCGCACAAAAACACTTCTTCGGCAGTATAGAGTTCGGTGCGGTCAATGCTGCGCTCGCGTGTAATGCGCCCAAGCTCGCGCTGGGCCAGCTTCATGATGGTATCGCGGGTGACGCCTAAGAGGATGTTTTCAGAGGGTGGCGGGGTGACAAGCTCGCCGTTAAGAACGAGAAAGATGTTTTCTGCGCTGCCTTCAGAAACGTGCCCGTCGGCGGTGAGCATAATGGCCTCGTCAAATCCGTTTTGCATCGCTTCGCTTTTGGCGAAGGCCGAATTGATATAGCCACCGCTGATCTTGGCGCGCGCCGGAACCATGTTATCGTCAATGCGTCGCCAGGAAGAGACACCGCAGTGCAGCCCACGCTCTATCTCAATGTAATTGCCCATCGGCACCGAATACATGGTGATATGGTCTTTCAGACCATGTAATCGAACGCCGATGATCTCATCGGCCTTGAAGACGAAAGGCCGCAGGTACACGTCCTCGTGCTGATCGTTGATGCGGATCAGCTCAGTGCTGATTTCTAATAATTGGTCAACTGAGTAGGGAAGCTCCATATTTAAGATGCGACAGGAGCGGTGTAATCGTTCAAAATGTTCTCGCGCGCGGAACAGATAGACTTGTCGGGCATCGTCGCCCACATACCCACGAATGCCTTCAAAGCAGCCAGTGCCATAGGCAAGGCCGTGAGTCATGATGCTGACTTTGGCTTCAGAGGCCGGAATAAGCTCGCCATTCATGAAGACGGTTTTCGTGTTCATCGCTCCGTTGATCCAGCGACGCTGCTGGATATTCCTCCTTTGCGATACTCTGCCGGGAAATCCTCCCGACGCTATCTGAGACTTCTTGCCTGCGCTGCCGGACAGCAGCTACCGTCCGGCGTCATTTCCGCCTTGGGACGACCTGGCTCTTACATCATACCATGCACTGCCTGGATTGTACAGGCCCTTTCGCCTGGTCGCCAGGCTATCATCCTCTCGCTCGTCTTTCTGGATACCTGTAGGCAGCGCCAGCCCTCAGAAGATACGTTTGCCCAACGCGGAAAGAATTAGCTCCACTGCCAGATTGGCAGTGCGGTTCTCCTGGTCAAGAATAGGATTCACCTCGACAACATCAAGCGATGTCAGTTTTCCAGAATCGGCAATGAGTTCCATTGCCAGGTGCGCCTCACGATAGGTAATCCCTCCACGTACTGGGGTTCCTACGCCCGGCGCCTCGCGTGGGTCAAGTGAGTCCATATCAAAACTGACATGCAGGCCATTCGTGCCAGTGGTAGCGATCTTCAGTGCCTGGGTAATAGCTTCAGAAAGCCCCAGGCGGTCAATGTCTTTCATTGTAAAAACCTGGACATGGGCCTCGCGGAGCAAATCGCGCTCACCGGGGTCAATATCGCGCGCCCCAACAACGGCAATAGTGGCGGGCGAGAGCTTCGGGCGAAAACCGCCCAGGTTGGTCAGGCGCTCATCGCCAAATCCTGCCAGGGCTGCAAGAGGCATGCCGTGAATATTGCCTGATGGTGTCGTTTGGTCGGTATTGAAATCAGGGTGCGCGTCAATCCAGATCACACCAACGCTGCCACGCGCCTTCACGGCGCCGGTAATGGACCCCAGAGCAAGGCTGTGATCGCCGCCAATCACCAGCGGAAAATCATCGGGACCAGAAGCGCGTTCCACAACGGCTGCCAGTTGTTCGCAAAAGGCCAGAATCGGCTCCAGATATTTGAGGCGGGGATGATCGATAGGAAACGTTTCCGGCTCCGAAGCAGCTACATTGCCTTCATCAGTGACGGTATAGCCCAGTTGTCGCAGGCGCTCGCCCAGCCCGGCATAGCGAATGGCGCTTGGCCCCATGTCTACGCCGCGCCGTCCCGCGCCCAGGTCTACCGGGGCACCTATGATATGAATGTTCATCAGTCTTGCCTCGTTTCTGCTGCCCGGTGAAGAGCAGGAGATTGCTGGCGGCATTATATGTTGCTGGTATTACCCTGTCCAGCAGCCTCTATCTCGCTACATCGTCTCTTTCTTGACACCTTGCTGCCTGGCGCATATAGTACCCCGTATTGCAGCTACCAGCAGATAGCGTGTTTGCACTCTCTTGAGAGTTATGATGAAGCATCGTGCCAGACAAAACTCCTCCGCATTTTTGCTAGGTTTGCTCAGCGTGCTGGCGATATTAGCCGGATGTGACCACAATCAACCCGCGCCACGCCAGAAACAGGTGCTGACCTGGCCCAATGTTGGCGTGACCGATATAGCCGAACTCGATCCGGCCCTGAGCAGTGACCCGAACTCCATCCAGGCCGTAGAGCTTATCTTCGGCGGATTGGTAAAACTCGATGCTCAGTTGCAGGTAGTGCCTGCTGCCGCCTATTCCTGGCAGGTATCTCCAGATGGCAAGACATATACCTTCTATCTCCCCGCGCAGTTGCGTTTTGCCGATGGAACACCGATCACCGCCCAGGATGTCATTTATTCGCTCGACCGCTCCTTGCAGATGAATCAGACGGCAGTGCAGCAAGGTGGGCCTGGCGCCCTCTTTTACCTGGGGCACATTCTGGGGGCTGCTGATGTGGCTGCCGGACGCTCCAGCACAGCTCGTGGCCTCAAGGCGCTCAATGACCAGACGCTTCAAATCCAGTTGGATGCCCCGGTGGCCTATTTTCTGGCCGATCTCGCCGAGCCACCAGCCTTCATTGTGCCACGCCAACTGATCCAGAAGTATGGTGAGAGCAAATGGGTGGAGCATGCGGTGGGGACCGGGCCGTTTCTCCTGGGACATTGGACCCATGACGTTCGCATGACCTTCCTGCCTAACCCCTATTATTATGGAGACAAGCCGGTTATCGACGAGCTAGATATGCCCTTTGTGCGTGATCCGCACGCTGCGCTGCTCTCGTATCGCGGCGGTCAATATGATCTGACCTGGGATGTTGCCATTCAAGATTATGCAGGGGCCAGTACAGAGAAGAACTTTCACGAGGCCGTTATGTTGGCAACCGACGCGCTGGTGCCAAATACCACCGTTGCGCCCTTTAATCACCCGGAGGTTCGCCTGGCGTTTGCTCTGGCGCTGAATGCAGCCGTGCTTGCCCACGAAGTCATGGGGAACAGTGTAGACCAGGCAGCAACCCTTATGCCTCCAGGGATGCCCAATGATGATGATGCTTCTGTGCAGGGGCTGGCATATAATCCACGGCAGGCCCAGATGCTCTTGAAGTCTGTGTATCCTGATCTCACGATGATCCCTCCGGTGACGCTGACCTACCCAACCGATGGCTTACTCCAGGCCGAGGCGCAGGCCATGCAGGCAATGTGGCAGAACGTGCTTGGTATTGTCGTTGATCTGGCGCCGGTGGACCCTTCTACCTATCAGCGGGAAGTGCAGAACGGCCAGGTGCAGCTTGGAGTAGTGAACTGGATGGCTGATGTACCTGATCCCTGGAACCTCTTGACGGTCAATCTGCGCAGCGGCGCGCCTGGAAATATGGGCGACTGGCAGAATGCGCAGTTCGATCAATGGGTCGATCAGGCGGATAATCTCTTCAACGATCCTGCCCAGCGTGCCACCCTGTATCAAGAGGCTGAGCAGGCGGCCTTGAACGCTGCCGCCTGGATACCTTTCGATCACCCCAAATTCACAGCGTTCATCGCGCCCTATGTGCATGGCCTGGTGGTGACACCAATCGGGCTGATGGCGCCCGACTGGTCAAAGGTGACGGTCAGTTCCCATTAATCAGCGGCTGGCAGGCGATACGCTCCGAGCGGCAGAACGCTGTACGCTGCGCGGTGTTGCAGCACGTCCACGACAGCGTTAGCGGTGTCCAGCGAGGTGAAACAGGGAACCTGGCTCTCTGCTGCTGCCCGCCGGATTTCAAAGCCGTCCTGTATTTCCCCTCCTTCGCGTAGTTGGCTGTGTCCCCCGGTGATCGTATTAATCACCAGGTCAACCTTCCGCTGGCGAATGAGGGTAGGGATGCGCTCGTCGCCTCCGCTGATTTTCCCGACAACCTCGGCATCCATTCCATGCTGCTTGAGAAAGCGCGCTGTGCCTGCCGTCGCGTAGAGGTGGTAGCCATTGGCTGCCAGCGCCTGCACACTGGGCAGCGCTTCGGCTTTATCGCGGTCAGCGATGGAGACCAGCGCCGCGCCGGTCTCCGGCAGGCGTATGCCCGCGGCAATCAAGGCTTTGGTGAGGGCCGCGTGATAAGATCGATCAATGCCCATCACCTCGCCCGTTGACTTCATCTCTGGCCCCAGGGCCGTCTCCGCTCCTGAGAGTTTCCCCATCGAGAACACCGGCGCTTTGATGGCAACCAGTGGTTGGGCGGGATACAACCCACCGTGATACCCTTCCTGGCGCAGACTGCTGCCCAGCATCATTCTGGTTGCCAGTGTAACCATCGGGATGCCAGTGGCTTTGCTGAGGAATGGGACGGTGCGTGAAGCACGCGGGTTGACCTCAAGCACATAAACGTTGGAAGTGGCTGCATGAGCAGCAAGCCGGGTGCCTTCTTGAGAAACGGCTTCAGTGATGACGAATTGGGCGTTGAGGAGGCCGCGAATCTTCAGGGCGCGAGCAATGCTTGTCGTATAGTCAATGATTGCGCTCACCTCTGCATCGGCAAGTCGACGCGCGGGATAAACGGCCACGCTGTCGCCAGAGTGAACTCCCGCCCGCTCGATATGCTCCATAATGCCAGGGATGAGTACCTCGTCGCCGTCGCAGATGGCATCGACCTCGACTTCTGTGCCTTTGAGATACCGATCAATCAAAATCGGATGTTCCCCGTAGTGCGCGACTGCGTGCGCAACGTAGCGTTCCAGAGCGTCTGGTGTGCGAACTATCTCCATCGCTCGCCCGCCCAGGACATAGGATGGGCGCACTACCAGCGGGTAGCCAATGCGCTCTGCCGCTTCCAGCGCTTCCGCAACGGTGTTGACCGTGCTTCCCTGGGGACGGGGGATGTTGAGCCGTTCCAGCACCTCGTCAAAGCGCCGCCGGTCTTCTGCCAGATCAATCGCTTCAACCGAAGTGCCCAGGATAGCGATGTGATGCTGTGCCAGCGGCGCGGCTAGATTGATGGCCGTCTGGCCGCCAAATTGAACCAATGCTGCTGGCTGCCCTTCGTTCTCCAGGACTGCCAGCACGCTTTCTGCGTCCAATGGTTCAAAATAGAGGCGATCAGACATATCAAAATCGGTGCTGACCGTTTCAGGGTTGCTGTTGACCAAAATGCTTTTTGTGCCCACATCATGCAGCGTCGTAGCTGAGCGCACGCTGCAATAATCAAATTCAATGCCCTGGCCGATCCGAATGGGGCCTGAACCCAGCACCAGCACACTCCTTGAGCCAAGCGCTTCTGCTTCGTTTTCTTGCTCATAGGTGCTATAGAAGTAGGGTGTCTGGGCGACAAACTCCGCCGCGCAGGTGTCGACCATTTTGAAAACCGGGCGAATGCCCCAGGCAGCGCGCCGTCCTCGCACTTCTTCGGGAGGTAATCCGGCGCAGCGGCCAATCTGCGCGTCGCTGAACCCCAGGCGCTTGGCCGCACGCAGCACATCCTCTGTCAGCGGCTCAGCCTTGAGCCGTTCCTCCATCATCACCAGGTTGCGCAGCTTGTAGAGGAAAAAGATGTCGATGCCGGTTTGCTCCTGGAGCGTCTGGAGCATGCTGTCGGAAGCATCGCGCCGCAGCAGATTGATGATCTGCCAGAGGCGCGTGTCGGTCGGCGCCAGCGAGCGGGCAAGCTCCCATTCGAGCGTTTGTCGATCTGCCCTGCGCTGATCTGCTGCCTGCCGCGCCTCGTCCTTCTGCTCCCAGAAACTGCTGCTGCCAAGCTCCAGCGACCGGATCGCTTTTTGAAGCGCTGCCTCGAAGCTGCGATCAATCGCCATCACTTCGCCGGTCGCCTTCATCTGCGTGCCCAGCCGCCGCTCGGCGGCGGGAAACTTGTCGAACGGCCAGCGGGGAATCTTGACGACCACATAATCCAGCGCTGGCTCGAAAGCCGCCGAGGTCTGGCCGGTGATGGGGTTGGGGATGTCTTCCAGGCGCCGCCCGATGGCGATCTTGGTAGCGACGCGGGCTATGGGATAGCCCGTTGCCTTGGATGCCAGCGCCGACGAGCGGCTGACGCGCGGGTTCACCTCAATCACATAATACTGCGCGGAGTGGGGGTCAAGCGCGAACTGTATGTTACAGCCGCCTTCAACGCCAAGGGCGCGGATAATGCGAATAGCGGCATCGCGCAGCATCTGATAGTCTTTATCGGAGAGCGTCTGGCTGGGAGCAACCACGATGCTGTCGCCAGTATGAATCCCCATCGGATCGATATTTTCCATGTTGCAGACGATGATGCAGGTATCGGCGCTGTCGCGGATGACCTCGTATTCCAGTTCTTTCCAGCCCTTAAGATACTGCTCGATCAGCACCTGATGAATAGGGCTGGCCGCCAGCCCGCCGCTCACAATCCGGTCCAGTTCGTTGGGAGTGAAGGCAATGCCGCCGCCGGTGCCGCCCAGCGTGAAGGCCGGGCGGATGACCACCGGATAGCCGTTGCTCTCAGCGAACGCTCTGGCGTCGTCCAGCGTGGTGGCAGTAACGCTGGGTGGTACTGGCTCACCAATCTGTTGGAGCAACTGCTTGAACGCTTCGCGGTCTTCCGCCTTGCGGATCGTCTCCAGAGGCGTACCCAGGAGCCGGACCTGATAGCGCTCCAGCACTCCGGCATCGGCCAGGGCAGTCGCCAGGTTCAGGCCGGTCTGTCCGCCCAGCGTTGCCAGCAGGCCGTCGGGACGCTCGCGGGCGATGATACGCTCCAGCACCTCGACCGTCAGTGGCTCAATATAGGTAATATCGGCAACCCCTTCATCGGTCATGATCGTGGCAGGGTTGGAGTTGACGAGAACAGACGTAATACCTTCTTCGCGCAGCGCTTTGCAGGCTTGCGTCCCGGCATAATCAAATTCAGCCGCCTGGCCGATAATAATGGGGCCGGAACCAATGACCAGGACTTTCTGGATGCTGGGAGAGGCGGGCATGCGTAGTAAACCTTCCTAAGCGACGTTGGCTAATTGATGATCGGCAATCATTTGAGCAAAGCGCTCAAAGAGATAGCGATTATCATGCGGCCCAGGCGAGGCTTCGGGATGATACTGTACCGAGAAGATCGGCAGTTGCTCATGAGCCAGCCCTTCGACCGAGCCATCCGAAAGGTTGATGTGGCTGACATACAAACCACTCTCTGACGGGAGCGAGCCAGCATCAACCTGGAAATTGTGATTCTGCGACGTGATCGTCACGCGGCCAGTCCGAACCTCGCGCACAGGATGATTGGCGCCGTGATGCCCAAACGGCAGGCGGCTGGTGCGTGCCCCGGCGGCCAGGCCAAGGATCTGATGTCCCAGACAGATGCCCATCAGTGGCATGCCCAGCGTCAGCAATTGCCTGGTCAGTTCGATGAGCGAGGCAACAGTCTCAGGGTCGCCAGGGCCATTGGCAAGCAGAACGCCATCCGGGCGCAGTGCCAGCAGTTCATCTATCGTGAGATGTGTCGGCACCAGAATCGTTTCCAGGCCGCAGTTGCTCAGACAGCGCGCAATTTGTTCTTTGTAGCCTGTATCAATCAGCACCACTCGGCCTCTCGTGCTGCTCTGGGCCGTGATCGTGGCTGCGCTCTCGCTGGAAGTCTGGCTGTCTGAATTGCTGGAAGGAGCGTTCCAGGGGCGAATGATGCCCAGCGACACTTCATCAACCACGTCCAGATACGAGACGCTTTTCACATTGCGCGCAGCGGCGACGAGCGCGGAAAGTTCGGGCTTCTGGTCTGGCTGATAGGCGCGCAGGACACCGCGCAGCGTGCCGCTGGCGCGCAGGCGCCGGGTAAGAGCGCGGGTATCGATGCCTTGCAGGCCAGGGATGCCAGCCCGCGCCAGGTACGCGCTCAGCGATTCCCGCCCGCGCCAGTGATGATATTCTTCGCAGCATTCGCGCACAATCAGCGCCGACAGCCAGGGCCGCCGGGACTCAACATCTTCGAGGTTGATCCCATAGTTGCCAATCAGCGGATAGGTCAACACAACCATCTGGCCGCGATACGACGGGTCGGTACAGATTTCCTGGTAGCCCGTCATGCCGGTCGCAAACACAACTTCGCCTTTGCGCTCATGCGCCAGGATCGCCTCAACGGCTCCAAAAGCGCGCCCTTCGTAGCAGGCACCATCCTCCAGTACCAGCAGTGCTGGCGTCTCTCTGTCTGTCACGGTCTTTTCTACTACTTTCCTTCTTATTTTCAAGCTCTCTGCCCTCTCACTGGCAGGTATCAGCTAGTGGCCGAGAGCCAACGACTGCTCGATTGTATCTGCCACGTAGACCAGCCTTCCAGCCAGGATGGTAGAGCGCACCCGGCCTCTGAGCATCACACCCGCCAGGGGCGTGTTTTTGCCTTTGGAGGCGAACCGGCGCGGGTCTACCGCCCAGCGTTCGTCTGGATCGAAGATCGTAATATCAGCAAAAGCACCAGATTCTAACGTGCCGGCTGGCAATGAGAATGCCCGCGCCGGGCGAATGGTGAGCGCCGCGAGCAGGGTTTTCAACGGTAATTTCTCGGCGTGGACCAGCGCCAGCAGCGCGCCAAGCGCTGTTTCCAGGCCGGAGATGCCAAACGCTGCTTCGTCGTATTCGCAGGCTTTATCCACAAAAGTGTGGGGCGCGTGATCGGTGGCAATTGCATCAATCGTTCCATCAAGCAGCCCCTCCAGCAATGCCTCCGTGTCGCGCTGTGTGCGCAGCGGCGGATTCACCTTGGTGTTCGTGTCATAGGGCTGGCTTTGCGCTGAACCATCGTCGCCCAGCAGACCGGTGCGTCGACCAGCCACCCATTCATCGGTCAGCAGCAGGTGATGCGGCGTGACCTCGGCAGTCACGCGCAGACCCTCCGCTTTGGCGCGCCGGATCAGTTCGACTGAGCCAGCCGTACTGATATGCGCCGCGTGGTATCTTCCGCCGGTAAGCCGCACCAGCGCCAGATCGCGTGCCAGCATAATCTCTTCAGCCGCCGCAGGCCAGCCTTTGAGTCCCAGCCTGGTAGCTGTTGGCCCCTCGTTCATGACGCCGCCCGCAGCCAGCGCTTCATCTTCGCAGTGTTCCACCACCGGGCGGTTCAGCATCGAAGCGTATTCAAGCGCCGAGCGCATCAACTTGCTGTTGCTCACCGGGCGACCATCATCCGAAAAAGCAACTGCCCCGGCCTCTGCCAGTTCCGCCATCTCACTGAGTTCCGCCCCCTTTTCGCCTTTGGTGATGGCTGCAATCGGCCAGACCCGCGCGGGAGCCGCGCTGGCAGCGCGAGCGACAAATTCGAGCGTGGCCTGGGAATCGAGAACCGGCCTGGTATTGGGCATGCAGCAGATCGTCGTGAACCCGCCGCGCGCCGCCGCCTCTGCCCCTGTCTGGATGGTCTCTTTATCTTCATAGCCTGGCTCGCGCAGATGCACATGCAGATCAACAAAGCCCGGCGAGACAATCAGCCCTGGGTGCAGATCAAGCGTGCGAAGCTGCTGGCCGCTCTGGCGCAATGTCTCAGCCAGAGGCGCCACCTCGCTGGCTGGGCCAGCCGCTGCGATGCGGCCATCGGCAATCAAAAGATCGCCGGTAAATTCGCGCCCCCCGGCAGGATCAATGATATGCCCGCCGCGCAGCAGGAGGGCGCTCGTTTGCGCTGTATCCTCGTTCATCGTGATGTTCCGCTCTTTCTCCGATAACTCTTTCTCTAGCAATCAGGGCGCTCATATGGATCATATTGATGTCAGGCATGCTGCCTGGCCTGGGAGAGCGCGTAGAGAACGGCCATACGTACCGCCAGGCCGTTTGTCACCTGCTCTTCAATCACTGAGGCTTCGCTGTAGGCGACTTCGTGCGCAATCTCTACGCCCTCGTTCATTGGCCCAGGGTGCATCACCAGCGCGTGAGGTTGGGCCAATGCCAGGCGTTGGGTTGTAAGGCCAAAGCGCGCGATATATTCGCGCAGCGACGGCAGCAGCCCCGCATCCTGTCGCTCTTTCTGGAGCCGCAGAGCCATGACCACATCGGCGCCTTCCAGCGCGCGCTCGATCTGATATTCGACACGCAGCCGCCGGAGAGGCGCAGCCTCAGACGATCCTGCAACGCTCGCCAGCACAGCCGGTGGCATGAGCGTTGGTGGCCCGCACAGGACGACCTCCGCGCCCAACGTGGTGAGCGACCAGATATTAGAGCGCGCCACCCGGCTGTGCAGAATATCTCCCAGGATAACAATTTTGCGGCCCTCAACTGAACCAAGGTGCCTCTCCATCGTAAAAAGATCAAGCAGAGCCTGAGTCGGATGGGCGTGCCAGCCATCCCCCGCGTTGATGACAGAGCCGCGAATCTGCTGCGCCACCAGATAAGGCGCGCCTGATTGGCTGTGGCGCATGATAACAAAATCGGCGCCCAGCGCCTGAAGCGTGCGCACGGTATCGATCAGCGACTCACCCTTGGTCACACTGCTGCTGGAAGCCGTCATGTTAACCACATCAGCAGACAGATTTTTAGCAGCAAGCTCGAACGAGATGCGCGTGCGGGTACTGTTTTCGTAGAAGAGGTTCACCACCGTGCTGCCTTGCAGGGCAGGAACTTTGCGCACGGGCCGCGCCAGCACTTCTTTCATCGCCTGGGCGGTCTGGAGGAGCAGGCGCAGTTCGGGAGCGCTGAAGTCGTCCAGGTCTAGCAAATGGTGCCGCTGAAAAATGGCCTGAAGAGATGCGCTATCTGGTATCGCTGCTGAACGGTGAACAGAAGCAGCCTGCCTGGCCTCTGGAAGCTGGTCAATGGTGCTGGTATCCAGCGTGATATTCTCCGACATCGCTTTCCTCATCGTCTCTATGATAGATGTGATTATGCTTGCTTGCGGCTCAGCAGGACAGCATCGAAGCCATCGTGTTCAGCCAGCCGGACGAGAATACTTTCTTCACGGGCCGTCGGGACATTCTTGCCGACATAATCCGCGCGGATGGGCAATTCTCTGTGCCCCCGGTCGATCAGGACGGCAAGCTGCACTTTGCGCGGGCGGCCATGATCGAGCAGCGCATCCAGCGCCGCGCGTGCCGTGCGCCCGGTATACAGGACATCATCCACCAGAATCACCACACAGTCAGTGATGTCTGTAGGAATCTCTGTCGGGCGGACTTTCAATTGGGCGCCGCGTGAGCGCAGATCATCGCGGTAGAGGGTAGCGTCAAGCTGCCCAATAGGCACGCTGCGCTGTTCGAGCGTGCTGATCTTAGCTGCCAGACGCTGCGCCAGGGGCACGCCCCGCGAACGGATGCCGACCAGCACCAGTTCGGCTGCGCCTGCGTTGCGCTCTAACATCTCGTGGGCCATCCGCGAGATGGCCCTGCGGATCTCCTCTTCGTTGAGGATAACTTTCGCCTCGCCTTCGCGGCTGATTGCCTGACCCATCAATGCAAACTCCTTTGAGGCTTCATGCTGCCTCAGCTTCCATTCATCGGGAAGAGACATAAAAAAAGACCTTCCCGCCCACCTGAAATGGGGGAGAAGGCCAGGATAATTCAGTATTTCGAGCAGCCGCCAGAGCTGCGCGCAGGCAGCATCCACTGCAAACTCCTTCCCAGCCTCGCAGAGCTGGATTTAAAGGATATATCAGAAGCGTAATATACCATCTTTTATCCCGGTATGCAAGTCCTTGCGCTGTCAGGGCCGTGTATGCTATACTGGCCGTTGGCACTCTAGAAGGGGGAAAGAAATCCATGTTGGAACTGGTGAAACGGGTTGAAGAGCAGTATCTCCGTGACGATATGCCCGAATTGGAGTCAGGCGATACCGTGCGCGTCAACTTGAAGGTTGTTGAGGGCAACCGCGAGCGTATTCAGACATTTGAAGGCGTGGTCATTCGCCTGCATGGGCAGGGAATCAATCGGAGCTTTACGGTGCGGCGTGTAACGCATGGAGTCGGGGTGGAGCGCACGTTTCTGTTGCATTCGCCGCGTATCGATTCCATAGAAGTGGTGCGCCATGCCGAAGTCCGTCGCAAGCAGCTCTATTATATGCGTGGGCTTTCGGGTAAGGCGGCGCGTTTGCGGGAGCGACGCGAAAAGTAGGGGGCGCGGCCTATGCCATCGCGCAGGCGTGATGCAGCCTCCACTGGCAGCGCTGCAACTGCTGTGCCAGCCGGTCGCTGCCAGCCAACCCTTGAGGAAGAAGAACGCCTCAAGCTTCAGGGGCATACCTTGATCGCCGGACTCGATGAGGCCGGACGTGGCTGCCTGGCCGGTCCGGTGGTAGCCGCTGCGGCGATGCTTCCGCTGGAGGAAGATTGCCTGCGCCTCTTTGACGGCGTGCGTGATTCCAAACAACTCAGCACGTCCCAGCGCGAACGCCTGTACACCGTAATTATGGAGCGCGCGGTTGGCGTCGGGGTCGGCGTGGTTTCAGTAGAGTGGATTGATCGCTATAATATTTTACGCGCGACACGCCTGGCAATGCAGCAGGCGCTGGCCGCGCTCTCCCTGCGCCCCACGTATCTCTTAGTAGACGCGCTCAAGCTCCCAGCGGTGCGCCTGCCGCAGCTTGCGCTGATTAAAGGCGACGCGCGCTGCCTGTCGATTGCCGCCGCCTCCATTGTTGCGAAGGTAACACGCGACCGGCTGATGCTGGCCCTGGACGAACAATATCCAGGCTATGGGTTTGCGCGCCACAAAGGCTACAGCACGGCTGAGCATAAGCGCGCTCTGGCTGCGCTGGGGCCTTCTCCCGCCCACCGCCGAACATTTGCTCCCGTGCGGGTGTTGTTGGAAGCCCGGCAGCCCTCGCTCAACCTCTGAGAAATCCGGGCGCGTTTCTCTGGCCCTGACCATCTCCCTTCCCTTCACACCTCTGATTCCCAGCGGTTGGGAAACCATTCATTGCTGGCTGGCATCAAAACGGCGCGAACCAGGCGCTCATAATCGTGACGGACAAAGTGATCGGTGCCAATGGCAATCAGCCGCTCAACAACGACTTCAGGAACCAACTCCTGGACTTCTGCAACATCGGGCATCACCGGATGCTGCTGTTGTTCGGCGTAAGATTCAAGCAGGTGTTCCGGGAATGAGCCATCATGCAAAATGACTCGATCAACCCGCCCGCCTAAATACTGGTGGATTTCGCGTACAAAGTTCGAGGCTTGAAATCCATCCGTCTCCCCGTGTTTCGTCATCAGATTACAGACATAGACTTTCTCGGCCTCTGATTCGCGGATGGTGCGGGCAATATCTTCCACCAGCAAATTAGGCAGAATGCTGGTGTAGAGATCGCCGGGGCCAATAATAATGACATCGGCCCGCCGCAGTGCGCGAATCGCCTGGGGACAGGCCGGAGTGGGACCACTCAGGAAGATGCGCTTGATCGCCGGAAGCGGCCCCGGGTTTTTTAACCCGCGCGTGTCAATATCGGTTTCGCCGCAAATGGTCGTCCCATCGGCCAGTTCTGCACAGAGCGTTGTGTGCGCCAGCGTCACAGGGATGACATCCCCGGCAGTGTTCAGGAGTTCTTGGGCATCCTGGATGGCAAGCAGCAAATCTCCGCCATTGATGACTTGCAGCGCAGAGATAACCAGATTGCCCAGGCTGTGCCCGCCAACACCCTCGACCCGGCCACCATTCTCGCCTTGTACAGCATTACTGGGGTTTACTCCCGTAGGAAAGCGGAAATTAAAGACATCGCGCCAGAGGACGCCGTTGCGCGAAAGGGCCACCAGCGCCTGACGCAGATCACCAAAGGGAAGCTGCCCAAATTCATCCATCAACCGCCGCGAACTTCCGCCGCTGTCGGCCATCGTCACGACAGCAGCGATAGAACATGGATACTTTTTCAGGTTGGAGAGAACTCCAAAAGGCCCTGTACCTCCTCCAATGGTAACGACGCGCTTTCCTGCCAGCCGATGTCCAAATCGCTGGGTGGTATCCATTGTTCCCTCCCGTAGATATTGACACTCCCCATGCCTGAAAGCAGGGGTCTTCGCTGCGTTATTATGGTAAACTGTGTAGTGTCGGTCCTATTATATCTCTTCCAGCCCTTTAACGCTTCTCCCATCCTTCTCAGAGAGACAGAGTCCTGATCCCTTATCGGGTCTCTATTGAGCGTGCTGGGGCGCACCTGCGGCACTTTTTCCACACAAAGGAGGCAGAGTAGGCGGAACGGGCAGAGCAGGCAGAGCAGGCAGAATGGGCAGAGTGGGCGTATCGAGAATCCTGTGCTACAATTTGGAACAAAGCCATTACATGGGCCTGCTGGGAGAAGCTGGCGCTCACCAATGGCGCGTATGCGATGCTGCTAGCAAACGCAAATGAGTTGGCCCTGGAGAGAAGACGATGGTGGATATTGATTTTTTACTCACTCGCGGCGTGGCGCAGGTGGAGAAGGAAGCGGACCTGCGCCGATTGCTGGAGGCTGGCGGGCGCAATGGGCGCCCGCTGCGCGTGAAACTGGGCCTTGATCCGCGCAATCCTGATTTGACGTTGGGGCATGGAGTGGTACTGCGCAAGCTGCGCCAGTTTCAGCAGCTTGGGCACAAGGCGGTGGTAATTGTTGGCGATTGGACGGCCCGCCTGGGTGATCCCAGTGGTCGCTCGGAGGCCCGCGAGGCGCTCTCGGCTGAGCAGGTGAAAGCCAACGCTGCCCATTATCTGGATCAATTTTATCAAATTGTCGACCGGGAGCAAACCGAAGTGCGCTGGCAGAGCGAGTGGTTTGATAGCTTCACGCTGGCCGATGCCATTCGGCTGGCTGGTGCCAAGACGGTTGCCCAGATGTTGGAACGTGATGATTTCTCCAAGCGTTATCATAGTGGAACCGAAATTTATATCTCAGAATTTCTTTATCCATTATTGCAGGGCTATGACTCAGTGGCAGTTGAAGCTGATGTAGAATTGGGCGGCACCGATCAGACGTTTAACCTCCTGGTGGGGCGCGAGCTTCAAGGACGTGTGGGCCAGCCGCCTCAGCAAATCCTTACCTGCCATCTCATTGTGGGCCTGGATGGCGTTCAGAAGATGGGCAAAAGCCTGGGCAACTATATCGCTCTGACAGCCCCGGCGCATGATATGTATGGCAAGCTGATGTCTTTGCCTGATGCGGCCATGATGACCTATTTTGAGACGCTTACGACGGTCCCGACTGCCGAACTGCAAGAGATGCAGCGCAAAATGGCCGAGGGAACGCTCAATCCACGCGATGTGAAGATGCGCATGGCGCGGGAAATCGTGACGGAGTTCCGTTCGGCTGAAGCGGCTCAAGAGGCCGAAGCGGCGTTTGTGCGCCAGTTTCAGCATCGCCAGCTTCCCGAACACATCCCTGAGTATGCCCTTGCCGGGCCAACCAGTATTGTGGCCCTCATCGTTGAAGCTGGCATGGCGCCCAGCCGCAGCCGTGCCCGCGACTTGATTCAGCAGGGTGGGGTCTATCTGTATGAAGATGAAGCGGCTGAGGCACAACGGATCACGGATGCCAGCGTCATCGTTCCGGCCCGAAACGGTGTCATCATTCAGGTAGGGAAGTTGCAGTTTGTGCGTATCAAAGTTTCGGCGTAAAGCACGAGCCAGGGCAGGGCTTCTGCCTGCAACTCCTGGCTCGCAGACTTCGTAATCGTGGATAGAGCATTAGTACCTGCGTGACGTGCAGATGGCAGGTTGGGGGCACTCCAGGGAGGAGCCAACTCATGGCCGAAATCGTTGAATGCCCATCGTGCGGCGCCTCATTTCCGAGTGGCACCCGTTTTTGTTCAGAGTGTGGTGGGACGTTGACGGGTGCCCTGGTACGGCAGGCAACCGGAATGCTGCCCGCAAATCGCCTGCTTCAAGATCGCTACCTGATCTTGAAGAAGCTGGCGCAGGGCGGGCAAAGCGCTGTCTATCTAGTCGCTGATACGCTGGATCACAGCACACAGTATGCGCTCAAAGAGATGAGCGAATCTGAGCTAAGCCTGGCTGATCGGAAACAGGCGCTCGCCGATTTTCAGCGCGAGGCCGATATGCTGCGCCTGCTCAATCATCCTGCGCTGGCGAAGGTCCACGCTACGTTTGTTGAAGACTCCAAGCACTATATGGTGATGGAATATGTGGCCGGTCGCAATCTTGAGGAGGTGCTGGCGACTGCTGGCAAGCCGCTGCCAGAGGCCCAGGTGGTAGCCTGGGCGATAGCCCTCTGTGATGTGCTGGGCTACCTCCATCGCCAGGTTCCCCCCATTATTTATCGTGACCTGAAGCCCTCGAACATCATCGTGCAGCCCGATGAGACCGTGAAGCTGATTGACTTTGGCATTGCGCGCTTCCATCAGACCGGGCAAAGTAAAGATACGGTGTGTCTGGGCACCGATGGCTACGCGCCGATTGAGCAGTACAGCGGGCGCACCGAGCCGCGCTCGGATATATACGCGCTGGGCGCAACGATGTATCAACTGCTTACCAATAAAGTACCGGCTGCCGCGCCCACGCGCGTCGCCAATGTCGCCAGCTTTGTCCCGCCGCGCCAACTGAACCCTGCCCTTTCTGCGGCAGTGGAAGTGGTGATCTTGCGGGCAATGGAGATTCACCCCACCCAGCGCTATGCCGACGCTGCCGAGATGCAGAACGCACTGGAAGGCATAAGCCGTCGCCCCTCTTCAGCCCTCGCCAGACCCCGCACGCATACCCAGCCGCGCGCATCTTCTCCTGCGGTGGCGTTGGCAGGGCAATCGCAGCCAGCACTCTTCGGCGCTTCCTTCAGCGTCTCTGCCAGCCAGGATACGGTCACGTTGAGCCTCGAGCCAGCCGTCGCGCCCATCGCTGATGGGCCGTCGCTGCGTGTCAGCCCAGGGCATACGATTCCGTTCGGGTTAGTGGACCCCAGGCGACCTTACTGGCGGCGGTTCACGGTCGAGAATGAGGGGAGTGGGCCGCTCGAAGCAACCATCAGGAGCAACGATCCGGCAGTGGTGCTGGATGTGAAGATGGTTGAGGACCATGTGGCGCATGTCACTGCCTGGCTGAAACCATTTGCCCTGGATGCCAGGCATTATGAAACAACCATTGATATTATCAGCAACGGCGGCACCCGGCGTCTGGATGTCCATTTCACCGTTGCGCGTCCCGATGCCGCGACGAGCCACGCCTTGATGCCTGTGATGCAAAACTCGCGGGTATCGATGTCGCGCCCTGGGCGTGCTATCGGAGCGGGGTTTGGCCTGTTCTGGCTGCTCGGCTGGCTGTTGATTCAGTTGTTGAGCCACTTACATGGAGGAGGGCCAGTGCCTCCAATGCACGGTTTCCACTAGGCTTCTCCGCTCCAGCGTTCCAGAAGCTGGAGCGGCTATTTTTGTGTGCAGGAGTGTGAGCAGCGTATGCCAGAGGCGAAGATTGGGGTTATCGGTGGCAGCGGCCTCTATCAGATGGAGGGGATGACGGACATAGAAGAGGTGCAACTGACCACGCCTTTTGGCGCGCCCAGCGATGCTATTACAGTTGGGCGCGTGGAGGGCGTTTCGATTGCTTTTTTGCCGCGTCATGGGCGAGGTCATCGCCTGAACCCTACAGAAGTGCCCAGCCGGGCGAATATCTACGCGCTCAAGAGCCTGGGCGTGGAGTGGGTGATCTCGGTGAGCGCGGTGGGCAGCATGCGCGAGGATATTGCCCCGCTTGATCTGCTGATCCCCGACCAGCTTTTTGATCGCACGAAAAGCCGGATCAATAGCTTCTTTGAGGGTGGTCTGGTGGTCCACTGCTCGTTTGCCGACCCATTTTGCCCTACCCTGTCAGGCATCCTCTGGGACGCCGCGCAGGAGCTGGCAGATGTGAAGGTGCATCGCGGAGGCACCTACATCTGCATTGAGGGGCCGCTTTTTTCAACCAGGGCTGAGTCGCGCATCTACCGGCAGTGGGGCGTGGATGTCATCGGTATGACTGCGCTTCCCGAGGCTAAACTGGCGCGCGAGGCAGAGATGTGCTATGCCACCATCGCCTGCGCGACGGACTATGATGTCTGGCACGAGACCGCTGGAGCTGTGACGGTGGAGATGGTGATTGGGAACCTGATGAAGAATGTAGCCAATGCCCAGCGCATCATTCGCGCGGTGGCGCGGCGCATTCCAGCGGATCGCGCGCAGAATACCTGTGAATGTCCCAGCGCCCTGGCATCTGCAATCATCACTGATCGCAGGCGCATCCCGGCAGAAGCGCTGGAAAAATACCAACTGCTCGTTGGCAAGTATCTACGCTAGCTTCTTTATGAAATTGGCGCCTGGGAGCGCTCGTCTAGCGCTTGCTGTATAGCGGGCGGCAGTGGCTGCCCCTGCCCTGGCTCTTGCCCCAGCAGTGCCTGGAGATCGAAGCCGTTCAGGACAGCATAGTTGCGGGCGTTGTTGTTCATGATCACATGCACTTCACCCGTTGGCCCCAGTTGCTCGGCGATGCGCTTGATGCGCTCAGCCCAGGGCGCAAGCTCGTCCTTGCTGTAGAGGTAATCAAAGCGCTGGCGACTGCTCGGCAAGTCGCGCGCATACCACGTCTGGGCGTTGCGCCCGTGAAAACGGAAGAGCGCCAGGCGGCGATCTGTCACCAGGGTGAGGGGCGGCACGGAGCCAGAACCAAGCTGCGGCTCATCCACGATGACATAGGCCATCTGTGCCTCGCGCAGCGCTCTGGCCGTTTCATCGGTGTGGCGATCAGTCAGCCAGGAGCGGTGCCGAAACTCGACGGCGATTTGTTCCTGGGGCAGTTGCTCGCGGATGGCTGAGAAATAATCAAGGTTGCGCACGCTGTAGGTGAACCAGGGCGGAAACTGGAAGAGGACAGCGCGGAGTTTCCCCGCCTCGCGCAGCGGCTGCATCATCTCGGAGAATTGGGCAAAGGTCTCGGCGCGCGGTTCAACCGGCTGCCCGTCCTCGCTGCGATGATGCCAGGTCAGTTCTCCATAGGCTTTAACATCAAAGCGGAACTGGTCGGGCGTGCGCTCGCTCCAGAGTTGAAAGTGGCGCTGCGGTAGCAGACGGTAAAAGGTGCTGTCAATCTCAACCAGCGGGAAATAACGCGCGTAGTAGCTGATACGCTGCGGGCTGAGTTCTTTCCGCTGGTATTCAGGCGGGTAAAATGGCGCGTGGTCGGTCCAGCTTGCTGTGCCAACCAGGATTGGCGCCTGGCCCGCTGGCCCTGCTGAGCGATGTGCTGTTGCTTGCGTTGTATCGCTGGCGCTCATAGTGAAACTCCTTCTGCTCAGGCTGGGAGCGCGTGTCTCTTGATGGCATCGTATAAGAGCATTCTTTTTCTTCGGCGAGGATATGGAAAAGCGCCCTGTTGCCTACAGCGCCCGCCGGATGCGCCAGTAGCTCAGGCCAAGCATCGGAAGGGTCAGCAAATAGACCCAGAGCAGATCATCCAGCCAGTTCTTGCCGAAGAAGTAATAGATGCCGACAAAGCCATACAGCAGCATGCGGCTGGGGCGGATAATGCCTTGCGAGGAGACATCCAGCAGGTGGTGGATCAGCAAGAATGTGACCAGACTGGTGTAGATGTAGACGAAGACGATGCCAAGGATAGCGTTAATGGCCCCTTGCCAGGCCAATCCACCAACGGTGAGGGCAACGACAGCCTGATCGCAGAAGGTATCGGTGAAAGACCCTCTGGCTGAGGAAGCGCGGCGGTAGCGTGCCAGCACGCCATCGAGCGCGTCGAGGAAGACGGAGCCAACCAGCAGCCAGAAGGCGATGTCGAATCGGAGGCGCGCGACGAAGAAAAAACCAGCCCCCAGTACCACTGAGGCCCAGGAAAGCATGTCGGGTCTGATGTGCAGTTTATCAAGGGCAGCAGCTACCGGGAGCAAGAGGGTCTGGCGTACCCGTTGCCAGGTGTAAAGAAAGCGCTCCTCACTCCCGCTGTAGATACTCCGTAACCGCCGTTCAGGCCGCTTTGCCTGCTGAGGCTCGCTTTCTTTTGTCTCGCCTGGTGTCGTCATGGTCGCGTTCGCCAGCGTGTCAGTTACGCACAATTATAGCCAGGGTATCGGTTGCCAGTCCTGGAGGGTGGCAGGTTGAACATGCCCCGGTAGATGCAATCGACAACCGGCGCCTGAAACAAGCCCTCGTCACCATGTTCGCGCATGACGACGATAACATATTGAGGTGTCTGGCCTGGGCCATCAGGAGCCAGGGAGATAAACCAGGAATGAGGGTCTTCGTCACCCCCAAGCTGAGCTGTGCCCGTCTTGCCACCAACGTTAGCGGGCGAACCGCCGATAATGCCCCCTGAGCCGGTGGTCACAACCCCGCGCATTGATTCCCGCACTTCCTGTGCCGTTGTGGGGCTAATGATTTGTCCATTGCTGACCCCATTGCCGGTGTAAGGGGTTTTAGCAACAGGTGACACACTATTAGGATCGACGCCGTGCGGCACGACCTTGTAGAGCAGGTGAGGGAGCAAGCCAACGCCATTGTTGGCAACCGTGCTGGTCACAAAAGCCATCTCCAGCGGGGAGATTTCCAGCGTGCCCTGCCCGAAGGCATCCTGCGCCAGACTGGCCGCATCATCTCTGGCAGCCTGGAAATCGACCCGGCTGGCTTTCACCGGAAAATCAAATGGGAATGGCTGCTTGTTCTGGGCATTGGAATCAATCATGCCGAAGCGCTGGAAGTAATTCAGCCAGGTGTCAACGCCTATGCCTACACCAACGCGGGCATAGATAACGTTATCGCTGTAGATGTAGCCATGCTCCAGGTCAATGGGGCAGGAAGGCAGCGGATTGTATTCTCGAAGATACCGATCTCCAGCTTCATTGATATTAAAGCCGTTCACCGTATAACTCTGGGCTTCCGAATTGGGGTCGAGGCAGTTATTGCCCCCAAAAGGGGTGGTCAACTGGTATTTTCCAGAATCCAGCGCGGCGCTCAGAGTGACGGTCTTAAAGGTCGAGCCAGGGATATAGAGGCTTGTTGGCCGAAGCAGCTCTGGCAGATTAGGATCAGCGTTGAGCTGCTGAAAGTAAGCCCCGCCTATAGTGCTGGTTACTGGCGGTTGACCGTTCTTTCCTGGTTGCGCGCCTGCTGGCAGCGCTTTTGCGCCAGGACAGGGCTTGGCGTTGGGATTTTTGGGATCGGTGACATTTGTATAGCTGAGACAGACAGTGTAGTCGCCAATCTCATTGGCGTTAAAGTAGGGACGGCTGAGCATGCCCAGAATCTCGCCGGTATGCGGGTCTTCCACGATGACTGAGCCAGGGTGATTGTCTGGGGCGTTCTCATCTGGCTGATTATAGAGCTGCTGAAGCAGGCTTCCATCTTTCTGCTGGCAGAGTGCCGGGATCGGCTCAGCGGGTGGGTTAAAATTGCCCTGGGCAACGTGGCGGATCGGGTCAACTGCAAAGTTCCCCCCCGGCTCGTCGTAGGTAATATCGTATTCTTTGTCAATGAGATTCTGAACTCTGGCGTCAATCGTCAGATAAACATCATCTCCATAGACCGGGTGATGGAGGGTTTGATTCACAAAATTATTAAGGGCATTCTGGCCTGTAGCATCGGCGCCAGACAAATAATTATCGTATGCTTCCTCCAGGCCAGATTCCCCATAGATGTAGCTGAAATACCCAATAATGGGCGAGAGCGAGGGGAAGCAGTAATAGCGCCGGTAGTTGCACGGCGCATTGGGGTCTTGCTGTGAATACGCCAGCAAGACTCCGTTGCGGTCGTATATACTCCCACGTACTGGCTGGTTGCCTATCGCGCAGAGATTGGGGGTGTAGATGGTGGTGATGAGGGTCTTGGCATCAAAGACCTGCCAGTAGACGACGCTTATGCTCAACAGCATGAAAAGCGCCAGGAAGACATTCGTTAGGCGGTTGATGCTCCTATTCACCATCATGGCTGCTTCTCCTGTGGTGTGTCATGCTCTTTTCCTGATCTGCAAGCTGCTCTTTTTCCCCTGCCCGTCTGAGCTTCTGCGGGGCAGTGTAGCACGGGCCTTCTGTGTTGTCAAAACGAGCGGCGGCGGGTGGCTGGTCACGGTTGGGGTGGGAGGGAGTATCCAGTCGCCAGGTGCTGCGGAGCCGCGCTGGTCAGCGAAGCAGATGGTCAAAATTGACTTTCGCCGGGCGGCGCGATATAGTGACAGGGGATGCTATCGGGATCAAGCAGGGCTGGCTGACCGGAACGGCTGTTTGTGATGTGCTGTGCCCCTGGCCGACCATCGATCTGGTGCCCTGGAGGAGAGAGGGAACAAGCTATGAGCGCCACTGATGCTGGGGAGATGGGTTCCTCGCACATCTTCACCGGGGCAGAACAGGTGCGCGAACCGGGGAAGCCAGCCCATGAGTTTGTGGCGCACTTTTGGGGAGTGCGTGGCAGCTATCCTGTCTCTAAAGCAAATATACAGCACACCGGAGGGAATACCGCCTGTGTGGAGGTGCGCGTGGGGGGCCATGAGATCATTCTGGATGCCGGCACGGGCTTGATTGCTTTGGGCCAGTTCTTGCGGCAGCAGCCCGGCGCAGCGCCTCCGACTGTAACCATCCTCTTTAGCCATCTCCATTATGACCATATCCTTGGACTGCCATTTTTTGATCCCCTCTATCAACCAGAAGCTACCTTGCATCTGGTGGGACGTTCTGCGGGGGGCAAGAGTTTTAAAGAGATGCTCTGCCAGGCGATTGCCTCGCCGTATTTTCCTGTTGATTTGCGCGAGGCCCCTGCCACCTGCCAGTTTTATAATCTGGAGCCGGGGGATGATCTTGAATGGCATCCAGACGCGCCTGCTCCTCAGCTTCAAAGCGCCTCACGCGATGGCGCATTGGTCAGAGCCAGAACACCGGCTCCCGATGCTGTGCGTGTGACGTTCCTGCACAGCGCTGCGCACCCGCGTAATGGATGCCTTATTTCTCGTATCGAGTATGGTGGGCGCAGCCTCGTTTTTGCTACCGATGTCGAGGGGCCACAGGACGGAGATCAGGCGTTGATTCGCTTTGCCAGAGGGGCAGATGTCTTGATTCATGATGCGCAGTATCATGAGGAGGAGTATGTGACATCCAAGCACGGGTTTGGGCACAGCACTCCGCGCATGGCGACAGCAGTGGCGCGGGCAGCCGGTGTCAAGCGGCTGGTACTCTTCCACCATGATCCTGAACATGATGATGGGGTTCTTGAAAAGTTACATCATATGGCGCAGCGCGAGTTCCCTCAAACAACGCTCGCTACAGAGGGTCTGGAGCTTGCATTACTCTAAATGTCGTTCTTGACGCTGCCTGATTTTGGCGGTAGACTGACCACAGCCGGAACCAAAGCCGCGAGAACCTTAAAGACATCGGCTGAAAGAAGCCCACCAGAGGAAGGTTCCTCTGCGGGTGCGCTCACACCCGATCAAGAGACCGTTGGGACTGCGATACGGAACTATCCGGTCCCTTGCCCGGCTAGGGCCATACAGGGAGCGATCTCCCTGCAATGCGCGGAGTATTTACCGCAACCGAGTATGTGAGAACACAAAAAGGAAGGCAGGCGCACGCATATGGGGAATAAAAATCCTCCCCCTAAAGAAAAAAAGAAGCCCAAGAAGGATGGTAAGAAGAGCGGCAAAGCGTCAGCACAATAAAGGCAAATGAAGGCATATGAACATTATCTTCATCGCGATGCTCTTTGTTGTCTTTATGCTGAGCATCTGCATCCATGAGGCCGCGCATGCCTTCATGGCGCTGCTCCTGGGCGACCCTGGACCGCGCAACGAAGGTCGGCTCAGCCTGAACCCGCTTCGCCAGATGACAGCGGTGGGTACCGCTGTGGCGATAGCCCTGGCTTTCCTGTCAGAAGGATTGCTGACGGTTGGCTGGGGCAAACCGGTGCGCTTTGACGCGCTGAAACTGCGTGTGGGACCGAACTTTGGCACCTTCCTGGTGGCCCTGGCAGGCCCCCTGGCAAATCTGGTGCTTGGCATCGGAGGCGCTTTTGCGCTCCAGGCGATCCCACAGCCATCGCGTTTTTTTGAGCTGGCGAATTCTAACCTTCTGGGGGCTACCGCTTACCAGCGGGTAAGTGGCTCGGTGCCAGAAGTGGTGTTACGCGGAGAGCAGATACTGTTTGCGTTTATCATCGTCAATGTGGGGCTGGCTCTGATCAACTTCATCCCGCTCTATCCGTTGGATGGCTACCGTATGCTCTTTGCCCTGTTGCCAAGCCGCCAGGCAGTTTCATTCCGCCGTGCCGAGCCGTATATGGAGTTGATCATCCTGTTTCTGCTCTTCTTCTTGCCAATGCTGCTTCAGTTCGCAGGTGCCCCACCAGAGCTTAGCCCGTTTTACTGGATTGTTCAGGGGGTGCAGGCTATCGTTTTTGCTATTGTGAACCCGGCGTATGCCATTTTGTCCAAGGTGTAATTGGGGATGCGGGTGCGTGTCGTTTATCGAGCCTCGCAAGTCTGGCATCTACTAACGGGGCGCGTGCGGCCAGAGGACCAGCAGGTCATTGCTCACCTGCTCCCTCCCGCCGCACGCGCCTTATTTGCCACCATGTCGCCTGGCGATCAGTGCCATTGCCTGAAGGTGTGTTATGCCCTTCAGGGCCAGGGCTGCGCTGATCGTGATGTGCTGGCTGCTGCATTGCTCCATGATGTGGGCAAAGGCGGGGGGCGAGTGCGCTTCTGGATGCGGCCAACGGTGGTGCTGCTGCGCGCTTTGGCCCCTGGATTGCTATCCTGGTTGGCAGCAGCGCCGCGCCCTTTCTGGCGTCGGCCTTTTTATGCTGCCTGGCATCATGCCGATATTGGCGCCGATCTGGCAGCAGAAGCGGGGCTTTCGGAGCGCGCGGTACTGCTGATTCGCACGCATCATGATCCCGATGGACCGGCGGCGCTGCTTCATGCGGTGGATGATAAGAACTAATCGTCATGAGACCTTTTATCGTGGTCTGTGGAGCAAGGCATGGCAACGGTCAATGAGGTCAATGGAGCAAAACCACTCACTGATGGGCAGCCTTCCGCTGTTCATGCTGCTGCTTATACGATACATCTCCCCAGCTTCGAGGGTCCGCTGGACCTGCTTTTGCACCTGATTGAACGTCGTCAAATGGAGATTACGACGATCTCACTGGTTGCTGTCACCGATCAGTTTCTGGAGTATGTACGAAGCTGGCAGAGTGAGGAACCACCGATGGCGCGGCTTGCCGAGTTTATCACCGTTGGCGCCAGGCTGCTCTATATCAAATCGCGCAGCCTGTTGCCGCAGCCACCCAAAGAGGAAGAGGCTGCTGGAGTTGATGACGCGCTGGCCGAGGCTGAAGAACTGCGCCGCCACCTGCTGGAGTATAAGCTGGCAAAAGAGATTGCGCGCTTGCTGCGTGAGCGCGAAGCTGCCGGGATGATGAGTTTTCCGCGTCCGGGGCTGGTGGTTCCTGCCGATGAGTTGGCGCGTCTGGCGCCGCCCAGGCTGGTGGGGCTGGAGGTGGAGGCGCTGGCTGCTGCCTTCCGCCGCGTCCTGGAGGAGCGGCGGCGCACTGAGCCGGAGCCGCTTCCCCTGCCCGTCGTGCGCGTCAGTGATAAGATCGCGGAGATTGAGGCTGGCCTGGCCGCGCATGGACGAGTGATTTTTGAAGAATTGCTGCGCGCCGCATCTTCGCGCCTTGCCATTGTGGTGACGTTTCTGGCTGTCCTCGAACTCTGGCACGAAGAACGGATTGTGGTAGTGCAGGAGGGCTTGTTCTCCCCTATCCTGATATTGCCGGTTGTGTCTGACGCCCGTGAGCCTTCGCAGCGCCCTTACATATCAGGGCCATAAGTCACCTTGCTTGGGAATGTCTGATCGCCGCGCATCGAGAACCACATCTCCTTTGGCACAATTTGGTCTGCTAGCTGTGTCCAGTGGTTTAATGCAGCAGGAAGGTCGCGGGCTATTAAGTATTCTGTCGCTTCGCGCATAGCGACAGCCAGAAACCCCTCCTGGATTCCAGCCTGCTCTGCCGCGCGGAGCTGGCGTTCAATGGCGTGAATGGGGGGATCGCCTTCTCGCCCTGCGAGAGCAAGTTTTCTCCTCTCCGAGTAGAATAGAACGATCTTCTTGGTATCGAAGTTACACAGCGCATTGGCAAGCGCTGACCATATCCCGTTGAGTCTCAGCGTGGCCTCTTCATCCTCGTCCTTGCGCGGTCTAGGAAACGCTGCATTGACCCACTCTTGGATGAGAAGCAGATATGCATCAATGCCATAGTAGAACTGTTGTGCCATCGTGAGGTGCCTTTCTACGGGTGCTTGTCATTTACCCCGAACCGAACGCTGGTTCGGCCCGCCTATCATGGCAGAACTGGCAGAGTGGCCGTATCAATCACGTCGAACGTTGGAGTTGGGATGAGGTTCTCCCTGAGATCCTGGTCCTGCTGCGCTTTTGGCTCTGGGTCCAGCCATACCAGGGTGTGCCCTCCTACCCAGCTATCGCTCTCGCCATTAGAGATGGGCAAGGTGACTAAGCGGTGTTCAGCGCGATCCCAGACCTGTATGGCTGTGTACTGCGCCCAGGCTATGAGGCGATCATTCATCGTGATGTATTGTATATGATCTCCTGCATCCTCGACCTGGACGAGTATTTGCGGATTGGTTGTACTCCGGGTAACGTCACTCAACAGATAGAGCCTGTACCCCTGGATGTCAGTATATGCCACACTGGTGCCAGCCAGTGTGATGTAACTGCCCTGGATGGTGATGTGCAGTTCCTGGCCGGTGTTCAGGTTCTTGAGCAGTGTATAGCCACCAGAACCAGTAGTTACCTGGCTCCATGCCACCCAGGGCCATGAGAGAGCCAGCGGCGCGCCCGCTCGGGTTGCCAGGGTGGTCACAGTCCCTGTTGTCAGATTTTCTGTGCGTACCACAGCATTGTCCAGCGTTGCGGGACTTACCGGCCCGACGGCCTGATTCCAGATGAGCAAGCCATGATCCAGGACTACGGTGGGATACGGGCCAGATACCGCTTGCCCGTTGATTTTGGTTGCCTGGGCCAGTTGTCGCACCTGCCGTGTCTGCTGATTGTAGGCAAACAGCGTCCAGTTGAAGAAGTTAGGCTGGTCGTCCGCTTCGGTCCAGACGACCCAATGATCGTCCGCTGCGGCGGCCAAAATCTGACTCTGGGGTGTGAGCAACTGGTGCATGGTGACAATCTGGCGCGTCGTAATGTTATAGAGGACGGCGAACGAGGGACGTGTCGTGTTGGTGATGAAGTCGCGCGGCTCGATGGCGCCCACCAACCACTGACCATCAGAGGTAGCAGCATTGTCGAAAACGAAGACGTGATTGTCACTCATTGCGCTGGGCAGGCGGTGAATGTTGACCTGGCCCCAGGCTGTTTGGAGAGGAACCGGACCCGCGCTGACCGTCGGAGCCGGGCCAGAGGGGGCGCTGCCAGTATTCCTGGTTGGTGCTGGCTGGGAACTGCTGTTGGCGCAGCCCACCAGCAGGAGCAGGAGAAGCAGTGAACCTGGCCGTACAGCCCAGATTCCTGCGTGGGGCATGTTGGTCTTCACCAGATATACCTCCTACTATTGAGCAGCGTGGTCATATCGCTGCTGGAGATGGTGCTGTAGGGAGGCACATTCACTATCCAGGACCAGATCCAACTATCGCCAGAGATAGAATCAGCACAGCAGGTATTGGCACCGTAGTTAGTATAGCCTCTGATAGCGATCCAGTGGTAAATCGTTGTTGATTGGGGATGACCAATCAGGCGCGGACCGCTGTTGGCGTACTCGACGATGTTTCCGGCCAGAGGCCACCCATTGTCAATGTCGGTGGTGAGATCATAGGTAAAAGTGCTGGCGTTGAATCCTCCGCCTACTCCTGACCCGTTGACCGGCACATAGAAGCTCGAACAAGTCCAGGCGTTGAGCGTAGGCCCCATCACAGAGAGGTTCCAACTGGTTGATACGTTGGCATCGGTCTTCAAGTAGTTATTACCAGCGAGTACCCTCTGGCTCAGGCTCTCCCCAGAGGGGCCAGTGGTCCAACCCAAGCCGCGCACGATCTCTTCAGCCGCAGCGGGGCCACAATAATGATAGTTTACTTGCGATTGTTGAGACATGTGGAGCGCATTCGATATGCACAAGACGAGAGGCCCAGCGCTGCCAGATGGGTTTATGGCGATGACCGGGCAGGAGGCTGGGCCAGTTTCATAATTCACCTCTTACAACGAGCAACGGCCATCAGACCGCTGCTCAACTGCTCATTTGGCGACTACGTCAAAACCTTTCAGTTCACCGTGACCACCGCCCCTGCCGTCGGGCCTCCAGGCACTTGTAAAGCCCAGAACAGTTTTGCCGCTCCTGTAGGGAACGAGGAGGGAACCACATACTGCATGACGAATGTGAGACTGGAACTGGCAGAGATTTGCTGCTCAACCTGGCAGTTCAAGAGCCAGGTTGCCTGATCATGGGCTGTGGTGTCATGACTCATCCCTTCCGTATATGAGGGGCATGGCGAGAGGACAATGGCCTGGCCGGTCGGGTTGGTCAACGTCACGGTGTAGGTGAATGTAGAGCCGCGCGAAGTCGTGGAAGGAGCCGTCACTGCTGCTTGAAGCGCGCTCAATGGGGATGAGGCGGGTGTGCTGATGGCAACGGCTTCAAAGAGCAGGACGGTGGGAGAACCACACTGCACGTCGAGCTGCAATCCGCTGACTGTCAGGCTGCCGCCAGTCGAAAAGGTCACCTGCACGCTCTGGGCCACCAGGGGCTTCTGAGGGTTGGCATGAGGGCACTGGATGGGGCTGCCAAACATGATTTGCACGGTCTGATCTGGCTGGAGGTCAACGCGCTGCGCAGCGAAGTCAGCCGGGCTGACCGCTACGCGATCTCCCGACGCCAGCGTGACCTCCAGTTGTGGCACTCCGGGGAAGTAGCAGGCCGTTGAGCCAGTGTTCGTCAGGTGCAGATTCTCTACTGCATTGCCTTGATACACGCCCGCATACAATCCGTCGTTCCGCAGGTTGGCCTGGATACACTCGAAGGAGGCGCGCGCTGGCTGCGTGGGAGGGAGCGGCGTTCCTGGAACGGCGAGCCAGGGGATAGTGTTCGAGCCAGCAGGCGTAGAGGAGGTGGCAGACCCGGTCCCCACGCCGCACGCAGCCAGCAGCACGACAGCCACGAGTACCAGCAGTCCCGACCTCAGGGGTTGCGCCCCCATAGCCCGGCACCTGGAGGCAGCGACTCTATTGACGAGCTTCATCTCATGAGCCTCCTGTTTTCTTTGAGGCCATTGGCCTCTTCATCGTGCTGGTCGCCTCTGGCGTTCAACCAGCCACGCTGCCACGAAGAGGGCAATCACCCCCAGCGCTGCAAACAAGAGTCGGCTGGCAACAAAACTGCCAGAGAGAGGGACTGGACCATAGTGCAAGAGATAGCTTACCTGTGGGTGTAACCTGGCCGCCTCTGTCCAGACTTCATGGGCATAGGCCAGGCCAGTGGGGTCAAACCATGTACCCAACGCTGTATGTGAGCCAACAAAGAGGTCAGCAGCCAGTCCAAAGGGTGTGCCAAAAATGATCGCCCACCAGATGAAAATTGGCGCTACTGCCGCCACCAGTCGCCTGCTGGCAGTTGCCAGCAGCCAGACGCAGGGAACCAGGAAGAGTGCGGCAGGCACAGCCATCATCACATATAACTCAATGTAGGGCCAGATGACAAAGACATGGGGATAATCATATGGTTGTGTTTGTGCCAACCAGGGCTGCATCGCGATGGTCAAGACACTATCCAGTGCCAGAATGCCTAGCACAACGGCAACAAGCGTCCCCATCCTGGACAGGGTATACCAGAGACTGGCAACGGGCCGTGAGAGTAGAAGGACCTCAACCCTCCTGCGGCGATCCTCTAGCGCTGCGCCTGCCACAAAGAAGGCGCACAGCACACAGGTCAGTCCAATCCCAGGGGCCAGAAAATATGCCATCGTATATGTCGTGTTGGTTGGCAGGTTCACAAGCGGCTGGAGCCAGCTTGTTGGGGTATAAGATGTGACAGTGGCAAGGAGCGAGATAAGCGTCACTGCCCAGAGCGCTCTCCGCTGTAGAAGTAAGCGAAATTGTACTCTGACAAAAGCCGTCACCTGGAAGAAGGGGAGAGGCGCTAGTGCCGTCCCTGGAAGAGTTGTCAGCATATGCTCTCTCTCTATCATGTGGAGCGCTGTTTTAAACGGCGTATCCTCTCGCTTAGCGTTTAAGCAGATCGAACTGCCTGATTGAACGCACTTGTCTGCTCAAGGTTGGCGCCAGTAAAAATTAGATAGGCATCATCGAGGCTAGGGGGTACAGGATGGGCATCGGCTGGGAGCGTGCTGGGGTCAACCGTGTAGAGACGAACAATAATTCCCGCAGCCTCGCGGCGACTGAAGAGGATCTGTCCTCGCTGGGCCACCTCCGACATCTGCCCGTCATTCACCAGGCACTCGAATACCTGCCCCTGGAGAGCGGCGATCAGATCATCAGGTGTCCCACTTGCCTTGAGTCTGCCCTGTGCAATCACAAAGACCTGCGAGCAGATGTTGGCGATGTCCGAGAGGATATGACTGGAGAGGAGAATTGTCATGCGGGCACCCAGAAGCGCGAGCAAGCTGTGAAAATCCTGGCGTTCGGCGGGGTCCAGCCCGGCGGTGGGTTCGTCGAGAATGAGAACGGCAGGATCACGCATCAGCGCCTGCGCGATGCCAATGCGCTGTCGCATTCCGCCAGAGTAAGCGCCAAGCCGCTTGCGTGCGTCTGCGGTGAGATGGACGGTTGCCAGCGCTCTGGCGACGTGTTCGCGCCGCGCAGCCCGCTCGCGTACTCCGTCCAGGCGCGCGAGAAAATCAAGAAACTGCTCGGCAGTCAATTGGGGATACAGGCCAAAATCCTGGGGCAGATACCCCAGGTGATGGCGTGCAAACATCGGATCGGACAGAATATCATGCCCATCAAAGCGTGCGGTGCCAGCGGTTGGCCTCAAAAGCGTTGCCAGCGAGCGCATGAGCGTGGTTTTACCCGCGCCATTGGGACCGACCAGGCCAGCAATGCCAGGCCCCAGCCGCAAACTCACCTCGCACAGTGCATAGGTGCGCCCATCATAGCTCTTAGTGAGCCGGTCAACTTCGACCTCCATAGTTCACTCGTCCTTTCGTGAATGCCGAAAACGCTTGATCGGCGCTTTAGAAAAAGAGCTTCCAGGCTGGCGGCAGACCGACATGGACCTGTTGAGCAAGCACAACGATCAGGACCAGTATTGCCCCACAGATTCCTAGCATGATCCAGCTTGCCCAACCACCAGCCGGATGCGCTGAAGCGATAAGCCAGCTTCGTGGCTCATTAGTGCGATTATAGAAGACCAGGGTTGCCAGAAGCAATCCCCCGGCAAGGACGCCATAGAAGAGTCGGTTGAGCAGCACTGGAGCGCCAAGCAGACCCAGCGAAAGTGCGCTCGGAGGCAGTCCCCCAATGGTTACACTGGCAAAGTTGACCATCCAGGCGTTTCCCAGGGGCACTCGTGCTGTGAGCCAGTAGGCCACACCAACAATGTAGGCCAGTTCTTCGCTCCCTGAAAAGCTTGCCAGGCAAAAGGTGAGAGCTGCTGGATAGAGGAAGGCAACGGGAACTTGCGCGCCAAAGAGCGCAAGATAGCTGGTGATTTCCGCTGTCAGGGAAGATGGGCCTCCATGATTGGCCGCTCCCACAAACCACAGGCCAGTCGCCAGTGCAGCTACTCCGCCTGAGAGAGCGGGCGTCAGTGCGCCCAGAAAACGGCCTAGCAAATACGCAGGAGTAGAAATCGGGCGAGACCAGATCAAGGGGGCTGTGCGTCTGGATTGATCGCGGAGTACACAGGTCGCTGGAAGAAACAGGGCGACCAGCGAGAGCAGCGTAGCAGTGCTTGTTACCATCAATCCTGCCATCGTGTCTGCTGCATTTGCCTCTTCCGCAGGGGTCTGGACAGTGTGGAGTTGAGTGTTGCCCACAAATATCAGTGCCCCTACCATCAACACCAAAACCAGGAGCAGCACACGTCGCTGCTCCTGAAATTCAGCGCGTGTTACAATGCGCACCGTTTCTAAAAAAGAGTTTCGGTGCAAGCCTTGCGAATTCTTGGGAATGGTGACACGCTGAATGTGAAAGCGCTCCTTCCCTCTATTTAGCGGATTATGTCGTGGCAATATCGCTCGTCCACTTATTGATAGCCCATCCATCCTGCTCAAATATCATATCAAACTGGTCTGTCTCCGATTGATGAGCTTGAAAACGTTGACGCTGTATCTGAGTCATGATAGTAGCTTGATTGTTAGATGGCCCAGTTACTTTTGTTATCTGGCAAGAGGTGACTGCGCCGTACATATCTGCGAAGTGCTGGAGTTGTTGAGCTAAAAGCGGGGCACCTCCCATCTGGTCTAGTTGCTTGCGTGCGCTTGATGAGAGCAGAGCATAGGCATCACGATAGCTGTTACTTATCAGATCAGCACAGAATTGTTGGACAACCAGGGCAGGCGCTGTACGAGGCGGTTGAATAGTGATAGAGGCTAACTGCGAATGGTTTACTGATGGGAGAAAGCGGAAAAACAAGGCAATTCCCGATCCCCCCAGAATAACCAGGATACCAATCAGAATCCAGATGTAGCTCCTCCTACGGTGCAAGAAATCGGGAGCTGTCTATTACCAGGCATACAGCCTACCAAACCTTTACTCGTATGTTCCTGTGTCGGGTATACTCAACGTTTCTTCGAGCAGCTTGCGTGATGCTGCTTGATATGTTTGAGTTCCAAGCCAAGTATAGGCTGAGATCAGCTTCATCTGCCTGCCCTGAATAGGGTAGAAAAATACCCTATTCAGGGTATTTTTGCCTGGATGGCTATCTCTCAGGCAGGCTCAACCCGCTTTCTGCTCTGGTTATGGTCCCTCATCGGCGTTGATGAGACCCAGCCTTTCCCCAGCCCTGACGGCCATGACCCGGTTGTGTACGCCCAGCTTGTCGAAGAGGGATTTCATGTGGGTTCCAACGGTCTTGTCGCTCAGACAAAGTGCTGCGGCTATTTCTTTGTTTGATAGCCCATTGGCGAGTAGCTGAAGGATTTGATGCTCTCTTTGCGTGAGGTGGTCGGGATTGGGGGTATCTGCGAAAGGGGATGGAGTCCATCTCATCGTTGAATCCTTTCTGGTGCTACCTGCTATCGGGTGGGGCTACATAGCTGTTACGATCCTGCAAGACACTAAACCCAAAAGCTGATCTAATAATATCAGAGTTTGTTTGGTATTACAATTCTCTCTCTCTCTCTCTCTCTCTCTCTCTCAGTGTGAGTAGAATAGCATGTGGCGATGTGGGGAAGCTGTCATATGGAGAAAGCTGGGTCAGGGAGATGCCTGGTGTGCTATACTGGGGAGACTGTGAGGGAGAGGGTATCTGTATGAGGATGATGCCATGAATCAGACCGGTCATGAATATGAGTCAGTTCCCAATCACGGCCATGCGGCGGTTCTGGCTACTCAGGGTTACGTCTTGGGCATAGAGATTAGCGGCGGTGGCACGCGCTACTCTGCTGCCCTGGCCGATCTCCAGGGGCAGATGGTGCATCAAACGCGCCGTCGGCTGAGTGTGCCACCCGATGGGCAGGAAGCAGTTGGGTTGATCCAGGAGATGATTGCCGATTTTTGTTCGCTGGAGCGGCTCAAGGGGCATAAAGTTTTGCGCTGTGGGGTTGCGGTTGGCGCGCCGGTAGATGCCCGTCGTGGCGTGGTCCGCATGATGTATCACGCGGAGGGGTGGGAGCAACTGCCGCTCAAAGATGTGATTGAGCAGCGCTGTGGCATCCCTACGATTCTGGATAACGATGCCAATGCCGCAGCATTGGGCGAGGCGCGCTCTGGCGCGGGCATAGGCGAGCAGCATCTGATCTATGTTGGGTTGGGGCGTGGCATTGGCGCGGGCATCGTTCTCAATGGTACGATCTATCATGGCGCCGGAACGATGGCTGGCGAGCTTGGGCACACGCTGGTGAAGGAAGACGGCCCACTGTGCCCGTGTGGGCGGCGCGGGCATCTGGAGGGCATCGCCTCGGCTCAGGCGCTGGTGCGCACGATGATAGGGGCGTCGGTGGAGTTTCCAGAGACAGAGGAGGCTATTCGGCAGGTGACAGGGGGACGCGCCGAGGCAATGCGGGCCGATCAGATATTTCTGATCGCTGCGGCTGGCGACCCGGTAGCACGGAAGGTTGTCGATGAGGCGCTGCATTATCTTGCTATCAGCCTGGCGAATCTGATCAATGTACTGGACCCCGGGGCCATCATTCTTGGCGGGGCTGTTGCGCTGGCTGGTGAACTACTCTTTGGCCCCTTGCGCCAGATGGTGCCTCCGCTGTGCCTGCATGCCAGCGATGAGCCGGTGCGGATTCTCCCATCTGCATTAGGCAGCGATGCTGCACTCCAGGGTGCAGTGGCCCTGGCGCTTCAAGATATTTGAGTAGGAAGCCCATCCCGAAAAGAAAATGCGGCTCCAAAGGAGGAATGTTGTTTATGCAAGACCTGGCGAATACAGCACTCAACATTGCGTTGCAACTCGGCGCAACCTATGCCGATGTGCGCGTGATGGAGCGCACGGTTGAGTCTATCTCTGTCAAGAATGGACGGGTAGAGGCCCTTTCCAGCAGCGTGGACAGCGGGTTCAATGTGCGGGTGATTGTCAGCGGGGCCTGGGGCTTTGCCAGCAGCGCCCGTATGGACATGAAAGAAGCGCAGAAGGTTGCAACGCAGGCAGTGGCGATTGCCAAAGCCAGCGCGTTGGTCGGCGGCAAAGTTCCGCGCCTCTCGCCGCTGGCTCCGCAGCGTGGAAGCTATATCACGCCTTTCAAGCGTGATCCTTTTACCGTGCCACTCGAAGAAAAGGTGAGCTTGCTGCTGCGAGCGGATGAAGCGATGCGCTCGGTCAAAGGGGTGAGCATTGCTACGGGTAATATGGAGTTTGGCCGCGAGCGCAAGCTGTTTGCCAGCTCTGAAGGCAGCCTGATCGAGCAGACGTTGTATGACAGCGGCGCGGCCATTACGGCTGAGGCGGTGGGCGATGGAGAGATTCAGCAGCGCTCGTATCCTAACTCGTTTGGACGGCAGGCAGGCACAGCGGGCTATGAGTTTGTGGAGGTCATGAATCTGCCGGAACACGGCCAGCGCATTGGTGAGGAGGCGGTGAAGCTGTTGACTGCCAGGCAATGCCCGTCAGGCAGGATGACGATTATTCTGGATGGCCCGCAGACAGCGCTTCAGGTGCATGAGTCGTGCGGCCATCCGATTGAACTAGATCGTGTGTTGGGGATGGAGGCTGGTTTTGTGGGCAAGAGCTTTCTGACGGTCGATAAGCTGGGGACAAACTTCCGTTATGGCTCGGATGCGGTGAATATTGTGGCCGATGCCACAACCCCTGGCGGGCTGGGGACGTTTGGCTGGGACGATGAAGGCGTCCCCGCCCAGCGCACCGATATTGTGAAGCGCGGCATTTTCTCCGGCTATCTGATGTCGCGGGATACCGCCCCGGAACTGGGATTGAGCAGCAATGGCTGCGTGCGCGCGGATGGCTGGAACCGCCTGCCAATGATTCGCATGACCAATGTAAGCCTGCTGCCGGGAACCTGGAAGCTGGAAGACCTGATCGCTGACACGGATGAGGGGTTGTACCTCTGCACTAATCGGAGTTGGAGCATCGATGATCGCCGCCTGAATTTCCAGTTTGGCACGGAGATTGGCTGGGAGATTAAAAATGGCAAGCTGGGCGCTATGCTGAAAAACTGCACGTACACCGGCATTACGCCAGAGTTTTGGGGAAGCTGCGATGCGGTCTGCGATGATTGGGTCGTCTGGGGCACGCCGAACTGCGGCAAGGGCGAGCCGATGCAGGTCATGCGCACAGGACACGGCGCTGCTTCTGCCCGCTTCCGCAACGTGCAGGTGGGCGTCGGCAAATGGGGACAGTAAAGGAGCGAGGCATGCTGGAAGAAAAGGATGTGCGCGCGCTGACGGAAAAAGTGCTGGGCTTCTCCAAAGCGAGCCAGACGGAAGTGCTGTTTCTAGGCACAGATCGCTCGCTGACGCGCTTTGCTAATAACTATATTCACCAGAACGTTGCTGAGACGAATACAGCAGTGAGCGTGCGGGCAGTGCTGGGCAATAAGATTGGGGTTGCCAGCACGAACAAAATTGACGATGAGTCGCTGCGTGATGTGGTCAATCGGGCGATTGCCATAGCCACTGTACAGGTGGAAGACCCTGAGTTCCAATCGCTGCCGGGTCCGCAGCCGATTACGCCGGTCAATGGCTACAGCGAGCGCACGGCATCTTTTGGGCCGGAAGAGCGCGCTAGAGGCGTGAAGGTTATTGTTGATCGGGCGGTTGCTAAAGGCTATGAATCAGCGGGAGCTTTTGAGACAGCCATTCAGCAGGTTGCTGTTGCCAACTCGCTGGGGGTCTTTGCCCATCATATTGGCACGGAGGCCGAATTTCATACGGTAGTGATGGCCGATGCGGGCGGTTCGGGCTACACACAGCGCGTCTCGATGGATGCTGGCACCTTTGATTTTGAGGCGCTGGCGACTGAGGCGGTGGAGAAGGCGGAGAAGAGCCGGAATCCTATCGAATTGCCGGTTGGCGAGTATCGGGTAGTTCTGGATAGCTACGCGGTTGGTGAGATGCTGCAATATCTGGCTTTTATGGGCCTTTCGGCGCTGGCGGTGCAGGAAGAACGCAGCTTCATGAATGGGCATTTTGGTGAGCGGATTGTTGCGGAGAGTGTCTCGATTTATGACGATGCGTTTGATCCTGAAGGGCTGCCTATTGGCTTCGATTTTGAGGGCGTGCCCAAGCAGCGCCTTGCCATGATCGATCATGGTATTGCCCGCGCTGTGCCCTATGATTCGTTTACGGCCAACCGCGAGGGCAAGCCGAATACCGGCCACGCGCTTCCGGCGCCCAATACGTTTGGCCCGTTTCCAGCAAATCTGATGATGGCTGCCGGGGATGCCAGCCGCGACGACCTGTTCAAAGGGGTTGAACGCGGCGTCTATGTGACACGTTTCCACTATTGCAACGTGGTGCATCCAGTGCGGACGCTCTTTACTGGCATGACCCGCGATGGCACTTTCTTGATCGAGAACGGGGAACTGACGAAACCCGTAAAAAACTTTCGCTTCACCCAGAGTATCCTGGAGACATTGGGCGCCGTTGAGGCGATCAGCCGCCAGCGTATCCAGGTGCGCGACTATACTACCTCGGTGGTTCCGGCAATACGCTCCGGCAAGTTTAATTTCACCGGTCTGACCCAGTAGCGCTGAGCGCTCGTTAGAACGCCTGGCTCAAGACGCAAATAGCAGACAGGATGCCAATAGCCCTTTTGGTATCCTGTCTGCCCTTTTTGGGGTGTTTCCTGGCAAACCACTCGACAAGAAAGCACTGCTGTGCTAGACTAGATGCGCTCAGACGGAGCGAGTGCTGTCAAGCTATTGTCAGAGGGAGGAACCGCGCGTATGTCCAACTGGGAACACGAGCTGGAGATGCTCCTGAACCGCCTGGGTGTGGATTGGGAATCTCTGCCTCCCGATGCGTCAGAGGCTGATGCTGAGGTAGCTGAGACGGCTGAATTAGATATGACACTGGATGACGCTCTGGCGTATGGCGATTTGGAGACGCTGGAAGATGATGATCTCGATCAGCTTGGTGTGATCCGCCGGGAGATTCAGGCAACGGTAGGGCGTGTGGCGCGGATGGTGCGTGCCGGGCGGCTGGATAGCGCGATTAAAGACGATGTTTTGTTTGTCTTACGCGCGCTGTGTCGCACGCAGCCCCAGCCAGAAGAGGGTGAGAATGAAGAGGAGGCGCAGTTGGCGACCGCTGCGGCGATTTTGCACTTCTGCCGGATTGTCCTGCGTTTAACCCACGCACTTGCCCAGCAGTAATCCACTGCTGGCCGGGGTCATGCTAGAATGAATTAAGAGGACTATCGTGGGCTTCCAGGTGCCATTGCAAGCGGAGGCCCCTGTGTTTCTAATACCCTGGCAAATAGCCTATGCCGGGCGGGAACATCAACAAGAACATGAAGATTGTGACCATTGACCAGATGCGCGAACTGGAGGCGCGAGCCGAGCGCGAGTTGGGGATGTCGTCGCGGGTATTGATGGAACAGGCCGGACGCAGTGCCGCCGATCTGTTTCATGGCTGGGCTGGGGAGGTCCGCGATAAAAACATCGTGCTGCTTATCGGGCCAGGGAACAACGGCGGCGATGGGCTGGTGGTTGCTCGCCACCTGCAAGCGTGGGGTGCGCGGATCACGCTCTACCGCTGGAAAGAGGGGCAGATCGTGCTGGGCGGTGAGGGCGGTTTTGCCATTCCGGTGCGCGACGACCTCAAGCATGTGCGGGTGGCGCTGGCTTCAGCAGATTTCGTCTTCGACGCTCTGCTGGGCACAGGCCGCTCGCGTCCGCTGGACCCGGCCATGCGCGCAGTGCTGGCGCTGGTTCGTGAGGAGCGCGAGCGGCGTCCTCGTCTGCGGGTGGTGGCGATAGACCTGCCAACCGGGGTCAATGCCGATACTGGTGAGGCTGATGTGGGCGCCATCCCGGCTGATCTGACGATCACGCTGGCAAATCCTAAATTGGGCCTCTTTTTCTTTCCTGGCGCGGCGCTGGTGGGCGATTTGCTGGTAGGTGGCATTGGCCTCCCTCCCGGTATGGACGCCGCGATTGCTTTGGAGACGCTGACTGATACGCTGGTGCGGGCCATGTTGCCAGCGCGCCCATTGGATAGCAATAAGGGGACGTTTGGCAAGGTCATGCTGCTGGCCGGCTCGCCACCGTATCCTGGCTCGGCGTATCTGGCGGCAACTGCCGCCGGGCGCGTGGGCGCCGGGCTGATTACCCTGGCGGTAGGGCCGGAGATGCTGCCCATCTACAGCGCCAAGCTCTCTGAGGCAACATTTGCGCTGTTGCCCGATGAGCGCGCAGCACCTGAAGAGCGCGCAAAGGCGCTGCTGCGCGCTTTGGACGGCTATCGTGTGCTGGTGATGGGGCCGGGGTTAGGGCGCAGCGATGCGACTCGCTCTCTTGTATCCAGAGTGCTGGAGGGGCTGCGCGCGATGCCAGAGGCCGAGCGCCCCAGGTTGCTGGTGGATGCTGATGGGCTGAACAACCTCTCGACGTTTGAGCGCTGGTGGGACCTTTTGCCCAGGGAGAGTGTCCTGACTCCACATCCTGGCGAGATGCGGCGGCTGTGTGGTGGGCAGGAGGTATCCAGCGGTGGGCCGGATCGCCTGGAGATTGCTCAAGCCAGGGCACGGGAATGGGGGCAGATTGTGGTGCTGAAAGGCGCCTGCACGATTATTGCTGCGCCCGATGGCCGGGCGCGCATCAACTGGCGGGGAAATCCCGCCCTGGCCTCAGCCGGGACAGGTGACGTTCTGGCGGGCACGATTGGTGGTTTGCTGGCGCAAGGGGCAGCGCCTTATGAGGCAGCCTCGGCGGGCGTCTTCCTGCACAGCCGCGCCGGAGCTATCGCCTGTGAAACGCTCGGAGATGCTGGATTGCTGGCGAGCGATTTGCTGCCGCTGCTTCCGATGGCACGCAAGCAGGTGCTGCAAGCGACTTCTGATGGTATGGAAGCATTGAAGATCAAGTAGCGGCCATCAGAGCTTTATGGTGATCCCCTGAAATCTGAGGTGCTTTCCACCAGGACGACCAGCACTGCGCGCTGGTGGCTGGTGGTGTCCTCACCAGTGATGGTATGATTGCCGATCCCCCAGTCGGGGGTGATGAGCAGGGTGGTGGTAAAGGCGCCTGTATTATCAGCATTCACTGCTAGGCGCCAGCCGTTGCTATCTACAGCGGGCTGCCCATCACGCAGCAAGGCAACAATGGCGTAGCGCGAGAATCTCTCTCCGTGAATCTTAATGCTGCTGCCGATGGTGGAGGGGCTGCTGCTCAAGAGGCTAAGAGTGGGTTGATTGGTTGGGGCCTGAAGAAACGAGAATGAGAAGCCAGTCATCCAGAAGGTCAATGCCAGCAGGAGGATACCCAGCAGCACTGCCAGCGCCAGATTGGGCACCAGCTTTCTGCCCCTTGAAATTGTCAGGGGTTCAGGTCGCTGAGCTATACTGCCTGCTCGTCTTTTGCCAGGAGCTTCCTGAAGCGTCGCCTTCTCAGCATCGCCAGGTTTTTCCTGAAGCGATTCCTTAGATGCTTTATCAGATGTTTTAGATACTTTATCCTGCATGTCGGAACCCAGCCTCTTTCATGGTCAAGGGGGTTCCTTCACGCCGCAGTCCCACGTTCACGACTTCGCCTACGATAATTGTTGAGTCGCCAGCGGGGGCGCTGGCTGTCACGCGGCATTCGACCCAGCCCAGGGCATCGTGAAGCAGCGGGCAGCCAGTCTCGCCAATGTCATATGCCAGATTCTTGAGTTTATCGGGAACCTTGAAGGCGGTTTTGCCAAGGGCACCCGCCAGATCACGCTGACTGTGTTCGAAGACATTTACCGCAAAGTGCCCTGAGCGCTGAATCATGCCCAGCGATTTGGAGTCATTTTCTACGGAGACCATCAGCATCGGCGGATCAAATGATGCCTGCGAGAGCCAGTTGGCGGTGAAGGCGTTCACCTCACCGCCATCGGCTGATGATACCGCGTAGAGTCCATAGGTAAACAGGCGCAGCACCTGTTTCTTCACGGCTTCATCCATTGCTGAATCATCCTTATGCGAACTTTAATGTGACCCGGCGCAGTTTCTCTTCGCGGAGGAAGGTGATGGTTATGGTTTCGCCGCGACGGTGGCGAGCGATAATCCGCTGGAGGTCTTTTGGCTCCAGGACGGGCTGCTCATCGGCAGCAATGATGATGTCCAGCAAACGCAGTCCACCCAGCGCGGCTGGCCCTTCTGGGCGCACTTCCAGAAGCAGCATGCCGTTGCGCTGATTGAGACGCAGTTGGGTTCTCAGGCGCTCTTCGATCTCGGTTTTCATGCCTCCCACTCCAATGGAGAGACCCTGGCGAACGGCATGCCCTTTGTAGACGCGGCCCAAAAAGTCTTTAATCGTTTCCAGGGAGATGGAGAAGCCAAGCCCCTGGCCGAAGGGAACCATCGCAGTAGTAATGCCCACGACATGGTTCTGCGTATCCACCAGGGGACCGCCGGAATTTCCTGGATTGATGGGCGTGTCGCTCTGAATCAACTTCTTGAGTTTATGACCGCCAGGTGTCGGAAGTTCACGATCCAGGGCGCTGACGACGCCAGCGGTGACAGTCCAGCCAAGGCCGTAAGGATTGCCAATGGCAATCACCAACTGCCCGACGCGCAGCGCGTTGCGGCCAAGCTCGGCAACGGGCAGATTTTGCGCGCCAATGCGCAGCACTGCCAGGTCATTTTCTGGTTCTAGCCCCAATAATCCGGCAGCGAATTTACGTCCATCGGTCAGCGTTACCTGAATATGCTGTGCCCCCTCGACCACATGGGCATTGGTCAATATCTGTCCGTCTGAAGCAAATATGACGCCCGAACCAAGCCCGCTGCCGCCCTCTGGGCGCGGCGGCCAGCCGCGCAGACGCGGGCGTCCGCGATCTGTATCAATGCGTACCACTGCTGGCCCAACACGCTCGGCGGCAGTGGTCACAGCCCGCGAGTAGGCGTCCAGCGCATCGGAGTCAGTTTCTCGGTTGTTCATGCTTTGCACCTGATGCTCTCTTTTCTGCTGCGTCGCGCGCTCCAGCGTGCCAGGAGCCACGTTATCGGGCGGGCGATCAGGCGGATAGTGGCGGCTTGGCGCCAGCTACTTCCAGGATTATGAAAAGGTATGAGTGAACCAGGCTCATACTTCTTAATTATGCTTGTATTATACCCTGTATGGCTAAGATAGCGCAAGTTCAGCGCCGATGGCCCCCACAGCGCCAGTTCTGGTTCTGGCCCGGCTAGCCCTCATCTTCAGAAACCTGATTCCAGGAGCGAAGATACCAGACAACCACGCCTAGCAGTGCTGCCCCTAGCAGGGCAAGGAGGGCAATTTTGACCCAAGAGGGTACGCCGGATGTAGTCTCCCCTCCATTGCCAGCTTCTGTTGATGGATCGGTTCCGGTATGCTGAAGGGCTGCGGGAGTGTCGGTTGGGATGAAGATGGTGCCAATCGGTGTCGGGGTAGCTGTCGGCGAATTGCCAGTGCCTCCGCCGCCACCACCTGAACGTTTCGTAGCTGTGGGAGTGGGACTGCTGGTATTGGGTAGACCGGGTGTGGGGGCGTCGCTGACGCTCCAGGTGCCATCAGCATGGCGACTGTATGATTGGTCTATCCCCAGGGGAGGGTAATTGACCGTATCAATAGCGGCACCAGAGCTGTCGAGAAGCTGAAGCTGACCGGCGCCCCGAACGAACGGGATGGTCGGGATTTGACTGCTGAAGATAACGAGGTATCCATTTGCAGCAATGCGGTAGCTGGTGTTGAGCAGGATGACCTGTCCCTGACTTTCCAATTGCAGGCCAAAGAGGCTTTCGTCATTCCCGCTTGTGTTTTTAAGCTCGATCCATTGATCTCCTCCGTCGGCTTTGCCATCACAGTTCCAATCTTTCTTGGGGGCGGTTAAGATTTCGTTTAGCTTGATACTGCTGGGATCGAGCGAGTTCCCTGCGATTGGGGTTGGCGGTAATCCCGTGATGGGGCAATTGCTGGCCGCGAAAGCAGCGGATGGCGGTGTGTTTGCCCAGAAGAGAAAGAGCGCGCCGCCAGCAATGCTGATGAGCAAGATGGCTTCTATGCTACAAATGATTCGGGGGAGCGCGCGAGGCAGAAAGGAAGCCGTTTGACGATAACTGGGGCGGAGCAGATGAGAAGCAAAGAAAGGGGTACGAGCGGAGGTGCCCATAACATATCAACCATCACTTTCTGCGCCCTGAGCGTGGGAAAACCCTGGCGCGACAATTTGCGTATACCGACTATAGCATGACCCACGCCTGGAGTGCAAGAAAGTGATGCTGTATGGGCGTTATTGGAACAGCAGTTCAAAGTGTACCTGCTGCTGGGGCTGCCGGAAGATCAAACGATTGGCGAGACGACGCGCGGCAGTGACGCCTTCGTTGCCGACCTGGAAAGCGATGATGGTACCAATTACCAGACCACATAGACCGCCCAATACCACGCCCTCAACGAAAAAACGATTCCGAAACGTCGCCATCGCTATTGCACCTTCTCTCAATGGTTTCACTGGAGATACACCACTGTTTTGGCATTGCTCCAAAGTCGCTCCAGTCGGTAATAGTCGCGTTCCTTGGGGCTAAAGATATGCACAATGACATCGCCGTAATCGAGCAATAGCCAGCCGGTGTCGGCTACGCCCTCACGATGGAGGGTGGGTAAGCCATGTTCACTCAACTTCTCATCTATAGCTGAGGCAATCGCCCGAATCTGACGCGGATTGGCTCCCGTGCAGATCACGAAGTAATCAGCGATGACTGAAACACCTTGAATATCAAGCAGCACGATGTCTGTTGCTTTTTTGTCGGAGGCGACCTCTACAGCAAGCCTGGCAATTTGTCCAGGCTCTAGCTGTCGTTTCTCTACACTTGCTTGAACCACTCTGCGCTCCATCCAGAAAAGATTGCTCTACGCTGCTGATTCCTTCTGCATTATAGCATGCCATTGGAACTCTGGTAACAACCGCTCCAGTTATTCGGCAGGTTGCATGCGCGCACCACGCGCCCGGTTGGCGGCATCGCGCGCGGTTCGCGCGGTTTGCGCTGCGACCTCAGCAAAATCATGCCCATTACCAGCATAGATGATGCTGCGCGAGATGGCGATGATGGCGCGTTCGCCTGCGGCATCCACACCATCGCGTGCGGCGGAAAGAAGGTCGCCACCCTGCGCGCCGACGCCTGGAATGAGGATAGGTAGGCCAGGAGCGATCTGGCGAATGCACTGCAACTGCGCTGGGTAGGTAGCGCCCGCTACCAGACCAGCATTTCCGCTTGTGTCCCATTCCAGTACCTGCCGTGCCACGTATTCATACAGGGGCATGGCACGGTCTGGGCTTGTGTGAACTGGCGCGTCTTGAAGGTCGCGTGCGCCGGGGTTGGAGGTGCGACACACGATAAAAATGCCCTTATCATGATAATCGAGGAATGGTTGCAGACTATCGCGGCCCAGATATGGGTTCACCGTGACTGCATCAAACCCGTAGACCTCGAAGAGCGCGCGGGCATACTGGCGTGCAGTATGAGGAGTGTCGCCGCGCTTGGCATCTCCGATAACAGGGATGTCAGGCGGGATAATCTGTAACGTTTCTTGAAGCGTACTCAGTCCGGCTGGCCCCAGTGCCTCGTAGAAGGCCAGATTGGGCTTATAGGCGCAGACAAGATCAGTCGTCGCCTCAATGATCGCCTTATTAAAAGTGAGTATAGGGTTCGCGTGATCGTGCAAATGGGGCGGCAACTGCGCGTATTCAGGGTCAAGCCCAATGCAGATCAGGCTGTTGTTTCGCCGCGAGGCGGCCAGCAGTTTTTCAAGAAAAGTCACGATGATCCTCGTCTCCGTACTGCGATGATGATTGGCATCAGCAGAATCAAGGCCAGCGGGCCATCACATGCTCACTCTTCGTTGCGTAGTGAGAGGGGTGGGACATCAGGTTCGTGCAAGGGCACATCAAGTGCCAGCCGCACGGTGTTCCAATCATAAAAATCTTGCATGCAGAGTGTCAAGAGCCGGGCGAAAGCTTCCAGCGCTGGCGGGTCTCCGTAGCGGAAATAGTCAGGCTGAGGGCTGGTGATAAGGAGAACGCCTGCTACTTTGGAGCCAAATTTAATAATGGGGGTTGCCAGCCCAGAACGCTGGTTGCCGAAGCCAATAAAGGGCATATGCTGATCCAACTCGCGTGCTGTTTGGAGAATGCCGGGTGCTTCCTGCCGTGTGGGGTCGGGTGGCTCTGGGTCCAGGCCGCGTTTCCCCAAAGTCATATGGGCGTGCAAGGCGCGGCCAGTAAGGCTGTTTACGCCGAGTCGAAAGCCGAGCGCGTAATGGATAGGCGCGTTATGTCCAAAGGTTTCTGTGATTTGCAAGCGAGTGATGATGCCGTCATCTTCTTGTCGCGGCCAGCAGCGGGCGACATGCGCAATAGTAGACAGCGTCGGAGTATCAAAGTAGGCACAGAGCCGTCGCAAGACACGCATAATAGCGCGGTGTTCGGCGCGTTTGGGATTGGATTCTGTGGCGATCAACTGCGCAATTTCATCAGCTAAATCTCCCAGGCTGGGAGGGCCATAGCGGCGAGAGCTGCGCGCATTCCGCGCTGGCTGAGGGCTGATTCGCCTCGGCTGTGGAGCGCTCGACACGATGTAATCGGGCTTTGGTGGCCCTGATATTGATGCGAAGGGCCTGCTGCTTTCTTGCAAAGCATCTTCAGATGAGGTGCTGCGCGCTGGGGCATCCTGGCTGCCAGCAGCAATATCGCTCAGAAGGGAAGTCTCGACATGCAGGGCGGCACTCAGGCGGCTCAGAAGCGCTGGCGAGGCGCGGCGAGCGCCTTGCTCCAGCAGCGTAATCGTTGCGCTGGAGACGTTGGCGCGTCGCGCAAGTTCATTGACTCGCAGCCCTCGTTGCAGGCGCAAATGCCGGAGGATGGTTCCTTCGGGGACAGCGTGTTGATCTGCGGGCATAGCTCGCGCTCCTTCTGATGCTGGTGGGACGGCGCTTTTCGCTGCTCAGGCACACAGGATAGTAATAGTAGTTTACTCAGTAGGAGGTATGTTTGTCAACTAATTTGCTAAAATAATATGTAAACAAAAGCATTTACCTGCTGAGTAAGCAGTTCCACTCTCTGGCGTGGCTTATACGCTGATAGATGAAAAATCTCAGATAGGGTCTCTTGTGAGAGAAGTATGAGGTTCAATCTGATAAAACTGGTGGCTTTTACTGTTGACTTTTTGGTTACTGTATGTTACATATTACTGTGTTTGGTAAATATGTTGTAAATGTCACGAAAGTAAACGCTGGCCCCGCACCGGAGGTTTGCAGAAATGGTCGCCTTCTTTCTGAGCATCATGGCGTTGTTGACGTTGTTAGTGATTGCTACAGCCATTTGTGTAGCGCTTCGCTTTGGCAGCACGCGGCAAGAAGTAAGGTTTTCTGAAGTACCAGTTTCTCAGGAGGAGTACCTGGAGCAGCCTCGCAGGCATTTTAGTGGCCCGCTGGCGCTCAGCCTGATTCTGCTCTTTAGCCTGACATTGGTGTTTGCGGTCATCACTCGCTGAGCAGCAAGAAGAGATAAAGGGCGATCCGTCTCACTTTTTTGGCGATAGCTGATGGTCGTTCCCGGCAGAACATCCCTCGCGCAGAAAGAGGGGATCAGCGATGATGGCAGCTTTTTTCTGGGTTTCCCTTCTCTTCTTCCTGATTTTGGGTTTGCTCAATGGAGCCAGGGGCGTCCTTGAGTCTCGGATACGACGCCGGTTACGGCGGGAGGGCGTTGAGACAAAGGGTGTGGTCATCGGCCATTGGGTGATGGGTGCAGCCTACTATGTGACGTATCGCTATCGTTACCAGGACCACGATTATCAGCAGGAAGAGCAAGTTGGTTCAAGCCGATATGAAGCCTGGCCCAGCGGCACAGTGATTCGTGTGCGCTACCTTCCTCAGAATCCCTTTGTCGCCAGGATTGCAAGCGAGAAGAACCATTTCCTCGCTACTGCGTTGATCCTGGCAGCGTCTGTTATAGTCATGATCGTAGTGGCGTTCCTGCTTTCGTAGCATTTATGTCTGCCTGGGCTGCCCTGTCCTGAACATGATGTCATGGAAGGTCAATTCTGGCGTGTCCTCCTGCGGCTCAAGAGAAACGCCAGAACGACGAGCATTGCCCCGACGCCGAGTGCTACCCTCACGTCGCGCTTGTTCGGTGCAGGCGCGGGGGCCGTATACGCGCCGCCCGCACGATACGCTTCGTCGAGCAACTGGACGGGATGAAGCACCTGGATAGGAAGGCCGCGCTGGCGCACGCCCAGCGCGATCTGCATCATGCAGCCAGGATTGCCGGTGGCAACCACCTGGGCGCGTGTCTGCTCAATATGGTTCATCTTGCGGTCAAGCAGCTTTCCGGCCATTTCCTGGTTAGTGATGTTATAGATGCCCGCGCTGCCGCAGCACCAATCGGCTTCTTTCAGATCGACCAACTCCAGGCCAGGAATGCGCTTGAGCAGTGCGCGTGGCTGGTTCTTGATTTTCTGGCCGTGAACCAGATGGCAGGCATCATGATAGGTGACGCGGCGGGTGATCTCGCCAAGTTGAGGATTGAGATCAAGCATTGCCAGAAATTCGCTGATGTCTTTTACCTTGTTGCTGAAGGTTTCGGCGCGCTTGCTGTAGGAGGGATCGTCTCGCAGCAGGTGGCCGTATTCTTTAAGGTTGGAGCCACATCCGGCGGAATTGATGATGATGTAGTCGCAGGCCCAATGCTCAAAAGCATCAATATTGGCGCGGGCCAGGGCGCGCCCTGTTTCGGCCTCACCAGAATGGACATGCAGCGCGCCACAGCAGCGCTGGGCGGGTGGCGTAACGACTTCGCAGCCGTTGGCAGCCAGCACGCGAATGGAGGCTTCGTTGATGTCTCGAAAGACCTGATCCATGATGCAGCCGGAGATGAAGCCCACCCGATAGCGCCGCGTGCCCAGCGCTGGGGTGATGGCTGGAAGCGCGCCCGGCAGGAGCGGCCCCTCGATGCGTGGCATCAGAGCCTCTGGCTCCTTCAGTTTCCCTGCCAGTGGGCCTGGCAGAAGATCGAGCAGGCCCAATGCGCGCACCAGGCTTTGAAGGCCGCTGCGTTGATAGAGCTTGAGTCCGGCGAACAGAAGCGAGGTCAGCGGACGTGAAGGCAGAATAGCGCCAAAGACGGCGCGCCGCAGCACGCGCTCGGTGGCGCTGTGCTGCTGGGGAGTCATGGTCTCGATCTCTTCGCGGGCGCTCTCGATCAATTTGCCAAACTGGACCCCAGAGGGGCAGGCGGTTTCGCAGGCGCGGCAGCCCAGGCAACAATACATATGCTCAATGAATTCGGGGCCAACGCTCATGCGTCCATCGGCAACAGCCTGCATCTGGTAGATACGGCCACGTGGAGAATCCATCTCAACACCCAGCACCGCGTAAGTAGGGCAGGTAGGCAGGCAGAAGCCACAATGGATGCACTGGCGGATGAGATCATAGGTGTGCGTGCCCCGGCGCAGCGGACCTTCCATGAGCTGGGTAATTGGTTTGATCTCCTGTGGCTCAATGCTCATATGCTGACTCCCATTCCAGTGCTTTCTCTCCGTCTTGCTATCAGTTAGAGCCTGTTCGTCGGAGCCTGCCGGGCTAGATTCCTCCAACAAAGCGGCCTTTCACCAGCGTGTACTGAGGATCAAATCGCTGCTTGAGTATCTTCATCAGCCGTAGATCAGGACGTGGCTCGCCCCATACGTTGATTCGCGCTTTCAAAGCGGTTGGCGCGTTGGTAATGACCAGGCTGCCTTTGTCGCTGAGAGCCAGCGCGCGTAGCTGGCTGATAGCCATCGCCAGCCGGTCAACAGCATCTGAAGGGCCAAGCTGAAGATAGACGAGACCACTTCCCGCATGCGCGATAACGCTGGATGTAAGCTGCTGCTCCTGGCAGATGGCCTGTGCCCTTGCCAGGAATGATGCAACGCTGTTGATAAGCAAGGAAACTTTACAGGTCACAGGGCCATGTTGCTGCGCGCGCACGGCGGCCCAGAAGCCATCATGATTGGCCCCTTCGAGGGTGTTCTGAGGAGCGCCTCCCTGGTGTGCTGCGGCTGCGCGTGCATCAGCAATCTGGCGAACAACGGCTTTTGCGCCGCCAGAGAAAGCAATCGCCAGCAGATAGCTCGTTGCTGACGTGGCCTGAACAGCCTGCCCAGGAAGCTGCTGCTGCGCTGCACGATCAAGCAGCTCAAGGGCGGTTGGTGTAACGACTGAGCTGAGCAGGCTAATGACAATTTCCATTGCTGTTGAGGCGTCGCGGCAGGCCACCAGAAGCGTTTGCTCTTCTTCTGCGCGAGGGATGAGCTTGAAGTTGGCTTCAACAATAACACCCAGCGTACCCAGTGAGCCGATATAGAGTTTGTTGAGGTCGTAGCCTGCCACGTTTTTCACGACTTTGCCGCCGCTGCGGGCTATCGTTCCGTCGCCCAGCACGACGCGCAAGCCAATGACCAGATCACGCGCCGATCCATAGCGAAGCCGCTGTGGGCCGCTGCTGTTGGCGGCGAGGATGCCTCCAATTGTCGCGTGTTCGCTGTCGGGCGGGTCCAGAGCAAGAAATTGGCCTTTTATAGCAAGCTGCTGTTGGAGTGCTGCCAGGGTGATGCCAGCCTGAACGCTGCAAGTGAGATCAGCCGCTTCGTGTTCCAGGATGCGGTTCAGGCGAGCGGTGCAAAGGGCGAGATCATAGCGCTCAGGCGGCTGGCCGAGACCCAATTGAGTGCTGCCGCCAACGGGAAGGACCGTCAGGCGGTGTTCGCTGGCAAGTTTCAGCGTGACGGCAACATCTTCGACGGTGGCAGGCAGGACGACCAGCGCGGGAGCGCGGCCATCCACCGCAAAGCGCGCCAGATCGCCGGGGCTGTTCAGAATTTCTGTCTGAGGCGCGCCTGTCTGAAGTTGCCTGGTGAACAAGCTCAGATCGCTCATAAAAGTGCTGCTCTCTGGTTAATGCCACGCGCCCTCGGCTTCAGCCTGGGCATAGGCAGGGCTGCGCTGTTGTCCGATGACCAGCTTGATGTCGGCACAGCGGCCAGGCGTTGGAAAGACTTTGCCAGGGTTGCACAGATTGTGCGGATTGAAGGCATCGCGCACGCGCTGCATCACCGCCAGATCATCATCACTGAAGATCAGCGGCATGGCGTCGCTTTTCTCCATCCCGACACCATGTTCCCCGGTGATGGAGCCGCCAGCATCGGCGCACACTTTCAGGATGTCAAAACCTGCCTGACGCACTTTTTCTACCTCGCCGGGAACTTGCGAGTCAAAGAGGATCAGTGGGTGCAGGTTGCCATCGCCCGCGTGGAAGACATTGCCCACGCGCAGGCCATAGCTGGCGCAGATTGCGTTTACGCGATCAAGCACGTAAGGGAGTTTGGTACGCGGCACCACGCCATCCTGAACATAGAACTCGTGAGAGATGCGCCCGACCGCGCCAAAGGCTTCTTTGCGGCCTCGCCAGAGCAGTTGGCGCTCTTGCTCGTCGTTGGCGATGCGAACGGCGCGCGCGTGATTGGCCTCGCAGACGGCGACAACGCGGCTGACCTGTTCGTCTACCGTGTCGCGGAGGCCCTCCACTTCGATGAGCAGCACCGCCGCGGCGTCTTGCGGATAGCCCGCGTGGATATAATCTTCGACGGCTTGCAAGATAATCTGATCCATCATCTCCAGCGCGGCGGGGATGATGCCCGCCTCGACAATGCCTGAGACGGTGTTGCTGGCGTCGTCAACGGTGTTAAAGATGCCGACCAGCGTTTTCACGGCTTCAGCCTGATGAACGATGCGGACAGTGATGCTGGTAACAATGCCGAGCGTGCCTTCGGAGCCGACCAGCAAGCCGGTCAGATCGTAGCCGGGGGTGTCAAAGGTGGGGCCGCCGACTTCTACAATCTCTCCATCGGGAAGGACGACCTCCAGGCCAAGCACATGATTGGTGGTGACGCCATAGATCAATGTATGCGGACCGCCGGAGTTTTCGCCAACGTTGCCGCCGATGGTGCAGGATTTCTGGCTGGATGGGTCGGGCACGTAGTAGAATCCGTTGGGGGTCATAGCGTTGCTGAGATGCAGGTTGACTACGCCCGGCTGAACGATGGCGCGCAAATTCCTGTAGTCAATATCCAGAATGCGGTTCATGCGCTGAAAGGCGATAACAATCCCGCCTTGCAAGGGGATGGCCCCGCCAGAAAGGCCAGTGCCCGCGCCGCGTGCAACGAAAGGGATATTGCGCTGATTAGCAAGTTTGACGATGGCGCTTACTTCGGCGGTGCTGGCGGGAAAGACCACCACATCGGGACGCGCGCGGTCAATCGAGGCATCATACTCATAGAGCATTAAGTCGTAGTCGGAGGAAAGAACGTAGCGAGCGCCGACAACAGCGCCTAACGCTTCTACCAGGGCTGCCTTTGCCTGTGTGTCCAGTGCCATCAATGCGCCTCCTTTTGTGAGCGAAGCTGCTTCAACGCTCAGATGGCTAGCAGGTAGCGTGGCCTCTCCTTTTTTGGGGTAGCTCTGCCGCCGAGTAACTTCAATGATGCTGGGGATATGGCTTCAGCAATATAATACCATGCGTGGGTATGGACGACAATGCCGCTTCTCTCCTGATTGATGGGGGCGCGCCTCCCGGCAGATGGTTGGCGTGAGGTGGCGTGGCTGCTCACGCTCAGGCGGTCTGAATCCCGCCTGGTACCTTCTTTTCTATTCCTGAATGAAGGAGCCATATCGTGCGAATTGTGATGGCGCATTCGCAGCTTACCACCTTTGGAGGAGGTGAGCGATTTGTCCTGGAGGTGAGCCGTCGGCTGGCAGCCAGACACGAGGTAACGATCTACACCAGCCATTTTATCCCCGAGGCCACCTATGCTGAGCTGGCTCAATTTCCCCTGGTGAAACTTTCGTCGCTTCAGTGGGCAAGGGCACGCCTGTCTGCCGACGCTGTCGTGACTCATACGTTTGGCGCAAACTTGCTGGCGCTGCGCAATCCCAATGTCGCCTATTATCTTCATTCGCTGCGCAGCCGCTATCTCACCGGAGGCAATCGCCCTGATCTGATACTGCGGCGCGTGCTGGACCGCCGCGCTGTGCGCCGTAATCGGCGGATCATTGCAAATAGCCAGTTTACCGCAGAGAAGTTTCAGAAACTCTATCATCAAGTGGTAACAGATGTGGTCTATTGCGGCATTGATCCGCTGCTCTTTGATCTGCCAGAGGTCGTGGGGGACTACGCGCTCTATCTTGGCAGGCTCGCCCCAGAGAAAGGGCTGGAGCGATTGCTCAAGTGGTGGGAGCCAATTGAATATCCGCTCCATATTGTTGGTCGAGGCAATCCTGCCTATGTGGAGTATCTGAAACAGCAGAGCGGCAAGCAGGTGCGCTTTTTAGGGCCAGCCGCTGGCGAAGAGATGCGCAGCGCGTATCAGCGCTGCCGCTTTGTGGTCTATCTTCCATTTGAGGAGGAACTGGGCATCGTGCCGCTGGAGGCGATGGGGGCTGGCAAGCCAGTAATTGCGGCTGATGAAGGTGGCCTGCGGGAAACGATTCTTCCTGGCAAGACGGGATTTCTGGTGAACGATGAGGCGGCGTTTCGGAAAGTTGCGCAGCAGCTTATCGCGTCTGAGAAAATATGCCGGACATTGGGGCAGGCCGCGAGGGCACACGCGCGCCCCTTTACCTGGGATCGCGCCGCGCAGCAGATTGAGCAGATTTGCACAGAAATGGCAGGAGGCTGAGAGGAAAAACAAAAGCTCCTGAAACCTGCAACAACCGCTCTACAAGTCTCAAGAGCCTGATATGCTCTATGGATGTGGCAGAGCCGCTGGCTCTCCCCAGGTGCCGGGGTCAGCAACACGCGCTGTATCTACCTCGCCCTGCGCTTCCAGCCAGCGCTCGGCGTCGATAGCCGCGCGACAGCCATCGCCAGCCGCTGTTACTGCCTGGCGATAGCGATGATCGGTCACATCACCTGCCGCGAAGACACCAGGCACGTTGGTCATGGTATATTCGCGCGTGATGATATAACCTTTCTCGTCCATATCGATCTGGCCCTTGAAGATGGCGGTATTTGGCTCATGTCCGATGGCGATAAAGACGCCCTGAACGGCCAGGGTATGTTCTTCTCCGGTTTTCAGATTGCGCAGCCGCAGCCCATCGACCGCCTGATCTCCCGACACCTCTTCGACGGTTGTATCCCAGATGAAACTAATCTTGGGATGCTTGAGAGCGCGTTCCTGCATGATCTTGCTGGCGCGCAGACTATCGCGGCGGTGAATGACGGTGACATGCGTGGCATATTTTGTCAGAAAGAGCGCCTCTTCCATAGCGGTGTCGCCGCCGCCGATCACTGCCAGGTCTTTGCCCTTGAAGAAGAAGCCATCGCAGGTGGCGCAGGCGCTGACGCCTCGCCCGCGCAGCCGCGTCTCGCTCTCCAGGCCAAGCCAGCGTGCGCTGGCGCCAGTGCTGATGATAACGGCACGGCCCACTGCTGGCTCATCGCCCTCGTCGGTGTAGAGTTTGAAGGGGCGCTCACTGGTATCAAGGCGAGTGACTTCCTCGTCGCGCATCTGGGCGCCAAAGCGGCGCGCCTGCTTCTCCATATGCTCCATCAGGTCAGGGCCTAGAATCCCCTCTTCAAAGCCGGGATAATTTTCTACATCGCTGGTCAGCATTAGCTGACCACCAGATTCCCGCCCCCGAAACATCAAGACGGAAAGATTGGCACGGGCGGCATAGAGCGCAGCCGTGTAGCCTGCCGGACCGGAGCCAATAATAATCACATCGTACAGTGTTGCCATCAATTTCTCCTGGAGGGATTGCAGCCATGATTTCTAGCAGTGCAATCCTCATGCTCCTCTGGCGCGAAGCCGCATACCATCAGTCTTCATGCACATTGTATCATACCCAGGGGGGGTATGTCAAGGTAATATGACGATTTGCGCCCAGGGTGAGCTTGGGTGTACAATTAGGAACGAACTGGCCGAAGGCATTCCCGACCAAAGGAGGGAAGCATTATCATGGTGGAGATGACTGTTGAGAGCGTGCGTATCAATCTAGCGACAGGGCAACGGGTCGTGATTCTGAAAGATATGAAGCTCGACCGCTATCTGTTCATCTGGATTGCTAACGCTGAGGCGTATGCCATTGCAATGGAGCTTCAGGGGACCACAGCTCCACGCCCGCTCACGCATGACCTGTTGAAGTCGGTCATTACCGAGCTTGGCGGTCGAATGACCAATATTATTATCTCGGACCTGGTAGACGACATCTTTTATGCGCGTCTGGTCATTGACGCCAATGGGCGGCATGTCGAAGTTGATTCGCGCCCCAGTGACGCGATTGCCCTGGCTGTGCGGGCGAAGGTGCCAATCTATGTCGCTGATTCGGTGCTGGAGCGCGCGGGGGTCACGCTGGAAAACGCCGAAGAACAGCAGGAGCCGCCGAAGCAGGAGAAAGACAACCTGGACATCTACCGCGACTTTATCAATAGCCTGGATGTGCTGGATGAGTTTGGGAAATCTGACTGACCGGCCTGCTCTTGTGGACCTGATAAAGAAGCGAGGCTGATATATGCACGCGCAAGAACGGCTGATCCGACGGTTGTTTACAAGGCAGCACTGCAATCAGTGCCAGTCTGCTTATGCGGAGGAAAATGTGACCGTCCTGGCGCGGCGCAGCGAAGTCTGGATGGTGATGGTCAGGTGTGCCTCCTGCGGACGCAAGGGTATTTTCGTCGTATCATTTCCTGGCAGTTCGCGCAGCGAGCAGCGGAGAGCGATGTTGGAGGCGGAGGCGCTGGGCGAAGGCGCATTGACCGAGGCAGTGTTGGCTGATGAGCCACCTGGAGCAGCCGAGAGTCCTCCGCGTAATCCGGTGACTGTTGATGATGTGATTGATATGCACCTCTTCTTGAAACAGTTTGATGGGAACTTTGCAGCCTTGTTCGCCTCGCCGCCCGGCGGCGAACAGCACTACCTGGATTGATAGCTGAGCTTGATAGCTCATGCTGATGGCACTGCTTCCCCGGCGCGTGCGCTGTCCATCAATTTCGCTTGATGTAAGCGTGTGGTGCCAGATACCCTCTTTATCCTTTGTGAAGCTCACCTTGCGGGGTTATCCAGATCGTAACTGATGAGCCTGGTTTCTCAACAGAATCGCTACCGGGAGCACTTGCCAATTCTCCCGCAAGAGGCTACAATCTCGCGGAGAAGGCGGCGCAGTCACAGGGCCGCTGGATGATCTTTCACCCTGGAGGCGTTTTTGTGAATGTGCTTGTATCAGGTGGGGCCGGGTTTATCGGTTCGCATCTTTGCACTCGTTTGCTGCATGAAGGTCATACGGTTCTCTGCGTTGATAATCTGTTGACGGGATCGCGTCGCAATATTGAGGGGCTGCTGGGCAAGCCCGGCTTTATGTTTCTGAAGCAGGACGTAACCGAGCCTTTCGCTTTTGAGGCTGACGCGGTCTTTCATTTAGCAAGCCCGGCCAGCCCGGTAGGCTATATGGAGCATCCTTTTGAGACGATTCTGGTCAACAGCCTGGGAACCTATCGCATGCTCCAGCGGACGCGAGAAATTGGCGCGCGCTTTCTAATTTCCTCTACTTCTGAAGCCTATGGTGATCCACTGGTCCACCCGCAGCGGGAAGATTATTTTGGCAATGTGAACCCGGTAGGGCCGCGCGCGTGCTATGACGAGAGCAAGCGGTTGGGCGAGACGATCACAATGGAGTTTTATCGGCAGTATCATGTGGATGCACGGATTGTTCGTATCTTCAATACGTATGGTCCGCATAGCCAGTTGAATGACGGGCGCCTGGTACCCAATTTTATTACCCAGGCGCTGGACAACCGCCCGCTGACCATTCATGGCGATGGCTCCCAGACACGCAGCTTCTGTTATGTGACGGATCTGGTTGATGGATTGATGCGAGCGATGTTTACCCCAGGGACGGCAGGCGAGATTTATAACCTGGGCAACCCTGAAGAGCATACGGTGCGCGAATATGCCGCGATGATTATTCGTCTGTGCGGGTCAACCTCGAAGCTGGTCTTTGAGCCAAAACGGCAGGATGATCCCGAACGCCGGAGGCCGGATATTCGTAAAGCCCGTGAGAAACTTGGCTGGGAACCAACAGTAGACCTGGAAACAGGTTTGCGCAAGACGATTGCCTGGTTCCGGCAAGAACGCGAGCGGCATATGGAGGTTTCCCATTTTGCATAACTCTCAGCAAGAAGAGCAGACAGATGCGCTGCGTTTTGATGTGTTCCCCGCCGGGGAAGCAGTAAAGGATGGGGATGGCTCAGAAGAGGCGTTTTTAGAAGCTCAGCCCGAGGAAGATGGGGTGGAACTCAATGCTGAGCGCCTTTCTATTGGCCGAAGATTAGTAAGCTGGCGGACGATTGTGCCCCTGGTGGTAGTGATCGTCTTCTTTGTGTTGGCTGCCCAGCATTTGAGCCTGGAGTTGAGCGTTGGCAGCATTGCCTCTGCGCTGGGACGTGCCAATATCTGGTTATTTCTCGCGGCTTTTGTCGTCTATTACTGCAACTTTCCAGTACGGGTTCTCCGCTGGAAATTGCTGCTGGAAAATGTGGGCTATCGCAGAGCGCAGGGCGTGCATCTGCCTGGCTTCTGGCATCTGATAAAAATCCTGTATCTCTCCTGGTTTGCTAATGTCATCGTTCCGGCGAAGTTGGGCGATGTCTATCGCGCCTATCTCTTGCGCCAGGATGCTGCTGTTTCGATCAGCCGGTCCTTTGGAACGGTGCTGGCCGAGCGTATTCTTGATCTGGTCGCGCTGCTGCTGCTCTTTCTTTCCTCCATTTTGATTAGCCTGCATGGGCAGTTGCCAGATCAGCTTGAACTGGCTTTGCGCGTCGGCCTGGTTCTGGTCTTTGGGGTGATAATCGGGTTGGTGGTGCTGCGCGTGTATCGAGAGCAAATTGGTCGGCTGGTTCCGGCTCGCTTTCGCGCTCAGTATGTGCAGTTTCAGGAAGGCACATTGGGATCGTTTCGACGGCTGCATCTCCTGGCGCCATTGACAATAGCCGTCTGGCTAGTGGAATCGTGGCGCTTTCTTCTCGTAGCGCTGGCGGCTGGACTCTTGAGCGGTGATCCGCTGCATCTGCTGACGGCGGCGCTCTTTATTGCGCTGGGCGAGTCGCTCCTGACGACCGTGCCTTTGACAAGCGGCGGCGTGGGCTTTGTGGAGGCAGGCATGTTTGCGATGATCTTGCTTTTCACCCCCGATACGGCGGCGGCTCAGAATACGGCTGCGTCAGCGGTCCTGCTGGATCGCCTGATTAGTCTGGTGAGCATTTTGCTCTTTGGCGGCATTCTCTTTTTATTTACGATGGTGCTGGGCAAAGGATTCAATAAGCGCCTGCATACGTCGAGACAGCCTGATCCGCCGACCAGGACAGAAGTAGCTTCTGGAGCCTAAACCCCGGCGGCATTTTCGAGGAGGCGCTATGGCGCGCTACCAGTATGATGTGGCGGTTGTTGGTGGAGGGTCAGGCGGATTGACGGCGGCGCGGCTGGCGGCTGCATTGGGTGCCCGCACCGCCTTGATTGAGAAAGAGCGCCTGGGAGGCGATTGCCTGCATTATGGATGTGTCCCAAGCAAGGCGCTGGTTCATGTGGCGAAGGTGGTTTCGCTGGCGCGGTCGTCGCTGGACCTGGGGTTAATGGCTCCTGATTTCAAGGTGGATATGGCGCGGGTCTCGGCGCATATCCAGCAGGTGATCGAGCGCGTTGCGGAGGGTGAGAAAGCCTATGTTGAGGATGTGAGCGTGCGCTTGGGGCAGGCGAGCTTTCGCTCTCGTGAGGAACTGGACCTGAATGGGGATGTGCTGCTGAGCAAGCACTTCATCATCGCTACGGGATCGCGCCCAAGAGTGCCGCAGGTGCCGGGACTGGAGGAGGTGGGGTATCTCACGAATGAGAGCATCTTTGATCTCCGGCACTTGCCGTCTTCGCTGGCAGTTATTGGTGGAGGGCCGGTTGGTGTAGAGATGGCTCAGGCGTTTGCACGGCTTGGTAGCCAGGTGACAGTGATTCAGGGACCGACTCGCCTTTTACCAAAAGAGGAGCCAGAGGTTTCAGCGCTCATTGCCCAGGCGCTGGCGCAGGATGGGGTCAGGGTTGAGTTAGGGGCGCGTATGGAGCGCGTGAGCCGCAGCGACGCGAAAAAAGTGGTGCAGGCCAGGCGGGGCGATACAACGCTGACGGTGGAAACTGATGAGGTTCTCATCGCAGTTGGGCGCACGCCGAATGTAGAGGGGTTGAACCTGGAGGCCGCAGGTGTGGCCTACGAGCAGACGGGTATCAAGACCAATGATTACCTGCAAACGACTGCCCCGAATATCTATGCCATTGGTGATGTGATCGGAGGCTATCTCTTTACGCATGTGGCGGCTTATCACGCGGGAAGAGCTGTGCGCAATGCGTTGGTGCCGGTTGGGCGCAAGAAGGTGGACTACCGGGTTGTTCCCTGGGTGACGTTTACCGACCCGGAGGCGGCGCGTGTCGGGCTAACAGAGGAAGAGGCCATACGCCAGGGACAGCAGATCAATGTTGTGCGCTTCCCCTGGCACGCGATTGATCGTGCCCAGACCGACGGAGCGCTTCAGGGGTTTATCAAGATCATTCACTCTCAAAAAGGCGACAAGATTCTGGGGGCGCATGTTGTGGGCAGCCGGGCCGGCGAACTGCTGGGCGAGTTGGCGCTGGCGATGCAGCATAATCTTGGCTTGTCGGCTATTCGCAGCACAATTCACGCCTATCCCACGCTCAGTCTAGGCATCCAACAGGCGGCTTTTGAAGCGTACCTGGGATCAAAGGCGCTCAGCAATGCGAGACGGTTGATCCGTTCCCTGCTGTCGTTGCGTGGCAAATAGCTCTGTCGCAAGTGGCAAGGAGCATTGCCGCTCAGCAGTAGGTAAGAATTTGGTCAGCGTCCCACCCTCAGAATGGGGTGGGACGCTGACCAATGATGCGAATCCAGGCTCAGAGCGGTGTTACGGGCAAGAATCCCTAAAATCCCCAGAATCCCATCCTATGGTACCACTGCTCGTTGAATCCTTCTTGCCACGCGATTGCCCCACCCCTGCCGACGGGGACGCTGGCGGTACGGCCCCACCCACGCTTCAATCCACGACCAGTGCTTCCATGAGGGCGGCTTCGCGCGCACTGTCGCTGGCGTCTTCGGGCAGTTCTGGAAGCAGCCAGCCCTTGCGGCTGGGGATGTCAAAGACGGCAAGCGGCCAGCCGCGAATGCAGAGCGCGGCGCGCTGTCCATGTTCGGCCCAGTAAATCTGGATGAACTCTTCGCGCATCGGGATGGGCAAATCGCTTGCCTGGTAGATTTCAACGTGGCTGAGGATTTCCTTGGGGTTTAGAGAGCAGAGATAAAAGTATCCTGTCTTGCCATCGTCCTCGAAGATCGCGCCAAAGCTGCGGTCGGCATTGGCCCGCGCGACCCAGATGTTGGGCTTGTTAGGTTTGCGGTCCTGAGCGCGCCTGTCCTGCGAGCGAGCTTTTTGCATGGTGATGTTCACTCCTCCAAATCGTCATCTCCCGCCAAAGCGGGAGAGCAAAACTATTGTGCCGGCTGATCTGACTGGGAACGCAATTTCCCAGCCATACCCAGCGCTCGTACACGCGCCAGATGTTCTTTATCATGCGCCCAATCGAGGCTGCGCTGATCGTTCTCAAGCGCTTTGATGGGCGTTTCCAGAATGATGGCTGTCTTCTCAAGGGCAGGGTGACAAAGCAGCGCGCGCAGCCCTGCCTGCGGGATGATTCCTTCGCCAATGCGGGCGTGCAGATCACGGTGTCCGCCCAGCGGGGTGGTGGTATCGTTCAAATGAATAACGGGTAAGCGATGGATGCCGATACGCTGCTCGACATCGGCAAGTATGCGTTCTACCTCCTCAGCGCTGCCGAGATTATAGCCAGCTCCCCAAAGATGGGCAGTATCCAGGCAGATGCCCAATCGTTCGATGTATTCAGGTAAGCAGGCCAGGACCGCAGCCAGGTTTTCAATACGAGCGCCGATCTGATGGCCCGCGCCAACATCATTTTCCAGCAGGATCATGACCTCCTGGGGCGTTTCTGGCAGGACCAGCCGTAATCCAGCCGCGACCTGCTCAATGCCTGCGGTGAGGCCCGCGCCGCGATGGCTCCCGACGTGAAAGACGACATAGCGCGCGCCGAAACGTGCGGCGCGTCGGATGGTCTCGCCCAGCAGTATAACAGATTTTTCAAAGGTAAGAGTCTCTGATGCTGCCAGGTTGATAAGGTAGGGTGCGTGAGCCACAATTGGCGCGAGGCCACGCTCAGCAGCAGCGCAGGCAAAAGCGGCGGCCCTATCGCGTTTTCCGGGCTGCGGCGGCAGTTCTTGCGGTGATTTCCAGGCAGTCGGGTTATTGACGAAAATCTGGATGGTTTCGCAGCCAAGTTTCTGGGCGATGTCGAGCGCCTGGAGTGGTTTCGCGTTGATAGGCATGTGCCGACCGAGTTTCACTGCGGCTCCTCTTCATCCTCTTGCTCTGAAGGAAGGGATAGCGGCTGGCTATCGGCCAGGGAAGCTCCAGAAGAGGCTGGAGATGGTTCAGCGTGCCCATTGGGTGAGGTATGGGCCGCACCATTGGAGAATACCCCTTCTTCCTGGGGGGTCTCTGCCATGATGTTGAGCCGGGGCAGGTCGTCCAGGCTGGTCAGGCCAAACTGTTGAAGAAATTCGGGCGTGGTGGCAAAGAGGGCTGGCCGACCGATGGTGGCCGCGCGGCCCACTTCATTGACCAGGCTATGGGCGATAAGGCTGGCAAGCGCGCGGTCGCTGTTGACACCCCGAATGGTTTCAATCTGGCTGCGCGTCAGGGGTTGGCGATAGGCGATGACGGCCAACGTCTCCAGCGCAGCGGTGGTGAGTCTGGCCTGAGTCGGCAGCCCCAACAGCACGGCGATATACCGGGCGTTTTCGGGCGCTGAGACAAACTGCACCTGCTCGCCCAGGCGCTGCACGCGGACGCCGCGTTTTTCGCACTCAGCGGCCAGGGCATTCAGCGCTTCATCAAGCTGGTTATCGTTGATGGCAAGCAGGCGACGCAGTTCGGCTCGCTCCAGTGGTCGCCCGGCGACAAAGAGCAGGCTTTCGAGCGCAGATTTGAGTTGTTCGGGATCGTTTTGTTGGGTTCCCGCTTCGTGGGAGTCTGCTAATTGCATGGTTCGGCTTAGCACCTGGAAGAGAGCATATTTGCGCTGCTGGGCGCTTCTGGCACCTCGATCTTCGCTATCATCCCGATTATAGCACTGTGGATGAGCGATAGCCAGTCCGCAGGACAGGTGGAAGAGTGCGCTGCGGTGGCAGGTGCGTGGTATAATAATAGAAGAAAGCAATGGATGCGCGTATGCGCTTGCTGCCAGATCAGTATACCGCCCCCAGACTCTGGGAGGCGGCTCTTCTGCTGCGCGCGAAACGCTCTGTAAAAATCCAAAATGGATCTCCTAAAACTTCATGAGACAGGTTGAATACAGGGAAATGCTCACGTTGAGAGGAAACTGGTGAAGCTGATTGTGGGCCTGGGCAATCCAGGGAAAACGTATGACAAAACCCGCCATAATGTTGGCTTTCATGTGGTTGATCTGGTTGCCAGGGCCGAGGGGTGGGAGTGGAAAGGCAAGCAGGGAGGGGCGCTGCTGGCAGAGGGTATAGTCAACGACGAGAAGGTCGTGCTGGCAAAGCCACAAACATTTATGAATCTGAGCGGGTCGGCGGTCGGGGAACTGGTGCGGTGGTACAAGCTCGACCTGGCGAATGTGATGGTTGTCTGCGATGACCTTGATCTCCCTTTTGCCAGGATACGGATACGCCCGAATGGCAGTTCGGGCGGGCATCACGGGCTGGAGTCGGTCATCCAGGCGCTGGGGACGACCAATTTCCCGCGCTTGAAAGTAGGAGTGGGGCGTCCAGCCGTGAATCCCATGCAGACGGCAGGTTATATCCTTCAACAACCGCGTGGCAAGGAGAAAGAGATACTTGAAGAGGCCGAGCGGCAGGCCGCAGAGGCGGTGCGCTGTTTTCTGCGCGAAGGCGTACAGATAGCGATGAACCGATTCAACGGCCTCAACATTGCTGAACAAACCTGACAGCTTGCCGATACGGCTGTTTGTGTAAGAGAGGGAAGGTGCATGTCCCTACAGGGTTTACTCCCACTATTGGAAGAGCGTCCAGAGTTTCGTCGGCTGGTCGAACAATTAAGGCATGGTGAAGCACCGCCAGAACTTCGGGGTGTGAGTGAGGCAGGGAAATCGTATTTGCTGGCTGGCCTGGGTGCTGCGTTGGGCCACCCGCTGCTGGTGGTTGTGCAGGATGAGGCCCGCGCGCGTGAGGTGGCAGAGGTGATTCGGCTGCTGCTTGGGCGACCAGAGCAGGTGCTGTTCTTCCCTGACCGTGATGCGCTGCCCTATGAGCGGATGATGGAAAACGCCGAGACGATGCAGCTACGGATGGGGGCGCTGGCGCGTCTGGCCCATGACGGTGGAAAACCTGTAATCATCGTCACATCGGTGCGGGCACTGACGCAGCCAGTCATTCCACCGGAGGAACTGCGCGGGATGCTGCTGGAACTGCGGGTGGGTGAGGAGATGGACCTGGAACTGCTGCTGGAGCAGTGTTATCACCTGGGCTATGAGCCAGTGGCAGAGGTGGAGGAGCCAGGGCAGATGACGCATCGCGGGGGCATTGTGGACCTGTTCCCGCCGACGCTGGTTCGGCCCGTGCGGATCGAGTTTTTTGGCGATGAGATTGAGTCGATCCGCACCTTTGACCCGGAGACGCAGCGCTCGCTCAACCCTATCGAGCGGGTGCTGCTGGCGCCATCCAGAGAGGCGCTGCCGCAGCGCGGGCCAGAGGCGGCGGCAGCGCTGGAAACGCTGCCAGCCGAGACGCTGCATCACGATGCTGCCGACCGCTGGGCGCGCGATCTGGATGCCTTGCGCGCCAGAGAGTCGTTTGATGATCTGGTCTTTTATTTGCCCTATCTACATCGCCCATCCACGATTCTCTCTTATCTACCCTCGGATGGCGTGCTGGCGCTGGATATGCCAGATCGTCTGGAAGAAGCAGCGCTGCGTCTGGCTGAGCAGGCTGAAGAGGTGCGGGTCTCGCTGGAGAATCAGGGCGAGAATCCGCCGGGGCTGCGCCCGGCTTTTGTAAGCTGGGCTGACCTGTGGCCGCAGCTTGAGGCGCGGCGGCATCTGCGCTTTGCCAGTTTTCTGGAGGATGCGGCTGTTGAGTTTGATGGGCCAGCACCGGCAGGCAGTGGGCGAAGACCTGAGAACGATGCGCGCCTGCTGGCGCCTGATCTGCACGCGGCCAACTCGTATGGCGGGCGCCTGCGGGCGTTTGTGACCGAAACGCGGCGGGCGATGCGGGAGCGGCAGCGGGTCGTCGTCGTGACGGGGCAGGCCAGGCGGTTGTGCGAGGTCTTTGGGGATGAGGCGCAGTTTGGGAAGGATGCTGTTCAGGTCTCTCCGGTGACGCATCTGGCGGAAGCCCCGGAGCCGGGACTGCTCGTGATTGTGCAGGGGCATCTGGCGGAGGGCTGGCACAGCCGCTCGCTGGCTTTAACGGTCTTTACGGATACCGAGGTGTTTGGCTGGTCAAAGCGGCGCGATGCGGCACGCCGCAAACCCGTCACGCCAGCGGCTTTTCTGGCAGAACTCCACCCTGGCGACTTTGTGGTGCATCAGGAGCATGGCATCGGGCGCTTTGAGGGGCTGGCGAAACTGAGCAGTACCGGCGTTGAGCGCGAGTATCTGCTGATTCAGTATGCCGGGACGGATCGCCTGTATATTCCTACGGATCAGCTTGATCGCGTGACTAAGTTTATCGGGATGGGTGATGCGGTACCAGCGCTCAGCCGGTTGGGCAGCGCCGAGTGGGCGCGCGCCAAGCAGCAAGTCAAAGAGAGTGTGCAGAACATTGCCAGCGATCTGCTGCGCCTCTACAGCGTGCGCGAGGCGACGGAGGGGCATGCGTTTCCGCCGGACAGCGAGCAGCCCTGGCTTCAGGAGCTTGAGGAGGCATTTCCTTACGAGGAGACGCCAGATCAGGCGCGGGCGATCTATGAGGTGAAGGCTGATATGCAGCGGCCACGCCCGATGGATCGGCTGGTGTGCGGCGATGTGGGCTATGGCAAGACGGAGGTAGCACTGCGGGCAGCATTTAAGGCGGTTCTCGATCAGCGCCAGGTCGCGGTGCTGGCGCCCACAACGGTGCTGGCGCTTCAGCACTTCAATACCTTTAGCGAGCGGCTGCGTGCTTATCCCGTTCGCGTAGAACTGCTGAGCCGCTTTCGCTCGGAGAAAGAGCAGAAGCATCTGCTTGAAGAACTGGCGCTGGGCAGGATCGATATTTTGATTGGCACGCATCGCCTGCTCCAGAAGGATGTCGTGTTCAATAATCTGGGCCTGTTGATTATTGATGAAGAGCAGCGCTTTGGGGTGGTCCACAAGGAACGCCTGAAGCAGATGCGCATGGAGATCGATGTGCTGACCCTGACGGCAACGCCTATTCCACGTACACTGCATATGGGGCTGGTCAATGTGCGCGATATGAGTGTGATTGAGACGCCCCCGCAGGAGCGGCTGCCGATTCGTACATCTATTCGGGAATGGGATGACGCGCTGATCCGAGAAGCGATTTTGCGGGAGGTGGATCGGGGCGGCCAGGTGTTCTTTGTGCATAACCGGGTGCAGGGGATTCAGACGATTGCCCAGCGGCTGCAACGCCTGGTGCCGGAGGCGACGTTTGCGGTGGCGCATGGGCAGATGGCTGAGGATCAGCTTGAGCAGGTAATGCTGGCGTTTTCGAGCGGCGAGTATGACGTTCTCATCTCGACGACGATTATTGAAAATGGCCTGGATATTCCTAACGCCAATACGATTATTATCAATAACGCCGCGTACTTTGGGCTGTCGCAGTTGTATCAACTGCGCGGGCGTGTGGGGCGCGGATCGCATCAAGCCTATGCCTATCTGCTCTATAATAAAGAGACAAGACTGACGCCCATTGCAGAGAGAAGGCTGCGCGCCATTTATGAGGCGACAGAGCTTGGCGCGGGTTTCCGCATTGCGATGAAAGACCTGGAGATTCGCGGCGCGGGCAATTTGTTGGGGCCGGAGCAGTCTGGTTTTATGAATGCGGTTGGGTTTGATCTCTACAGCAGACTGCTGGCTGAAGCGGTTCAGGAACTTCAGGGGAAGAAGGCGGAGGTGGCTGCGCCAGCGGTGACGGTTGATCTGCCGGTGGATGCGTATATCCCCGATGAGTATATCAACGACCGGGGGCTGAAGATGAACTTCTATCAGCGGCTGGCGAATCTGACAACGCGCGAACAGGTTGAAGGGATGCAGGCGGAACTGCAAGATCGTTTTGGACCGCTGGTGCCGCCGGTGGAGCATCTGTTACAGCTTCTGGCGCTCAAGGTTGAGGCTGGAGAGATGGGCTTTGAGTCGATAGCCTTGAAAGAGGGCGAGATTGTTTTGAAGGCGCGACGGAACATGACGCCGAATCGCATTGCACTCTATCGCCGCTTCCGCAACGAGGTGAAGGTGCAGCTTGGGGTAGTTCATATTCCGCGCCGATTGCTGCCCGCCGGGCCAGAGAGCTTGATCGCGGCGCTGAGGGAACTGCTGCCCCAGATCAGTACCGTCAGCGGAGCACCGTCGCGGGCTGTGGAGGCAGGCGCGGTACGATAATAGCGTGTGGCGCTTGCTTCTATGCAGGCGCTTATGCAAGGAGTGACATGGTATCTTGATGTCTGAACAACCTGTTTTTGCGCCGCCGCGTGTGATTGTGCTGGACATCGGCAACGTGCTGGTGGGTCTGGACTTTCCGCGCCTCACTCGTCGCCTGGAGCAGCTCTTTCCTGATCCTGCTGAACTTACCAGAGTGCGGCACTGGCTGGTCGATTTTGAGGATCGCTACGCGCTTGGGTTAATGACGACTGAAGAGTTTGTGCAAGGGGCGAGCAGGAAACTGGGGATTGCTGGCGAGCTTTTTATCGAGTATTGGAACGATATTTTTGTGGAGCGGGCGTATATGCTGCCGTTTGTGCAGGAGCTACGCGCGCAGGGGTATACGCTCGCGGTCTGTTCTAATACCAATGAACTGCATATGGAGTATCTGCAACGGTTCTCGCCTTGCTTTGCTGGGGTGCAGCATCTGATCTGCTCTTGTTGGGTTGGCGCGCTGAAGCCTGATCCGGCGATCTATCGCGCGGTCGAAGCCGCGACTGGCAGACCGGCTGGCGAGCATCTCTTTCTGGATGATCTGCCTGCCAATGTTGCGGGCGCTCGCGCGGCAGGCTGGGATGCCATCTGCTTTGAGACACCAGAGCAGGTGCAGGCAGCGCTAATCGCTAGAGGGATTCAGTTTACGCCCTGGAAGGTGTGAATGTTATCTGACATCACCGTCCCCTTGAATTTGCCCACGCTCAAGACGGGAAAAGAGCTTTTCCAGATTGGCGGTTGCCACCTCGGAGAGCGTCAGGTTCAGTTCTGTGCAAATCTGGGCCAGATACCAGAGAACGTCGCCTAACTCATATTTGAGGGCCTCGCGGTCTTCTTCGGAGATGTGGCCGCCTTTGTCGCGGAAGATTTTTTTGACCTTGCCAGCGACTTCGCCAGCCTCGTTGACCAGGCCGAGCGTTGGGTAGACGATGGGGCTGTCCATTGAGACGGCCTTGCGGGTTTTGCGCGACTCGCGCTGATAGGTCTGAAAGTCCTCAATATTCATAGCCTGGTATCTCCAATAGCATGAAAACGCCGGGGAGGAATGCCTTCCGTGAAGCATCTCTCCCCGGTTGTTCAACATTCAGGTTCTTGCCCCGGCAGGAGGCTGGCGGTTAAAACCGCGCCTGAAGGCTTCGCCGCCAAGCCCCCTGCGCGGGCTGAAAGACTAACTTGTCAGACTATGCAAGCAAGCCTTCATTAGCGGCGGCGCAGGAAGGCCGGAATTTCGATGCCGTCCAGTGGGCCGCTGCGCTTGCCCGTTTCGGGCGCGCGCTGGATGATGGGCCGGACTGGCCGGGTCGGCTGGCTCTGGCCTAGCGGTTCCGGGCGCCCGGTGTCGGGTGCGGGCGGCGGAGTCTGGTCAGAGTCATGATCCTGGTCGGGCGGCACGGCGCGAGACAGCGGCATCTGGCGCGGGTTCACTCCGCCAGCGCCGATGCTGCTTCCCAGCGGGCCGGTGGGCCGCTGAGGCGCTCCCCGAAGCTGTGCCGGGTCCGGCAGCGGTGCCGGGGCAGGCGGCAGATGCGGGGTCGGCGCCGCAGGCCCATGCGGGATCGGGTAGGTCGGGCGCGCAGTGCCCGACTGGACATAGAACATGCGCCGATCATACTCGGAACGGTTCTGGGCTGCCCTGTTCTCGAAGCCAGTGGCAATGACCGTGATCTTGATGCGGCCATCATAGCTGGCGTCCTGGACGGCCCCAAAGATGATGTTGGCCTCCGGGTGCGCGGCCTTGCTGATGATGTCCGCTGCCTCGTTGACCTCGAAGAGCGTCAGGTCCATGCCGCCGGTAATGTTGAACAGCACGCCCCGTGCCCCGCTGATGTCGATATCCAGCAGTGGGCTAGAGATAGCCTGGCGGGCGGCATCGATGGCGCGTGTCTCACCGCTGCCCTCGCCAATCGCCATCAGGGCGCTGCCAGCGTCGGCCATGATGGTCTTTACGTCGGCAAAGTCCAGATTGATGAGGCCAGGCACGGTGATGAGATCGCTGATGCCCTGGATGCCCTGGCGCAGCACGTCATCGGCCAGACGGAAGGCTTCCGAGAGCGGCATTTTTTTGTCGGCGACCTGAAGCAGCCGGTCGTTTGGCACGGTGATGAGCGTATCGACATGCTGCTTGAGGAGGGCCATGCCCTCTTCGGCGGCCATGCGGCGCTTGTTGCCCTCGAACGAGAACGGCTTGGTCACGACACCAACGCTGAGCGCGCCAGCTTCTTTAGCGATCTGCGCGACGATGGGGCTGGCGCCTGTGCCAGTACCGCCGCCCATGCCGGCGGTGATGAAGACCATATCCGAGCCTTTGATGGCCTCGTAGAGTTCTTCACTGCTCTCTTCGGCAGCCTTCGCTCCGACAGTGGGGTTGCCGCCTGCGCCAAGGCCGCGCGTCAGCTTATCACCGATGCGAATGCGATGGGGCGTTTCGGCCAACAGCAGCGCCTGGGCATCGGTATTGACGGCGATAAACTCGATGCCGAGCATCTGCGCCTGGATCATGCGGTTGACGGCGTTACTGCCACCGCCACCAACACCGATGACGCGAATCTGGGCGAACCCCTCAACTGGATGGTGATTCATCTGGGCCATGTTCACGCCTCCCTTCTGTCCGAAGGCTATAAAAGAGCGACGAATAGCGCGATTGCTATTCGAGAGACTTGCTATGGTAATAACGTTTGAATCCACTGCTTAAAACGTTGATAGACCACAGGTACTTCCTGGCTGCGCGCTTCGTCTGCTGCTAAGGCTTCACTCTGGCGCAGGCCCCAGAGCAGCAGCCCTACTCCCGTTGCGAAGGCAGGCTTGTTGATGGTATCGGTCACGCCGTGCAGCCCCTGTGGTGTGCCAATGCGAACCGGCAGGTTGAACATGGCCCGCGCTTTTTCGGCAATGCCGGGCAGTTCGGCGGTGCCGCCAGTGATGACGATGCCAGAAGGCAATAAGCCATCATACTCTGATTTTTTAATTTCTTCCTGGACCTTTTCAAAAATCTCCTCGACACGCGCCTCGATGATTTCTGCCAGCGCATGCTGATCCGCAACCTCTTTGCACTCTGGGATAAAAGGTTCCAGATCAATCATCTGCCCGGCGGGAATCTGGCTAGGGTCAGCGTGACCGTGCGTGACTTTCAGTTCTTCCGCTGCCAGGAAAGGAATACGCAAGCCATAGGCAATGTCGTTCGTAATCAGGTTGCCGCCCAGGGGCAGGACAACGGTATGCCAGATGGCGCCTTCAACAAAAATAGCGACATCGGTGGTGCCGCCGCCGATGTCCAGGAGCATGACGCCAAGCTCTTTTTCGCTCGGCAGCAGCACGGACTCGCTGGAGGCCAGCGGCTCCAACACCAGATCATCGATCTCGACCAGAGATTTTTGCACGCATTTTATCAGGTTTTGGATGGAGGTTACGGCGCCGGTCACGATGTGGCATTCGACCTCCAGCCGGTAGCCTGCCATGCCAATGGGGTTCTTGACGCCTTCTTGCCCATCCACGAGATAGCCGCGCGGAATGACATGGATCACCTCGCGGCTGCTGGGTACTTCGATGGCGCGCGCCGCTTCGATGGCCCGGCTGATGTCGCTGGGGACGATTTCTCGCGTACTGGGTGGGATGGCGACCACACCTCTACTATTCAACGATTCGATATGGCTTCCGGCCACACCCACATAGGCGGCAGTGATTTTGCGCCCCGAAAGACGCTCGGCGCGATCAAGCGCGGTGGTGATTGATTCCACCGTTTCGCTCATGTTGATGACCACGCCCCGCCGCAAGCCGCGCGATGGGCACAGGCCCGTGCCCAGGATGTTGAGTTTCCCGTTGCGATCCTGTTCGCCAACAAGGACACATACTTTGGTCGTTCCTACGTCGATTCCGACGATAATCCGCTCTGGCACGGCACACGCTCCCGTTATTGGCGGAAACCCAGGTTCCAGACTGGAAGCCGGAGCCTGAGCAAGACAGTAGTGAGAAAGCGAGTCTGCGATCCAGACCCTGAGAACCGGTTTAGAGTGCTTTTTCTGATACAGAGAGATGTCATCATGATTGGCTCTTCAGTACAGAAGGCACATGCTGCGCTGGTATCTGGGTATTTGAGACCTTTGCCAGATAGGCTTGATGCTCATGTGCCTGCACCCTTGAGACGATAGTACGGGTAAAATCCAAAGCGCAAATCAACTAACGCAAGCTGCTGACCCTGCTGGTTGACCAGTTGCAGAATGGCCGCAAGCGCTTTGATTTTGAGCGGCAGATTGTCAGGGCCGCCAAAACGTGCCTGCCACCCATCCGCGCTTATCAGAACCATGCCGTAATTCATAGTATCACGCAGCGTGAAATGGGTGATGCCGATGGTGGCTGGAATCTCTTCCAGCAATTGACGGGCCATTTGCACGATGGCCGGGTCGACAGCGCCACCAGGCGCGAACGGGTGTCCGTGCAGGTCGCGCTGATGCTCGTCGCTGATGACCGGCAGCCCATCGGACTGCTGAACCTGGGCGATAATGACTCCGCCAGCGTCGATGCTGTACTTCTGAGTGCCAACCTGCCAGATGAGGACAGGCTGGCGCTCGACGACGTGGACCTGGAGGGTGTTGGGCAGGATGCGTGTGACGCTGGCATCAGCCACAGGAGGCAGCGCTTTGATGGCGGCTGCATCGGCCTGGGTGTTGGCAAGAAAAATATTGACGCCATCCAGATGGAGCCGCTGGATGGCGGCGATCAATGACGCGCTGTGCGTGCCATCGACCTGAATGTGCTGGACCTCAAAATAAGAAGCTGTCAGGAGCAGGCGAATGCCAATGCCCAGCGCCAGCAGCAATGGGATGATGACCAGCAGGCGCCATAGCCAGCTTCGGCGGCGGTTTCTGGATGACCGGGGCAGGCTGCGTTGTGCTTCTGTACGCCTCGATGCTCTAGTGCGTGCCCAGCCCAGCCCAACAAGGGTGCTGGGGGGCGGCTGATCTTCAGCCAATGGTGAAGCAGCGGTGTTCGCCGGTTGCGTCGAACGCCGGGGGCCTGACCGTCTTCCCTTGGGAATGCTGGCCTGGCTATATCGTTTTTCGTGGAAGGTTACATCGATCAGGCTGCTATCAACCGATGATCTCCCTGCTGTGCTGCCTGCTCCTGGCTGCTGGTCGCTGGCCTTGCTCCGATGCTTGAACATATGCCTCTGGTTCACGCAGATCAGTGGGCGGTCGCACTCCAGTTACGACGTATTGCTGGTCTGATGCGGTTATGCCTCCAATTCTCCGCGCAGTTCGATCTCAAGCTCAAGCTCAACGCCGAAGCGCTCGCGCACGGCAGTGCGAGCGATGGCGATGAGCGCCAGAATGTCGGCGGCGCGGGCGCCCCCAAGATTGACGATAAAATTTGCATGCCGTGCTGAAAGCTGAGCCTTGCCAATTTGTTTGCCTTTCAGCCCGGCGGCCTCAATGAGCCGTCCTGCGTAGTCGCCTGGCGGATTTTTGAATACCGAGCCTGCACTGGCCTGGGGCGGCTGCGTTTCTTTGCGATGCTGCTTGTAGTGGATGACGCGCGCTTTCAACGTTTCCGGCGCTTCCTGATGCAGCAGGCAGGTAATGGATGTCACGATCTCGGCAGGCTCGATCAGCCCGCGCGGCGGGGGCAATGGTCGGCCTTGGGGATCGAACTCCACCCGGCGATGGGAGCGGAAGCGGCTATCGCGGTAGGCCATCTGGAGTTCGGCAAGTGAGTAATCATGTATCCGGGGGCCAGCGTCGAGGTCGCGGGCGTCCAGCACACGCACTGATTGCAGCGTATCACTCAGGCTGGCGCCATGCGCGCCAGCGTTGCTGATGACAGCTCCGCCAAGGCTGCCGGGAACGCCCGCTCCCCATTCCAGTCCACCCCAGCCTTGCGCGGCCAGATCGTTGACCAGCTTGGGAACATTTACGCCCGCGCCACCAACGAGCCGGGCGGTGCCATTCCCAAGATCGGTCAGTTCCCAGGTAGAGAGCGCGTTTTGCACAACGATGCCGCGCACGCCTGCATCGGTGTAGAGCAGGTTGGTGCCGTTGCCAACGAGCATCAGCGGCCAGCGCTGCGCGGCGGCCAGCGAAACGAGCGCAATCAGATCAGCCTCGCGCTCTATCGCCAGCCAGGCGTCGGCTGGGCCACCCACGCCAAAGGTGCCATGCCGCGCCAGCGGTTCGTTGAAGCGCACCCGCGCGCCAAAGCGCTCGCGCAGCACACGCTCCATTTCGGTCTGGTCAAAGCTCTCTTGTGTTGTTGCCAAAGGTTGATTCATGGCCCTGAACGTAATCCTGCTTCCAGTTATCCCAGTAATGGCGATGGTCCAACCATTGCCTCAGTAATTTTGTAGATGGTTCCTGATCCCATCAAAAGCGCCACATCATTGGGCGCCAGCATCTGCTCCAGCAGGCGCTGCGTTTCGCTCAGCGATCCGCCATAGATGACGTGTTCGGCACGTCCCGCGAAGGCGGGGCGCTGGCGAATGGCGTCCACCAGCATCTGGGCGTGGATGTCGCCGGGGTCGTGTTCACGCGCACCGTAAATATCGCTGATGATGACTTCATCAGCTTCATCGAAGGCTGCGACAAACTCATCGAACAGGCGTTTGGTGCGCGAGAAGAGGGCAGGCTGAAAGACGCCAATAAGCCGCCGCGTCGGGTAGCGCACGCGCGCCGCTGCCAATGTGGCCGCAACCTCTGTAGGATGATGGCCGTAATCATCGATCAAAATCTGGTCGTTGGCTGTTGAGCGAATCTCAAACCGGCGCTGCAAGCCGCCAAATGTTGCCAGGCTAGCACGCGCCACGTCGAGCGAGACGCCTAGCAAGGTCGCGGCGGCAATGGCGCCGATGGCGTCTTCCACTACATGGCGGCCAGGCAGCAGCAGGTTGAAGCGACCGAGCGAGACATCGCCATGTCGGACCTCAAAGCTGGTCTCCCCCTGTAGTTGCACCTCTACGCCCAGGAAATCGGGCTGGCTGGCGGGATTGAGGCCGTAGGTCAGGATGCGCCCAGGCCAATCGGCCAGGCGCTGGCGAAAATCGGCCACGCCTTTGCCATCTGCGCCCAGGATCAGGGTGGGCGGAATCTCCCAACGGTCGCTCATATCCATCCCGCGCACAAAGCGCTCAAAACCTGTCAGGTAGTCGTCAAACGTTGGATAATTCTCAACGTGGTCAAGGTCAAAGTTCGTGATGATAGCGAGGCGCGGATGATAGTGTAAGAAGTTGAAATTATATTCATCGGCCTCGTTCACAAAATAGCGGCTGTGTCCCAATCGGAAATTGGCATGAAAGCGTGGGACGACGGCGCCAACCTCGCAGGTGGGATCGAGTCCGGCGTCTACCAGCAGCAGGGAGACCATTGCTGAGGTGGTACCTTTGCCGTGCGATCCGGCTATCGAGATGCCCAGCGAGCCACGCATATATTCGCCCAGCAGTTCCTGCCAGGTGATGGCGCGAATGCCACGCTCACGAGCGGCCAGCACCTCCGGGTTCTCAGGGTTAAAGACCAGGGCCGCCGGGACGTAGACCAGCAGATCAACACCATCGAGATGATCGGGACTGTGGCCTTCCAGGACGGAGATACCTGCGTCCTGGACCATGCGCGTAATTTCGCTGTCGCCCAGCGTTCGCTCGCAGCCGCTGACGCGCTCGCCCAATGCCTGGGCGAGCTGTGAGACTGCCGAACAGCCATGCCCACCTATCCCCATAAAATGGATATGCCGTGCTGGTTTTGTCTCTGTTGCCTGTTTAGCCGAACTATATTGTACCATAATGCCTCAACTGACTATTTTCTCTATTGACTATTTTCTCTGCTGAATATGACCTCATCACATGATTTGCTACCTATCTTCTGCTCATTGCTTTCTTTGCCAGATTGGCAACCAGGGCTGCCAGATCGGCGGCAGCGTTGGGGCGCGCCAGAGAACGAGCCGCTGCGCCTTGGGCGCGCAGCTTTTCTGCATTCTGCAAGAGCGGCAGCAGGGCTGCGCATAACGTTTGCGGCGTCAGGTCGGCGTCGCGGATGACGCTGGCAGCGCTGTGCCTCTCGAACATGGCGGCGTTGATTGCCTGGGGCGAGCCGCCAAAGCCCGGCGGAAGCGGCACCAGGATACTGGCTTTGCCAAGCGCGGCCAGTTCGCTGAGCGTGGCCGCGCCAGAACGGCAGAGTACCACATCAGCGGCGACCAACGCCAGCGGCATCTCGGCATCAAGATATTCGTAGAGCCGATAGCGTACCTTCCAGTCGGGGTGTTCTTTCAGCACGGATTCGGCACCGCTTTTGGTGTCGGCATAGGTGCGCGCGCCGCTGATCTGAAGTATCTGGCATGCCGGGAGCAACTGCGGCAGGCTGGCGACGACCACTTCGTTGAGGTGTTTGGCGCCCTGGCTGCCACCCGTGACCAGCACCAGCGGCAGCGTGGGATCAAGGCCAAGGGATTGTTTGGCTGCCCCTATCTCTAGATTGGTGACATTCAGCACTGCCTCGCGTACCGGGTTGCCAATCAGTGTGGTTTTGCGAGCAGGGAAATAGCGCAGGGAATCCTCAAAGGAGACGGAGATCTGCGTTGCCAGCGGGCGGAGCAGGCGATTTGCCAGGTTGGGCGAGACATCTTGCTGATGCGTCACCAGCGGAATCCCAATACTGCGCGCGGCACAGCCAGCGGGAACGGAAACATAACCTCCGCTGGTGAATGCGACATCTGGCCGGAAGCGGCGCACATGGCCGATGGCCTGGGCAAAGCCGAGAGGCACACGGCCCAGGTCGGTGAATGTTTGCCAGGAGAGATACCGGCGCAGTTTGCCCGCGCGGATGCCGACAAAAGCGAAACCAGCTTTAGGAACAAGCTGTGTTTCGAGGCCGCGCTCATCGCCCAGGTAAAGTATTTCTGCGTGGTAGGTGTGCTGGAGCGCTTTAGCGACGGCCAGCGCCGGGTAGATATGCCCCCCGGTGCCGCCGCCTGAAATCAGTATTCGCATGATCGTGTGTTCCTGATGATGGATGAGGATTATAACGAGAAATATTGAGTAGAATGCCAACGGCGGCCAGCGTTGTCACTAACGAGGAGCCGCCAAAGCTGATAAAGGGCAATGGCACGCCGGTAAAAGGAATGAGTGCGACCACCGAGCCAATATTGAGCATCGCCTGAACGGCAATCCAGCAGGCAACGCCCGTCGCCAGCAAGGCGCCGTACATCCTGGGAGCGCGCCGACCGACGCGAAATGCCCGATAGGTCAAGGCGATGAGAAGTAAGATGACGATGGCGCAGCCGATGAAGCCAAGTTCCTCGCCAATGACGGCGAAGATCGAATCCGTCCAGGGGTTTGGCAGGTAGCCAGCTTTTTGACGGCTGGCACCCAGACCCAGGCCGGTGAAGCCGCCGGAGCCGAGGGCGATAATCCCCTGGCAGACCTGATACGAGGCGCTGGATGTGCAGTTGAGCGGATCAGTGAAGGCTTCCAACCGGGAGACCCTGAAAGGCGTGTTCAGCATAATAAATACAAACGTGGCAACACCTGAAAGCATCATAGGCAGCAGGTGCAGCAGGTTGGCGCCTGCGGTAATGAACATCGCTACCGCGAAAGCGGCAATGATAATGGCTGTGCCCATGTCGTTTTGGAGCATGACCAGCATGATCACAAATCCGGTCAAGATGGCAAAGGGGACCAGGCCATACATAAAGCTCTCAACCTGGCTGCCTTTGCGTGAAAGCCAATCGGCGATGTACAGCGTGAACGCGAGTTTGGCAAGTTCGCTGGGCTGGAAGGTGAATGGGCCGAGCGGCAGCCAGCGCTGGCCGCCGTTGATATTTTTGCCAATAACCAGCACAAGGATCAACAATACCACCGCGCAGCCCATCAGAGCGACCGAGAGGCGCTGCCAGCGAGGATGAGGGATATTCATTGTGACAAACATGGCGATGAGGCCCAGCCCGACCCAGAGCAGTTCGCGCCGAAACCAGTAGGAGGGGTCGCCATAGACGGCTTCTGTGCTGGCGCTGTAGACCATGACCAGGCCAAAGCAGAGGAGGACGCCAACCGCTGCCATGAGTCCATAATCAGTTCGCCCGGTTGGCGCAGAAACAGGCTCAAGGCGCTGCTCTGGCGGATTTCCCTGAGAACCTGGAGCTTGCTCTTGGGTTTTGCGGCTATCAACGAGAGGGCCAGAACCTCGTTTGTCGGTGATGCGAGGCTTGCTTTCTACATCAGCCTTTGCTGTCTGGCGCGGTCGTGCAGGAGACGTGTCGATCTGCTCCAGATGTACCAGTGCTGGAGAACGAATCACAGGTGGCTGGTTTGGCTCGCGCCCATCCCGACGTTTATTACTTGCTCTCAATGCCATTGATGCTGCCCTACACGCTCAGGCTTTCACGTTCATGGGATAGATCACTCATTATACTCAGGCGTTGAGCCTTTTGACTTCCCTGGCGAATTGCTCGCCTCGATCCGCGAAATCAATAAAAAGGTCAAAGCTGGTGCCGCCCGGTGAGAGTAAGACCACGTCGCCTGGCCGCGCCAGGCTGGCTGCACCATGCACAGCATCGGCCATGCTCGCCGCTCGATAGATTTCTTGCAGCACCTGTTCGCTGGCAGGAACGCGCTCGCGGGCCGCGCTGACGGCGCTGTAAATCAGTTCTGTTGCCTCGCCCAGCAGGACAAGCGCGTGGACCTGGCGGACGATGCGTTCAGCGCATTCCTCCCAAGGGAGGTGCTTATCGCGTCCGCCAGCGATTAAGACGAGCGGTTGGTTTTGCTGCTCATAGACTTTGAGGGCTGCCATCATACGCTCCGGGGCTGTGGCAATCGAGTCATTGATGTAGCGAACGCCATTCACCTCAGCCACGTATTGCAAGCGGTGTGCCACGCCTGGAAAACTGCTAATGACGCGAGACATTGCGGCTGGCTGCACGCCTATCAGGCTGGTGGCGGCGATGGCCGCCAGTACATTCTCGCGGTTATGGTCTCCGGGGATAATCGTCTGGTCGGCACGGCAGATGCGTGTCTGGTGCCCATCAAAGTCGCGGAAGACGTACCAGCCGTCTTCTAAAAAAGCACCCACTTCTACCGGATGCTGGCGGCTAAACCAGAGCACTTTCCCCGGCGTGCAGGCGCGCGACTCCGCGCTGAGGGGATTGTCGGGGTTCAGAATCGCAAAATCGTTTGGGTGTTGATGATAGAGTATCTGCCGTTTGCATTCGGTATACACTTCCATTGTGCCGCAGCGATCCAGATGATTTGGTGTGATATTGAGCAGCAAGGCAATGTGGGGGCTTCTATCCATAATTTCGAGCTGGTTGAAACTCATTTCCAGGACCACGATGGAATCGGGCGTAATCTGAGGCAGGTCTCCCAGCACAGTGCGGCCAATGTTTCCACCAACAATGACCTGGCGATCTCCCTGTGCTTTGAGGAATTCACCAATCAGCGTGGTGGTGGTGGTTTTGCCGCTGCTGCCCGTGATGCCGATGATGGGCGCCGGGCACAGTTCAAAGAAGAGGCGCGTAATGCTGCTGATAGGGATGCCAAGCTGGCGCGCTTCAACCAGCGGCGGCAAGTCAGTTGGAATGCCGGCGCTGATAAAGATGATGTCGGCCTGGCGGAAGTCTTCGGAGAAATGGCCGCCCAGGGAAAGTCTCGCTGGGATGCCCTGAATTGCTGCCAGAGAGGCGGCAAGCTCTGCTTCAGTTTTGCTGTCGCTGATCGTAATGCGCGCGCCCTGGTCTGCCAGGTAACGGACGAGCGCAATGCCTTCACGGGCCAGCCCTACAACGGTGACGCGCTTTCCATAAAACTGCATACAACTATCCCAACATATCTAGCACTGCGCGGCGACACCTTGCCCGTTTCCTTTGCAAGCTATACGATCGTAGGGAAACCGGGCGGTTGTCAACCGCGCCAGGAACCATACCAGCCTGGAATAATGATAACTATCCAGCCTGGTATGGGGGATTAGGGTTTATCAACTGCAAGCTGTTGTTCGTGAATAAAACGCTCAACGGCGTGATCTTGTGGAACAGTAATCAAGCGCACGCGCCGCTCGCGCCGCAAAACAAAATTGAAGGCGGTGCTGGTATCGTTGACAGACGACCAGAGCGGGCGGACAAAAATAGGCTGCACAATTTCCCAGCCATCGGCCAGGGCAGCGCGAAGTTCGGCCATGCGCATTGAGGCTATGGTTGACATGGCAAATAGTTCACCTCCCTATCCGCTCGTTGTTGGTATATCGGGCGGAATGCGATAGTAATGAAAGAGCCAGGCCGCAATATCGTGCCAGAGCGGGGCGGCGACCAACGCCCCAAAGATCGGCGATTTAGGATGGTCAATTTTCACGAGCATGACAAATTGTGGATGAGAAGCAGGGGCATATCCGGCCAACGATGCGTAGGTCGGGGATGCTGGATCATCCGAGGGCGTCGAGGTGCCAGTTTTTGCGGCGATTTGATACCCTGGCACCTCTGCCAGACTGGCCTCCCCGTCGCGTGCTGACTGCACCAGCATGTTGGTAATCGTCTGAGCAGTTGCCGGGCTGATCACCTGGCGCACCACACGCGGCTTGAACATGGTGGTCTGACCGTTCTGGGTGGCCGAAGCGACAACGTATGGCTGCATCAATAGCCCGCCATTGGCGAGGGCTGCATAGGCCATCGTCATCTGAAGCGGCGTCACGTCGATGCTTTCGCCAAAGCTGTTTTCTGCCAGGGTCAGATTGGTGCGCTCGGCTGGAGGTGGCACAAGGCCCTGGCTCTCGTTGGGCAGGTCCACGCCGGTAGGTGCGCCGAAGCCAAACAAGCTGAGATAGTGATAGAAATTCGCGGCGCCCAATTTCTGCAAAGCGACCCAGATGGCACCCACATTGGCCGAATGCTGGAGTACCTGGGTCATCGTCTCCACGCCATAGCCAAGGTCATCAAAGTTATGGATACGAATTCCATCCACGTCATAGTAGCCAGGGTCGTTAAGGGTGGTATCCGGTGTGATTAGATGCAGATCGAGTGCGGCGGCCATTGTGACCGCTTTCATCGTTGAGCCGGGATCATACACATTGCTCACTGCCGGATTGATGAAGAGATTGTACGAGGATACCGCGCTGTACTGGTTGGGATCGAAGCTGGGTTCGCTTGCCATTGCGATGATCGCGCCCGTTTTGGGGTTGACGATAACGACAGAGCCGCTATCGGCCTGGTAGCGCGCGATGGCAGCCTGGAGCATCTGCTCAACTGTCAACTGAACGTTGGCATCGATAGTGAGGGTGAGGTCAGCGCCGTTGACTGGCGGTTCCCAGACTTGATCGCCAATCACCAGTGGATTGCCGTTCACGTCCGTTTCGGCAATGAGTTTGCCGGGCTGGCCGGCCAGCAGGGAGTTGTAATAGGCTTCCACACCATATTGGCCTATCCCGCTGTCTTGCTGCACGAAACCGAGCAGTTGGGCGGCCAGGGTGCCATCGACATAGACACGCCAGCTTTCAGGAAGCAGTCCCACGCCCCAAAGCTGGTTCTGGCTTAGCAGTTGTTTGATAGCGGCGCTTTGTGCCTGAGTGGCATGAATCTTCTGCCCTTGGGCATCGTGGAGATAGGTAAAGGTGACGGGCTGCCCATGCTGCGCGAGGATCAACTGTGGGCGCAGGACATCCGCTGGCTGTTGTAAGATAGAAGCCAGTTGCCCAAGCGTCCGATTCAGTGACCCCGGGTCATCATTGTTTTCCTGGAGGATGGCCTGGGGATCGGCATCGACGGCATCTTCGGTCACATTCAGCGCCAGCAGGTTGCCGTTGATGTCATAAATGGAGCCACGACCGGCAGGCACGAGAATAGGCCGGGTATGCTCCTGGCTTGCCAGGGCAGCGAGAAAGCCGTGCTGGAGGATTTGCCAATACGCCAGCTTGCCAGTGATAATAAGCATACCTGCGCCTATCAGCAGAAATAAGATGACCTGGCGGCGGCGTGCGCGGCGCAATTCGTTGGTCATGTGCTTCGCTGGCTCCTCAACAGGGCATACCGATACCTGAAAGACTGCTACTCCGCGAGAAAATACCTGCTCTATCCACTACCTGCTCTATCCAGAGAAAGCTGTTTACAGAAATCCCCGTTCGTTCAATTTTGCAGTTCGTTTGCTGTTATCTGGTAACAGATCAGGAATGATAATGGTATGGACGGTGCTGGGGTCTTCGGGAACCATTCCCATCTGACTGGCGCGCTGCTCAATATAAGCCGGTGATTGCAGCATGCCCTGCTGTTCGCGCAGGTTCTGGTTCTCCTGTTGCAGTTGAGCCTGGGTGGCAGCAAGCTGCTGCAAACGCTGGTTTGCGGCGGTTGCCAGCCCAAGCTCGTTAAGATAGAGCAAGGCCAGCAAACTGATGAGCAGAGCGCCAATGATGCCCAGGGGCAGCGGCCCAAGACGATAGAGTGAATCCGCCAGGCGCCGCCGTATACGTGCGGCTTGCAGCGGTTTAAGCCGGTTGTCTTTTGGTTGATTATCCTTCAACATGGGCGCCTTCTCTTCTCTCTTGGTCAGGGCTGAGCGCTATCAGGCGCTCGGCAACACGGAGTTTCGCGCTCCGCGCACGCGGGTTCTGCTCCTGTTCTGCCGGAGACGCGGATATGGGATGTGGTGCGATCACACGTATCCGTGCCCGGTGCTGGCAAATGCAGAGCGGCGTTTGCGGCGGACAAATACAATCGCGCGCCTCGATCTGGAAGAACCGTTTGATGATGCGATCTTCCAGGGAATGGAAACTGATAACGGCAAGCCGCCCGCCGGGCGCCAGCAGGTCCAGCGTCTGCGGCAGCACTTCCTCCAGATGCTTGAGTTCGTCATTGACGGCGATGCGCAGCGCCTGGAAGGTGCGGGTGGCCGGATGTATCCCGCCTGGGTGGCCGGGCACACCGGAAGCTGCAATCTGCGCTAGCTGCGCTGTACGTGTGATAGGCTGGCGGGTGCGAGCCTGGACAATACGCCGGGCAATCAGGCGCGAGCGGCGCTCTTCGCCATAGCGCCAGATCAGATCGGCAAGCGCAGCCTCGGAGAGAGTGTTGACCAGTTCGGCTGCTGTTGTGGTCTGGGTCGGATCGAAGCGCATATCCAGCGGACCATCTCCACTGAAGGAGAAGCCGCGTGCCCGGTCAGCAAGCTGGTCAGAGGAGAGACCCAGATCAAAAAGAATCCCCTCGACCTGCCCAAAGCCGACATGCTCAGCAATATGCTTCAGTTCGGCGAAGTTGCCCTGGGCCAGCAGAAGTTGCCCGCTGGTGAGCGGCTCTCTCAGGCGCGCGGCGATGCGCTCCAGTGCCTGCGGGTCGGCGTCGATTGCCAGCACCTGGCCGCCCGGCGCGCTGTGTTCCAGGAGCAGCGCTGTGTGGCCGCCGCCGCCAGCAGTGGCGTCAATATAGCGTCCGCCTGGGTGTGGGCGCAGCGCAGCCAGCACTTCAGCAGGCATGACTGGTCTATGTTGTGTAGTCAAAGGCGTTGTAACCATTGTATTCAAGCAGAGACGCCAGTTTCAGGCTCTTTCCGTGAGAGACCATATGTAAGCAGCAAAGATAGGTAATGAGCAATAGAAAACGTACTTAGAAAGGCAGGTCCAGGCCAGTCAGGTCTTCCGGTTGAATTTGGGCCAGGGTTTCACGATAACGGGCAGTATTCCAAAGTTCCAGGCGATCCCGCGCGCCGACGATCAAGACCTCGTTTTCCAGGCCAGCCCGTTCGCGGTACTTGGCCGGGATGGTGATTCGACCCTGAGCATCGAGTTCCAACTCAGTGGCGCTGCCAAAGAACAGGCGCTCCACCTGTCGCCGCTGCGCCGCGTTTAGGAGCTTTTCTTCGATCTGTCGGGCTTTGGCTTCCCAGGCTTCCATTGGATAAGTGTACAGGCATGGTTCGACACCGGGCGTGATGACAGCACCTTGCTCGAAGCGTGAGCGGTATCTGGCCGGAAGCGCCAGCCGCCCTTTCGCATCCAGGGCATGGGCAAACTCACCTGTAAAACCAATGAAGATCGCCATAGAATATTGCTCACCCTTCCAAAAGCGCCTGTTCCTCCCTTATAGCAAGTTTCGTTCCCCACTTTTCCCCACTTTTCCCCACGCAGCGCATTATACTCTTTTTGCTGCCGCTTGTGAAGTGCTGCGCGCTGTCGCTGCTGGCCCTGTACCGTCTCCTCATCTTCTGCCCGCCTGTTTCGATGTATCGGCCTGCTCCAGCGCAGGGGTGAGAAGTGCTATAATGCTGGCAAGAGCGCCAATGGCAGAGAAGGGATGCGGGGGGTGATACGATGAATACCATATCAGGCAAGAGCAGAGAAGGGTGTTTCAAAGAGGGCAAGAGCGGGCATGACTGAATCAACCGAGCGCGAGATAATAGCTGTTCTGGATTTTGGTTCGCAGTATAGCCGATTGATTGCGCGCCGCGTGCGCGAATGTCGAGTCTATTGTGAACTCTTCCCAGCGAGTACAACCCTGGCCGAGTTGGAGCGGCTCCATGTGCGGGGCGTCATTCTTTCGGGTGGACCAAACAGCGTCTATGATGCTGGCGCGCCGCTGTGCGATCAGGCGCTGCTGGAGAGTGGATTGCCGATCCTGGGCATTTGCTATGGGATGCAGTTACTGGCCTATCAGCTTGGTGGGCATGTGGCTCCTGCTACTGGCCAGCGTGAATATGGCGCGGCAGATATAGACCTGTTGCCCTCAGACACCGAAGTCCCTCCCATCTTTCGTGGGTTGGGACTCCCGGCGGGCGGGCGCTTGCGTGCCTGGATGAGTCATGGCGACAGCGTGGAGGTGCTGCCACCAGGGTTTATCTGTCTGGCGCGTACAGAGAATACGCCCATTGCGGCGATGGCGCATCCTCGCGGGCTGGTGGGCCTGCAATTCCACCCGGAGGTAGCGCATACACCTCAAGGGGCAACGATTCTGCAAAACTTTCTTTACGACATTTGTGGTTGCCAGCCGACCTGGACGGCAGGCGCCTTTATCGAAGAGGCAACGGCGCAGATTCGCGCTCAGGTGGGCACTGGCCGGGTGATCTGCGGTCTTTCAGGCGGCGTAGATTCGGCGGTGGCGGCAGTGCTGGTGCATCGGGCGATAGGCGATCAATTGACCTGTATCTTTGTAGATACTGGCTGTCTGCGCGCTGGTGAGGCCGAGCAGGTGATTGAGACGTTTCGACGCCATCTCCATATTCCGCTGGTGGCGGTGGATGCTTCCAGGCGCTTTCTGAGCCGATTGGCGGATGTCATTGATCCAGAGGCTAAGCGGCGCATCATTGGCGAAGAATTTGTGCATATCTTTGAGGAAGAGGCAGGCAAGCTAGGGCAGGTGGATTTTCTGGCGCAGGGTACGCTGTATCCTGATGTGATCGAGAGTACGAGCCACGAGACGAGCGCGGCAGCGCGCATCAAGACGCACCATAACGTGGGCGGGCTGCCGGAGCAGATGGCGCTGCGGCTGGTAGAACCACTGCGTTATCTGTTTAAAGATGAGGTGCGCGAGGTGGGCCGCGAATTGGGGCTGCCGGAAGATTGGGTCTGGCGCCATCCGTTTCCTGGCCCTGGTCTGGCAATTCGGGTGATTGGCGCGGTGACAGAGGATCGGCTGGAGACGCTGCGCCGCGCTGATGTGATTTTGCTGGAGGAAGTGCGGCGTGCGGGACTCTATCGAGAACTGGGTCAGGTGTTTGCTGTGTTGACGCCGCTCCAGAGCGTGGGCGTGATGGGCGATGGTCGTACCTATGCCCATGTGGTTGCGCTGCGGGCTGTTACGACCGGCGATTTTATGACAGCAGATTGGGCGAGATTACCCTATGATCTGCTGGCGCGCGTGGCGAGTCGAATCGTCAATGAGGTTGCAGGCGTCAATCGGGTGGTCTATGATATTACCAGCAAACCACCTGCGACGATTGAATGGGAATGAGGATAGGTGTGATAGCGCGCCTGACGGCGTCTCAGCCGGGTCGTTGGGGCGATTGGCGTTGAGGCGATGGCTTTTGGGCTGATTGGCGTTTGGCGTGACGAGCGGCGCGGCGCTGAATCAGCGCCTCAGCCTGTTGCAAGATATGGTTATCGCTTTCGTAGGTAAGGTGCTGGTAGGCTTCGCGCAGGGGGAACCAGCGGACTTCATCATATTCGGCGTCGTGGAGTGAGAGGTTTCCGCCAGTTGGCTCCATCAAGAAGTAGCGCACATCTTTCTCATAGCGCAGGTTGTTGCGCACAAAAGAGTAGTGGATACTGCCAATGCTGCCCAGGATGCGCGTCTTTAGTCCGGTCTCTTCGCTGACCTCGCGCAAGGCCACCTGCTCTACCGTCTCGCCTTTGCGGGGAGTGCCTTTGGGAAGTGCCCAGATGCCAGAAGAGCTGCGTCCTACCAGGACAACTTCGATGTCCTCTGTTCCGTTATCTGGGGAGGGCGTTGGCGAGGAGCCGGAGGCGGATGACGCAGCCTGTCCTCGCCGGAAGACAACTCCGCCGGCTGAAAAGGCTCGCTGAGTCCGGTGTCTCTGCATGGATGACTTCGCGTTTCTTGAGGGCGCTTGCAGAGCAAGCATGGCGGGTGGCCGACTAGACGGCGGCTACCCGTTTCTCCCGATTAATCCGCAAGATTTTCAACAGATATTGCTCGGAGTTGAGGTAGTAAGGATTACGCTTGATGAACTTCCCGACAACGGCAATAGGATGGAGCTTGAGCATCTCGACCACCAGGCCACCTGGTAATTTGGAATAGTCGTAGTGCATCAATGCAATGATGGGGGCATTTTGGAAGGTAAACACAGCGTCGGAAGCGGCTTCATACTTCAGTATCTGCTCTGGTGTGGCAACATCGCGTGTCAGCCAGGTCATATCAATGGAGATGCGCACCGCCTGCCAGCCTTCGCGCAGCGCCTGAGCGATAAATGTCTGGTGGGTCGAGAGCAGGTGATAGGGATCAAAACGTTTTCCCACGAGAAAGGCTTCACGGTCACTGATGAGTGTAAGCTGTCCAGTTTCCTGGACAGACTCGACATCGACCCCTGCCTTGTTCAGCGTCTCTGCTAGATCATGGACGGTGTTAGGGGCGCCTGCAAAGAGGCATTTTTCTGACGCCGCCAAGCCCCCCTGAATCATGCGAGCCGTGACGCCAACAATGTCCCCAGCTTTGTTATAGAGTTGACAAATATGGGAGCCAGGGGGGACGCGCTCGGATTTTCCCTCAACGCTCAAATCCATCATTGCTGAGTACCTCCGCTTAAAGAGCGTTCGTGCAGTACCACGAGCTTACACTTCAGGTGTCTTTGCTTTCCCTCTCTCGACCTCGTCTGCACTTTCCTGGTATCCACTGCACGACATGAGTACATCCGTGAATGGGGATGGTGGCCTAAGAGCCAGCTTTGCCATATGGCTGTTTCCAAAAAGCAAATCCCCATTGGTCCTTCAACCAGCATGTAGCCGACCATTGAGGATAATGCCCCCTGGCCGGGCGCTGCAATACTGGTATGATTGGGACGTTGGCGGTAAAGCCTGCCTTGAAGCGTCTTTTAGAGTATAATCAAACGGGGCCGTCATGTCAAGCCGCACGATGGCTGAAGGCCGCAAAACAGCGGTATCTGCTCACATTTGGCCGATTGACAAGTACACAACCATATCAAGACGCCAACCGCATACCTTGTGCCAAGGAGCGACGTTGGCCTATCAGGGAGATAAGATGAATGTTCTCGTCATGGGCCAACTTTTATTAGGATTTCTGGCAGCGATAGCCCTCCTGGTTGGGGCGTTCTTTGTGCGGTTGAGGCGACGCTACCGCCGCCGGGTGGCGCTGCTGACGCCGATGAGTCCGCTGCTCCTGTGGCTTCCGTTGGCGGCAGCGGTTATGGTGGCTGGTGCGCTGGCACTGGCAGAGATTAGCTTGCTTGGCTATAATACGAGCCAGGATGTCGGTGGCTTAAGCTGGTTTGTGGTCGGTGCCTGCCTGATGATCTTTGCCAATCTGTGTGTGGCTCTCGCTGCGATTGCGCTGCGAGAGGCGTTGAAGGTTGCGGATATGGCAGACGAGAAATAGTACATTTGTACTATTTCTCAAGAAACTTTTGGCAATTATTGCCAAAAGTTTCTGAGCCTGGTAAAACCAGGGATACAATGATGAGTTTTCACCGTGCCGCTTGTGGAGCGGGATGGGATTTCAGTGCCTGTTATTAAATATCGCTTGCTTTGGGGCCGCTTGCCATTTACTGTGGACCTGTACGCTTGCGCTCACCCCTGATGTGTGCTATACTCGTTCACGGTGTCAGGATTGAAGCGGCCCCAGTGCTTGGTAGGTTGCTTCAGTCTCGTGTTCGTAAAGTAGAAGAATCACAAACACGTTGGTTAAAGGAGGCACATACCTTATGGCAGCCATTGGAAAGATCGAACTGATTCGCCGGGTGGCTCAAAGCACCGGGAAGAGCAACAAGGAAACCAGCGATCTGGTCAACGCCACGCTGGATGCAATCCGTGACTCGCTCAAAGCTGGTGAGGAAGTTCGCCTGGTCGGTTTCGGCTCGTTCTCGGTAAAGACAACGGCAGCTCGCACCGGGGTGAACCCGCAGACCCGCGCAAAGATTCAAGTGCCTGCGAAGCAGCGCGTTCGCTTCTCCGCTGGTAAGGAATTGAACGAGGCGGTAACGAAGTAACTCATTTTTTGCATAGGGAACTGCTTTCCTGCGCGCAAGGGCCAGAGAGGAAACAACGCGGCTTGCTTCCTCTCTGGCCCCTGTTGCTCTGAAAGCTATGCGTTTCTGCCTATGTTTCCCTTATGATGTTGAGAATTTCCGATGCCCTATGCCCTGCTTTGGGATTTGTACTCAGCTTAGCCAGATGCTATGCTAAGGAAGATATTTCCCTCCCCATGAAGATATACTGGTTTCTGGGTCTTTTTGATCTTTGAGTCATTCCTATTCTGGAAGAAAGGTGAGCGAGCCGTGAGTGAACAGATGGCAAGCGTTAATGTATCTGGTGGACCGCTGATGATTGGCGTAGACCTGGGAGGAACGCAGGTTCGTGCCGCCTTGGTACAGGATGGCAAACTGCTCTCGCGGGTGGGCTATCTCACTCAGGATGAAGATGGCTTTGAGGCTGTCATGGCTCGTATCAAAGAGGCGATCCGTGAGGCGGCCCGGCAGGGTGGGGTTTCGCTGGAGAAGGTGATAGGTGTCGGTATTGGGGCGCCAGGCCCACTGGATAGCCGCACGGGCATTTTATTTGCTCCACCCAACCTGAGCGGGTGGCATAATGTTCCTTTGCGTCGGATACTCTATGATGAATTTCATTTGCCGATCTATCTGGGTAATGATGCCAATCTTGCGGGGCTAGGTGAGCATATGTATGGGGCCGGGCGTGGGGTGCAGGATATGATCTATGTGACGGTGAGTACCGGCATTGGCGGCGGCATCATCGTTGGAGGGCGCGTGCTGGAAGGTGTGAGTGGGACCGCTGGCGAGATCGGCCATATGACGATTGATATTCATGGGCCACGTTGTAACTGTGGCAATATTGGGTGCCTGGAGGTGCTGGCGTCGGGTACAGCGATTGCCCGGCGCGCTGCCGAGGCAATTGAGGAGGGATTGGGAGAGGGAATGCTGGCAGTGGCGCGGGAGTTGGCTGAGAGGAAGAGTCCGCTGGCAGAAGAGGCCGGGCATAGCCGCTTTTCCCCAAAAACAGAGGTGGCTCCTTTATCTGAAGCGGCCCAAGTGGATGCTGCGGTGGTAGTGGAAGCCGCACGCCGGGGCGATCCGGTAGCTGCGGGGATTATGCGGCGCGCAGCAGAAAATGTGGGGGTAGGGATGGTCAATCTGATCCACCTGTTTAATCCGGCGCTGATCGTTATCGGTGGCGGTGTCTCCAAAGCCGGTCCGTTTCTCTTTGAGCCGATAGAGCAAGTGGTGCGCGAACGAGCAATGGAAGTGCCTCGCAAAGCAGTGCGCATTGTGCGCGCGGAACTCGGCGAGAATGTGGGGTTGCTGGGGGCAGCAGCCAATGTGCTTCAGCATTACACCGGCGCTGCCGCAGAAGTATGGTGAGGAAGCAATATGCAGCGCATTTTGTTGGATTGTGATCCCGGTCATGATGACGCTATCGCTATTTTGCTGGCGGCGCGGGCGCCAGGAGTTCATCTTGAGGCGATTACCACCGTTGCCGGGAATCAGACTCTGGAGAAGACGACGCGCAATGCTTTGAAGATATGCAGTGTGGCGGGTATTCGTACCGTGCCTATCGCGGCGGGGATGGATCGCCCATTGGTCCGTGATCTGCATGTGGCTGCGAATATTCACGGCGCATCGGGTCTGGATGGTCCATCACTGCCTGAGCCGGACCTGGCGCCCGCGCCGATTCATGGAGTCGACCTGTTGATCGAGCGCTTGCTGGCTTCTGATGGAGACCTTGCTGTCGTAGCGACAGGGCCGCTGACAAATGTGGCGATGGCAATGCGACGGGAGCCACGCATTCTCCCTAAAGTCCAGCAGATTGTGCTGATGGGTGGGGCTATCGGCCTGGGCAACACGACTCCGGCGGCAGAGTTCAATATCTCTGTGGACCCGGAAGCGGCCCATATTGTATTCACCTGTGGGCGGCCCGTTACCATGATTGGATTGGATGTGACGCACCAGGCACAGGCAACGCCAGAGGTGCGAGCGCGCATTCGCGCGCTCGGCAACCCTGTGGCGCGCCTGGTAGATGATTTGCTGGGGTTTTTTGGGGGAACCTATCTCCAGGTGTATGGTTTCCCGGCGCCTCCTGTCCATGACCCGTGCGCAGTGGCCCAGGTGATTGATCCGACGCTGATACGCTGCCGCTCCATGCACGTTGATATTGAACTGCGCGGCGAGTGGACCACAGGCCGCACGGTTTGTGATATGTATGGCAGAACTGGTAAGCCCGCCAATGCAGACGTTGGCCTGGAGTTAGATGTGCCGCGTTTTTGGGATATGCTGGTTCAGACACTGGCTTCTTACAACTCGTAGGCGGAAGTCTCTCAGCTTTGTGTTCAGATGTTAGCGCTGGGCTGCGGGTTGAGGAGCCATGTCGCGCGCAATCTCCTCGAAACGGGGCAGGATAAACCACGCGGCGCCCAGGCCGAAGAGAAAGCCGGTAATCGTTCGTAAGATTACGTCACTCTCCCGCCAACCAAGAAGCTGTGTCCCTCCGTCGAGCGCCATCGGCAAAATGAGCAGCAACCAGAGCTTCCAATCGAGTGGGCGAATATGACCACGCAAGCGGGGGATAATTGCCAGCGTCAGGCTTCCCAGGAAGAGGGTGGTATAGATCGCCAGGCAGCGCTCGCACAGGCAGACCTGATGCCCAAACAAATAATACGAGTGCGATGGTATCTGATCGCAGACGCCGTGATAGGTGTGGATGAGCCAGGAGGCGGCTCCATTTTCACCGAAATAGGCGAGAACTGGTGCAAGAAAGGCGCCCCCAAGGAACAATGCCAGAAGGCTGTTCATAAGCGCCAGCCAATGCCGACCCACAGATCTGGCACACACCTCGACGATCCGTACTACAGCGCGGCTGAAGGCCCGGCGGCGCGGCGAAAGCCCTTCAATATGATCGTCCCACTCGGGTTGATAGATGTTTGGAATCTCAGGTCTGATAGGTTCATTTGCCATACTGCTCTCACCTGCTTCTATTGCCTGGCAAATGCCCGCCGCAGGTCTTCCTCACCGATACGTCCCTCGACGATGCGTTGACCATCAATGAGAATGACGGGAATTCGATAGCGATAGGTTTCAAAAATGGTCGGGTCAGTTCGGATGTCGATTTCGGTCAGTTCAAAAGTGATTTCGGCTGCTAACCCTTCGAGCAGATCGCGGGCGTCATCGCAGAGATGACAGCCAGCTTTGGTGTAAAAGATGACATGGTGTAATCTGGCTGATGTATCTGGTGGCATTCTTCGTTCTGTCTCTGGTAATCTGTTGCGTTCGTTTCCTCTCTGCCGGTTTCCCATTCTATGTTATCATAGCATAGCCCGCCAGAGTCGGCAAGCAAATTGCGAAGATTGTTAACAGGTGCAGGAGTGGGTAGCAGGGATCGTTTTGGATGTTCTGGTGCTTGCCGCTTCCAATAACAGATGATACGCTATGTGCTGCTGCCTGATGAAGTGTTGCCATCCAGGAGGAACTGCCCAGGGTGTATCTGAAACGTCTGGAACTACATGGTTTTAAGAGTTTTGCCATGCGCACTGAACTGGAGTTTGCGCCAGGTATTACCGCGATTGTTGGTCCGAATGGGAGCGGGAAAAGCAACGTAGCCGACGCGGTGCGTTGGGTACTGGGCGAGCAGAGTATGCGTCAACTGCGCGGCAAGAAGAGCGAAGATATTATCTTTGCTGGCGCCCAGGGCAAGGCAGCGATGGGTATGGCGGAGGTTTCGCTCTTCCTGGATAACAGCGCGGGCTGGCTCCCATCGGAATATACAGAAGTCAAGATTACACGGCGCAGCTATCGGTCAGGCGAAAATGAATATCTCATCAATAATACCAAAGTGCGCTTGCGCGACTTGTTGATCTTGCTGGCGCAGGCGCGCGTTGGTCACGATTCGTATACGGTCGTTGGACAGGGATTGGTAGACGCGGCATTGAGCCTGCGCGCCGAAGAGCGCCGCGCGCTTTTTGAGGACGCGGCAGGTATTCGCCATTTTCAGGCGCAGCGCGATGATGCGGAAACGAAGCTGCTGCAAACGGAGCAGAATCTGGCGCGGCTGCGCGATATTCTGGCGGAGATCGAGCCTCGACTTGCGCCATTGGCCGAGCAGGCGCGCCGCGCGCGTGAGTATGCAGCCGTCCAAGCAGAGTATCAAAGCAAACTCTCGGCCTGGTACGCGCAGCAGTGGAAGAAGGCACAGGCGCAGCGACAGCGCGCTGAGGCGGCTGAGGCTGAGCGCAGTGCGGAGATGGCGCGTATCCAGGATGAACTGGGCAAGCGCGATGGGAGCCTGCGCGATGTGCGCGTTGAGCAGGAACTGCTGGCGGTCCAGATCAGCGGGCTGCGCAAGACGCGCGGTGAGTTGATAAACCGGACGCAGACGCTGGAGCGCGAGGTTGCGGTTGGCGAAGAGCGTCTTGCCAGCCTGTCGCGCCAGCGGGGCGAATTGGAGGTTGAGCAGGAGCAGCAGGGCCAGCAGGCAGCAGCAGCGGCGCAGCGTATCACTGCGCTCCAGCAGCAGATTACCGAGTTGGCGGATCAGGTGGCGCAAGGTGCCGATACGTTGCAGGAGATGGAGCGCGATCTGGCTTCGCTTCGCCAGCGCCAGGAGAGCGAGGAAGCACGGTTGCGGGCTGCGCAGCGCGAAGTCATTCAGATACAGACTCGTCTGGGAGCTTCGCAGTCGGAACTGGGGCGCCTTCAGCGGCAGCTTGGCGAGCGCAATCGCAATCTGGCGATGCGCCGCGAGACACTGGCCCAGAGCCAGGAGCGCCTGAACGCTGCGCAGAGTAAACTGGAAGCGCAGCAGCAACTGCTGGCAGCGGCGCATAGTGAAGAGGAGCAGCTTGCGACCAAACGCCAGCACCTATCAAGAACTATCAGCGATGCCCAGGACGAGCAGGAGCGCCTGCGCGAGTCGCTGGGGGAAGCCAGGCGCGCGCGGCAGGGAGTTGCTGATCGGCTGGCGCTTTTGCGCGAGTGGCGTAACAGCCTGAGCGGTTACAGCGATGGCGTGCGCGCGCTGCTCCAGGCGCCCAGCGGGAAGATTCCGCCGATTATCGGGACGGTAGCGCAATTGGCAACGGCGGCGGAGGGACTGGAGCCAGCGTTGGAGGCGGCGTTGGGGCCACTGCTTCAGGCAGTGGTAGTTTCTTCGGCAGATGATGCGCTGGCCTGCCTGGAATATCTGCGATCCATACGTGGTGGCCGGGCACTGCTGGTATGGGCCGGCCCTGGAGGGAGTGATGGTGCCGCGTCTTCCAGCGCTGATGGGGAAAGCCAGCGCGCTCAGAAGCAAAGCGGCGGCTATTTCGGCCAGCGAGCATCGGCCCTGGTCTCCAGTCTTCCAGAATATCGCGCCCTTTTTCAGCGATTACTCGATGACGCGATTATCGTTAATGATCTGGCATCAGCAGGAAGCTATCTGGAGCGAGCGGCATATGGGAGGCCGGAGGCTACCGAAGGGGATACGAAGTCAGGCCAGGGGTCGGGCGCTGTTCCGGGGTGGGTGCCCCAGCGCATCGTGACGGCGGCTGGTGAGGTTTTGCATGTGCAAGGGTGGTTGAGTGGCGGCCAGACAGCAGATGCGAACCAGGGTTTGCTGGCGCGGGAACGCGAGCTGCGCGAACTGCCTACCCTTCTCGCGCAGCACGATCTGGCGATTGAGCAGCGCGAAAGGCTGCTCGATCAAGCGCGCCAGTCTCAGGACGCACGCAAAAAGGAACTGGCAGCGCTTGAGCACGAGGCTCAGCAGGTGGGGGCGCGGCTGGCGGCACTGAACCGCGAGGTGCAGAGCTTGCGCCAGACGGCAGAGCGCGCGCTGAGTGAACTTCAGGTAGGCCGCTCGGTGGAGGAACAGCTTGCCGGGGAAGTGGCCGGTCTGGAACAGGAACTGGCGGCTGCCCAGGCGCGCGTTGCCGAGCAAGAGGCGGCGCTGCGTGATGCCAATGAACGCGCAGAGGAGGTGCAGGAAGAGGTTGGGCAGCAGGCACGCCAGTTCCGCGAGCGCCAGGAAGAACTCAATCGCCAGCGCACCGCTCTGGCCGTCCAGCGCCAGGAGGAGAAGACGCTGGGGCAAAATCTGGAGCAGCAGCGCACGCAGGCGCGCGACCTGGAGGCGCAAATACAGCGGCGAGCAGAGCGGCTGACGGAGATGGAGCGTCAAGCTGCGGACCTGAAGGAGCAAATGGTCCGCCAGAAAGCTGCGCTTGAAGACCTGCGAGCGCAGGCGCAAGAGAACGGCGCGCGCTTGCGCGAGGCTGAGGAGCAGGCGGTGATACGGAATCGGCAGGTGCTGGAACTGGAGCGCAGCCAGGGTGAACTCCGCCAGGAGCAGGCAAAGCTGGAAGTGGAGTATCGTCGCTGCCTGCTCGATGTACAGCGCAGCCGCGATACGCTTGAGACGTTGTTGCAGCAGATGCAGGAAGAACTGGGGGTGAGCGATCCGGCGCTGTTGTTGGAACAAGGTATCGGTGAGGATGAAATAGAGCGCGACGATGTTGAAACAGGGGCTACGCGGCGGCGCATTGATGAACTGCGCGCCCGCCTGAAAGAATTAAGCAATCACGATCCCAATGCGCTCCAGGAATATGAGGATGCGCGCGAGCGCTATGAGTTTATGACTTCGCAGGTTCAGGATATGGAAGCGGCAGCAGCCAATTTGCGCCAGTTGATTGCTGAATTGGATGCAACGATGAAGCGCCAGTTTGAAGAGACGTTTTACGCGGTCAATGAGCGCTTTCGCCGCCATTTCACCACCCTCTTTCGCGGAGGATCTGCGCATCTAGAGTTGACGGCTCCAAAAGATGAGGAGCGCAATGGGCCAGCGGGAGGAATTGAAGTGCTGGTGCAGCCGCCGGGCAAAAAAGTGCAAGACCTCTCGCTGCTTTCTGGTGGGGAGCGCGCGCTGGTGTCAGCGGCCCTCTTGTTTGCGCTGCTGGAGACGAACCCACCCCCTTTCTGTTTCATGGATGAGGTGGATGCGGCGCTGGATGAAACGAATGTGGTGCGCTTCTGCGATATTCTTACGACGCTCTCGGAGCGTACCCAGTTTATCGTTGTTACGCATAATCGGGTGACAATGACTGCCGCTGGAGCGCTTTATGGGGTCTCGATGGGTGCCGATAGTATCTCGCGTATTCTCTCGATGCGTATGGCAACCGTTGGCTCGTAAGCGAACGATGAAGGAGGTCTGTTGATGACGCTGCCAGTCGTCACATTCGAGGATTTTCAGCGTATCGAGATGCGGGTAGGCCGGATTCTGGCGGCTGAGCCGTTCCCTGAAGCGCGCAAGCCAGCCTATAAGCTGCGCATTGATTTTGGGCCAGAGATTGGGATAAAACAATCGAGCGCCCAGTTAACCGCGTTGTACACGCCAGAGCTTCTGATTGGCCGCCTGGTTGTGGGGGTCGTCAATTTTCCTCCGCGCCGGGTGGCCGGATTTAACTCTGAGGTGCTGGTGTTGGGCGCAGCAGATGCTGAAGGCGCGGTCGTGTTGTTGGAGGTGGAACGCGAGGTTCCGCTGGGGGCACGTATTTTTTAAGCATCATCTGGAGATTACGGAAGAAGGTGCGCTGGCAAATGAGATCACACGGACAGAACAATGGGCTACCGCTGCGCCCCCATGTCTATTACCTGGAAATGATTGTCGGGCCGATGTTCAGCGGAAAATCGGAGGAGCTGATTCGGCGCGTGCGCCGGGCGATGATTGCTGAGCAGCAGGTTCAGGTCTTTTATCCCGCGCAGGATACGCGGACGAATAATGGGTCGATTGCTTCTCGCAATGGACTAACGGTTGTGGCTGAGCAGGTCGCTGCCATTGCTGACTGCCGTGATCGTTTGTTCTCGCTGCCTCATTTGCCAGATGTGGTCGGGTTCGATGAGGCTCAATTTTTTGATGCTGGCCTGGTGCCGCTGGTAGAAGAACTGCTGGTCAATGGAGTGCGCGTGATTATCGCAGCCCTTGATCTCGATTTTGCCGGTCGACCATTTGGCCCGGTCATTCCTCATTTGCTGGCAATGGCTGATCGGGTCGATAAGCTCACTGCCGTCTGCGCGGTGTGTGGCTCAGAGGCAGCGGTGCGCTCGCAGCGGTTGGTGGATGGCCGCCCGGCCACGAAAGATAGCCCACAGGTGCTGGTTGGGGATAGGGCAGAGGGCTACGAGGCGCGCTGTCTCCGCTGCTATGAACCACCACGATAAGCGACGATACGCAGCAACGCGCTCCTAAGTTGTGAAAAGCGAGATAGGCGTTGGCGAGGTCAGGTGAATTGGTCAGACTTGGATAGAAACTGGCAAACGGGTGTTTGACGCCTCGCAGCAGGAGGTAGTGTCATAGCTTTTCCCCTTTCAAAAAGATGGAGTATGTTTTCCGGGCGTGCATCTTCTGATCCGTTATGCGCGCCCGGCCAAAGCTGGATAGACGAGATCGGACGGGCCAATATATTCTGCTGCCGGGCGAATCAGCCGGTTATCACGGAGCTGCTCCAGGACATGGGCGGTCCAGCCAACGGTGCGGCTGGCTGCAAACGTAGGGGTGTAGAGATCGGCTGGCAGCCCGACGCCGCGCAGCACGGCTGCTGCATAGAACTCTACGTTCGTATACAGCCTGTGTCCGGGCTTGTATTCCTCCAACAAGCGTAAGGCGACATCCTCAACATGATGAGCCAGGGCAAGCCATGCGGCATCTTGCGCGCTCGATAGTTCATCTGCCAGCTTGCGCAGCGCTACTGATCGTGGGTCTGCGGTCTTGTAGGCCCGATGCCCGAAGCCCATGATCCGGTCACCGCGTTCAAGCGCTGCTCGTAACCAGGGTTCGGCCTGATCTGCTGTACCTATCGCTTCCAGCATCTCCGCAACTTTGGCGGGAGCGCCACCGTGCAATGGTCCTTTGAGTGCGCCAATAGCGCCGACCACGCAGGAGACCAGATCAGAGAGGGTCGAGGCAATGACTCGCGCGGTGAAGGTCGAGGCGTTCATGCTGTGATCGGCGGTCAGCACAAGATAGGCGTCGAGCGCGCGCACATGACCGGGGGCTGGCTCTGCGCCGTTGAGCAGATAGAGGTAATGGGCGGTGTGGCTCAGGTCGGGGCGCGAAGCGGGCATTGGCTGCCCCTGCCGGTGCCGGTGAAATGCCGCCAGGATGGTGGGAATTTTCGCTGTGAGGCTGATGACCTGCTGGATAGATGGAGGACCGGTAAAATCGCCAATGCTGCCCAGAGCCGAGACGGTGGTGCGCAGCACATCCATTGGATCGGCCTCCATCGGATGTGCCTGGATGATCTGTTGGATGCTTTCCGGCAGGTCGCGCTGGTCGGCCATTTGGGCGCGCAGCCGGGCGAGTTCGCCTGCGTCGGGCAGCCGCCCATACCAGAGCAGATAAGCGGTTTCTTCAAATGTGGCATGAGCCACCAGGTCGCCAATCGCATAGCCACGATAGAGCAGCCTGCCGGCATTCCCATCAACCAGGCTGAGCGTTGTGGTGGCGGCAATGACACCTTCTAATCCTTTTCCACTCATGGTTGCTCTTTCTCCTTTGAAATGCTCTTCTGAAATCTTTTTGCCCACTGACAGATCAGCTTTGGGATGGGCAAATCACATGATTTGCATATATTATAGTTGATTTATATTGATTTGTAAAGATGTATATTGATGAAGATTGACGAATCTGTTGCCGCCTTCATATACTGATATTGGATACAGATGAAGCAGCTAGCTGCTTCTGTGGTAATGCTGTTTTGGAAAGGAGGAATCAATGATGGTGGTGATGGAAGGGGAAGAATATCTGACGGCTGAGGAGGCGCGCAGCTTGCTGGGGGTGAAAGTGGCTACGCTCTATGCCTACGTGAGTCGTGGCCTGCTCGCAAGCTATCGTCAGGGTATCAAACGGCAGCGGCTCTACAAAAAGAGTCAGATCGAGGCGCTGCTTGGACTGAGGCCCGGTGGAAAAGCGGAGGCGGATGTGGGCGCAAGCCCATCTCCTGGCGCTGAGCCTGAGAGCGATGAACCGCAGATTCCTACCGCAGAATCCTGGATTCCATATACCTGATACATACCCGATACCTGCAAAAGACTTGATACTTGAAAAAGCCAGGTCAAGCCGGGGGCAAGCGGCCAGGAGAAGGCTGATGTTATGCTGGCATCATTTGTTGCGGGACAGGACAAAATGGGTTAACTCGTCCAACAGGTCTCGATCTGGACCTGGTGGGAACTGACGCAGCTTCTTGCGGGCAAGTTCGGCAAATCGTTGGGCCTCGTCGCGTGCCGCTTGAATGCCTGGCCCCTGAGCAACCCAATGGACAATGGCGCTCAGGTGGTCGTTATCGACCTCTTTAGAAGTAAGGAGATGACGAATTTCGTCGCTGTGGCCGTTGTTCTGCGCCTGAAGGGCATAGATCAATGGAAGGGTGATAAGCCCCTGCCGCAGATCGTTGCCGACTGGCTTCCCAACCGTCTCCTCTGTGCCGGTATAGTCGAGTACATCGTCCACGATCTGAAAGGCGATGCCCAGATTGAGGCCAAATTCATACAGCGCGTCAGCTTGTTCTGAAGTTGCGTCGCTCACCATCGCGCCCCCCTTGCAGGCAGCAGCCATGAGGGAGGCGGTTTTACCAGAGATACGTTTCATGTAGGCATCAACAGAGAGATCAAGCTGGCCTGCTGAAAGCGTTTCTAGAATGGTCCCCTCGCAGATCATAGCAACGGTGTCAGAAAAGAGATGAATCACGCGGGTATCATTCAGATCGGCAATAATGCCAGCACTCCGGGCGAAGAAATAATCGCCAAGCAAGATGGCAACCGATTCGCCCCAACGGGCATTGACGGTGGGGATGCCTCTGCGGGTATTGGCGTGATCGATGATGTCGTCGTGGATCAAGCTCGCCAGATGCACCATTTCAAGGGCTACACTGACCAGAACCAGTTTCTCAGACTGATAATTTGCTAGCTTGCCAGAGAGCAGCGTCAGCGCTGTGCGCAGATGTTTACCAGGCGAGCTGAGCGCGTGAGCGCTGGCCGCATTGAGAATATCAAGTTTGGAACTGGCATATTGCTGAAAGGTATGCTCGACAACATCAAGGTCTTGCTGGATGCCGGAGAATAAGCGGCTCAACGTGGCCGTGTCCTTCATGAAGCCTCCCCAAATGGCCGCAAGAATAATAATAGGCAGGACGCGCACCAGTGCGCATCAACTCTAATATGCCTTCCTGCTCATTAAAGATTATAGCATGATGCTGCCAGGAAGACATCCGTGGGCAAGCATGAGGTGCCCTCGGTTGTGAGATGCCTTTAGCTGGTAGATGGAGGAATAGGTGAGTTGCTGGCTGGCCCGGCAGCGTTGGTTTCGCCATTTGAGGAGTTATGGAGGTTCTCTTCACCTGGAAGTCGCAGCCGTACCCGCAGTTCTTCTAGCCGCATAGGCTGGGTTGACTCGCGCTCCAGGATCATCAACTGTTCCGCGCCTCGCATCAACTCGCCAATGCGCGGGCGCATATGCAGGTTGGAGCGTGGAATACGTTTCCACTGGTTGATGGCGGCATTGTAATAGTTGGCGCGATAGCAGAGATAGCCAAGCGTGGCGCGGGCATCGAAGATAGTAACGCGCTGCCACAGGAAGGCTTCCTCGATAGGGTTTTGTATGGCCTCTTCGTCGATCTCTGGAATCGTCTCCACCAGATGGTACATGGGTTTGCCAAAGAGCAGGAATGGGTAGCCATAGAAGAGAGCAAGCTGGCGAGGGCCAGACTTCTTGAAAGGATACAGGCCCACAAAGTAGCTGCGTGTCCAGCGGCCACTGCGCCAGACAATGATGGCAATCAGCAGCGCGACAAAACGGGCCAGATAGCGCTCCCAGGTAAAAGGGGCGAGCGCCGCAGCTACGGCAAGCATGGCAAAGCCCGCGCCAAGTGTCCAGGCGCCGTAGACAAGTCGGCGGCGGTCCCAGCCGAGTAGATCGAAGTGGTGGTGCATTGGTGTTGCCATGAAGGGCAGCGGGAATTCAGTATGCGGGACCGTCTGCTTTATATCGGCATAGCGGATCACCTGCAAGAAGTGCCGGAAGAAACGGGTGAGGATGCGCGCCGAGTAGAGGGCTGAGAGTCCCTCCAGGACGAAGGCGCCGCCGATGAAAATCAGCGGTAATTCCTGACGCGAGACGATGGCAATCAAGCCCAGCAGGCCACCCAGGCCGAGCGCGCCGCTGTCTCCCATGTAGATGCGCGCCGCGCGCTGCACCAGGCGGCTTGGACCGCGTGCGGCCCAGGCAGAGGGCCAGTTATGCGGCAGAAAGCCAAGTGCCGCGCCAGCCGCCGCCAGCGCTACCACAATGAGCGGATTACTGGTAACATCTTGTTGAGCCAGGATAATAACAGCGAAGGCCAATGCTGCGCTGACAATCAGCCCTCCTGCCAGACCATCGAGGCCGTCGGCAAAATCGACTGACAGCGCGGTTGCACTGCTGACGGTGCTGGTCAGTAAAAGAAAAAAAATCGGCCAGGCAAAATGCACATGCTGGATAATAGGGCCAAGTAAGGGCACTTCACTATATGGCGAGTAAGCGTGCTTGGCAGACGGGATCAGCCGATTGAGCGCCGCGCCAACGAGAAGTGAGACCAGGAGGACGCCTGCAAATTTTTGTAATTCTGAGATGCCGCTTCCCCGGCGAAATTTCTGAAGATCGTCAATGAAGCCAACCAGGGTGAAACCCGCCAGCCCGGCCAGAAGAATGATGAGCAGCATCCATTGATCTGGAGAGATATTGAGCAGCCACCCGGTAATGATACTGGCGCCAATTGCTGCGATTGCCATAGCCGGTCCACCTACCAGCGGGAGTTCCATTGCTGGAACTTCGCGCCCACCTGCTGGTTGCTCGACGCGGCGCGCGGCGGAGTTCAGGTCGAAACGGAAGCTGCCCGTTGATTGATCTGGCCGGAACGTTCCTGGTTTATGCTCGCCACTGCGAAAGTGTGGGAAAAGGTGGCGCGCAACCAGGCAAAGGGCCGCGCTGATGATGACGGCTGCGGCAAACCCAAGCAGGATAACCAGACTAGTATCAGGCAGGGAGGTGGATGAGAAGACCGTAAAAAGGGTGTGTAGAGAAAATTCGCTGGTTACAGCCATAGCACCTCGCCCCCCTTGGGTGTTCGCTTTTTTGAGATGCGTGAGAGATTGCTGGCTTCGGGTAATAGGTTCGAGTCGTTAGATCGTTTCATCGGGTGTTTCTGAAGTGTAGAACGCCTCTCTTACAAGGTGAGTAACGCTGGCCCTATTGTATCATGCCCATCTATAGTGGTGGGAAGGGCGTCTGAGTCCTGGCTGGCGCAGCCAGGCTTCCAAATAAAGACGTATCATTGCAAGTTTTATGCACTCTGGGGCCGGGCTTCTCCAGGCCAGGTTTTTCTGCTGACACCCACGCTCCTCAAGCCCATCGGTCTTGAACCTGCTTCCGGGTGATGATACACTGCATGCGAAAAATGGCCGCGCTTCGTTTCCTTGCCCGGTTAGTTTTGTATGCAGGAGTACCGACGGATGCAGATCACATTTTTGGGCCAGGCTGGCCTGTTTATAGAGACCCAAGGGAAAAGTATCCTCTGTGACCCCTGGTTTAATCCGGCCTACTTTGCTTCCTGGTTCCCTTTTCCCAGTAACGAGGGCATTGCGCCTGAGCGAATTGCCAACCCAACGTATCTCTATATCTCCCATCTCCATCACGATCATTATGATCCTGAATTTCTTGCCAAACATGTCTCAAAAAAGGCCACTGTAATTCTGCCAGATTATCCCCTCGATCATCTGGAGCGCGAACTGCGCCGCCTGGGGTTCACGTCTTTTTTGCGCACAGAAAATAATGTGCCTGTCGTCACTGATGGACTGAAGTTGATGGTTATGGCGCTGGCGGCTCCTACTGATGGACCAATTGGCGATTCGGCGCTGTGCATTGACGATGGGGAAGTGCGGGTGCTGAATCAGAATGATTCGCGTCCTATTGATATGGAAGCCTTACTGGCCCAAGGACCATTTGATGCCCTCTTTCTCCAATACTCTGGCGCGATCTGGTATCCAATGGTCTATGATTTCCCGCCAAAGATGAAGGCTGCCCTGGGGCGAAAGAAACGTGCTGATGGCATGGCCCGTGCCTACCGCTATATCGAAATGCTCGCCCCCCGCTTTGTGGTGCCTTCTGCCGGGCCACCTTGTTTTCTCGACGATGATCTCTTTGGTCTGAACGATTTTGACCGCGATCCCTCCAACCCATTTCCAGATCAGACGGTCTTCCTGGAATATATTGCTGAGCGCGGCGTCTTTGATGGCCGGTTGATGCTGCCTGGCAGTGTGGGTATCCTCACACCTGGCAGCTTCACAATCACCCATCCTGTGCCTGATGAACAGGTGCAGGCAATCTTTACTGATAAGCGAACGTATCTGCGCGAGTATCAGACCAGGAAATGGCCGCTGATTCAACAAGAGCGCGCAAGCTGGCCGCGCGGTCAGGTCGATGTTCTGGCAGAGCTACAACAGTGGTTCGAGCCGTTGCTGGCCCAGGCTGATTATATTTGCGCCGGAATCAACGACGCGGTTCTGCTTGATCTGCATGAGTTGGGGGTGTTGGTCGACTTTCGGACGCGCAAGGTGACGCAGTGGCAAGGCGAAGATTGGGCATATCGCTTCCGTATTGATCGCCGCCTGGTCGAATCCTGTATTCTTCACCACCACGAGGATTGGGTCAACGAACTCTTCCTCTCGTGCCGCTTTGAGGCCAGCCGTCGAGGGAAGTATAACGATTATATCTACACGTTTTTTAAGTGTTTGAGCGAAGAGCGTTTGCAGTATGCTGAGGGCTTCTATGCTGAGAATGGCCCGACGCAGGGCACCTGGGAGGCCGCTGGCTATCGTATCCAGAAGCGCTGCCCACACATGAAGGCTGATCTGACGCGCTTTGCAGTCATCGAGGATGGTGTGCTGACCTGCCGGTTGCATAACTGGCAATTTGAGCTGGCATCCGGGCGCTGCCTGACTTCTACCGGCCACACTCTCTACGCCAAGCCTATCGAGCAAGAGGCCAAAAAGGAACAAGAAGGATCATAAGCATACCGATGCCGGAGCAGGGATACTACGATGGGCACTGCACCGCTGACGCGAAAGACCACAACCACTGATCGCATGGCACGATGGTTTTCTGCGCCTGTGATCGTTGGGCTGATGCTGCTCCTGGCATTGCTCTTTGCCTTCCTGGTGATCTCTGCCAGATCAACGACAGCAGCAGGGGTGATTGCCCCTGACTGGGGATTGGCAGGTTTGCGCATTGGCCTGGCAGCGGTGTTGGTGGGAGGACTGCTCCTGGTAAGCTGGTTGTTCTTATGGCGCCTCCAGCGACGGCCTGCACCACCATATGGTGCTGTTGTCGCGCTGCTGTTGGTGCTGGTTGGCGCTGCTGGAATACTTGGCGCTGCGCCCCTGGATCGCCTTCAGGGGCGCTGGTTTGAGGGGCAGGGCCAGTATGGACTTGCGCTGGCGGCCTATCAACTCAGCGGCGATATGCTGGCGACCAGCCAGGATATGGCGCGCATCAGCATCGAGTGGGCTAAACAACTGAGCGCCCGGCAAGCGTATGCAGATGCCATCACACAACTTGAGGCAGTAGTCTTGGACTACAATGCCAATACGGCGCCAGGGGCGCAGGCCAGGCTTGCTCTGATCCAGGATTACCTGGCCTGGGGTGATCAGGCGCAGCAGCAGCAGCATTTCAGTGATGCGCTCACGCGCTATGAAACTGTACAGAAGGCCGACTATTGCGCTGCCTCGTGTCAAGTGCAGGTTCACCTCCGTCTTGCTCAGGCGCTGCTTGGGTGGGCGCAGCAGCTAACGGCCAAACAGCAATATTCTGCTGCCATTGCTGCCTATCAGCAACTGGTGCAGGACTACAGCGATACACCGGAGAGTCAGGAGGCTGAGCAAGCTCTGACGGCTCCTCAGCCGTTAACGGGGCACCTGATCTATGAGGATAAAGCACCAGCAGCACATTTCCAGGTGCTGCTGGCAAGCCAGTGGACGTTTGACACCACCACGCAGGTGTTTGCATTGTCGGGAGTGCAGTACACTGCGCAGACCGATGCTTCTGGCTTATTTACAATACCATCGGTGATGGTCGGAAATACCTACTTGATTGCCTGGATAGACCCCGCTGGTCACGGGGGGACATGCAAAACCACGAATAATCAACCGTTATATAAAGTGCAAGTGCCACCCCTGCGGGCTGATGATGTGGGTGCAATTGACATTGATTGTGTCTAGTCGGTCGCTGCTGGTCAGTTCTTCGCTAAGAGACGCCCTGTGCTTGTTGTGCAAGATAGCACTGCTGCGTTAGTATGCAGGTGAATTGTCGCTGCCAGCCTATGCCAGCCCCTGGTTGGGGCGAGAGAGGATGTTGGTGCCTATGGATACTATCGCTCAAGATGCGCCCAATCTCGCGCGTGTCCCGCTCTTTGCCGAGCTAGATGAAGAGAGCCTGAAAGAATTATCCGCAGTTGCGCGCAAGCGCGTCTTCCGCCAGGGTGAGGTGATTTTCCACCGAGATGATCCCGGCCAGGTACTCTATATCGTCAAGGAAGGCAAGGTTAAAATTGGGCTGACCAGCCCGGATGGTCAGGAAGTCTCCCTAACGGTCTTTGGCGCAGGCGAATGCTTTGGCGAACTGGCAATTCTTGACAGCGAACCTCGCTCTGCGGACGCCATTGCGTTGGAGCGGGTCGAGGTCTATACGCTTCAGCGCCAGGATTTCATCAACGTGGTCATGAATCATCCCAAGATTGCAATCCAGGTCATGAAAGTTCTGTCGCAGCGGCTTCGCCAGGCTGATAATCAGATTGAGGATTTGCTGTTTCTGGATGTCTATGGTCGCGTGGCAAAAAAACTGCTGGAACTTTCGGAAACGCATGGCGCGCCAACCAGCCAGGGGATTCGTATTGAGCTGCGGCTGACACAGCAGGAACTGGCATCGATGGTCGGGGCCTCGCGCGAGAGCGTGAATAAAGTGATGGGGTATTTTACTGATAAGCGCTATATCATGACCGATAAGCATAAGATTACGCTGTTGAAGCTGGCCGATCTGCGAAAGCGGGTGTATTGATGCGCTTCCGTGACCAATTTCGCCGGATAACCGTTCTGCAAACAAGAGAGAAGGACACGCGGTTGTGTTGGAGAAGAATGGCGAAGCCGAGCAGTCAGGGACGCGAGATGGGGGGCTGATGGTGAGGAGCGTTGCTCAGAATCAGCGTGCAATCCAGGGTACAGACTCGCCACCGCCGCTGGCTGCTCCTCGCCATCTGCCGCTCTGGTATCTTTTCAAGGCCATGCGCCCGCGCCAGTGGACGAAGAATCTGCTGGTCTTCGCCGGGGTGGTGTTTGCCCAGCGGGCGCTGGATTTTGCGGCGCTGGGCCGTGCGGCTGGGGCTTTTGTCGTGTTCTGCCTGCTTTCGAGTATGATCTATCTGATCAACGATTTGAGCGATCTGGAATCAGATCGCCAGCATCCGACAAAACAGTATCGCCCGCTCGCATCGGGCCAGCTACAAGTGCCAGTCGCGCTCATCGGTGTTGGCCTGCTTGCGGCCTTGGCGGTGATGTTGACGGTTCTGCTGGCTGCCTGGCCTGCGGCGGCTGGTCCAGGGCAAAGTTTGCATCTGACGCTCTCGCCCCTCCGGCTTACGGTCGCGGCTAGCCCGCCTTCTCCGCCCGATACCCAATATGGGGTTCTAGGCAATCTGGGAGGAGGCAGATGGCTCTTCGCCATTGTGGCCGCATCGTTTGTCGTGCTGAATCTCGCCTATACGTTTCGGCTCAAACATGTCGTCATTCTTGATGTCTTTTGCATCGCGGCGGGCTATGTGGTGCGAGCGATGGCCGGGGCGGTGGTCATTCCGGTGCCTATTTCTCCCTGGCTTTATCTCTGCGCGATTTTCCTCTCGCTGTTCCTGGCGCTGGGCAAACGTCGCCAGGAACTGCTGCTGCTGGAGGCCGATGCTGGCCTGCACCGGCGCGTGCTGCTGGATTATAGCCCCCAACTGCTCGACCAGATGATTCTGATCGTCACTTCGGCAACGGTGATGTCATACAGCCTGTATACGTTTCAGAGTACGACGGGCAATCATCGCTTGATGGTTACGATTCCTTTTGTCTTATATGGCATTTTCCGCTATCTCTATCTCATCTATAACAAGATGGAAGGTGGCAGCCCGGAGGAGATTCTCCTGCGCGATAAGCATGTTCTCAGCGCTGTGGCGCTCTGTGTGCTGAGCATGCTGGCGCTCTTATACCTGTCTTTCTAAGGCGGGGCTGTGCCCGGCGTAGGGGCTGAATGGTGCAATGACTCATTTACGCACGAAAATTCTGATCTCACTGGCGTTTGGCCTGGTGGTCATCGCCGGTGTCTCATTTTATGCGGATTTGCCGCATCTGCTCCAGGCGCTCAGGCTTTTTCCTTGGGCACTGTTGCCCGCGATCCTGGGCTTGACACTTTTGAATTATGCTTTGCGTCTTATCAAATGGGAGTATTATTTACGCTGCCTGCGCCTGGGCGTGCCTCGCCTGGTCAGCCTGAAAATCTTTGTGGCCGGTCTTGCGATGGCAATTACACCAGCGAAAGTGGGCGAACTCCTCAAATCGTTTTTGATTAAGCGCTATAACGGAACCCCGATCAGCCGGACTGCCCCGGTTATCATGGCTGAGCGCCTGACCGATGGGTTGGCAATGCTCATACTGGCCGCTGGAGGGCTGGCTCTCTATGGAATTGGTTGGCAAGGGTTGCTGGCGATCCTGCTGGCAGCACTGGCCCTCATCGGTGTGATCCAGTATCGCCCGTTGGCATTGAATCTGCTAGGCTGGGGTGAGCGTTTGCCGGTGCTGCGGCGTTTTGCCAGAAGCTCTCACGCTTTCTATGAGAGCGCCTATCTGCTCCTGCGCTGGCGCTCGCTCTTGCTGGCGGTAGCCATTGGCCTGATTTCCTGGTCTGGCGAATGTGTCGCCTTTTATCTGGTGCTGGTCGGGTTGGGCCTGCCAGCCACACCGGCCTTGCTGATTCAGGCTGCGTTCATTCTGGCAACCTCTACGCTGGTGGGTTCTGTGACTGGATTGCCGGGTGGGCTGGGAAGCGCTGATGTAAGTATTCTTGGTCTCATATTTGCCCTGGTCACACGTGATACGACCATAGCCGGGGCAGCGACATTGTTAATTCGCTTTTGCACCCTCTGGTTCGGGGTAAGTTTAGGAGTGGTTGGACTGGTCATCTTCCGCCACTCACTGGCAGCGGTGCCAAAATCAGAGGCAGCGGGCGACCAGGGCACTGCTTCGGGAGCGCTTGCAGCAGTGGATTGAACATGAGATACCGTTTCCTGCTTGATCTGCGTTAGTTGCAAGCAGGATGCTGCTCAGATGAGTCCTGATGAATGGAGCATTGGATGAAATCCTTGATTGTGATGCCGACGTACAACGAGCGCGAGAATATCGCGGCGATAGTTGAAGAGATTGCCCGCTGCGCACCGCAGGCGGATATTCTGGTCATTGATGATAATTCCCCCGATGGCACAGGCGAGATCGCCGATGGACTGCGTGAGCGTTTCCCCCAGCTTTCAACTTTGCATCGGCCAGGGAAGTTGGGACTGGGAACAGCCTATGTAACTGGCTTTCGCTATGCGTTGGAGCATGGCTACGATCTGATCTTCGAGATGGATGCCGATTTTTCGCATGATCCACGTTATTTGCCAGGATTTTTTACTGAGGCCGAACACGCTGATCTGGTGATTGGCTCGCGCTATGTTCCCGGCGGTGGAACGCCCAACTGGTCTCTGCTGCGACGGTTCATTAGCAACGGTGGAAATATTTTTGCCCGCACGGTACTACGGCTGCCCATTAAAGATGCCACTGCCGGGTATCGCTGCTACCGGCGCGAAGTGCTGGAGACTCTGGAGCTTGGGGCGATCCAATCGCAAGGGTATGCGTTCCAGGTGGAGATGGCCTATCAGACGCTTCAGCATGGCTTCCGGGTGCGTGAGATGCCAATCATTTTTGTAGACCGGCGGGTAGGCAAATCGAAAATGTCGCGCAAGATTTTTATCGAGGGGCTGCTCTATGTATTGCGTGCGCGCTTTCGCGCAGGACGCCCGCCCGTGCAGCAGTCGACAGGAACGCCTAGCAACGAACCATCTATCCCTTCGGCTGCGCCTGATGAGCAGCTTAGCTCGACAGCACGATGAGGACGCGCACTGGTGGGGCAGAGTTCTGATGAACTGGAACACGACCGGGGAGAACTGTTCCATTGCCCTGAGCAGCTTGCACCTGAACAGCCATCTCCAGGCCAGGTTGCGCGGCTGCCTGCGGTTGCATCTGGCTCACTGACCTCTGTGTACGCAGGAGAGACAGGACAACTACCCGGCAATTCGCTCGGCAGATCGCGCTGGCGGATGCGTGTGGGTGTAGCCTGGATCAGCGCTGTGCTGCTGACCTATTATCTGTTGCACCCTCCGCTCTCCGCTAGCTTTTTTGCGACGCTTTTTGTCCCTGCCCATCACCTGACGTTTGATTGGGAAACGCCATTGCGATTGGCTGGCTTTCTGGCTGATCTTGCAATTGCTTCCTGGCTGCTGCTGCTGGGGGCGGCCCTTGGTCAACGCATCTGGCATTGGGTGCGCCTTCCCGCTGTGGAAGAGACCCTGCGGGTAGCGCTGGGCAGCGGTTTGGGACTAGGCGCGCTCAGCCTGTCGACCTTTGCGTTTGGCCTGCCAGGCTGGCTATCGTCCTGGATGGTTTGGGGTGGGCTGGTGCTGCTCTCCCTGCTCTGCGTGCGAGATGGCTGGTGCCTGCTGCGCTGGATCGGCGAACGAAGCCGCCGGGTTGCGCAAGCACTGCGAGCAGGTTCATGGCTAGATCGTTTGCTATGGAGCTATATCCTGCTGACGGTTCTGCTGATGGTGCTGGCGGCGCTGCTGCCACCTACTGCCTGGGATGCGCTGATGTATCATCTGGCCGTGCCCACTGTGGATATTCAGCGCGGACGTGTGCAGCCTGATCCCGCCAATTTTCAAGGCTATCAACCTGAACTGGTCGAGATGCTCTATCTCGATGGCCTGCTGCTGCGTGGTGATGGCCCCGCCGCCTTGCTGCATGTGGGCTTTGGCTTGCTCTGTCTCCTGAGCTTAGTGGCCTTGGCCTACCAGATTGGCGACCCGGCGCGTGGCGCGGCCCTGGCCTTGCGAGCCGCTGCGCTGTTTTTGAGTATTCCCAGCCTGGTTCTGGTGCTGGGCTGGCCCTATATTGACGGTGCCCTGGTCTATTACGAGCTTGCGGCCCTTTGCGCGCTCCTCTGCTGGTGGAATAACATCGGGCAAAAGCGATTTGGCTGGCTCCTCTTGGCGGGTGTGCTGCTTGGCCTGGGATTGGATACGAAATATACCGCCGCCTTTGCCATCGGCGCGCTTGCCCTGCTCGTCTTCTGGCGAGCTTGGCGAACACAGGGGGTGCATGCTGCTCTCTGGCAATCGGCTCTGCTCGCTGGCGTGGCGCTGGTCGTCGGTTCACCCTGGCTGCTGCGCAATCTGGCCCTGACGGGTGATCCCATCTTTCCGTATCATCTGGGCCATCTCTTTCCCGCCGGGCCACTCTGGGATGATGCGCGCTCCCAGGCAATGGTGGAAGGGCCGGGCTGGGGCTGGGGACAGGCATGGCGGCTGCTGACGCTGCCGCTGGAGGTGACGCTGTATGGAACCCAGGGTTCAATTGAGTTTGATGCCACACTTGGCCCATTGCTTCTTCTGCTGCTTCCCCTTGGCCTGCTTGCCGGAAAGCTGGCATTCAAAAGGCGAACCAGAACGATATGGCAGTCTGACGATCCGATGCCCGCAGGCGCTGAGACTTCAGCGGCACCTGAAGCGCCAGTATCGACCGAGGGGCAGGTCATTGGCGTGCTGCTGGCTTTTGCCGCCATACTGATGCTGTGTTGGGATGTGGAGCTGTTGAGCGTGCATTTTGCTCGCCAGAGCCGCTTGTTTTTCCCTCTCTTTGCAGCGCTCACTATTCCTGCTGCTGGCGCATGGCTGCGTCTCAAAACGGCTCCACGTTTGCCGGGGCTGCACCGCCTGGTCTCCGCTGTGGTCGTCGTGGTTTTGGCGCTGGGCATACTGAGCCAGGGCGCTGGCGTGCTGGGCAACGGGAATGCCCCTTATTTGCTGGGTTTACAGAGCCGCGAAGCCTATCTCGCCGATCATCTGGACCCCTATTACGCGGCGATAGGCGCCGTCAATGCGCTGCCAGCGTCGGCGCGTGTCCTCTCGCTGTGGGAGGTGCGCAGCTATTATGCAACCCAGACAATCCACGCCGACCCTTTTCTGGATAACTTCTCCTATTATGTCCGGCACTGCCCAACGGTACAGCTTCTTGTCGCCTGCTTTCATCAGGCAGGCTTTACACACCTCCTCTTCTACGCGCAAGGGTTGCAACTGGTGCTGGAGCAGCGCCCTGGCAATGTGAGTGACCAGGAATTGGCGACACTCTGGGATGTGCTTGCGCATCATGCCCGGCTGATCTATCAAGATGCCGTTCCCCTCATCAAAGACGGGTCCGGCGTATCTGCTGCCGCTGAACAGATGCTAGGACAGCGTGGCTGGTATCGCCTCTACACGCTGGCGGCATCCTGATGGAGCGGATAGAGCCAATCTTGCTCTTTTTCCTTCCAGGGGTACGCATTCAAGCTGCCCATTCAAGCAACCCAACCCCAGAGCAGAAAGATGAAGAGATACATGCTCAACAAGAAGAAGGCCCCCACTGCCGCCCCCAGCCTGATCAGACGCGGCCAGCGTGTAATGAACATCCCCAGCACAATGAATACCGGAAAGAGGGCCAGCATATAGCGGCTAATGCTGGTCGTATAGCCATCGCTGTTTACTTTGATGACGGAACTGAGCCACATCACCACCAGAAAAGCGCTCAGCGGCAGGGGCAGACGGCGAAAAGCGACAACGATGCAAAGCGCAAAAAGTAGCCCGGTGAGCGGATCAAGCAATTTGAACGAGATCAATAAGCCGAGATCAGGCTGAGCAAAGAGCGCGCCCAGGTCGTTGACAATGCCCTGCCAGGGCCAGACGTAATGCAGATGCCAGGGGCCATTCATCGCGCTGAGTGGTTCCCAGGGAAAGCTCAAACCTTGCGAATCACGAATAAAGGTGATATAAGCGATCAGCGCCAGCGGCGCCACGAGCAGCGCCAGCCAGGGTTGCCAGCGCCGCGCCTTACCACGATACACCAGCAGGAGTTCGAGACTCACCAGCACAAGCAGCAAGATGCCTTGAAGGCGTGTAAGTGTTGCCAGCGCTACCAGAATGCCCGCGATTATCCAGGAGCGGCGTCGCGCTGCGAGATAGGAGGCGATTGCCAGCCCTAGAAAAAGCGCTTCGGTATAGCCAGCCATCAGAAAGAATGAGACTGGAAAGAGTGCCAGCGCCGCAACAGAAGCTCTGGCAACCGTAATTGAGCCAGTGAGTTCCCTGGCAAGGAGATAGAGCAGATAGAAGGCGACAAAGCTGGCAATACTGGAGATAAGCAGTGCCGCTGCCAGGTCGCTGACGCCTGGCAGAATCCCCAGCCCGCGAATCAGAAGTGGATAAAGCGGCATAAAGGCAGAGCTACCGTAGCAGCTATACCCGTGACTGGCGATTTCGAGATACCAGGGAGTGTCCCAGCGTACCCACATGCCTGCCAGTGCGCCATTCAGCCCCGACTCTGGTGCAACATATTGGGGGCAGATAGGAAGCTTGTTACCAAAGAGCGTGTGAAGGGCGTCACTATAATGCCCGGCTGGCACAATGGCAGAGAGGGCTATCCCTATCAGCGTGCAGTAGCAGCGCAGCAGCAGCCAGGCAATGAAAGACGTTTTTGTGGCGTCGCTCGCTATCCATGCTCTCACCTTTGCTTGGATAGAATCTCTCCAATGTGCTGATGCTTCACTCTGCTGTAGAGATGCAGTTGCCAGTTCTTTATCCATTTTCTGTTCGCACTCTTTCTGGAGGCTTCTGGCGGTTTCAATTGGTCGCTTGCCTGATATGCTGGCTCTGGCTGCTGGGAAGCGGCCTGCTGGAGCACTGCGGCGAGCGCCAGGATAGGCAGAAACATGGTATAGGAGATCAGGCTGCGCCAGGCGAGCAGCAGCGGCAAAGCGGCCAGCACGAGTGCTGAGGCTTCGGTTTGGTCGTCATATTTCCTGCCCGCTTTTGCCCTGAACTGCCGGGCGGTGTACCATCCCAGCAATCCAAGATATGCCAGCATCTCCAGTGTTGTATAGACCCAGGAGGACAGAAGCGGCATCCACCCACCTTGGGCGAGCGTGATCAATCCAATGCCACCAGGAAAGGCCGGTTCGAGGATGGGCAAAAGCATGCTGCTGGCCCAGGCGGCAGGCGCGTTCAGCAGAAATGGGGCGTTGATGGCGAAAAAGACGAGCGCGCAAAGAGCGCCGCTCACAGCGGCGCGGCGCCAGCCCCAGCGGCTGGCAATCCAGATCAGATAAAAGGGGAGAAACAGCCATGCTAGCTGCTTTACTGCGCATCCCAGGCCCATGAGTCCAGCGGAAAGCCAGGGGTGTCGTTCCTGCGAGCGCCACGCGCCCAGGATACAGAGGATGCAGATCACCTCAAATGAGGAGCGTAAGGTGAGCGCGATAGGGATGGAGCAACTGGCACATAGAAGCAGCGTTTGCCAGCGCTGCCCGCGCGGCGTACAGCGCACGAGCAGGGCCAGCAGCAGCAGGAGGCTGAGAAGATACAGTGGCTGCGTGCTGGGAAAGCCTGCCCAGAGAAACGGCACCGCGAGCAAGAACGCGCCTGCTGGATAGCTGTGCAGTGAGGCTGGATCAAACTCTGGTCCGGCAAGGTTGGGATGATGGGCATACTTGCGCAGAAGGGCTGTAATACTATTGTCGTCAGGGCTGAAGGGCAGACCGGCAAACTGACCCCGTTGGAGCGGCGTGGCTCCCGCGTTGGGAAACTGTTGAATGGCCTGCCAGAAGCCTGCTGAATCTGTATAGGGATTCACCCCATGCAAGACATCTTCGCCCTGATACTGGATAAAGGCGGCGGCATCTGAATCGTAGATCGCTGGATCAAGCGGATGCTGGATGAGCAACGCGCCGCCTGTTGCAGCCGTCCAGAGCGCACCCAGAAGCAAGAGCGCCAACAGCCCGGCTCTTGCCAGCCGGGCGAACCGTGTCGACTGGGCAAATAGAGAAGCCTCTCCATCTTGCCTGGCGTCTGAAGCAGATTCCTTGGCTTGCCTCCTGATAGCGAAACAGAGCAGCAGAACTCCAGGTGTAACACTGCCGAAAATGAGCAGCGCGCTGCCAGCAGGTAACGCGCCGGGCGCACCAAGCGCCAGCGCCTCCCCTATCGTTTGCAGCAATCCTCCCAGCGCAAGCAGCGCGAAGGTTCTGCTTGTCAGCAACTGACGCTGCTGCGCTGCTGCCGAGGACAATGCGGTGCTGATTACCTTGCTGGTGTGATCGGCCACTTGCCTTCGCCTTTATCATGTTTGCTTGTGATGGTAGCTCTGTGGCAGATGTCACCATTCTAGAAGGTTGGAATGCCTGCGTCAAACTATCGGGGCACATCTTCTCCGAATGGGCTATCGGTATCTGTCATCTCTCTCCCGCCGGGCGTGAACCATCAACCTGATTTTTTTGCGTCTCCTTGATGGAAGCTAATGAACCTCTTGCTTCTGAGGAGGCGCTTATGTTATACTGACTAAGAACGATAGGGAGAGGTGTCCGAGTGGTTGATGGTGCCGCTCTCGAAAAGCGGTAGGCGAAAGCCTCGTGGGTTCGAATCCCACCCTCTCCGCCCTGTGACCCGGCCAATGTGGGTAGCACGCCCTGCTGGTGCCGGTTCCGTTTCCTGCTTCTTGGGAGTGATATGGTTCTGGAGGAGTCCCATAGTGGCCTAGTGGGCGCGACTGGAAATCGCGTGTGCGATGAGCACCGTGGGTTCGAATCCCACCTCCTCCGCTCAGACGGGCTGTATAACCCGTAATTGAGGGCCGGGTGATCCTGAACAACACCCGGCCTTTTCTTATCTGGTGCCAGGAAGGAAAACGAATGGATGCCTTTTGAGCCGTTTCTCTCCATTGTGATTCCTGCCTACAACGAAGAGCAGAGGCTTCCTGACACCCTGGCTCAGTTGCAAGCCTTTTGTGCCCGCCAATCCTTTGAGATCGAAGTGCTGGTCGTAGATGATGGCAGTCAAGATGGCACATGCCGCATCGTAGAGGAACAAGCGTTGACCTGGCCCTGGCTCCGGCTGATACGCCTGGCGCATGCTGGCAAAGGCCAGGCAATCAAGCAAGGATTTCTGGCTGCGCAAGGCGCCTTAGTCTTCATGTGTGATGCCGATCTTTCCATGCCTCTGGAGGAACTTCCCCGCTTTCTGACGGCTATGCAGGAAGGCTGCGGCGTGGCAATTGGCTCGCGCGAGGCGCCAGGAGCAGTACGCTATCGTGAGCCGATCAGGCGTCATCTGATGGGGCGCGTGTTCAACTGGCTGGTTCGTCTGCTGGTGCTGCCGGATATTCAGGATACCCAGTGTGGCTTCAAGTGCTTTACCCGCCAGGCTGCCCGCGCTGTGGCGTCATGCCAGCAGTTATCGGGTTGGGGATTTGATGTGGAACTGCTGTTTATTGCCCGCAAGCGAGGATATATTTTGCGGGAAGTGCCAATTGCCTGGTACTACAAGCCGAGCAGCCGGATTCACCCTCTCCGGGACGCGCTGCACATGACACGCGATCTTTTCGCCATCCGCCACAACGATCAATCGGGCTGCTATGAACAGCTTGCTCAGCCAGAAAGCGTCTTGGCGCCCGGTAATCAGCGTGGGGAAGAATGATGGAAAGGATACCTGGCGCTGCCACTGCCAGGCATCGAAGCAGATCAATATACCTCGCCCCTCGATTTGACACTCTCCTGGCTGAAGACCAGGGGCTTTCTGGCCTGGTTCTGTAAGGCTGTTCCCTATCCAGGGTCATTACTCGGCCTTGTCTGGGCTATGGGGAATGCGCTGTCGCTCTTTGCGGACCACAGTAGTGCCCACTGCTCGCGCAACCACAACGGGCGTTGGCAGCACCTCTGCCGCAGAGGTGCTGATGTCTGGGCGTGGCTGGATGACTTTACGCGCCTCAAATTCGATGGTGCGCGACGTGCGGCCTATGCGGATGATCCGCCCGGTGGCTTCGATAAAATCGCCTGCATACACTGGCGCCAGAAATTCCACCCGCTCGTAGCCAGCCAATAAGCCCTCATCCCCATCGCATTGGATTGCCAGCTCAGTTGCTACATCGCCGAAGAGGGAGAGCATGTGCGCGCCATTGACCAGATTGCCACCGTAGTGGGCATCGGCAGCATTCATCCGCACGCGCAATGTCGAAATATACTCTTGCGTCAATGCCAGCCTCCTGTCATCATGCCAATACGAAAAAGCGCACGCCGCACCGGCGCCCGATACTTCCTGCGGCGTGCTGTTCTTTTCCGGTGCTTGCGCAAAGGAAATGCTTGTGCAGCTTATGCTCCTGCCTCAGAGCCAGCCTTGGTGGCGTTGGCGATAATCTCCTGTTGCAGCGCGGCAGGCACTTCTTCGTATTGATAGAACTCCATATGGAACGTGCCGCGCCCTTGCGTGATGGAACGGAGGTCAGTAGCGTAGTGCAGCATCTCAGCCATCGGGACAGTTGCAGTGATCTGCTGCATGCCGCTGCCGGTCGGCTCCATACCCAGAATGCGCGCGCGTTTGGTGGTCAGGTCGCTCATCACGTCGCCCATGTTGCCCTCTGGGACGACAACCGTGACGTTCATGATCGGCTCGAGCAGCGTGGGATTGGCAAGCGGGACGGCGTTTTTCATGCCCAGTGATGCAGCGATCTCAAATGCTTGCGAGGAGGAGTCGACCGGGTGATAGCTGCCATCTACCAGGGCCACTTTGACGCCAATCATCGGATAGCCAGCAATAAATCCCTGCTTTAAGGCTTCACGCACGCCTTTCTCTACGCCGGGCACATATTCTTTGGGGACAACTCCACCAACGATTTTGTTCTCAAACTCAAATTCTTTCTCGCTCCCTGGCGGAAGGGGATCAATCTCCAGCCAGACATCGCCAAACTGTCCGTGCCCTCCTGTCTGGCGCTTGTGGCGCCCCTGGGCGCGAGCGTGTTTGCGGATGGTCTCCCGATAGGGAACACGCTGCTCGTGCTTCTCGACCTCAACGCCGAATTTGCGCTGCATGCGCTCAATCGTAATGTCAATATGCGATTCACCCATACCAGAGATGAGCGTCTCGGCGGTCTCTTGATCGCGGGTGATGCGAATCGTTGGGTCCTCTTCCGTAACGCGGCTGAGCGCGCTGCCCATCTTATCCAGGTCGCTTTTGGTCTTGGGAGCGATGGCCGCCGTGAACGCTGGCGGCGGAAAAGCAATGGGGCTAAGCGTGATCGGCTTTTCTTTGGTGCTGAGGGTATCGTTCGTGTGCGTATTTTGGAGTTTGACCACAGCGCCAATATCGCCTGCCGGAACTTCTGTAGCGGATTCTTGCATTTTGCCGCGCATCAGGAGAATCTGGCCGATGCGTTCATCGGTGTTGGTGCGTGCGTTCCAGGCATGGGAATCTGATTTCAACGCCCCGTTGTAGACCCGGAAAAAGGTAATCAGGCCGCGTGTGGCGTCGACAGTTGTTTTGTAGACAAAGGCCGCCAGGTTGCCGTTGACCTCGCTGGCAAGGGCTTTTTGAGCCGTATCTGCGCCAGGCAGAAATTCAACCACTGCGTCAAGCATGGTTTGAATCCCAATGTTTTTTGCCGCAGAACCGCAGAGAACCGGCACCACCGCGCCAGAGGCTGTGCCGGTTTTGACGGCGCGCTCAACCTCGGCCTGCGAAAGCTCCTCACCCTCCAGATATTTGCTCATCAGGTCGTCATCGCTTTCGACAGCCGATTCGATCAACTGCTCCCGATAGCGCGCAACCTGCGCCTCCATATCCGCCGGAACGGCGCCCTCTTGCACTTTGGTGCCATCAAAAGTATAGGCTTTGCGCGTTACCAGATTGACGATGCCTTTGAAGCCCGCCTGCTCGCCAATGGGCAGGTGCAAAGGGACGACCTTTTTGCCAAACTGCGCCTGAAGTGAATCAAGCGCACGCTCAAAGCTCGTATTTTCACGATCCAGTTTATTCACAAAGACAAGACGTGGGAGATTCAGTTCATCGGCATATTTCCAGACGAGTTCCGTCCCGACCTCGACGCCCTTTTCCGCCGTGACAACAACCAGCGCTGCATCGGAGACGCGCAGCCCGGCTTTGACTTCGCCAACAAAATCGGCGTAGCCAGGCGTATCCAGGAAATTAATTTTATAGTCTCGCCATTCCACAGGGACGACAGTGAGATTGATCGACATCCGGCGTTTAATTTCATCAGGATCGTAATCGGAGATCGAAGTTCCTTCATCAACTTTGCCAATACGGGTGACGGCGCCTGTGTCATACAGCGCCACATCTACCAGGGAAGTCTTCCCTGCTCCACCATGCGATATGAGGGCGACGTTGCGAATGTGCTCCGCCTTGTAGACTTTCATAATGCGATCAGCTCCTTGTCTAATTCCAGGGGGGCGCCTGGCAACTGCGCTTCCCTAAAGAGAGCGTTCCCCTGATGCTCTGAGGCGTGCGTGATACCTAGTATAGCAGGATTGAACCCTATCTTCAAACGCATCGCAGTGCTGTGATGCGTTTCTCATGATTCATGCCACCAGGCGGTTCCTGCTAAAACAAGTCGGAGACAAAATAAGCGAGTGCGCTCGCCTATGCTTCTGAGACCGGGCGCGGTTGATAAAACTGGGCCAGGAATTTGCCGCCCGCTTTGGCATCATTGGCTCCACTGCCCGTTACCGTGTCTCCTGCCCATTCGGTGGACGTGGCCCAGCCCGCCACCGAGGAACGCGGCCATTTTGGCGCGTCGAACGACCAGATGGCCCCGACAAACCAGGGAGCCGTCTGAGGGGTAGAGGCGGGGCACAGGGGTGGTGCCTGGGGCGAAAAGGCACACAGCAGCGCTTGCATATCGTGGGCCTGTTCCAGATCATCGCGGGTGGTTGGGGGTGTGGCTCCTGGAGCATTATTGGCGCCCGGCGTACTCTCATAGCCAACCGAGGTGAAGAGAATGGGGTGTTTAAACTTCTCTACCATCGCGTTCAATCGGCCAATAATGTCTCCCTGACCTGCCAGCTCCAGATTAGGATCATCCTGCTTTCCATGCCAGGCGTCAATCAGGGTTGGGATAGGAATCGTGTCGGCAGCAGCAATTTTCATGATCGGGAAATAGGCATTCACCCCGATAATATCAACGGCATCCCACCAGGTAATATGCTCAAATTCCACAGGTGCATTATCCTGGTCATCGCCACTCCATGAGGCACCATAGATCAACTTGCCCTGATAGCCTCCGCCTGTCTGTTGCTGACCCTGGAAGTCTGTATACGTGGGGCTTTTGATGGCGTTGATGACATGGCGCCACTCGCAGTCGCGGCGGCCATTGCAGGTAAACTTGTCGCCGGGAGAACCGTTGGCCCCAGGAGTTGCCTTGGTATCGGTGGTCATGTTCACCAGATCGTTGCCAAAAATGAAATAGGGCAGATGGTATTTTTGGGAGAGCTGCGCGTAGTGAACGGCAAAAGCGGTGTAGCTGTCGAACCATTGATGCTCGGCGGTTGCAGTCGCGGTGCTATAAATCGCAATGTTGCCTGGCGTGTTATACCAGGGGTTCCCAATCATATTAGGCAAGGTAGATGCTGCTTCATTGGTCACACGGATTTCCAAGGTTAAGATAGGCGTAAGATTCGCGGCCTCGGCATCAGTAATGGCCTGTTCAATATCAGCATCTGAAAGCGAATCCGTGTTGCCCGGATCAGTCGGGCTATAGCTGAGACTGGTACTGTGAAAGGTACTCTGATCGGCGGTGACAACAATGGCGACGGCGTTCATATGATAATCATCGGCCTCAGAGAGCAGAATGCGCTTGGAGTCTGGCTTCATGAACTGATGGTCGCCCGATGAGCGCAGCCAGAGGTCTTGAAAGCCCTGGAAATAGAGGGCCGGGCCGGGCGTGCCAACGCCCGCCTGAAGATGGAAGCGCGAGAGAAAGAACGTGGCGCTGGTGAGCCAGCCGGTTCCCAGCACCAGGATCAATACGAGGGCAATCAGGCCAATCGCCGTATTCACAATGCCGCTTACGCGACCGCGTGGCCGACTTGGCGGTGGAATCAAGTGCTGCGTCGTTGGAGAGGGGGTAGGCAAAATAGGCATCCGTCTATGATCCCTTCACTCGTTGCGGATAGATAGGTTCAGATGCTGGCAATCAGCTTGCGGTACTTCTCGGAGGCTTCTTTCCAGGCTTCCTCAGAGAGTCCCAGCTTCTCGCGCAGGACATCCAGGGGAACGCCTTCCTGGAGCTGGCGCACGGCATAGGTATCTCTCAGCAGTTGCAGTGTGACCCGCTTCTGAATGCCCGCCTTGCGCACCACGCGCGCCAGGATGTAGTTGAGATTGCGGTCGGTGCAATCAAAGACTTTCTCCTGGGGGTGATATTTATTGAGATAACGCTGGAAAGCTTCGGTAAATGCGGGCGGCAAGACGAGACGCCGTTGCTTATGCTGTTTGATCTGGTCGGAAAACTGGATAGAGAGTGCCGGGCGTGCCGGGTCGCTCAGGTCAAAGTGGCTCAGTTGCAGGCTCATGACCTCTTCTTTTTTGAGGCCAGCATAGAGCAGGAGCATAACCAGGCAATGACTGCGGCTGTCTTCGGCAGCCGCAGCCTCCAGCCGCTCGATCTCCTCTTGATAGAGCAGCTCAGGGAGCGGCGGCAGCGGGCGCGTCAAGATGATGCCAGCCGCAGGATTGTCGGTCACAATACCCTCGTCAGCCAGCCAGCCGAAGAAGTTCTTCAGGAAGGTTGCCCGCCGTGCCATCGTTTTGGGAGCGGGCTGGTGCCCGCGTTCCCAGCGCAGGTGCATCATCCAGCGGGTCAGGTCGCCGGTAGCAATGCGTCCGACGGCTATATCGTTCCCCAGGTACTCGCTGAGCAGGCGAAGGTCAGAGAGAAAGCAGGTGACGGTATAACGCGAGTGATCAGTGAGCCGCAGATATTCTTGATACGCCGGGGCGCATTCGGCCAGGCTGCTCTCGGCAGTAGGTGGCACAACAGCGGCGGCAGGCGCGTGGATAATCTTCGCCTCGCTAGAAAACAGGCTTGGCTGTGTAATGAGGGCATCAGCTTCAGCGATTCCCGCTGGTGGTTGATGCCTATGAGAGATAGAGGCGGCTTGATTTGCCTCATCCTCGTTGGGCTGGTGATTTGGTTGGTCGCTGTCGGGCATAGCGCACGTCTCCATCAATCCCTGGGCATCAGCACATCGGCGCAGTGGCATCACTGCACCGATGTGCATTATAACAGACGGCAAGATTGATTGCGCGGTTGTGCCATCTCAACAGGACCAGAAGGCTAGGCCGGATTGACTGTGATCGTTGCCATCGCTTCACTGTACTGGAAAATCTGGCGCGCGCCATCCTGATTCTGGGTTTCGCCGTTGGTGCCGTTAAGGATAGCATCGGCCTGCTCGGCTAATGTATTGACATCGCCCTGGCTGAACGCGCTCGCTGTCGTCGCTGTGGCGATCTTTTGCGCGATCTGCTCAAGCTGTTTTACCGACGTGGCAATGTTAGCTCCGGCTTTCTGAATCTTCTGGAACAGCGCCTGGAGGTCCGCTGAGCCGCTGGCTTTTGCTGCCAGACAGGCGTGCTGCATGGTGAGCGCGAGATACGTCGCGTTTTGTGGACCGGCACACGTATTGTCGACGGTTGCATCGTCGCCGAGACCGAATCCATCATCGCCTGGCGCGATGGTGGTCTGTCCATTCATATCCCAATCTTTCCAGCCCTCTTTGCCAGCGACCAAGTTCAGGATTGCCTCAGCCGTCGCCTGCATACCCGCCAGATCACCCTGGCCTTCCTTCTGCACCAGTTGTTGTGCCAGTTGGTTTAACAGTACCGCGTCTTCCCCAAGCCCGGTGTCTAGCGCGGTGGTGTTCCCCGGAAAGAGGTTGCCTTTGGGAAAAGCCACTAGTTGGTGGCGGATATGCAGCAGGACGCCGGACTCAATATGGCCTGAATAGACAATGGTGTTTGATGGCATGCTCAATTGCTCAGAAGGTTCAGCCTGTTCCTGCGTGATCTCGAAAGTAAGGGTGCTTTGCAGCTTGGTGACATCCTGGACCCCAAGGAAGTTTTTCCCCTGCATGGCAGCATTCAGGGTAGTGCTGCCGTCTTGCTGAAGCTGGAGCGCTCCCAATGACGTACAGTTTTTAGCGCCAGAATCGCACAGCCAGGCAAAGTAGGTTGAGCCAGAGGGCGGCTGTTGCAAGCCGGTAAACGTGGCTTTCAGCGTATCGGCAGGATGCGTGAAATCATTGGCGTCGCTGTCGGAGAAGGAGACAGTGCCAGCGGTGCCGGGTGTGTTGGTGACCGTTGTTGGGGTGTTTCCTTTGTTGCCAAGGGCGATGAGCAAGATACCCCCCCCAATGATGAACAGCAGCAGGATGATGCCAATCACAGCCAGACGCCCCACCTGATTGCCTGCTTTGCGCCGTGAGCGTTCAAGAGCTGGTGGAGAGGCGCGCGGAGCTTCTGCCAGGCGCTCAATGGGTGGCGCGCCATTCCGGGCGGCTGGCGGCTTTCCTGCCTGCGCTGCTGCTGGAGCCGGACGAGGGGGGAGATGCGTGGGAATGACATCGGGGATGGTGACAGCATCAGGTGCAACAGGCCGATACGCTGGCTGCGTGCCCAACGCAACCGTCCCTCCATCCACAGGCCCGCCCGCCGGATTTGCTGCCCCTCCGGCAGCGATTTGCGCTGGCGGCTGGTTCATCGCCGCAGCGACTGCTGCGCCGAGCGCGCCTGCGCTGCGAAAGCGCTCCTCCGGTTTTTTTGCCATGCCCAGCATCGCTACCTGGGCGAGCGCGCTCTGCACTGCCAGATTGGCTGATTCGATAGGCGGGGGGGGTTTCATGATGTGCTGCATAATGACGCCGACGGGCGTATCTGCGTCGAAGGGAACTTTGCCAGCAAGCATTTCGTAGAGAATAACACTGAGCGAGTACACATCACTGCGCGCATCCATTGGCTGCCCCTGTCCCTGCTCGGGGGACATATAGTGGGGTGTTCCAACCACTGTGCCGCTGGCAGTCAGCCCGGAGACACCGCTGATCTTGGCGAGGCCAAAATCTGTGAGGATGGCGTCGTTCTGCTGATTGAGGATAACATTGGCTGGCTTGATGTCGCGGTGCAGCATCCCCTGTTTGTGAGCGTAATCGACGGCTGAGCAAAGCTGCTGGAAGAGGCGCACTACCTCATCGATGGGCAGGCGTTTGCCCTCTTTGTGATAGCGCGTCATACGCTGCGCCAGCGTTTCGCCCTCAATAAACTCCATGACCATATAGGGCTTATCGCCGTCGATGTCAAAATCAAAAACCTGGACAATATGTGGGTGGCGCAGCCGCGCCACTGCCATCGCCTCGTTCTGAAAGCGAGCGATAAATTCGGCATCGGTCTCGCTGCCGGTCAGCAGCACTTTGATGGCAACGTAGCGTTGCAGTTGTGGGTGGAAGGCTTTATATACCTCACCCATGCCGCCGCGCCCCAGTCGACTGATAAGCTCATACTTGCCGATGCGGTTGGGCGATGCTTGCATATATTCTCTTCCTTCTCCCGGCGGGTCAGCGGGATTTCTCACATGCTGCGGGTCTGCTGATGCCTTCTTGCTATTCTGGCGCCCTGGTCTTCTGCCTGTAATACGCAGTGTGCTTCGAAGCGGGCAGGCTCTGTGGTTCTTGCCTATATAATAATATGCCTCTTGCTTATAAACAAGACATCAGCAATATACTGTATTTTTGCGCGTTCTTGCCTGCTAAGCAGCAGCGAGCAGCATCCCTGCTTCCTCTCTTGTCGAGGCTGTTCTGCCTATCAGTTATCTCGCTGCCTGGAATCCATAGCGTGCCCAGATGGCCTGCCCTGCCGGGGAACGCATGAAATCGATAAACTGTTGAGCGAGCGCGGGATTGTTGGCCCGGCTGGCGATGGCTGCCAGCATCTGAACCGGGGGATTGAACTGAGCGGGAATTGAAAGCTGCCGGAGCGTTTGCGCGCCTCGTTGTTTTGTGACCTCCAGGTAGTTGGTGTGATACACGATGGAGAAGTCGCCTGCTGGGTGAGGCGAAGCGAGTGCCTGCGTGGCAACCAACCCATCGGTATAGTTGCTGATGAGATTGCCGAACACCCGCGCGGCGTACTCCGGGCCGAAAGCGGGGGCCAGCAGCATGCTTTCCAGCGCGACGCGGATGTGGTGGTTCAGCCCATCCATTGGTGAGACGCCCAGATAACGCAGTCCTGGCCTGGCTAAATCTTGCAAGGTTCTGATCTTGCCAGGATTGCTCTGTGGAAGAATCACGCTGAGGAAATCGGTTGCTATGACGCTGCCCACGCTGCGCGTAAATCCAAGAAAGCGGGCATTCACCATCACATCTCGATCATCGGTAATAAGCAGATCAACGTCGGCTGCGGTGTTGGTTGTCATAGCAATCTGTTTGGCGTTAGAAAAGTCAAAAGCATAGGGCACATGCAGTTTGTGCGCCTGGAAGAAGGCTTCTGCCATCGGTGGCAAAACGGACTGGAGCGCCGGGGCAGCCAGGATAATCAAACCACCCTGCTGGGTGATGGGCAGGGTACTCATATTACCTTGAGTGCTGCCAGGCCCCCAGGCTGCACCGCTGTTACCGCCGCAAGCAGTCATTACCAACATAGGTATCAGCAGGATAACGAGCCAGAGATAGTACCTGGCTCCTGGTCGGGGCCTGTCCTGGTCAGGTGGAAGGTCCATGCTCCCTCCTTGCAGGTGCTGCTTTCCAGGTGTTGCTTTGCTCACTGAAGCGATGTTCACACGCTGCCGACCTTTCTGTATCAGGATAGCCACCCGGAGGAGTTCGCAAGAAAACTTCCCAGGTGCTGTCCTGTACCTAGGGCTGTGCTTTATTGCGAATATCGCGCGATGGAGGCGCGTACTCATTAGTTGGCACCATATCTGGGCTTTGTGGCTGAATATACATCCGGCCATAAATCAGGAAAGGCCGCCTGGATTCCTCGCGGATAATTCCCATATCCACCATCATGCTCACAACGAGTATGCCCAGAAGCAGCAGTACAATGTGGGGCAGGATGCCCCGCGCGCCCCATTTCAGCCCTGATTGGATGGCTCCAAGATAAATGCCAAACATCAAAAAACCGCTCAGCGTGAGGCCCGCCAGTGAGGCATATTTCCAGGGGTTCATCAGTCCCAATTGCCCTAGAAAACTTAAATCAAGCCCCAGCAAATTGGGACTCCAGTGAGGCGGCAGACAGAGCCAGCCGCCGAAAAAAATCATCAGGGCCATGAGAGTAAAGGCAGCGCGCGCGTGACGCGCGTTGGCCTTGCGCATCTGGGCGGTAATATAGACCGCGCTGAAGAAGAACAGTGCGGTCAGCAGGCAGACCTGGATCAAGAAGAGAAATGAGCGATCTCCCCCGCTCATGATGCGGAAGAAAGCGCTGGGAGCATGCTCGCGGATCAGCGCGGCGTACTGCCAGCCGATAAAGGGCTGCAACATCATCAGCCCAATACCAAAGAGCAGACCCAGCCCTCCTGCGAAGTCCCAGAAGGCTTTCTCCTCCAACGAGCGGGCACGAAGGAAGCGCCAGGAAGCGAAGGCGGCAATCAGGAAGCCCCCATATGATATGTTGCCTACCACCCTATGAAGGTCGAGGACAATATCGGTTGGATTAAAGATGATGGACTGGAGGCTGTCGGGAGTAGTGGGCGTCAGCATATACGAGGCAACAATATCAACCATGAACTGCTGCGCCCAGGCGACAAACATCAGCAAGAAGCCAGTGGATAGGTGCAGCGCGCGAAAACCTTTGAGGGTATCCCAGGTGTAGTACCAGGTATAGAGATATAGGATGTAGAGGACAAAGGATGCTGCCTCCATGACGAACGGCCAGAACGTGATGCGGAAGAGGGTCGTCCAGAAGAGCGGCCAGAGCATCAGCAGCACCAGCACAAACATAATGGCGATAAAACTCCCTGGCGCAAACGTAATCACCTGAGCCTTGGCAATGCCGTGTGCCATCTTATCCCAGCGCTTGTTGCCGGTGAAATAATAGACACTCTCGGCGGTAACGGCGATAAAGATCAGGCCCGTCAGTGCGGCACCAATCAGGATATGAGACTGGGCGATAATGCCGATGATTAACTGGCTTCCCCAAAAAGAGAAGAATGTATCTCCAAGGGCCATAGATGCACCTCCGCCAGAAAGCTTACTGGGTAGGGAAATTCTCAATGCGATAGATTGCCAGCAGGAGCAGGGTGAAGATGCTGAAGGCGATAATGATCCCTGTTGCCAGCGCGACCGGACGTTTGAAGATGCTCATGGATGGGTGTCTGTCCAGGAAGGGCAGCAAGATCAGATACACGATAAAGACCGTGAAGATCACTGGCAGAAGCGGCGCCATCCAGCCTGGCAGATAGGGCAGCATCTGATCCGCAGGCAGCATAAACCATTCTGGTAAGGGGACAAACGTGCTGGTGGCACCATTGGCAGGCGGATCGAGATGAGGATAGGCGGTGAACGTCAGCAGCACGACAACCAGAAAACAAATGAGCGTGACCACGCCTTCGCGGAAGGAGTGCTGGGGAAAGAAATAATCAGTATCATCGGGAATCTCGCGCTTCCGACTTTCGGGCCTGCGCACTTCTTGCTGCGCCTTCATGTAGGACGTAAATTCGTCGCCCTGCATCGTCAATGTGTCAGCCAGATGCTCCCGGCGGCGCTTGCGATAATTCAGCCAGGAGCCATACTCCCCCTGAAGGACAACGAAAAGGACATGGAGAAAGATAAAACCGAGCAATAACGAGGGCAAGACCCAGATATGCAGGGCAAACGTGCGGGTGAGCGATGCCGGATTGATGCGGTCGCTGCCAAGCCACATCTCTTTCAACCACAGACCAAGGATGGGTGTCCAGCCCATGATATGCTCGCCAACCACAAACGTATAGAATCCGGTCTGGTCCATGCGCAGGCAGGCGCCAGTATAGGCAGTGGCCGTCATCAGAATAAACAGAAACACGCCCGCAACCCAGGTCAGTTCGCGCGGGCGTTTGTAGGCGCTGGAAAAATAGGTGCGGGCCATGTGGATGCCGACCAGAAAGACCAGCATATAGCCATTCCAGTAATGATAGCCCCGTATCCAGTTCCCAAACAAAATGTCATGATCAATCGCCTGGATACTCGAATAAGCGTCATTCCAGTCGGGAATATAGTGAAAGAGCAGAAAAATTCCGGTGGTGATCTGGATGATCGTGAGCAGGACAATGGCGCCCCCAAAGGTATAGAGCCAGCCAAAACTCTTTGGCACTGGATCGGAGAGCAGGCGATTGAGAAACTCGCTGAGTGGATAGCGTTCATCGAGCCAGTCATAGATCATCTGGCCCAGGCGACTGATGATGTTGACCCCCTTGGGGCGAAGTGTGCGCATCAAACGTCTCCTCTCATCGGCAATATGCTTAGAGCCAGATAAAAGCTCTGGCTTACCAAATTAGTCCAGAATCTGGGCGTAGACATAGAGATCGCCGTTAACGACTTTGTGCTGGAATTGCCGCAGCGCGTAGGGCGGCGGCCCGTTGATGACACGCCCCAGGCGATCATAGACGCCGCCATGACAGGGGCAGGCGAACACCTGCTGAAAAGCGCGCCAATGAACCGGGCAGCCCATATGCGTACAGCCGTTGTAGAATGTGAAAAGCTGGTTGCCAGTTTTCAATACAAAGACCCCAACGGGTCGCGTCGTGCTGATCCCCGAGCCAACGATAGGCACATTGACAGGAAACTCGGTTGGTTCGTTGGGTGGAATATCTGCCAGTCGACCAACTTTCACCCACCCGTTTGGCTGGGGAGCAAAAATGGCCCCGATGAGATAACCGGCAACAGGCACAGCTACCAGCGCTGCCAGAGTGCCCTGGATAGCAAGGTTGCCAGCGATAAACAGTTTGCGTCTCGAAATACGCTCAGCCATAGTCTCCCTCCCCGGCTTTGCTGCCACACAATGATGGACGACTGGATGCCTGATCGCCCGCAAATATACGCCGATCTGCTGCTCAACGATAGGGAATCTTGATGGCGATAAACATGGGAAGCACTGAGGCCAAAATAGTTAAGATACTAAAGAACCAGATAAAGGTAAAGAGTGAGAACAGCGCGTAGTGCCGTTTGCGCCAGAGTTTTGGCAACTGGACAATCATGATAACCAGCGGAATTACGATAAAAAGCGAGAGCAAGATAATAACAATGCCCCACCCTACCCATGCCTCCGGTTGTATCACTACGTTGGTCATAGCTCTGGCTCGTTTCTAGTGAATCACCTGCTGTGCAGCCGCTCAGCCGTCCACATCAGCGGGCCGAAGAATCTTGGAATAGTAGTACGCATTACGGCGCCTGTTGCACTGGAAGCGCTGGCAGTGGCATGCTGCCGTTGATAACGCTCGTTTGTGGATTGCTATAGCGAATCCCGCCCATCACGATCATCAGGAGGATCAGCACCACGCCCAGACTCACCAGTGTCCATTGTGCTGCCTTCCCCATGTTTCCCCAGACCCAGCTCCGCGACCGTCGCCAGTAGATCAGAAGGGTGAGCAGCGTAAAAACAACGAACCCAATCAGACAGGCATATTTGGCCGTCATGGAGCCTAGAACGGGCACGCTTTCAGGCATAATTCCCAACACGGCGAGTATGCCAAGTGCCCAGAGAGCAGCGTTGCAGTAGCCGCGAGTCAGCCAGTCGCGTTCTGGGGGGTGTTCCCTCTGTCTGCCAAGCTGCATGACCTGTTTCATGGTGCTGTAGTTGCGTAGCTCATCGCTTGAGGGCGCTTCAAGGCCCGCCCCCACGCGCATGGCTGTAAGCGCGGCCACGCCGCGTCGCTCGATGGTAGAGCGGCGAATGCTCAGCCACATGTAGAGATCACTCAGGACAAACGTAAGGCCAACGAGGGCCATTTGGAGGAGCCATGCCCAGGCTTTGTCGCCAAGCATCATTCGGTAGTAGGTAGTTGGATTGCCTGCCCGGATGCGCAGCACATAGAAATAGCCAACCAGCGGCTGCAACATCTCAAAGAGAATGCCCCAGAGAAAGCCAAAGTGTCCCACCCAATGGTAATAAGCGCGGTCCAGTGAGCTGCCATGTTTGCGCTTGCGAAACGCGCGCCAGCCTCCCCAGGCAGCCAGCATAAAGCCAGCATAGGAGATGTTGCCAATAATGCGATGGAAGAGTTCCGGTCCCCAGGTCGCGTTAAAAGCGGCCTGGACTGCGCTGCGCCCATTAGGCGTAAGCATGTAGGAGGTCCACATGCTGATAAGCACAATGAAGACGGTCTCCGCAGCAGAGTAGACGTAGATCAGTGATTGATGCAGGACACGATGCCCCTCGCGCCTGGGCCAGAGGTAGGCATAGGCGACCAATGAGTAGGTCATGATGATCCAGGCTGCAAAGATCGCCAGCAGTGGAGCAAAAAAGAGGCTTGCCATAATTGCCATCAAGCGTGGGTAGAGGCCAAACATCAGCACCAGCCCGAAGACCGCCAGCGTCGCTCCAAATGAGTAGGTCTCCACCAGAAACCAGGCAAATGTCCTGGTAAAGCGTTCCCAGGGCTGGCTTTGCCGATGCGGTGGAACGCTGCCACTGACAGCCATGATGATGGCTGCTCCCATAATGAAGGCCACCAGGAGGATATGGAACTGCATCACCATGCCAATGGTATAGCCATTAGGCAGGAAAAATGGAAAGTGAATAGGGCCTGGCCCCAGGTTTGGTGTTGGCATATCAGTTCCTGGAAACTGTGCCTGAAAGGTTACTTGTACCCATAGCGCCCCTCGTGGAAATCTCCAGTGGTACGCCATTTCTCGATGACATGATCCAGCACCTCCGTTGTGACCTCGGAGAACCCTAACTGGCGGGCATTGCCTTCCACCGCCTGAATCACCTGCCCCTTCACAAAATCGGGAACTTTTTCCAGCCGTCGCTCAGCTTCTGCGGTCCAGGAAAGGCGCGCATCGTTGCGCTCACGGATATGCTCGGAAACTTCACCCCATAACTCATACTTCACTTCCATTGCTGCGGGGGTAATGAGTCGGCCCAGGTTCTTCTTATAGGCTGTCCATTCCACTCGCCAGCGCGTTAGCTCGCGGCAAAAGTCGGGAACCTCCTCCAGTTTTGCCAACGCCTCCGGCGTCCAGACAAAATCCAGTTCATAGGTCTTGTCGCTGGATGGATGGCCGTATCCTAGTTTCTTGCCCATCTGAGCGATAAACTCTGGAGTGACCTCATTTAAGCCTTTTTGCCTGGCACGTTGCGCAGCCAGATTTTCCACCAACTGGCTGGCACGTTCGGCGGAGGCTTTTCCGCAGGCTTCAGCGCGCTGCGCCAGGCAATCAATGTGTTCTCGCGCTGCCTCGCTCAGCGCCGGTCGCTCGGCATCGTTGATGCCATTGTGTAGGGGGGGAGTAGGCTGATGTTTTTGCCGCGCCGTTTTGGCGTGAATCATCTTGACCATCTCACCTTTGGCAATCTCAATCCCTTTCTCGACGAGCGCCAGCGTAACTGTCGTGGCCTGCTGATTGGCAGCGTGCTTGAGGATAATGTCTTGCGTCATTTCGCGCATGAATCCTTCTGGGACCAGCGCCAGCCGCTGCTGTGCTTCAGAAGTCCAGATGATCTGATGATCTGCTTCCTCGTTCTTCTGACCAGATGCTGGCTCAGGAGTTGGCATCTCTTGGAGAGGGGCTTCAGGAGGTGTTTCCTGGATAGAAACTTCGCCAATCCTGGCCGTGTCTTTGGGTGCAGCCAGGGGAGCGTTGGCGTGCAGCGCGCTCAGGTCGCCAAGAGTCTCCTGGATAATCGGGCTGGCGAGATCAACCGTGATAGCGGGCAGCCGCTGGACGCGCGCCAGCTTCTCGATACGCGCTTTGGCCCGTCGGCGCGCATAAGCGTCAGCCATAGACCAGAGCAGTTTTCTGGCTTCTTCGGTCCACCTGATCTTGACGCCATCAAACGCTTCTTCCTCAGCGATTGGCCCCTCTTGCGCTGCCGCCCTCTCGATCAGTTGCTTATCAATGAGCGTAAAGCGCGTCGGCCCTGAGTGGCATACCGGACAGGCAACCGGCAGTACATTGCGGGCGGCATAGCCACACTCGCCGCAAATATAGGTAGCCTCTTGATCGGCAGATTGCGCCTGTTCTTCAACGCCGATCTTTTGCGCTGCGATGCCCATCGCGCGCGCGGCTGATTCAGGCAGAATATCTCTGAGCGCGTCATCGATAATGCTGTTGGAGATCACCGAATGCCCGCGCTCCATCGCGTAGCGATGAATGGCGGTGCGGGCGATGCCGCGCACAAACACCGGCACGCGCTCCATGCGAGCGCTCGCCTCGTTCGTCCAGGTGATGGTCTCCTCGGCACGAATATCGATCTGTGGAACATAAGCACTGCTGCACAGCAGCACATTGCACGGCGCCTGGCGCAGCAGGTTGTGACTGTTGCTGCCGATGTCCATATCCTGACTGCTGTGCACGCCAATGCGCCCGATCACCAGGAGCCAGGGGCGCTCGTGCCGCGTCCACTGGAGAATTTTTTCCCAGGCTTTGCCATCCATCAACATAACCTTCAGGTCTATACCTTCTTCAGCCGCGATGGCTTTTGCAATGTGCAGATGCGATTCGTAGATTTTGGCGAGGCCGGTATCAATGATCTCTTCGTGGAGTTGTTCCTGTTCTTTGAAGCGGAAGACTTTTGCAGCCTCCTGCGACAACACAGTGACAATGCTGTTAAACACGGAGTAGTGGAGATAGGGATCATACACCGCCAGTGCCTCAACAGGCCGGTTCAGCGCGCGCCCCAGTTCAAGCGCGGCTTTTAGACCGCCGAACGATTGTGGACTGCCATCGATAGCCACAGCAATAGCGCCCTCCTGTTGATCTTGCCAGGGACGTGTATCTTTGACGACCAGCATGTCGGTCTTGACGCGGCGAACGACACGCTCGCAGACGCTGCCGATCTGGCTTTCTTTCACGGCGCCCATCCCCAGTGCGCCCATGATAACCAGATCATATTGACTCTGCTCGATGTCTCGCACCAGTTCCTGCCAGTTCTGACCATCAAACGTTTTGGGCTGGAAGGGAAGCTGCGCGCTGGCACAGCGCAGTTCCATCACATCAAGATAGGAATCGGAGATGAGCCGCAGACCCCGCGTAATCAAGCTATCGTGAATTTTGCGCTGACGCTCCAGTTCTTGCTCCTCCTGGTACTCTTCAGGCAGCGTGTATTCCATTTGCTTGAAGCGATAGTCGTGCATGCGGGCGGCATATACGTGGCTCCCCACAAGCCGCGAGCCAAAGGCGCGAGCAAGCGCGATAGCCATATCTATCGAGGCATGAGAGTAATCAGAATTATCGACAGGCACATAGATGGTTTCAAACATTGCGGCTCCTTCTGGCTAAATCGGCGCGGTGTCATCCTCAGTCGGGAATGATTGAAAGGTGAGGGTGAGGCCAGCCGTCTCTACAGGAAGATCAAAGACAATCGAGCAATCGTAGGCACGCCCCGGCTGAAAGACATCGTTCAGGAAATTGGGTGTCTTTTGCCAGGCTGAAAGCAGGGCAGTGGTACGCGCGTCGCTTTTATAGATGTTGAGCTGCCCATCCTGGATTTCCATCATATCGGCGGTCGGGTGTTGAGGAATCCCGGTCATATTGGTGAATGTAAAGTCTATGACCACGAATTTCCCGTGTGCCCTCAGCAGCGTCTTGGCTCCCAGGCGCAGCCGCAAGGCTGCGTGGGCTGCGCGTATATCCCAGCGCGTATTGCCGACATCGAACGGTTGCCCCATTTTATGCGGCTGGTCTGTCTGTTGTTGCAGGCTCATCATGTCGCGCATGAAGGGGTCGCGCTGCAAGGCATTTTGGTCGACTGTGCAGCCTTGCAGGAGCGCGCCCAGTATCCAGAGCATCACGGCCAGTCCAGGAAATCGGCGTCTTTTCATCGCATGGTGTCTCATCAGGTCTTGGCTTGTGGACAAGCCAGAACACGTCAGGTATCGTTTCTGAGCCTAGTGTAATAGGGGAAAGTGAAATGAGAGGGGAAAGAGGTAAATAATGGGTGAACAGGCTCTGGTATCGCGGTAATTGGGCATGAGGATGAGCAGAGTGTGGACGGGCGACGGCATCGATCTCTTCAGATCGGATTGCCCTCGCCCGAAATGCTCAATTGGAGTAGCCCTGATCTTACTGCGAAGCTGTTGAAAGGCTGTATCCGCCCTCAACTGCTGGCTGAGCCTAGGATGGCTTCACGGAGCGCTGCCTCACCTGGGCCTTTGACAAGGGCAAACACCTGATCTTCTGCCTGAATAATGCTCTCGCCGCTGGGAACAATATCTTCCTGCCCGCGCACGATCAGCACCACATTGCACTCTCCTGGCAGTTTCAGTGCAGCCAGCTTCTTGCCCAGCGCTGGCGATTGTGGCGGTACGCTCACTTCGACCAGACCCAGGCCGGCCCGGCGGAGGGTCATCAGGGGGATGACCGTGTGATGAGGAATTTCCGTCTCGATCAGGTGCAGGATGGTCTTGGTAGGACTGACAGTAATATCAATACCCAGTTTGGCGAAGATATGCTCGTTCTTTGGGTTGTTGACACGGGCAATGGTCGTCCGCACATGAAAGCGCTCTTTTGCCATCTGGCAGATGACCAGATTGTCTTCATCGTCGCCCGTCACCGCAATAACAATATCGGCACGGCTGCACCCTACTTCATCCATCGTGCGCGCCTCGCACGCATCACCACGCAGAACAGCCGAGCCGAGTTCATCCGTCAACGTCTGCACGCGCCGGGGGTCTTTATCGAGCAGTAAGACCTCGTGGCCCTGGGCCAGCAATCCCTTGGTCACATAATAACCAATCTGGCCGCCGCCGCCAATGATAATATACATAGCAAGCAGTCTCCTAGCGGATTTTGGGGGCTGTATCTGGTGTGGCTTTCGCCAGGTTTTTCTCTATACTCTTACGAAAGAGTTCTGCTCCAACCAGGGTAGGGCAGATAACCTCCAACCCCAATTTCTGATATACCTCCGTCCGAATGGGATCATAAATCCGGCAGACCACAACGGGAACCGTGAAAACCGTCCGGGCAATCTGACTCGCCATAATGTTGCGATTATCGCCATTGGTGACAGCAACAAACACATCGGCCTGTTCAATGCCAGCCCGCTGCAAGACCTCTTCATCGATGCCATCGCCCATAACGGTTTGCCCGCCAAAGCTGGCATCCAGCCGCTGGAAGGCATCATTGCTGTAATCGATAACCGTGACGGTATGACCTGCGCGATCCATCATCATTGCCAGGGTCGCACCAACGCGCCCACAGCCCAGAATGATGATTTTCATACAGTGCCCCTCCTCCGGGGTTCGAAATTCGTAGACAAAACGGCCCCTTTACTGTAACCTCTCATCCAGGCAGGTGTTTACCATATTCTGCGGCTCATTGCTTGCATTCTCTGTCCCGATGAATGGGCTGGAATGCTCCAAGAACCAATTATAGCATGAGAGGATGGGTATGATGGAACAGGCTTCTCTCTTCTACGTTTGCCTGCTGGCGCTGAGGGAGTTTGCCTGCGTGCTGGCGGCTGAGAGCATCTCTTCTCCATCTTCGATCAGATAGCGATAGCCCTGTTCGGTGAGGAAAAGCTGCCGATTGGCTGAAAAATCTTGATCGCGGGTATCGCGGGTGACAATCGTGTAGAAGTAGGCAAGGCTGCCATCAGTCTTAGGGCGCAGGATGCGCCCCAGGCGCTGCGCTTCTTCCTGGCGGGAACCGAATGTGCCAGAGACCTGAATGGCAACGTTGGCGTCAGGCAAATCAATGGCGAAGTTCGCTACTTTGCTGACGACCAATCGCTTGAGTTCTCCGCGCCGGAAGCGCTCATAGAGTTTCTCACGCTGGCTTGTCGCTGTGCGCCCGGTAATGAGAGGAGCGTTGAGCAGTTCGGCCAGCGTCTTGAGCTGGTCAAGATACTGGCCGATCACCAGTATCTGGTCTTCTTCATGCCTGGCAATCAGTTGGCAAACAATATCGAGCTTGACCGGATTTTCGGCAGCAATGCGATACTTCTCGCGCTCTTCTGCAACGGCATACTCCAGCCGATCATCTTCCCGCAAGCTGACGCGAATCTCGTGGCACTCGGCAGTAGCAATCCACCCCTGACGCTCCAGTTCACGCCAGGGGACATCATAGCGTTTGGGGCCAATCAAGCCGAAGACATCGGCCTCACGCCCATCTTCGCGCACCAGCGTGGCAGTTAGCCCCAGCCGCCGCCGGGCTTGAATCTCGGCGGTAATCCGAAAAACCGGCGCTGGCAGCAAATGCACTTCATCATAGATTATCAGCCCCCAATCCTGGCTGGTAAACAGACTAAAATGCGGGAAATCGCTTTCTTCATTCGGGCGATAGGTCAGAATCTGGTAGGTACTGACGGTGATCGGGCGAATCTCTTTGCGCTCGCCAGTATATTCACCAATCTGGTCTGGCCGGATGGTCGTTTTGTCAAGCAATTCGTTGATCCACTGGCGCACGGCAACTGTATTGGGCGTCAGGATTAGCGTGCTGCGCTGGAGGGTAGCAATGACGCCCATGCCAACCATTGTCTTGCCCGCTCCGCAAGGCAGAACGATGACCCCACATCCGCCGCTGGCGCTGCCCGCAAGGTGAAAAGCATTCACCGATGCTTCCTGATAGGCGCGCAGGCTGAAATCCCGACCACTTGCGCTCTTGCTCCGCAGAGCTATGGGGAGCGGGGCACCTTCGGTATAGCCTGCTTTATCTTCTGCCGGAAACCCAATCGATATAAGCGCCTGCTTGATGTGCCCGCGCCGCGCCGGATCAACCACAAGCCTCTGTGCGCTGGTCTGCTGCAAGAGATAAGGTTCCATCCGCTTGTGGTGGGCGATTTCAGCTATCAAAGCTGTATCAGCAGAGAAGAGAACTAGCTGACCATCTTCTTTAAGCAGTTGGACGCGGCCATACCTGCCCATATAGTCGTGGATATCCGCAATGATGTTTGCCGGAACGGGATATTTGCTAAATTGCGTAAGCAGTTCGATCACCCGGTCTGGAGAGAGGCCGCTGGCCGCCGCGTTCCACAGTGAAAGCGGCGAGATGCGATAGGTATGGATATGTTCAGGTGATTTTTCAATTTCAGCAAATTGTGCCAGCGCGTCGCGCGCCTCGCTGTGGAGAGGATGATCGACCTCGAGCAGTACCGTGTGGTCACTTTGCACAATTAAGGGGTTGAGTGGGTTGCTTGGCACGGCGTTCCTCTACAGTGGCTTTCCAGCGTTCTGGAACATTATACCCCAGGCATCTCAGCCCAGCGCTTCACATAGCTCACAATCGCTCCGCTTGCCTCGTTCTCGTAACCGTGCATCAGGTGCCCGGCGCCGGTAATGATCTTCATGCCCTTGTGACCGGGCAGCGCTGCTACAAAAGGTTCCAGCTTGTGCCGGGGACATACCTCGTCGAACTCCCCGGTCACAAAGAGCTTGGGGCGATCAAATTTGGTCGTAAACCCTTTGCCAATCCTGAAGAGCGGCAGGCTGATGGCAACCAGAGTACGCACGCGGGGATCATAGGGGGCATACGTCAAGGCGATAAATGCCCCGAACGCATGCCCTATCAGGCAGAGCTTCTCGCGGTTTGTCTCCGGGTGCTGCATGAGATATTCAACGGCTCCAGCTACATCGAGCGGCTCGAAACGCCCATCGGTCTGTTCTCCCTGGCTGTGTCCCACCCCACGAAAATTAAAACGCAGCGCCAGAATGCCATTCTCTGCCAATGCTTTTGCCAGATGGGTGAGCAAGGGGTCTGTCATATCGCTGCTAGCTGGCTGTGGATGACAGAGGACTGCACAGGGGAATGGAGGGTACAGCCCAGGAATGCGGGGCAGGTGCAGTATCCCCTCCAATGTGGAGCGCAGCCGATCCCGGCTGGGAAATGTGATTGATCGCTCTTCTGCCAGAGGCATAAACAGGGACCTCTTGTATAGAGTAGCCAGCGACGCCGTTGTCATTCGCTGGACAGGCACCGCTCAGATTACGACACATGCTCGAAAACTGAAAGTTAGTATAATCCTCGCGCTGCCCTACGTCAACCTGCCAGGCAGGGGCTGGCATTGTGAGCCAACCAATGTGTGATCTGCAAGACTGTTCATCGGACGGACTCTATGCCTCTCTCGTTGCTGGCGTGAAAGGAGGTCGGCAAATCCTTTGACACCGCAGCAGGACTTGCCGACCCCCTGGTTATGCAATAGGGTTCTTCCTTACTTTTGCTCGAATTCGTTTAGTCGGCCATGCTTCACTAACCAACGGGCAAAATTGCGATGTGACTCTTCCTGGAGTCGTTGATTCTCAAGGCGTTCGCGTAGTGAAATCAGTTGTTCTGCTTCATCTAGGGTGAAGCTCTGATCTAACAGAGCATCAATAAGTAGGTCTCGATACTGCATCATCATCAACCTCCTGATAGGGCTTCTAGCAGCCGAAAAACTGTTACTCATCCTGTCCGAGGTTCTTCCAATCATTACAACGTTTTGAGCTTCTAAGAAGTTCCCTCCCGGTTTCACGCTTTTGCCATACGAGTGGCTGGCGCTGGAGCGCGCGAAGACACCATCTGTGCTATCCTATGTCGCATTATCAGCCGGATTGAACTACAGGCAGGCGACAGCTTGGTGATAGCCTGGCCCGCTCTGGCTTGAAGAAATACTGGCACTAAGAAAGAGAGGAAAGCCTGGAAGAGAAGACGTTTCAGGATTTGGGCGCGCCCTCGTAAATGATATAGCGGGAGATTTCGCTCTCGTGATCGTAGTAATAACTGATCGCGTCGTAGACTTCGCCCAGCAAGAGGTGATAGGTTCGTGCAATTTCTTCAGGTTCCTGACCGGCACGATAGAGCAGCACCACATGTCGTACACTGGTGCGCGTGCCATCAACCACAGGCTCGCCACCCAGAATATCAGGATCGCGTATGATGTGAGGATGCTCAGTCCGCTCTGCGGCCATACCGATGCTGTTCCTTTCCTCCAGGACAGGGTTGTTTGCCTGTATGCCAGCGTGAATCAAAGGCAGAGTAATACTCCTCAAGCCTACCATGTTATGAAGTTGCTGTCAAGCGCAGCATTTTACAAGCAAGCGATTATGTGATAAGCGCTTCACCTGTTCCCCCCTTCTTCTCCGGCTCTGGCTTCATCACGATGACTGCCAGCGGGGGCAGTGTCAGGCTAAGAGAAGCAGGATGATCGTGAGACGGAATATTCTCTGCTTGCACCTGGCCTAGATTGCCAACATTGGAGCCGCCATAGCGCTCTGCATCGCTGTTCAGAATCTCGCGGTAGGAACCGGACCGGGGAACACCCAGGCGATACTGGTAGCGTGGCACAGGCGTAAAGTTGCAGACAAAGAGCAGCATATCCTCCGGGTTTCTGGCTTTGCGTAGGAAGGCGACCACACTGTTGTCTGCATCCCGGAAATCTATCCACTGGAAGCCCTGCCAATCGGTATCCACTTCATACATCGCCGGCTCGCTGGTGTAGAGATGGTTGAGATCACGCACGAAACGCTGAAGCTTCTGATGAGGCTCATACTTCAGAAGGTGCCAATCCAGGCTGGTGTTGAAGTCCCACTCGTGCCACTGCCCAAATTCGCCGCCCATAAACAGGAGCTTCTTCCCCGGGTGGCCGTACATAAAGGCGTAGAGTGCGCGCAGATTGGCGAATTTCTGCCAGTCATCGCCGGGCATTTTATCGAGCAGGGCACGTTTAAGATGCACCACTTCATCATGCGAGAGCGGCAAGATAAAGTTCTCTGAGAAAGCGTACATCAATGAGAAGGTAATGCGGCCTTGCCGATAGCGCCGGTAGATGGGATCGGCCTGGAAGTAATCCAGGAGATCGTGCATCCAGCCCATGTTCCATTTATAGTCAAACCCCAGCCCGCCAACATAGGTTGGCCGCGAAACCATCGGCCAGGCGGTTGATTCTTCGGCAGTGGTAATGGTGCCGGGATGATACTGGTGTGTGAGTTCGTTGAGCCTCTTCAGAAAATCAATAGCCTCCAGATTTTCACGCCCGCCGTAACGGTTAGGAATCCATTCGCCCTCCTTGCGGGCGTAATCAAGATACAGCATCGAGGCGACTGCATCCACTCGCAGCCCATCAATGTGATATTCGTCCAACCAGAAGAGCGCGCTCGATAACAGGAAATTGCGTACCTCGTGGCGGCCATAGTTATAGATCATCGTGCCCCAGTCGAGATGTTCGCCCTGCCGGGGATCGGCATGTTCATAGAGGTGGCTCCCATCGAAATAAGCCAGACTCGGTTCATCCTTAGAGAAATGCCCAGGCACCCAATCAAGGATCACGCCTATGCCCGCCTGATGCAGCGCATCAACCAGCGCGCGAAAATCGTCGGGCGAGCCAAAACGACTGGTGGGCGCGTACATGCCGGTAGGTTGATAGCCCCAGGAGCCATCAAAAGGGTGTTCAGTGATGGGCAGGAATTCGACATGCGTGTATCCCAGCTCGCGTACATATGCTGGCAGTTGTTCCGCCAGTTCACGATACGTGAGAAAGCGCCCGCCTTCTTCTGGTACGCGCCGCCAGGACCCCAGGTGCATCTCATAAATGGCGATAGGAGCATCCAGTGCCTGGCGTTTCGCGCGCTTGTCCATCCAATCGCTGTCGTTCCAGGCATACTGGTCTAAGTCGTAGACAATTGAGGCGCTGGCTGGCCGCACTTCGGAGGTAAACCCATAGGGATCTGCCCGCTCTACATAATATCCCCCCAGGTTCGAGACAAGCGCGTACTTATAGCGCTCGCCTACGCCAATATCGGGGATGAACAGCTCCCAGATGCCTCCATCGTTGCGCCGCTGCATCGGGTGCCGCCGCCCATCCCACCGATTAAAATCACCGATCACGCTCACGCGCTGCGCATTCGGTGCCCAGACGGCGAAATTCACCCCCTTGACGCCATTGACCTCCCGCAGATGTGCGCCCAGCTTCTTGTAGCTCTGATGATGCTCGCCTTCGCCCAGCAAATGGAGATCAAAGCTGGTGAGCATCGGCTCGAAAGCGTAGGGATCGCGCAGTCTGATCTCTCGCCTATCTGGCTCTATAATGACGAGGAAGTAGTCAGGAATCTTCTGACGATTGGGAATAACCACCTCAAAAAAACCTTCTGGCGCAAGACGCCGCATGGGATAGCGTTTGTGGGAACGCTCGTCTACCTCGACGGCAGCCTGGGCCTCAGCGGAGGCTTCCGGCAGAAATGCCCGAATCACCAGCGCTGGTGCGCCCTCTTCTTCCGTCAAATGCGGCCCCAATACTTGAAAGGGTGCGCCATGAGTTGCCTGAATAATCGCGTCTATCTCACCATAAGCGAGCGCCTGCATCGTTATTGCGGGGTCAACTGCGCCGGGGACGCAGCGCATGTGGTCATGCCAACGAAGAAAGACCACATGCCAGCCCATTCCTCCCTCTTTATCATGCGTTGGCTCTAAAACAGCACGTTTCTTCAACAAGAACTGAAGTATTCTGCCAGAAAGTGGGAATGTTTCTTACGAAATCTCGTATGTAATATAGGATACCTCATGTATGACCCTCCTACAAATAATAGAAGGCGCTTGCGGACGCGCTGCCCGGCGTGGTAAGGTTTACAGGCAGGTTAGCAAAGGAGCGAATATGACAACGATAGCCTCTCACACACTAACTTTTACCCGCACAGACCCGGAACTCAACGAACTCTTTGAGCGAACACAAGAGATCAGCGACCTGGACAACCTGCTCTCCCTGCTAGGATGGGATCAGCAGGTCAACATGCCCCCGCAGGCTAATCAGATACGCGGACCGCAGCTTGCCACGTTGCAGGCGCTGGCTCATGAGCGCCGCACGGCCCCGCGCATCGGGGAATTGCTTGATATAGTGGGGCCGCGTGTCCAGGGCGAAGGATATACCGACGCTGATCGCGGCCTGGTGCGCGAGGCTCGACGAGCTTATGACCAGAACACCAAAATCCCGGCAGCGTTGGTCAGAGAGGTGGCTGAGACTACGTCAGCCGCCTGGGGTGCCTGGGAGCAAGCCAAACCAGCCAACGACTTCGCCTTGTTTGCGCCGCACCTGCGCAAAGTGGTCACGCTGATGCGCCAGGTGGCTGAACATCTCGGCTACCAGGGTTCCCCCTATAATGCCTTGCTTGATCTCTATGAACCCGGTATGACCCTGGACACACTGAACCCCATTTTTGCCCGTGTGCGCGAGGCGACGGTAGATTTGCTGCGGCGTATCCAGGCTTCTGGCCGTGCGATTGATACCAGTTGCATACACGGAACCTTCGATACCGCCAAACAGCTTGATCTCTGCACCGAGATGCTCAAGCGCATGGGCTATCGCTTCGAGGCAGGCCGGATGGATCAATCCTCGCATCCTTTTACCGGCGGTGGCGGCTCGCCGTTCGATGTGCGCCTGACCACGCGCGTTGATCCGACCTACCTTCCAATGGCGCTGATGGCGGCCATTCATGAAGGCGGTCATGCCCTCTACGAGCAGGGCAGCGATCCCGCCCTGGCGAGAACGATCCTGGCTGGTGGCACGTCAATGGGGCTGCACGAATCGGAGTCGCGGCTCTGGGAAAACTACATTGGCCGCTCCCTTCCCTTCTGGAAGCGGCATGTTGATCTGCTGCGCACCACCTTCCCGGAGACCTTTGGCCGCCGCGAGGTGGAGGAGTTTGTCAGCGCGATCAACGAAGTCAAGCCGAGTTTCATCCGCACCGAAGCCGATGAAGTCACCTATAACCTGCATATCATTATCCGCTTTGAATTGGAGCAAGGGCTTATCACTGGGGAAATTGATGTAGACGACCTGCCGCACCTCTGGAATCAGAAATACCATGATTACCTGGGCATCGTTCCTCCGACGGACACGCTGGGCGTGTTGCAGGATATTCACTGGTCGGGCGGCTCGTTTGGCTACTTCCCCACCTACACGCTGGGCAATCTCTATGGTGCGCAGATTTATCACACGCTGCGGCAGGTCTTCCCAGATTTTGATGAGCGCCTGGCGACGGAGGGAACAGCCTTTATTCTAAACTGGCTGCGCGAACAGATGTATGCGTATGGGAAGACGTATACTCCTGACGAAGTGATTCGCAAAATGACCGGCGAAGCGCTCAATCCAGAGTATTTTGTGCAGTATGCCAACGCCAAATTTGGCAGCCTCTACGGCTTGAACGCTTAAAGCAGCTATGATCGCGCTCTTGTGAGCGGCCAGCAATAAGCGGTGCCCGCAGGGCCGGATAACATGGCTTTGCGGGCACCACTGATTCTGCCACATCAGCCCACCACAACTGCGGCAGCCACAACCAACATCACTTCACCGCCTGGCGGATTTCAACCTTCCCGTCGCGCACTCTGACATCCAAAAGCCGCTCGTTTATTGTTGCCGGACCACCCTCCACGCTCCCATCACTCAAGCGGAATTTTGAGCCATGCCAGGGGCAGACGATCAGCCCATCTTCCAGTGTCCCCTCATCCAGCGGACCGCCCGCATGGGTGCAGGTCGCTGGAAGCGCGTAGAGTTTGCCCTTGTGCCGGACAAGCAGAACTGGCAGCGTGCCCACCATCACACGTGTGGGCTTGTCGCCTGGGACGGCTGCCTCATCTATCGCGGGCGTAAACTGCTCAGGCCCTTCCAGCCAGGCCGCGTGATTGACACCCGTTCCCTGACCAAAAACCAGTTCTCCACCCAGATACCCGGAGAGCAGCACGGCCCCATAGCCCAGGCTGGAGAAGAAGATAGCTCTGCCGCGCCGTTTGCGCCTGCGCAGCACGAGAGAAGCCGTGTATAAACCCAACGCAGCGGTATTCAGCAAACCATGCAGCAAACCGATGCGCCGCTCGCGCCCATAGGTCTCCTGCCAATCAGCCAGGCCAGCCAGACCTGAAACCAGCGCCCCCACCAGGCCAATGCTCAACGTGGCATCGGCGCCGTGTTGGAGCGCGCGTTTACGTCCAAGGCTCAGCAGATCAAGGATAAATGAACTGCTCCAGGCGCCGATAGGTATATCTGTCAGTGCGGGGTGTAACGGATGGCCGAGCCAGACGCCATGCAGCGTGTCTTTGATGGCGCGCGATGGCCCCTCTGGTTTCGCTACTTTCTCTAGTGCCTCATGCAGCACTTTGCTGGTTGGTTCCAACCACTGCTGCTGGTCAACCACCTCTTCGACGAAGCTATGTGCCATTGGTAGATTGCTCCTTTTACTCCTCTATGTACTCAAGCCTCGGATGTGCATCGCTCGCTTCTGCCACATCCTGCTGAAGTGTGGGGACGCAGCGCCGGTTTCTCAACTGGCGGGGGTGGGCCTCTGCTGGCACACAACGGCGCTGATTCAGCAGGATGTAGTTATTGGCATCATGCGGGAGGCTCTATCTGGGCTGGACTGCCAGCATGAGGGCTGGCATAGGAGCGTATCTTCTGCACAGGGCATGCCAGACGCAAAACCCCCGGTCGAATGAGCTAGGATACTCGACCAGTGGGCAGCACCAATCTCTACAGGCCAATGGCTGAGGGAGTTTGCCAGCGTTTAATCAGGTGTGTCACCTGACCACCAGGTCCAGGGCTGTGGCGCACCAGATCGGGTGCCAGCGAGTGGGCTACCTGGCTATCCTCGTCCACCAGGATCGTATCTCTGGGCCGCTGGAGCTGCCAGAGCTGGAAAACAGCATCTGGCGCACTGGGGAGATAGACATAACGCCGTTTGATACCCTGTTCGCGGGCAATAGTTTCAGCCTCGGCAAACGCCTCTTTCGCTGCCTCGTCTTCTAGATACGGATCAACCGTCTCAAACAATTGCGGTGGGCGCTTCCGTTTGACTTGTCCGCGATAGAGGAACACAACTTCATTTTCTTGTGCCTCCGCGCAGGCGGCGCGAATAACTGCCTCGCGCCCCTCTAAGCTGCTCGGTAACACAGCCAGGACAGAGGCGGGCAAAGGAGCATGAATTTCACTGGTGAAGACCATCCGGCGTCCACGTCTCGCCAGAAGCTGATAGTTCCAATACGCGATCAGCAATCCTACGATGGTGACACTCCCACCGAATGCCGTCGCCAGTGGTTTATAGACCAGATTCGTCGACCAGGCAAGTATCACCAGTCCGGTGGTGATAATACCAAGCACAAGAATCGGCGTCGACACGGGCGCAACGGATGGGTTTTGTGCTTGTGGGATGATCGGACGTAACCCGGTCGACGAACCGTTGGACATTCCCGAACTTGCTAATTTCTTCAGACGTTGTTTCTCTTTATGCCGCTTTCGTTCGCGCAGGCGCACAATATCCAGCCCCAGACACGTCAAGCTGAAAGCGCCCAGCAAACCAAAAGCATACATATCTCCCAGAATGTTAATATCCCCCCGTACAAGGATCAGAACGATGATAGGGATACCCGTAGCAAGCGCGATAGAATAGTGTGGTGTCCCTCGCCAGGCGCTGCGCCGCTCTACAAAGTTTGGAAAAAAGCGCATTCGTGAGAGCGCCAGGAATACATGATACGAGCCAATAATCGCAGTATTGCTGGCAAAGATCAGCAGCGCCGATGCGCTAATCGCCACCTCGATGCCCAGCACCTGACTGTAGTTGCCTCCCAGGAGAGAGATGAACTGATTGGGGTCTGCTTTGCTGGCGTCCAGCAGCGTCGTCGAAAAAATAGTAAGCAGGGGACTGGTAATGCCAATAGTAAGCACCACCAGCAGCAGCGCCAGCCGACCCGTGCGTTTGCGTGGCGTCTTCATCACTGGCGAAAGCTGTGAAATACTCTCCAGACCTGAAAAGGCCAGAAACGATCCCGCAAACCCGACCAGCAGCGTCAACCCCGTCAGCGGCTTTCCAGAAAACATCTCAGGAATGAGGCCAAGAATGGTGTGCAAAGATTCATGGGTAAAGACTTCAATTAAAATGGCAATATCACTGATAAAAGCGATCACCGCGCCAACTGCGCTGACACTTGCGCTCTCGCTGATACCCCACCAATTTAATATCCCTAGCAGTACCAGAAGCGTGAGGGTTATTGGCAGAACCAGCGGTCCGAGTGCAGGTGCGACCACGCTAAAGTAAATAAGGCCAGAGAGCGAACTGATAGCCGCTGTAAGGAAGTAATCAACCAGAATAAACATGCCCCCCAGCGCACCAACCCAGGGCCGCATAGCGTTTGCGGCAACCGTTACTACCCCCCCACCCTGGGGGTAGCGATACGTAACTTCTGAGTATTTCAGTGTCAGAAGCACAAAGACAGCCATGGTCAGAAAGACAAAAAAGCCAGCGAGCTTACCAACCTGCCCGAACAGAATGCCGGGAGTGTAGTAAACAGAGGTGCCAATATCTGCGAAGACAACCGCCCAACAAAGGAAAAAACCTAACCTGCCCCGATCATGTTCAGACGCGCCGTTATGGCTGTGTGAAGCATCGGGCGAGGCATGTTGTGAACTCATATACTCCTCAAGTCCCACCAAGCCAAAAGAGTAATGCACTCTTCCTGTGCGTTCTATTCTCGCATATCAGAGCCAACGGCGAGAGCAGAAATCCTTGATAAAAAAACAGATGCCTGCCCTGCCTCTAAGATTATACCCTTCGAGGCAAGAGTACAGGCACCTTCAGTTTGTGAATTGAGAACACCTCACCCAACAGACGCGCTGCCAGGCGCGGGGCCGCAGCGCCGCTTTCCCAACCGGCTTACAGTGGGGCCAACCGCCAATTTTGCGAGGGATTTTTAGCGCGGAACGAGGGGCCGACGCTGGCATAACGCAGCTTTGTGGCGAGACTCAACGTTTGCTCACCAGCGTTGGCTGCGTTGTACTGGTAAGCATGTGCTGAGCAGGCCCCTCCTGTGTTTGCTCCGCTGGCGCAGTGATAACCTCGGCGCGCCTGGGCAGGCTCAAAATCACAGCCAGCGCTGCAATCGCTGCGCCTGCAATCAATGAAATCGTCGCTCCCCACCAGCCCGCCAATGCTCCAGTAAACAGGTTCCCAATGGGTGTGGTGCCCGCGAAGACGACTACATACAGGCCCATGATTCGCCCGCGCAGATGATCTGGGCTGCCGGTTTGCAGCGCGGTATTGGCTGTTGCCGAAAAACAGATGGTAGCAAAACCGATGGCCGCCAGCAGCACAAGCGAAAGCAAATAGGAGCGCGAAAGCGCAAAGGCAACCTCACTGCCTGCCAGCCCCGCGCCGCTCATGAGCAGAACGCTCATACGGGGCTTGCGCCCTGCGGCAGCAATCACCAGCGCCGCCACCAGCGACCCCGCGCCGGTAATAGCAGACATGAAGCCGTACCCTGATGCTCCGACTCGCAGCACATCAGTAGCAAACAATGGCAGGATCACGTTCAGATTCAACGCGAAGGTTCCAACGGCTGCAACCAGCAGCACAATCGTGAGCATGACAGAAGCTTGGCATACATAGCGTAATCCCTCCCCAAGCTGAGTAAATGAGCCGCGCCAGCCGCCCTGACTCTTCGGATGTGCTGCCGCGTGTAGCTCTTCAGTACGCATGATTGCCAGTCCGAAAATAACGGCGAGAAAGCTGATGCCGTTCAACAGAAAAAGCGGAGCCACTCCTAACCAGCCGATTAACACCCCACCAATCCCCGGCCCTACAATGCGAGCGGTATTGAACAGCGATGAATTGAGGGCAACAGCATTCATGACATCTTCGCGCCCCACCATCTCGACCACAAATGACTGCCGTGTGGGCATGTCAACGGCATTAACCGTTCCCAAAAGTGTAGCAAGGACCAGAATATGCCAGACCTGGACAACATGGGTCACTGTCAGTGCAAAAAGCAGAAAAGCCAGGATCATTGCGCTGCTCTGCGTGCCCAGCAGCAGCCGACGCTTGGGCCAGCGGTCAGCAATGACCCCACCCAGCAGCGACAGGATCAGGACTGGCAAAAATTGCAGGGCGCCGACCAGGAGCAAGGC